>Ga0194111_10007236_pt1 | contig 12448 bp, 10 predicted proteins | sample TA2KigC300mmetaG_FD_146194 | JGI IMG/M metagenome (GOLD analysis project Ga0194111, IMG submission 146194) | Freshwater microbial communities from Lake Tanganyika, Tanzania - TA2015033 Kigoma Deep Cast 300m | ecosystem: Environmental > Aquatic > Freshwater > Lake | place: Tanzania: Lake... | reverse complement strand
ACTCGTATGTCCGCCGTTTCTTCGAGGAGACCTCTTTGGAGTGCGGCGACTCGTCGCCGCTTTCTTTTCCGTCCCGCCGTTCATCTTGGCGGGGACGAACCGTGCGGCCGCCGCAGGTACTCACCCACCCGTTCTTCCATTACCACAACCGCCCGGCGCAGCGCATCGATCGATCCCTTCTCGCGGGCGATCTTCACCAAGGGCTCGAAATATTCTCCCGGCATGTGAGCCTCGTCGACGCGCTCGATGATCCCCGTCAGAAACTGGTTGTTGATGTCCTCGTCTTCCAAGTCGTAGGGTCGCCGGTTCCTTGTCAGTGTCCGGTTCGCTCTTTCATCAGGTGTGAATCCTGGACTCCGCGAACGCGGGCCGGCGCGATATACTCACACATGTCGAGGAGACCCTGCACGAGGGTGCTTCCAGGGAAACGGCTTAAGTGGGGCCGCACGCCGCGGGGCTCGCGGTTGACGTTGTGCGACTGAAACGCGATCGGCACGTGTCCATCGAGCATGGGATGGGTGGGATATGGGGGGTGAGGTGGATGAAGTCACGCAACTTGGAGAAGCGGGCGTGGCGCGTGTTCCGGACGCGCTTCCTGCGGGCCGCCAAAGCGCCGGACGCGGAGCAGCAGATTGACGACAAGTTGACGGAGAAGGTCGCCCGCTTGGCGCCGAAAGGGGAGAGTCGCGGCAGACTGCGTCATGTGGTGGACCAGGCGAGCGAGTTGTGGCGGAACCGGTCGCAACTGCGCAAATCCCATGTCGCGTTGCTGGCGGCTGCGCTGCTCTATTTCATCAGCCCGCTGGACGCCATTCCCGACGTTATTCCGGGACTTGGTTATGCCGACGATGCGATTGTCGTCTCTGCCATCGTCGCACTGGTGGTGCGGGGCCTGTCTGCATTGGGAACTCAGGGCAAGGAACGATTGGAGCAGTGGATCGACGAACGCACGGAGGTGGTCTTGGAGCGCGTGGACGAGACGGCCGCGCGGGGCGTCGAGAAGGCGGTCGCCGCGGTCGCCATCAGCCTCTGGGGCACCACCACCGCAGCGGCCGTGTCCCTGGCCGTTGCGACTGCGCTGGGAGGCTACCCCGTCGCGTGGCTGACGTATGTGATCGTGTCCGCCGTGATCGTTGTGGCGTGCAACCTGTGCACCGGTTGGTACTATTGGCGCCAGTACCGGAGTCTCGACGGCGCCTGGCAACAGCGTCTCCGCGGGCTGATCGCCGCCAAGGTGAAGATGCGGCACCTCGTCGTGGTCCTTTTGCCAGTGTTCGTGCTGATCGCTTTGGGGATCAGCCGGGTCTTGATCTCGTGGTAGTTGGCGCGTTGTCGCGCTGGCGGAGACAGACAATTGTGGCGTCCCTTGGCGCACGCCCGCGGGACAGCCGGGAGCTGTCATGCGTGCTGCCGGTGCTCCGTCGTGACGCCGCCGGAGGGCGCCCGGCGGAAACCGGGATTGTGCCGAGCAAGCGCCTGATGGCCGGTTGGGGAGGTTGCGTAGCCGACGCTCCTTAATGAGATCGCTGGCGTTCGCGATCAGAATCGGCGATGATGGCTTTGGGCGTAGGACGGAATACCAACAGAGACTCGGGGACCTTGCGATGCATCACCATGTGCAAACGGCAGCTCGCGTGACGCGACTCAAGCAGGTTTGTCTTCTGCCGCTGGCGCTCATCGGGTTCGGAGTCGTGCCGGGTTTCGGCGAGGAGGAGCTTTCCACTCCAGGCCGGCTTCCTGTGGTCGCGGAGTCGGGCGGATTGAGTGGGCTACGGCGGCTGAGCGACATGCCGCTGCGCGACACGTCGGTGTGCCGCGGCCCGTGCGGCGAGCGCTACGAGGCGCTCCCGCACGCGGGGCACAACGTCTTTTTTCAAGACGAAGTGGGCGGCTGGTGGTCGACGTACTTCGGGAGCAGCCCGAGCGCTCCGTGGCAGGAGCGGCCCGGCGTCCTGCCCATCCACTTTGACAACTCGGGCCGCATCCGCCCGGGTGCTGCTCCACCCCGGTGTCGGTCGGGACCGCGTTGAAGGAGGTTCGGAGTGAACTGCCGAGACGGGAAGGCCGTTGGGGAGGAGTCCGCAACGAAACCCGGGAACGCAACAGCTGGCAGGCCTCGGTTGTCCATCTTCAAGAAGCTGTTGTTCTCGGGTATCGTCGCCGTTGCCGTTTTTCTGGCGCTGGAGCTTGCCCTGGCAATCGCCGGCTGGAAGCCGATGGACCGCCAGGAGGATCCGTATGTCGGGTTTCTCGCAACGGAACCGCTCTTCGTCGAGTCGATGGGCGACGGTGGCGAGCCGGAAATGGTGACGGCGGCGAATCGGCGGAGGTGGTTCAATGCGCAGCGATTCCCGAAGAAGAAGGGGCAGAACAGTTTTCGGATCTTCTGCCTTGGCGGTTCGACGACCTACGGTCATCCGTATGACGACAATACGTCATTCGCCGGATGGCTGCGGGAGCTGTTGCCGGCCGCGGATTCCTCGCGGAAGTGGGAAGTCATCAACGCGGGCGGCATCAGTTACGCCAGCTATCGCGTTGCGAACGTGATGGACGAATTGCTGGCCTATGACCCCGACCTGTGCATCATTTACACGGGCCACAACGAGTTCCTCGAGGCCCGCACCTACCCAACTCTCAAGGCGCTGCCGCAATTCGCGATGACCCTGGATCGCCTGTGCGGCCGCACGCGTGTTTACGCGGCGATGTCGCGGCTCGTGCGCGGCGAGCGCCAAGACGTCAACGGTCGTGACACGGGTGATCGGGGCGATCTTCTCCCTGCCGAAGTCAACACGCTGTTGGACAGCGCCGTCGGACTGGAAGCCTATCACCGCGACGACGACTTCCAACGGGGAGTCGTGGAACACTTCGCGTTCAACCTGCGGCGCATGGCCATGCGGGCGCGCGCCGCGGGAGTCGCCGTGATCTTCGTCACGCCCGCGTCGAACCTCGCCGATTGTTCCCCGTTCAAGAGTGAACCGCTGGGGGAGCTGGATGCGGCGTCCCGACAAGCGTGGGGCACGGCCTACTCGGTGGCCGAGCAGCAGTTCCGCGCAAGTCAACCGCGCGACGCACTGGCCGCTGTTAGTCGAGCGGTCGGCATTGATGGCCGGCATGCGGCCGGTCTCTATCTGCGCGGGCAGGTCCGACACGCGTTGGACGATTTCGAGGGAGCGCGCCAAGACTACTCGGCCGCTCGGGACGAAGATGTTTGCACGCTTCGAGCACCCACCGCGATCATTGAGGCGGTGCGTTCAACGGCGGCCGCGTGTGACGTGTTGCTCGTGGATTTCGTCTCGCATGTGGAGCGAGTTTCGCCGCACCGCATCCCGGGCGCGAACGTCTTCCTGGACCACGTGCACCCGACGATTGATGGCTACCGGGACTTGGCCGTGCTCCTGATCATTGCCATGCAGGCACAGGGGATCATCACCACGTCTCGCCTCGTGCCACCAGACGCGATCGAGGCGGCGACCAGCCGGGTCATGAGCCGTGTGGACTCGTCGGCGCACGGAACCGCGCTGTTGAACCTCTCCAAAGTGCTGAGCTGGGCCGGTAAGAAGGAGGAAGCCGACCGACTCGCGCAGAAGGCGATCGAACTGATCCCGGACAACCCGGACGCCGAGTACCAGGCGGCCAACGCATTCGTCCGGCAGGGCGATCTGGACGAGGGCATTCGTCGGTTCTTGCGCGTGATCGAGTTGGCTCCGCACTACGCGCCCGCTGCGCACGCCGCGCTCGGTTTCGCGTTCTCGCGCAAGGGAGACGAAGCGCAATCGATCGAGCACTATCGCCGCGCGTTGGAGCTGAATCCGAATTTCGCCGACGTCCACTACAACCTGGGCACGATCCTCGAGAAGCGGGGCCAGCTGGACGCGGCAGCCGAGCACTACCAGCAAGCGATCACCGGCAACCCCCAGCACGTGACGGCGTGGCACCGCCTGGGGATCGTCTTCGCGCGCGGGGAGCGGTGGGCGGCCGCCGTCGCGCATTTGAATCAGGCGCTGCAGCTCGATCCCAACTCGGTGGAGATTCACCTGCACTTGGGCGAGATTCTCGCCCGGCAGGGTGACGGCGCATCGGCGCGGGAGCAGTTCGCTTGGATCCTGCGCCGTTTCCCGGACCACGCGGCCGCTCGCACCGCACTCCAGCAATTGGAACGCTAGCCCGGATCGTGGCGGTTGCGCGCGCCTGTTGCCAATCGCCGTACCGGAGACTCGCGCGACAGCAGTCCGCGATCACCCGCGCGGCACGGGCTCCGCGCACCATGCGCCGCGTGAACGCGCGGGCTTCTCCAGTTGCGCGCGGACGCGCGACAAGGAAGAGCAGACACTCTGGTCTTGGAGAGCAGACACTCTGGTCTTGGATGAGGAGTGAACGGATCTCGCGAGCCGGAAGCCCAGGCTGAAGATCCGGTTCGACGGCACGCTCCTGCCGCGGTACGCCGCCCGGCAGCACCCGGCGTCGTCGTAGTTCCAACTGCCGCCCCGGAGGACCCGGTCCGAGCCTCCTGACGCACCCGGGGGGTCATCCATCGGCGACGTCGCGTAGTAACGCTCACCCAACCAGTCCCAACACCGATGGCTGTTGACTGTGACTCGCCAGGGACAGCGAATTGCTGTACGCTGGAGCCCAGAGAATGCCGATTGGGCGGACAACCCGTTTCATGCACAGGTTTGGCAAGGTAAGACCCACATGTTTCAGACAGCATCGATCAGTCGTCGTCGTTTTCTCGAGAAGGGCGCTGCGTTGAGCGCGGCCGTGGCTGTGGGGAACCGGGCCGTCGGCGCCGGGCAGTCCGCACCGCCGGCCAGGAAGATCAAGGTGGGAGTCATCGGGTGCGGCAGCGTCTCACGGATGTACTTCCCGAATCTCGCGGAATGCCCGTGCGTGGAACTCGTCAGCGCCTGCGACAAGATCCCCAAACGGGCTCGAGATGCGGCAGCGAAGTTCCCCATCGGCCAGCATTATCCGCACATCGACCAGATGCTGGCCGGCGTGCCGTTCGACTTGCTCGTGAATCTGACCGACATGCAGGAACACGAGCACTTGAATCGACAAGCGATTGCGGCGGGCAAACACGTCTGGAGCGAGAAGCCGATCGCCAATTCGCTGGCCGCCGGCCAGGAGTTGCTCGCCGAGGCACGCAAGAAAGGGCTCCGCATCTGGGGCGCGCCGACCGTCGTGCAGAGCCCTCAGTTCGCGTTCATGGCCCGGACGTTGGCGGCCGGGACGCTGGGACGGGTTGGTGCCGCGCGCGCCAGTTACGGACATCTCGGACCGGATTGGGCTGAGTTTTTCTATACGAAGGGCGGTGGCAGTCTGCCGGACTTGGGCGTTTACAACTTGACGTTCCTCACCGGCCTGCTGGGCCCCGCGCGCAGCGTGGCTGCCATGACCAGCATCGTCATCCCCCGGCGCAACATCCAGGACAAGGGCGAAATCGCGGTCACCGAGGAGGACAACGCGATGGTGCTGCTCGATCACGGCCAGGGTGTGCTGTCGCACGTCGAGTGCGGTTTCAATTACTTCAATCCGCACGATCACGCCTACACCGAACAGGACCACCACACGCTGAGCGTTACCGGGAGAGAAGGAGCCATGCACCTGGCGGGCTACGACTGGGGACCACACGCCGTCGACCTGAGTACTGCTCGGGAGCCGGCATACAAACGTTTCGCCGATGCGCCCCACGACTATGTCTGGCAGAGCGGCGCGTCGATGGTCGCTGAATGCCTGGCGACCGGTAAGGAGCCCCTGTTCACGCCGGAACACGCGTTGCACGTCGTGGAGATCATCACCGCGGCTCGTCAATCGCAGCAGACCGGCCGGCACATCCCGCTCCAGTCCACTTTCAAGTGGCCGGTGGTAACGTGAACAGCTCGGCTGCCCTGGGCGCAAACGGTTACCGGACGGTGTATCCCGCTCAGAAACCAGGACGACGGAATGGGGCCCGCGGCAACTCATCCGGCCGGGCAAGCGTGTGGGCTCAGCGATCGCGAACCACCCACATTGTCTAATTTGGTGATTTTTTCGTGCTTTCGCGGACGGCCGTGAGGGATCGGTGGCGAATTCGGTGATTAACTCAATATGGGGACAGCGACGGCACCTTGCCGTGTCGCGAATGCCGCAAGACACTTAAGGGGAGGATTGACAGTGGCTGCAGGAAAGGGGACTGGTGGTCTGATGAACAAGACGGACGCTACGGTGGAGGTATTTCTCCGTGTTCCCGGGAACTGGGAGCACCCGCAAGAGCTGATCGCGCGGATGCCGTCGGGCTATCAGCTGACGGCCAAAGCGCTGATCTTGCCGGATGGCACGGCGATCGAATTTCGGCCGATGCCGCCGGACGATCAGTTCGCGGGGGTCTTTCAAACGGCCTGCCGGCATCCGGCGACGAAGGCGGAACTGCATCGGGTCAACGGCTACACGGTGAATATTGGCTTGTGCGGACCGGGCGGTTCCATGGCGGCAGCTTTGACGACGATGCGCGCGGGCGCTGCCATCGTGCGGGCGGGCGGGGCCGGTGTGTTCATTGACAACAGCGTCCTGGCGCACGGTGGCAGCGAGTGGATCGAGATGGTCGAGGACGGCAGCTGCGACGCCGTGAGTTTCGCCTTTGTCAACGTGGTGCGAGACGGACAAATAGTAAAGACGATGGGCATGCACGTCTTGGGCCTGCCGGACATCGTGATGCGGCGCGCGGACCTCGACGATGACGGCGACGTGATCGCCGACGTCATCCGATACCTGTGCCGCGGCGAAAAGCCGGTCGGCCCCGGCCATGTGCTGGCCGGTGAAACAGGTCCGCGGTTCCAGGTTCTGGCCACCAGCGGTGATGAACTGAAAGCCTCGAGTCCCATGCACAATCCCTTCGGTCGATGGAAGCTGGTGAGTTTCAAAGACGCCGCCGAGTGCAATTGATGCGGTGTCCGCGCGGAAGCGGGGACGAGCACGACCCAAGGACCCGAATCGAGTGCATCGAACAACTCGGCATCCGTGCAACGGCGCGTTTCGACCACGGTGCGTGTTCGAAACGGCGTTCCCGCGAGGAGAAGGCGGAAGATGAATCATGTCGAACGTTTCCGCGCCGTGATGGATTTCCAGCCGGTGGACCGCTTGCCGCGCTGGGAGTGGGCTATGTGGTGGGATGAGACGATCGCCAATTGGAAACGGCAGGGGCTGCCCGCGGAGTTGGAGGGCGTATTCGAGATCGCCGAGTACTTCGGCCTTGATCCGTATCAGCAATTCTGGTTTTCGACGACCGACAACACGATCGAGGCTGTCCAGCACCATGTGGAAGGAATCGTCTCGAACATGGACGACTACCTGCGGCTGCGTCCCAGGTTCTTTCCGGATCACCGCGGCGCGATCGCGGAAATGCGGCCCTGGGCCGAACGACAGGCCCGCGGTGATGCCGTCGTGTGGATCACGCTGGAAGGCTACTTCTGGTTCCCCCGCACCCTCATGGGCTTCACCAAGATCAGCCTTGCTTTCTACGACCAGCCGGAGTTGCTGCACCAGATCAACCAGGACCTGACCGACTTCAATCTGAAGATCCTGGACCAGGTCGAGCAGGTCTGCGTGCCGACCTTTGCCACGATCGCCGAAGACATGTCGTACAACAACGGCCCGATGATCTCCGAACGGCACTTCGACGAGTTCATCGCGCCGTATTACCGGCAACTCGTACCCCGACTGCTGGCGAAGGGCGTCATTCCGTTGGTCGACACGGACGGAGACGTGACCATGATGGTGCCCTGGCTGATGCGCGAAGGAATTCGCGGCGTCTTGCCCCTGGAACGGCAAGCAGGCGTCGACGGCATGGACGTGAGGCGAGCCTATCCGCAAGTTTGCCTGGTCGGCCACTTCGACAAGATGGTGATGAACAAGGGCGAGGAGGCGATTCGGAGGGAATTCGAGCGGCTGTTGCCGCTGATGCAAAGCGGCGGATTCATTCCCAGCGTCGACCATCAGACGCCGCCTCATGTGGCGCTCGACGAGTACCGGCTGTTCCGCCGACTGCTCGACGAATACACGGCGGCCGGCGGACTCTAGCCGTTGGCGGCCGAAGTCGAAGCCGTGTCCGGCCCCATGCTGAATTCCTGTGGACGCCTTCAGCCGACCATCGTGGATGAGCTGGGGTCAAGCGGTGCCCAACCACGACCGCCAAGCGCGTCTCACACGATCGGCTGGCCCGCGAAGCTCATTCTCACACTTCTCGATGCCTCCACGTCGTTGCCTTTCCATCTGCTTCCAGACGGTCGTCCGGAGCAGGAAAGTCTGCTACACTGGAGGAGCGTTGTGTGGCATTGGAGGGCAAATCGGCAACGAGGGCGCGATGATCGGGTATCTCTTGCGAGAACGTCGCTCGGGCGGCGATTGTGTCGTGGTACGTGCCGCCAAGTGCGCGCTGATCGCTGCCGCCACGGCGGCGTTTTCCGGCGGCAGCTGGGCGGGCGAACCGGACGTGACGGGAAAGGAATTGTATGAGCGGCACTGTGTCCGCTGCCACGGCGCGCGGGGCGAGGGAGTGCCGGACAAGTGTGCCGACCCGCTCGGCGGGTCCCAGTCGCTGGCGGATCTGGTACAGATCGTGGACGAGACGATGCCGGAGGACGACCCGTCGCAATGCACGGGCGAGGACGCGCGCAAGGTGGCCCAGTACATATTCGAGTCCTTTTACGCGCCCGAAGCGGAGGAACGAACGCGTCAGGCACGCATTGAACTCTCCCGCCTGACGGTGCGTCAGTATCACAATGCCGTGGCCGATCTTGTCGGGAGATTCTTGCGGGACGGCACGCTGGACGAGAGACGCGGGCTGCGCGCCGAGTATTTCTCTGGCAGGGGTTTTCAGCGCGACAAGCGGGCGATCGAGCGGGTTGACGGAGTTGTCGATTTCGAATTCGGCGAGGGCAGCCCGAACTCGGCAGTGATCGCGCCGGGCGAGTTTTCGGCGCGGTGGCAGGGCAGCGTGATTGCGGACAGCACCGGTGATTACGAGTTCTCCATCCAGACGGAGAACGGTGCCCGGTTGTGGGTGAACGACCTGCAGCAGCCGTTGATTGACGCGTGGGTTCAATCGGGCACGGATGACGACCATCGCGCGACCATCCGCTTGCTCGGCGGACGCGTCTATCCGCTGCGGCTGGAGTTCTCTCGGTCCAAGGAGAAGACGGCGTCCATCCATCTGCGGTGGCAGCCGCCGCGGGATGCGCTGGCGGTGATCCCGCGACGACACCTGGTGCCCGATTCGTTTCCGCCGGTGTTCGTCGTGAACACGGACTTCCCGCCGGACGACAGCAGCGCCGGTTACGAGCGCGGGACCACGATTTCCAAGTCGTGGGATCAGGCGAAGACCTACGCTGCCGTCGAGATCGCGAACAAGGTCGTGGCCAATATCGCCTCGCTGGCCGGATGCAAAGATGACGCGCCGGACAGAAAGGAACGTCTGGTCGACTTCTGCCATCGGTTTGCCCAGCGGGCCTTCCGGCGGCCGCTGTCGGACGAACAGAAGCAGTTCTTCGTCGAGCGGCACTTCGAAGGCGAGGAGGAGCTGAACGTCGCCGTCAAGAACGCCGTGCTGCTGGTCCTGTTGTCGCCGCGGTTTCTCTATCTGGGAATCGCCGGGAACCAGGTGGACGACTACGATATCGCATCGCGGATTTCCTTCGCGCTCTGGGACTCCTTGCCGGACAGCGCGCTGTTGCAGGCGGCCGAACGGGGCGAGCTGCGCACTCCCGACGCCGTCGCAAACCAGGCTCGGCGAATGTTGGCGGATCCCCGCGCGCGATCGAAGGTCCGCTACTTCCTGCACCATTGGCTGAACATCGCGCATGTGGACGACCTCTCCAAGGACAACACGCAATTCCCAGGATTCGACGGTGCTGTCGCGGCGGACTTGCGCGAGTCGCTGGATCTGTTCCTGGATCACATTGTCTGGAGCGATCGCGCCGATTTCCGCGAACTGCTGCTGGCGGACTACTGGTTCGTGAACCGGCGGCTGGCGAGCTTTTACGGAGCCGAACCGCCGGAGGACGACGGATTCGTGCGGGTACCGAGAGACTCGCGTCAGCACGCCGGTTTGCTGACACACCCTTACCTGATGGCGCGCTACGCCTATCACAAGACAAGTTCGCCGATCCATCGAGGTGTCTTCATTGTTCGCGGGCAATTGGGGCGATTCCTGAAACCGCCGCCCGAGGCGGTCACGCCGTTGGACGAAGGGTTCAACCCGGACCTCACGACGCGGCAGCGCGTGGCATTGCAGACCAAGCCGGCGGCGTGTCAGACGTGCCACGCGATGATCAATCCGTTGGGGTTCGCCTTCGAGCATTTCGACGCCGTGGGGCGGGTCCGGACTGACGAGAAGAAGTCACCCATCGATGCATCGGGTTCCTACACGACGGCCTCCGGTTCCGTCGTGACTTTCGCGGGCGCGCGCGACCTGGCCGAGTTTCTGGCGGCAAGCGAGGAGACGCACCGCTGCTTCGTGGGACAGCTGTTCCACCACGTCGTGAAACAACCGGCTGCCGCGTTCGGCAAGGACGAACTGGACCACTTGACGGCTGCGTTTGTGGCAAGTGAATTCAACGTACAAGACCTGCTCGTCGAAATCGCGAAGACGACCGCACTGCAGGCCAATGACCAGGAATCCACGATCGAGAGTCAATAAAGGAGCAACCATGCGGCAGAAGACACGTCGTGCTTTCATGCGGGATCTGGGCCTTTCCGCGGCAGCCACGCCCTTTGTCTGGGGTCTCGCCGCCCGCGGTTCCGAAGCGACCGCGCCGCGCAGACAACGACTGGTGATCCTGTTCAGCCCCAACGGCGTCGTGCCCTGGAACTTCTGGCCGAAGGAAGTTGGCGAGCAATTCACGTTGCCCGAGATCCTCACTCCACTCCAACCGTTCCAGAAACGCGTGCTCACGCTGCACGGGATCTGCAACAGGGTGCGGGGTGACGGCGACAGCCACATGCGCGGCATGAGTTGCCTGTTGACCGGGATCGAGCTATTTCCCGGGAATATCCAGGGAGGCTCCGACACGCCTGCCGGTTGGGCCAGCGGGATCTCCATCGACCACGAGATCGGCAGTTTCCTGCAAGGTCGCGAGGAGACGAAGACGCGGTTCGCGTCGCTCGAGTTCGGTGTCGTGGTGCCGCCGCGGGCCGACCCGTGGACCCGCATGGTGTACGCGGGACCCAACAAACCCATTGCGCCGATCGACGATCCGTACCAGATGCTGCGGAAGCTCTACGGACGCCTGCAGGACCAGGCGAGTTTGAGCGCAATCCTGGACGACGTCCAGGAGGACCTGCGCAAGGTGCGTGACGTGGTGAGTGCCGCGGATCGGCGGGTGCTGGAGGAAAACGAGACCTTCGTGCGCGAGCTGGAGCTGGAACTGCGGGCCGCGAGCCAAGATCAGACGCAGCGTCAGGCACCCGAGTTGGACGGCGACGTGAAGAACGTCAACGACAACATCCCCACGCTGAGCCGGATGCAACTCGACCTGCTGGTCAACAGTTTCGTCAACGATTTCACGCGCGTGGCGACCGTTCAATACACGAATTCCGTCGGCCAGGCCCGCATGCGATGGCTGGGTATTGACGAGGCACATCACGAGCTGTCGCATAACGCCGACAGTGACACGGCCTCCCAGGAGAAACTGACTCGCATCAACCAGTGGTTCTGCCAGCAACTGGCGTACCTGTTGGAGAAGCTCGCTTCGACGCCGGAACCGGGCGGCGAAGGCACGCTGTTGGACAACACCGTGGTCGTGTGGACGAACGAACTGGGCAAGGGGAACTCGCACACGCTGGACAACATCCCGTTCGTGCTTGCGGGGAACGGGTTGGGATTCCGCATGGGGCGATCGCTGAAGTACGACAAGGTCCCGCACAACCGGCTGTGGCTGGCCGTGGCGCACGCCTTCGGGCACCGGCTGGAGACCTTCGGAAAGCCCGAACTCTGCGGCGGCGGGCCACTCCACGACCTGACATGACGGGATGACCGTTGAACCGCTGTGCAATCGCATCAGTGCACTCAAGACCCGGAACTCAGTTCATTTTGAGTCAAGTTCTTGGTTCTTGCGTGTTGGGTGTTGGCTCGTGGATGCGAAGCGCAGGACTTGGTGAGGCGGATATCGAGCCGCCCCGGGGAAGTTGGCGATGATGTTTCAAACCCGTGGGTCCTATCGGTTCCATGTGTCCCATCCGCAATTCCGGGGTTCTCACGCGCAAGGCGCCGCGCACCAGGAATATCACGCCTGTCGCGACGGGCGCCAGCTCCGCACATTCGTGATGCGAGGAGCCCCGGGGGAGAATAGCATGAAGACGACGATCGCCATCGTATCTCAGACCCTTCAGGCGCTGATGCTCTGGTTTCTCAGCTCGTGTGTCGCGTGCGAGGTTTTTGCCGCGGAGCCCGAACGCGGCTGTGACTGGCCGCAGT
>Ga0194111_10007233_pt1 | contig 12450 bp, 8 predicted proteins | sample TA2KigC300mmetaG_FD_146194 | JGI IMG/M metagenome (GOLD analysis project Ga0194111, IMG submission 146194) | Freshwater microbial communities from Lake Tanganyika, Tanzania - TA2015033 Kigoma Deep Cast 300m | ecosystem: Environmental > Aquatic > Freshwater > Lake | place: Tanzania: Lake... | reverse complement strand
TAGAGGTAGTTCTCGGTCTTGCCGTGCCGGACCCGGTACAGCGGCGGCTGGGCGATGTAGATGTACCCGGCCTCAATCAGCGGCTGCATGAACCGGTACAGGAACGTCAGGAGCAGGGTCCGGATGTGCGAACCGTCCACGTCGGCATCGGTCATGATGACGATCTTGTGATAGCGTGCCTTTCCTGGGTCGAAGTCGTCCTCGCCGATACCGGCCCCGACCGCGGATATTATCGTCCTGATTTCGTTGTTCGACAGGACCTTGTTCAGATTCGACTTCTCAACGTTGAGAATCTTCCCGCGCAGAGGCAGCACCGCCTGGAAGCGCCGGTCCCGGCCCTGCTTGGCCGAGCCGCCGGCCGAATCGCCCTCGACGATGTAGAGCTCGCTCTCGGCCGGGTCCTCGGATGCGCAGTCGGCCAGCTTGCCGGGCAGCGTGTCCGATTCAAGCAGGTTCCGCCGCCGGGCCAGTTCGCGGGCCTTGCGCGCCGCCATCCTCGCCTTGGCCGCGGCGATGACCTTGTCGACAACCCGGTTCGAGACGCGCGGGGTCTCCTCGAAGTACTGGACCAGCTTCTCATAGACGACGGTCTCGACCACGCTCTTGGCCTCGCTGTTGCCGAGCTTGGTCTTGGTCTGCCCCTCGAACTGCGGGTCGGAAATCTTGACCGAGACGACCGCGGTCAACCCCTCGCGCGTGTCCTCACCCGCCAGCTCGACGTCCTCTTTCAGCGCCCCGCTCTTCCGGGCATAGTCAACGATCGTCCGGGTCAGCGCCGACTTGAACCCGGACAGGTGCATGCCGCCCTCATGGGTGTTGATGGTGTTGGCAAAGGAGAAGATGGACTCGACGTAGCCGTCGTTGTACTCGAACGCCACGCCGACCTCCATGCCGTTGCGCTGGTCCTCAACCAGCACCGGCTTGTGCAGCGGGTTCCGGCCGGTGTCAAGGAACCGGACGAAGTCCGCCAGCCCGTTCGGGTAGCAGAATACCTCCTCGGTGCCGCTCCGCTCGTCGCGCAGCACAATCTTCAGGTTCTTGTTCAGATAGGCCAGTTCGCGCATCCGCGACTGGATTATCTCGTACTTGTACTCCTGCTTCTTGAAGATCGTCTTGTCGGGTTTGAAGGTAATCTTCGTGCCCCGGGCCCTGGTCTTGCCCGTGACCTTCAGGTCGCCCCTGGTCCTGCCCCGCTCGAACTCCATCCGGTATGACTTCCCGTCCCGGAACACCTCGGCAACGAGCGACTCGGACAGGGCATTGACAACCGACACGCCGACGCCGTGCAGTCCACCGGAAATCTGGTACACCTTGTGCTCGAACTTGGCCCCGGAATGCAGCACGGTCAGCACAACCTCAAGCGCCGACTTCCTCTCGGTCGGGTGCAGGTCCACCGGGATGCCCCGGCCGTTGTCCTCGACCGACACGACGTCATCGGCGTGAATCGTCACGTTCACCTCATCGCAGAAGCCGGCCAGCGCCTCGTCCACTGCATTGTCAACGACCTCGTATATCAGGTGGTGCATCCCCCGAATCCCGGTGTCGCCGATGTACATCGCCGGACGATGCCGGACCGCCTCAAGTCCTTTCAGGACATGGATTTGTGCTGCATTGTAGGTTTCTGCCATCGCCCCCAATGATACCGGCTTTTCTTCGGGATTCAAGGAGAAGACGACCGGCTGCGCCCGGGCACAAACCGCAGGTCACGGACCAGCCCCGGGCCTGTCCGTTTCGCCAGTTGGGCGAGAATCTGCGGCCGGAGAAACGACAGCTCGGTCATCCAGGCCGGGCTGTCCACGGCAACGACCAGCGACTCCCGCTCGACGTAGAGCGCCCGGGTGTGCTCGGCCACTTTCGCGCCGACACACTCCGGCCACGCCGCGACCACCTGCTGCTCGGCAACCGCATCCTGCAGCTTCAGCCCCTTGACGACTCGGGGCAGGACGCTGCCGAGGCGCTGGAACCTGCGCAATGGCTTCCGGCCGGCTCTGCCCCGGCGCGGACTGCCCGGCGAGTTCTTCTGGGTCATGCCTCACTCTAGACAAACCTTCGGCCCCAGTCAAGCCGTTGGTCCGTCGGAACCGGCAGACTTGACTTCCCCGGTGCGCGGCCTAGCATCTTTCCACTATGTTCAGGTCACGCTGCCTGCTTCTGTCCGCTGCAACCCTCCTGCTTGTTGCCGGCTGCGCCCGGAATCTGAATCCCGACACTCCGCCGCCGCCGTCGGGCCCGAACCTGAGCCGGGTCGGCACGCGGTGTTCGTTCAAGGTAACTGCGAGCGATCCGGACTTTGACCAAGTGTCGGTACGGGTGGACTGGGACGACGGCGACACCGCAGACTGGACCGGGCCGTTCCGCTCCGGCGACACCGTCACGCTCGAACACGTCTGGGCGACCGCCCGCGACTACAAAGTCTCGGCCTGGGCCCGGGACGAGAAAGGCGCGCTCTCGCCCTGGTCCAACTGGCACGAAATCACCATCGAAGACACGGTCAACCTCCCGCCCGGGACCCCGAGCGTGCCGGCCGGACCGGACTCCGGCCTGGTTGACTCGGTCTACAGCTTCACGACCGTCACCGGCGACCCGAACCGCGACCGGGTCCGCTACCGGATGGACTGGGGTGACGGCGACACCACCGACTGGACCGACCTGATACCCGAGAGCCTCGAGGCGACCTTCACCCATGCCTGGGACCTGCCCGGCGAGTACTTCGTCCAGGCCCAGGCCCGGGACGAAAAGGGCCTCGAATCCAACTGGACCATGCCGCACGTCATCGTCATCGCCGACTCGCTCCGCTAGCGTCCGGCCGCCTTTCTCGTTCTGACAACCGGGGCGCCCCCGAAGGGGCGCCCCGGCAAGCTGCGGAACGAAACTGACTACTCGACGAGCAGAACCTTGGTCAGGCTCTCGCTGTCCGGTGTCCTGACGTTGAGGAAGTATATCCCCGCGGCCAGGGCGCCCGGCTGCCAGACATAGCGTCCGGCCCCGGGCCGCACCACCAGCGTGCGCTGGTCAACCAGCCGGCCGGCAGCGTCGAAGGCCTCGACTCTCAGTTCGCCCGCGGTCCGGCAGACGTAGTCAATGAAGGTCCCTCTGCTGAACAGGCTCGGCCCGACCTTGACCACGGTGCCGGGCTTCGCCGGCGAGACGTTCTCGGCCAGTCCGACCGGCATGCCCCGGTCGTACCACGACTGGACGGTGTCGGCATTGGCCCGGCAGTCGGCCTCGCTCGTGCCGCCGCAGAACGCCACGGCAAGCCGATAGGTCTCGCCAACGCCCAGGTCGAACGGCCCGACCGAGGTCACCGTTGACCAGTCGAACGCCCGGTTCGAGTTACGGTTGACAATCGCGCCGCTCAGGAACCGGTGCTTCTGGTTGTCGGTGACGCAGGAGTCAGGATAGACCCAGACCGCGTGGTCAACCGAGGTCAGGTTCTTGAACGACTCAGGCTCCAGGATCTTGACGCCGATTGACGGGTTGGCCGTGGTTGACTGCCGCATCACGACAATCCGGCGCACCGTGTCCGCCACCGTGGTCGTCTGGTTGCTCGTACCCATGTCGAAGTCGGTGAACGTTCCGGCATACAGACCGTTGACCGCAGACGCGCCCTGGTTCTCGATGTCGAAGACCATCACGACCGCATTCCGATATCCCGGCATCTTGGTCGCGTAGCTGTTCTGGGTCACCTTGAGGCCCTTGGGCGACGGATGCTGGGCGTCGGTGTAGCTGGCCCGGAAGTGCTGGTCGGCATACGCCGGCGGCACAATCGGCGCGACGCTGTCCACCGGCCGGAAGTCGTTGTTCGGCGGGCTGGTGGGCGGGTTTGAGAAATAGCGGTCAACGACGTAGTCCGGCGCGTTCGAAATCGCCAGCGAGCCGAAGTACAGCCAGTCGGCGCTCGTCTTGGGCCACTTGAACCCGCTGCCTCCCTCGGGCGGCACGTCATGGCCGATCGCGCCGAAGCAGGTCACGGTCAGCCGGCAGTTGCCGGTGTCATGGTCGGCAAAGGGCAGGACCGCCACGGTATTCGTCACCTGCGTGGTCGTGTCGTTGGCCTGGTTCGGGTCGCCGCTCAGGCTCGTGAACATCCGGACCGTATAGCTGTTGCGGGCCGGCCCGGTAGTCCAGTTCGGGAACGAAATCACCGCCCGGTTGCCCGGCGGCAGCGGACCGGCAAAGTTCGCGCTCTGGTTGTAGATGTGCTGGCCGGCCGAGTCAATCCAGCAGGTCACCGGGATGTTGCTCACCGGCGCCGTGCCGAAGTTGACAATCCGCGCCCTCGGCTGATACGTGCCGGGCGGTACCGACATTGCCGGACTCATCACCCGGGTCACGCCGACGTCGTTCGCCTGTCCGGGCACGCCGGCGACAATCGCCCGCACGTTCCAGTTGTAGTTCAGGCCCGAGCTGAGCAGGGTCCGCCAGCCCGCGCCGGTCGAGATGAAACCGCCGCGGTTCGGCACCATCGGCCCGGAATCGGTGCCCAGCGGGAACGCGCCCGAGTCGTGAGTGACGCGCACGCAGGCCCAGAAGTCGCTGCCCGCCATCACCACCGGCCGGTTCGGCAGGTTGACGCGCTTCCACTGCATCCCGCCGCTGCCGGTGTACGGTGCGGAATCGAGGATGCCGCCCGGGTTGGTATCGTTGTCCTCGGCAAACGCGAAGACGTACTCGTTCTGGGACACGTCGCGCTGGTAGAACAGTATCGCCTTGACCGTGCACGTCGCGACCGGCGTGAAGCGCACTGCTCCGCGATAGGTCCCGCCGCGGGTCAGGCCGATGCCGTTGTAGTTGCCGCCGTCGTAGCGCAGGGTCTCGTCCGGATTATCCACCGGCTCAAGACCACCGGCCCACGGCTCAAGCACGGCCTCGCCCCGACTCACCGACAGCTCAGGGCCGCCCGGGTTTTCCGGACTCGCAAGCTGCGCCGGGCCGCGGGCGGCCAAAGCCAGCCCGGCGACAAGCATCAGGGCAATCACCATGATGCTCTTTTTCATAAGTTGCCTCCTCCGTGGCACTTTGGTTGCTTCTCTGACTGTGCGCCCGGCCGGCAGAGCCGCTGCCGGACACACCTGTGCTAGAAGCATAGTCAGCTATCCGCGTTTGTCAATCTTGCTGGTGTCGGCCTTGACTTCGCTCGGGCGTCGCCTATTCTTAGGCAACTGTTGGGGGATCGTCTAACTGGCAGGACGGCTGGCTCTGGACCAGCTAGTTGGGGTTCGAATCCCTATCCCCCAGTACCGGCCCGGGTCGTCAGCGCTGACTGCCGGCCCGGGCTTCGTCCAGCCCGAGCGCCACCTGCTCCAGCGTCGCCATGAAAACCGCCAGGTTCTTCTCCGGTATCCGGCGCATCATCCGGGCCAGCCCCCGACGCTGAGTCGCCACCAGACGCCGGGCCGCGCGCCCGCCCGACCGGCTCAGCCGGACCCGCACCACCCGCCGGTCAAGGACGCTCCGCTCCCGCTCAACCAGCCCCCGCCGCACCAGCCGCTCAACCAGCCCGGTCGCATTCGCCTTCGAGAGCCCGAGAGACCGGGCCAGGTCATTCATCCGCATCTCCCGGTGAATCAAGAGCACCTGCAGCACCATCGTCTGGGAAAACGAATAATCCTCGCCCATTGCCTCGACCGAGCCGAGCAGCCCAAGCCCGCGCACCAGTATCGGCCCGAGCCACTCCAGTTGACCGAGATACAGCTTCTCATTCGCTCGCGCGCGCACGCCCGATTATCGCCGATTCCCGCACCGTGTCAAGCCACACCGGCGCCGGGCGCTCGGTGCGGGCGTACCTGGCGATGGCATGAATGTTGCCTTAGACGGCCTTGGGGTAGCCCCGGGGCCGGCCTCCCTTGACAACCGGAGCGGTTCCGGCCGACAGGCGCGGGCCGATGGTACGAGGGCGCCGGGCCGGCAACTCGGCTACCCTGCGGCCCGGCCGCTGCGGCACGAACCGCGGGGCGGGGCGGTTCGCGAACGGGCGGGGAATCCGGTTGCGGCACCGGTGACGGAGTACGTCACGACCATCATACCGATGGCGGACGAGACAAGGCAGTTGGCGTGTCGGCCCTGTCCCCCGCGCCGCTGAATCGGCGCCTGACCTCAGCGGGGTGACAGGTTGACGACGATGGCAGGCGACCAGGTCTCGCCCTGCCATGTGGCGAAGACCCGGCCGTAGTCTTTGACCCCGACGAGCTTCACCCGGAACGGAAACGGCAGGGTATCTTCCGGGATGAAGACATAGACCAGCCGCGTGAACGAGTAGCGCTGCCCGGGCCTGAGCAGGACGGTGTCGTCGGGTTTCAGCCAGGTGGCGGTGTTCACCCGGCCCGGCCACTCGACCATGAAGCTGTCGAGCGGGTTGAGGTGGTAGAAGACGAGCTGCTCGCGCCAGTCGCGGCGCAGGAGCAAGAGCCGGTCGCCGGTATTGGTCGCACTGACCGTGACGCGGAAGGTGTCGCCCGGATGGTAGCTCGCCCGGTCCGGCCTGACCTCAAGCGCCAGGGGCGAGTCGTGATAGACCCCGTGCCACTGGGCCATGAGGGAGGAATGAGGAACGAGGAGTGCGGACAGAGGAATGAGGATGATGACGATAGACCATCTGACCATCGGGCCGCTGCTCACTATTCGATTTCGATACTCTCAACCGTCAGTTCCTGACCCGAGACCACGTCTGCCCCGGCATTGCAGGAACAGAGGTCCTCAAGTCTTGCGAACTCTGCGCCGCACTTCGGACAGCGCAGTCGCAGCTCGGCAGTGCGGAACTGAAGCCGGGCCTCGGCCGCACAGGTACCCTGCTTCATCTGGTCGAAGTAGAACCGGACGCAGTCGGGCACGACCCCGGCCGCCTCGCCGACCGCCAGTCTGATGCCGGTCACCCGGGCCGCACCGTGCTCCCGGGCCGAGGCCAGGACCTGGTCCAGCATGCTCCGGGTAATCGCCAGTTCATGCACGGGCCCGCTCACTCGCCCCTGGTTCGCTCTTCCAGGATATGTCCTTGAGCATCTGTTGGGCAGTCGGGTCGGCCGGGTTGCGCCGCAGCCAGTCCTCTATCAGGGTTCGTGCCCGGTTGGTGTCATACAGGTCCTCAAGGTAGAGCCGAAACAGGGCGTTGACCGGTTCGAACCTTGACCCATCCTGGGTCATGGCCTCGCGGTAGGCCTTCTCGGCCTGGTCGAGCTCGCCTCTGCCGTGCCGGGCGATGCCCCGGCGGATTGACAACTCGGCGTCCCGGAACCCGCGCTCCTCAACCGAATCGAGGCAGGCAAGTGCCACGTCGTAGTCGCCGGCGAGCGTCGCGAATATCGAGGTGTGGTAGAAGAGCGGCACCTTCCGGTCCGGGTCGAGGTCGAACTTCAACGCGGTCATCAGCACTTCCTGGGCCTCGCGGTTGCGGCCCATCTTCTGGTATTCGCCGGCCAGAGCCAGATAGGTCGCGGCGTAGTTGATGAGCAGGCCCCGGGTGTTGTCGTCTTTCTCGACGCGCGGGTCGGTCATCGAGCTCATCTGGTACACATTGTCGACCAGATGGCGGGTGCGCGCGACGTCAACCTGGTTCTGCCCCTCCTGGCCGACAACCCGGTTCACCAGTCCTTCGAGCCGGAGGAACGGCTCGACGTCGCGCAGGTTGTCGCGCGAGACCGTGGTGGCAAAGTAGACCGGATTCCTGGACACGTACCGGCCGCGACGGAAGACCTTGTTCATGAACTCCTCGGAGGTCGAGCCGTAGTCGTCCGGCCACTTGAGCTTCACTCCGGCGCTCGTGGCGACTATGTCGCGCGTCATCACGTCCTTGAGCAGGAAGGTCCGGCCGCCGCGCCCCTGGAACCCCTGAGGCAGTCGGTCAATCTCCGACTCGGAAAAGGAAATCGGTGCGCCCCAGCGTTTCATCTGTTTGCAGTACCAAGCCGTATTCAGCAAGGACAGGTTGGCGACCGAGACGTTCTTGCCGAACGTGGTATCGTAGCCGGCGATACGCGACGGCACGGTCTGCATGAACCAGAGGGGAAACGTGTCGTTGTCGCCGTTGGTGAAGATGACCGCTTTCTCCCCGGGACACGAGACGAGCATGTTATAGCCGTACTCGGCCGGTATCCAGTTGTGGCGTCGGGTCACGGTCTTGTAGTTCAGGACCATCGGCACGAACCCGAAAAGCACCAGCACGGACCCGGCCAGTTGCATCGGCAGCCGGCGCGCACGCACCAGGGTATGGACCCGGCGCAGCAGGGCGTACGCGCCCACACCGATGAAGATGGTGAAGAAGACAAACGAGAACGCGTAGAAGTAGTCTCGCTCGCGGACCTCAAGGAAACCGAGCTTACCCTGGGCCGGGTCCCCGCGCCGCGGGTCGGACGGTGAGTACTTCAGATTCAGGTACGTAATCAGCCCGACCGAGGCAACAAGGAACGCAACGAGGATGAGCACGAACGAGCGCTTCTCGTTCCTGAACTGGTGCCACATGCCCCAGACTCCGACCAGCGGCGGAATCAGCCCGAGCAGCGCCTGCCACTTTATGCCGAGGAAGATGTCGAAGAACCGTTCGTTGCCCCACTGCCAGAAGAAGTAGCGCAGGTAGAACTTCACCTGCTCGAAGTAGGCAACCGCCAGGCTGAACCGGGCGTTCTCGTTCATCCGCCAGTCCTGCTCGGTAAGGAACTGGGTCTTGCGCGGGAACAACTTCATCGGGTCGTACTGCTCCCGCTTCAGCACCGATACGAAGTCGCGCCAGGTCGAGGGGTCAACTTCGTTGATGCTGGGCCCGAGCCGGGCCCGGATGAGCATGATGAACTGAACCGTGCCGGCCGCGAGAACCAGACCGAGCATCAACAGGACGTACCTTGGGCTGAGCCGCCCCTGCCGGTGGAGCCAGTAGAGGTAGCCGCCATAGCCCAGGGCAAACAGCACGACGAGCACCGGCGACTGCACCCAGCGCTCGATGAACGCGACGGTCGGCGACGCGAGGAAAAGCACCGTATCGTCCATGATGCGGTTGCCGGCCGCGACATAGCCGATGACGAAGACCATCCCGAGCAGCCCGAGCCCGAGCATCTCCTTCCACCACCGGTCCGAATCCTCGATGACCTTGATGCCGTACCACATCGCGGCCAGCATCGCGAGCACGGTGACAAACGTACCCGGCTTGAGCCCCATCTCGCCCGCGGTCAGGATGATGAGGTAACCGCTGATCAGCTCGAACAGCCGCAGTTGAAGAACCGACTGGCGGTCAACGACCAGGGCAAAGACGAGCACCGCGAACACGGTCATCATCGGCGTGAAGTGAATCCCGGTCGAGAGGAAGAGCAGGAAAATGGCAGCGAGAATCACCCGGTTGTCGCCGCCGGCTTCGGCCTGCTCGCGCCAGACCAGGGCCATGTACAGCACCGACAAAGCCACGACCACGCACGGGCCGTACACTTCGGCCTCGACGCAGTTGCCCCAGTACGAATAGGCGAAACCACACGCCAGCGCGGCAAAGACCCCGGACACGTGCGGCAGCCAGCGGAACCGCTCGCGGTCCGCACCGCCGCACAAGGCGATGAGCTTCAGCACCAGCAGATAGATGATGCCGCACGAGAGCGCGCCGAAGAAGACCGGGATGAGATTCACCCGGAAGGCATACTCCGGGCTCAGAGGCAGCATTGAGAAGATGCGGCCGATGGTGACGAACAACGGCGTACCGGGCGGATGGGGTACGCCCATGATGTGGGAGACAGCAATCAGCTCGCCGCAGTCCCAGAACGCGGCCGTGGGCGCAGCGCTGTAGTAGTAGACCGCGCCGACCACCGCAAACACCGCGACAAAGATAACCAGACGAAGTCTTCGGTCGTTCATCAAATTGGCCTCCTGGCTGGACTGGGCGAGCCCATCCAAACAAAGCTGCTGACGGCCCTGGCGCCGATAAGTGACATCAACCGGTGATATTATCGTCCTCCTGCTGCCCAGTCAAATCCGCCCGGCGCACTGCCACCGGCGAACCGCCCCTGCGCTTCAGGAGCCCGGCTCGATTGGCCTGCGCCGGCTGAAGTGAACCGGCACGATACCCGGACCCCGAAGCCGGTCCCGGACTGCGGCGAGGCCCTTTCCCGCGTCCTCAGGCCGGTGCGCATCCGAGCCGATGGTGAAGACCCTCACTCCGGCCCTGACCCCCTGCTCCAGCAGGCTGACCGAAGGATAGGGTTCATTCGAACCACGGCGCAGGGCCGAGCAGTTGACTTCGAGTCCGGTCCCCGATATCGCCACCTGCCTGAGGACTTGGGGCATGCCCTCATCGATCGCGCGGCCGAAGCCATCGTCCAGCACGACCTGAATGTACTTACGGTAGATGTCGAGATGGGCAAGGCAGTCGAAGAGCTGTGAGCCGGCAGCCGCGGCGAGGTGTCGGCAGTAGCGCCGGGCAACAAAGTCGCCCCCGCGTACCGCGTACTCACTCTTGAACTGCTCCAGCTCGTCCCCGGCGGTAATCGCCACATGGTCCAGGCAGTGAATCGCACCGAGCACAAAGTCGAACTCGTATCGGGACAGGAAGTCGTGGATGAGGCCCTCAAGTCCGGGCTCATACCCGACCTCAACCCCGGCCCCGATGAACAACGCCGGGAACGCGGCCCGGGCCTGCTCAATCGCTGCGAAGTAGGCCTCGGGCCAGTCTGAAGCCACCGGCCGGGACTGTCCGGCCACAAGCACCCGTTCGCGGTCCGAGCGCGCCGGGTCAGGTTCAAAGTGAGTCGTGAAGCAAAGGCCGTCAAGCCCGATGCGCTCTGCCTGCGCGCAGTACTCTTCGACCGAGCCCCGCGCGTCAGGCGAGAAGTCGGGATGGACGTGGCAGTCAATCACCCTTTGCCGCCAGTTCCAGTTGCGCGGCCGCATCCAGGTTCGGGCCCGCACTCCAGGTGCATCCGACCTTCAGCCCGAGCCGGCCGTACCCCGCGAAACCGACTCCCGCACTCGCGGCCGCACGCCAGCCCGAGCGATCGGTGCGATACGAACCGCCGGCGCGCATCGCGCCCGGTTCGGCAGTACTCATCGTGATGCCGGAACCGGTGATGACGAACCGTGCCGCAGACAGGCCCCCGGAAAACCGGCGCCGGCGCACGGTGGTCATCAGGCCGAGCGCCAGGCCCCGGCCGGGCTTCGACTCCGGCCGCTCATCGGCGATGGTGACAACGACCCGGCTGTCTCGGCCCGGCTCGGCCTCAACCCTCAACCGGCTGCTGCGGTATCGTCCTTCCCCGGCCCGGAACACCCGGCCCAGTTCCAACCCTGCCCCGAACCGGCCGATGCGCTGGCCGAGGTCTGCTGCCAGTCTGGCCGGAAGCGAATCGAACTCGAAGTCACGATAGGTACTGCCTCTGAGGTTGGCTCCGAAACCGCCTGCCCGATACCCGAACCGGACCGAACCGTCGAGTCGTTCGCGGCTGGTGGTCATGCTCGACCAGCGGCCGTGCGGAGAGAAGAACCCGGGGCCACGCCGGCGCAGGTTCAGTCCGGTAGTGACGCCGCGCCAGTTGCCCGAGACCTCAAGCGCACCGGCCGCTCCTCGACTGCTCGAACCTGCCAGCTCAAGACCGACTGCGTAGCCGTGAGTCAGCCACTCCGCGCTCATCCCGCCGACCGACAGGGCCCGCCCGGAGAAGGCACGGGCAGAATCCCTGGGCGCAATCGGACGGCTGTACCTGACGTGCACGACCGACGCCCCGAACATGACCTTCTGCCAGCGACCATGGATGACACCACCGGCCGAGTACTCGGTCAGTGTCCCCTTCTCGGCCCGCGACGCGGAGTCAAGGTGTCTACCGCCGGTCGTGATGTCCTCAACCGCTCCGTCGGCATCGAGCCGCGCGTCCCGGTTCGAGGCCGCGGCCCAGCCCGAGCCGCTCAGTCTTCCCGACCCGACTTCCAGACCGAGCCCCCGCAGACCCGAACCCTCGTTCGCCGAGACCGGCAGTCCCAGCCTGCCCTTGGCCCATGCCTGGTCGCTCAGCCAACTGCCGCTGCGCCGGCCGACTGAGCTCAGCACCAGACCGCGACCGGTCCCCAGTACCAGGTCACCCAGCACCACCCTCAATCTGCTTGAGCGGAACTGCAGGCCTCCGCCGACGAAGTCAAACCAGTCAGGCTCGCGCTGGTCTTTCTCGACAATCCCCGCCGCCTGCCAGGGTCCGCTGTTCACCGAGACGCGCGAGAAGAGCCCGGGGCGGTGCGCCGACCCGGGAAGCGAATCAGCCGACGATCGGGACAGCAGCGATGCTGTCCAGGCCCGAGTCCTGGCCCGAATCGTGACGACTTCGGCCAGCGACCGGACTACGTCCTCGGTAACGCCCGGGACAGTACGGAGTCCACTAGGGTCGGCAAAACCGCCCAGCGAATCGCGGGTGCGGACGATAACGTGGGCCAGAAACGGGTCCAGCCACGGAATCGCTAGCAGCTCTTCGACCGATGCCCGGTTCAGGTCAATCGGCC
>Ga0194111_10007230_pt1 | contig 12455 bp, 11 predicted proteins | sample TA2KigC300mmetaG_FD_146194 | JGI IMG/M metagenome (GOLD analysis project Ga0194111, IMG submission 146194) | Freshwater microbial communities from Lake Tanganyika, Tanzania - TA2015033 Kigoma Deep Cast 300m | ecosystem: Environmental > Aquatic > Freshwater > Lake | place: Tanzania: Lake... | reverse complement strand
GCGGGGCGATGTGCTTCACTTTGCTGGCGGCCCGGGGGGTCGAGGTGGCGGAGTCCCGGGTGGAGGCCGACCTGGTGCCCGAGGTGCGCGCCGTCCTCGAGTCGGCGGCCGGCTCGCGCCTGGTGCTTCCGTCGGACCTGGTAGTGGCCGACGGGTTCACCCCCGATGCCGCGCATCGGGTGGCCCCGGCGACGGCCATACCGTCGGGCACCATGGGCCTCGACATCGGACCCGAGACGGCGGAGCGCTTCGGCGGGGTGATCCGGCAGGCGGGCACCCTCTTCTGGAACGGCCCCATGGGGGTGTTTGAATGGCCCGCCTTCGCCACCGGGACCCGGGCGGTGGCCGCGGCGGTCGCCGAGGCGAAGGGCTACAGCGTGGCCGGCGGGGGAGACAGCGTGGCGGCGCTGCGGGCCTTCGGCATGGAGGAGGCGGTGTCGCACCTCTCCACCGGTGGCGGCGCCGGCCTGGAACTGCTGGAAGCGGGCACCCTGCCGGGGCTCGAAGTGCTGGGGAGGTGGGCCGATGGCGCGTAAGGACCTGATCGCCGGCAACTGGAAGATGAACGCGACCCATCTGGAGGCCATCCAGATGGTGCAGAAGCTCGGCTACCGCCTCGACCCCGGCGACTACGACCGGGTGGAGGTCGTGGTTTGCCCCCCCTTCACCGCCCTGCGCTCGGTGCAGACGGTCATCGAGAGCGACTACCTACGGATCCGGCTGGGCGCCCAGGACGTCCACTGGGAGGCCCAGGGGGCTTTCACCGGGGAGGTGTCGCCGCTGATGCTCGCCCGGCTCGGGGTGAAGTACGTCATCGTGGGGCACTCCGAACGCCGCCACCTCTTCGGCGAGGACGACGCCACGGTGGCGCGCAAGCTGCGGGCGGTGCTGGCCCACGATATGACTCCGATCGTGGCGGTGGGGGAGACGCTGGAGCAGCGGGAGCAGGAGATCACCGAGGAAGTCATCGGCGGGCAACTGCAGGCCGCCCTGGAAGGACTCGACCCGGCCACGGTGGGGGATCTGGTAGTGGCCTACGAGCCGGTGTGGGCCATCGGCACCGGCCGCACCGCCAGCGATGAGCAGGCGGCGGAGGCCATCGGCTTCCTGCGACGCCGCGTGGCCGAGGGCTGGGGAGAGGCCGCCGCCGACCGGGTCCGGATCCTCTATGGGGGGTCGGTGACGCCGGGGAACGTCGCCGGGCTGATGGCCAAGCGCGACATCGACGGCGCCCTGGTCGGCGGGGCCTCTCTGGACCCCGACAAGTTCGCCTCCCTCGTGCGTTACTGGATCTGAGGCGACGCGGGCAGGGCAGGAAAGCCCGCCAGGCAGACGGAGGGGCGCGGCGATCGGCGGCGCGGATTCGCTACGGTCGGGGTGTCACACAGGAGAGACGGGCATGACGACCAAGCTGGTGCTGCTCCGCCACGGCGAGAGCCGCTGGAATCTCGAGAACCGCTTCACCGGGTGGACCGACGTGGGGCTCAGCCCGCGGGGCAAGCGCGAGGCGGCGGCGGCAGGCCGCCTGCTCGCCAAGGAAGGCTACGACTTCGACCTGACCTTCACCTCGTACCTGAAGCGATCGATCCTGACCCTGGATCTGACCCTCGAGGCGATGGACCGCCTGTGGCTCCCGGTGGTGCGGCACTGGCGGCTCAACGAGCGGCACTACGGGGACCTCCAGGGGCTCGACAAGGCGGAGACCGCGGCTCGCCACGGCGACCGGCAGGTGCAGGTGTGGCGCCGCTCCTACGACGTGCCCCCGCCCCCTCTGTCCCGCGACGACCCCCGGCACCCGCGTCACGATGCCCGCTACCGCGATCTGAGCCCCGACCTGCTGCCTGCTACCGAGAGCCTGGCCGACGTGGTAGCCCGGATGCTGCCCTTCTGGCACGACTTCATCGTGCCCGCCCTGCGGGCGGGACGGCGGGTCCTGGTGTCTGCTCACGGCAACAGCCTGCGGGCCCTGGTGAAGCACCTCGACGGGATCTCCAACGAGGAGATCCCCACCCTCAACATCCCCACCGGCATCCCCCTCGTCTATGAACTGGACGCCGATCTGGCCGCGGAACGGCGCTATTACCTGGGGGACCCGGAGAAGGCCGCCGCCGCCGCCCGGGCGGTGGCCGCGCAGGCGCAGCGGGGCCGCTGACCGGGGCGTCGCGAGGCCCCGCCGAAACTTGCCAAGGGGCCGCCCAGCGTCCATACTTGCCCCTGCGGCCTGCGTTGTTGGCAGGCCGCTGCCTTAGGAGGGACTCGATCTTGTGATAGACGGCATCATCATCGGCTTCCACGTCCTCCTGTCCCTGGCCCTCATCGCTCTCGTCCTGCTGCATGCCGGCAGGGGGGGCGGCCTCGCCGAGGCTTTCGGTGGGGGCATGGGACCACTGAGCGGCCTCACGGGGTCGACTCTGGTCGAGCGGAACCTCGACAGGGTGACGGTGTCCGTGGGGGTGCTGTTCGCCATCACCACCCTGGTTCTCGTAGTGCGCTTGTCGTGAGCGAGGCCGGGGCGGCGAGCCCCGATGACATGGAACGACAAGGAGGAAGCGCTTTGAAGCATCTGTGGCGACGTCGCAACCTGACGTGGCTCGGACTTCTGCTGGCGTTTGCGCTGGTCATTGCCGCCTGCGGCGACGATGCTGCTACGACGACGACTACCGGCGCGGCGACCACCACGACGGCAGCCCCCACGACCACGGCGGGCCCCACGACCACGGCGGCCCCCACGACCACCACGCTCCCGCCCGGCAAGCCCTACGGTGGCCAGGCGATCTACGCGTCCGACCAGGAGCCCCCGACCCTGAACTCGTTCGCCCCGGGCGGTGACAACTTCATCGTGGCCATCATCGGCCAGACCTGGACGTGCGGTACTCAGGAGATCGACGGGTTCACCCTCGAGCTGACGCCGGAGCTGGTGACCGAGCTGCCTTCGGTGGCCAACGGCGGCATCATGGTGAACGCCGACGGCACCGAGACCATCAAGTACACCATCCGCGATGAGGCGGTGTGGGCGGACGGCACCCCCATCACCGGGTTCGACTACGAGTTCACGTATCAGACGATCATGAACCCGGACTACCCGATCTTCAAGCAGATCTACGAGGACATCCTGCCGGAGTCCGTCGTGGCGACTGAGAAGACCTTCGAGATCACCCTGGCCCAGCCGACCGTCCAGGCCGAGCTGATCTTCGGGAGCATCCTGCCGAAGCACGCCATCGAGGGCACCAACTTCATTGCCGACTACAACGACACCGGCTACCTGGGCTGCGGGCCTTTCAAGGTCGAGCAGTGGCAGAAGGGCGAGTTCGTCAAGGTGGTCCGCAACGACAACTACTGGAAGACCGATCCCGAGACCGGGCAGCAGCTGCCCTACCTGGACGCCATCGTCTTCCGGTTCATCCCCGAGACCGCTTCGATGATCAACGCCTTCAAGGCTCGTGAGGTTGACATGATCAACCCGCCGCCTGCGGTGGAGACCATCGAGGATCTCCAGACCCTGGAGCCGCAAGGCGCCTCGGTCGAGGTGCTGTCGGGCCCCATCTGGGAGCATCTGAACTTCCAGTTCGGAGTCAACGCCCAGGGGCGTAACCCGGGCTCCTACAACCACCACCTGAACTACCGCAAGGCGATCGCGCACGCTATCGACAAGGAGCAGATCGTCGACGAGATCCTCAAGGGTCAGGTCGAGCCGATGTCCTCCTACATCGATGCGTTCGCCCCGACCTTGTCGGGTGCGGCCTGGGACCAGTACGACTACAACCCGGCGAAGGCGGCGGAGTACATCGCCGCCCTCTGCGCCGAGGACGGCGTCGACTGCGCCGCGGTGCCGCCCAAGGCCGTCTTCTCGACGACCTCGAACAACGCGGCCCGGGTGCTGCTGTCCGAGCTGTTCATCGACATGTTCGCCGCCGCCGGCATCGGCTACGAGCCGCAGCTCGAGGACTCCTCGCTGTTCTTCGGGGACACCCTGGCCTTCGGGCTCTGGGACCTCGGCGAGTGGGCGTGGGTCGGAACCCCCGGCTTCGCCGGCCTGGTCGGTATCCACGACGTGTTCGACCCCGAGGCGCCGCCGCCGGACGGGCAGAACAGCTACCGCTGGGGCACCGACGAGGTGACGGGCCAGGACGCGGCCGGCTACAACCAGCCGGCGGGCCTTCAGGACGAGCACTCGGCTCGGTTCGCCGAGCTACGCGACCTGATGAACGCCACCGTCGACACCGACGCCATCATCGGCTACCTGGGAGAGGCGGAGGCCATCCTCGCCGACCAGGTGATCATGATCCCGCTGTACCAGCGTCTCGACCCCGGTGCAGTGTGGGCCGACACCATCGCCGGGTACAAGCACAACCCGTCGCAGGCCGGCGACACCTGGAACTGCGAGTTCTGGTATCGCCTCGACCTCGGCTAGCGGCTAGTACCACCGACAATCTGCGGAGGGCCCGCCCCCGGCGGGCCCTCCGCCTTGTCGTGCCCGGTGCAGCCGGTGGGGGGACAGGCGGTGGGTATACTGACGCCCCGTCGTCCGGGGACGCTCGGGAGGAGGTGCGGCGGAGATGCTCCAGTATGTGGTGCGGCGTCTCGTCTACGGCGCGGTGACGCTGCTCGCGTTGAGCATCATCGTCTTCACCCTGCTCCAGAACACCGGAGGTGGCCCGCTGGACCGCCTCAGGCAGAACCCCCGCATTCAGGCGGCGGACATCCAACGCATCACCGAGTACTACGGCCTCGATCAGCCCGCCTGGAAGCAGTACTTCACCTGGGCCGGCAAGTACGTCCAGTTCTGGGACCAGCGGGCCTGGGGGGAATCCTTCCAGGGCGACGGTTTCGTGCGCGACATCATCGCCGACCGGGTGCTGGCCACGCTGCGCCTGATGCTGACCGCCCTGGGCCTGGCCATCATCATCGGCATCCCCTTGGGCGTGTTCCAGGCCTTACGGCAGTACTCCTTCTTCGACCAGGCGGGGACGACCTTCTCCTTCGTCACCTTCTCCACACCGATCTTCGTCCTGGCCATCACCCTGCAGCTGCTGTTAGCCGTCTACCTGGAGAAGTGGACGGGGGTCAAGTTCTTCTTCAATGCGGGGATGAACCACTCCAGTTACGGGACCTTCGACTTCTGGGGTCGCATCGGCGACACCCTGTCCCACCTGTTCCTCCCCGCCATCTCGATCGCGTTGATCTCCATCGCCGGCTACTCCCGGTATCAGCGGGCGGCGATGCTCGACGTGCTGCACAGCGACTACCTGCGCACCGCCAAGGCCAAGGGCCTCTCGCGCCGCCGGGTCATCGTCAAGCACGCCCTGCGGAACGCCCTCATCCCCATCGTCACTCTGGTCTCCCTGGATGTCGCCGGGGTGCTGGGCGGGGCGGTGATCACCGAGTCGATCTTCGGTTGGCCGGGGATCGGGCGGAAGTACATCGAGGCCATCGGCACCAACGACTACCCGGTGGTCATGGCGGTGGTGATGGCCATCGGGATCATGGTGGTCATCATGAATGTGGTGGCCGACCTCGCTTACGGCTTCCTGGACCCGCGGGTGCGCTATGACTGACCGGCTGCTGCCCCCGGACCCGGAAGGCGCCGCCCTGCAGGCTCTGGACGAAGCCGAGGGGATGACGGTCGATCCCATCACGCAATGGAAGCTATTCCGCACCCGGTTCGCCCGACATCGCCTGGCCATGCTGGCCACGGTGGTCCTGCTGCTGCTGGTCATCCTGGTCTTGGTGGCCGGCTTCATTCCGGGCCTGAAGAACCCCTTGACCCAGTTCAAGGACGCCAACGGACGCACGATGAACTTGCTCGCCCCGCGCGGCGAGTTCCCCTTCGGGACCGACCAGTTGGGCCGGGACGTCATGGCGCGGGTGGTGTACGGGGGCCGCACCAGCCTGGTGGTGGCCGGCCTCACCGGGCTGCTGGTGGCCTCCATCGGCACCACCATCGGCGCCGTTTCGGGCTACTACGGCGGGTGGATCGACCAGGCTCTCATGCGCTTCACCGACCTGGTCCTGAGCCTGCCGCTGCTGCCCGTGGCCATTGTGGCGGCCCAGTTCTTCCGCGGACTGTTCCGGGGGCGTGAGGCCTTATCCCTGGCGCTGTTACTCGGGCTGCTGCTGTGGGGGGCGCTGGCCCGCATCGTGCGCGCCGAGTTCCTCTCGTTGCGGGAGAAGGAATTCGTCGAGGCCGCGCGCGCCGCGGGGGCGCGCGACCGACGGATCATCTTCCGGCACGTTCTGCCCAACGCCCTCGGCCCCATCATCGTGAACACCACGCTGACCATCGGGGGCGCCATCATCCTCGAGGCGGCGCTGAGCTTTCTGGGCTTCGGCGTGGTGCCGCCCACCCCGGCCTGGGGCCAGATGGCGGCCGACGGCGGCCGGGCGGCGGTCAGTTCGGGCGCGTACTGGTTGGTGCTCTTCCCCTCGGCGGCGCTGATCTTCACCGTGCTGTCGGTGAACTTCCTCGGCGACGGCCTGCGGGACGCCCTCGACCCGACCCAGTCCATCGAGAGGAAGTAGACGCCTGTGCCCGAACCGCTGTTGCAGGTGACCGATCTGCGCACCTACTTCACGACGCACGAGGGCGTGGTGCGCGCCGTCGATGGGGTGTCCTTCACCATCAACAAGGGCGAGAAGTTCGGCGTGGTGGGCGAGTCCGGGTGCGGCAAGTCGGTCTGCGCCCTGTCGGTGATGCGTCTCATCGAACGCCCGGCGGGGGAGATCGTCACCGGCCGCATCCTGTTCCACGGCGTCGACCTGCTGGAGATCTCCGAGGATGAGATGCGCCAGGTGCGGGGCGGGCAGATCGCCATGATCTTCCAGGACCCGATGACCGCGCTCAACCCGGTCTACACCATCGGGAACCAGTTGATGGAGACCATCACCCTCCATCAGGACGTGAGCAAGGGCGAGGCCTTCGACATCGCGGTGCAGTCGATCGACGACGTGCACATCCCCAACCCCAAAGAGCGCATGGGCGACTACCCCCACCAGTTGTCGGGGGGCATGCGGCAGCGGATCATGATCGCTATGGCGCTGTCGTGCAACCCTGACCTGCTCATCGCCGATGAGCCCACTACCGCGCTCGATGTGACCACGCAGGCCCAGATCCTCGACCTCATGCACGAACTGACCGAGAGCCGCAACACGGCGGTGATGCTGATCACCCACGACCTCGGGGTGGTGGCCGGCTTCTGCGACCGTATCCAGGTGATGTACGCCGGCCGCCTCGTGGAGACGGGGACCGCCGATGAGGTCTTCTTCGAGGGCAAGCACCCCTACACCGCCGGTCTCCTGGGTTCGATGACCCGGATGGACGAGGTGCGCACCGCGAGGCTGTTCAGCATCCGGGGAGCGCCGCCGTCGCTGATCAACCCGCCCCAGGGGTGCCGTTTCCGGCCGCGGTGCGACTTCGCCGACGCCGAGGTGTGCCGGCGCACCCCGCGGCTGCGGGAGTTGAGTGCCGATCACTATGTGGCTTGCCACTTCGCCCCCGATCTCGACCTGGGGGCGACGCGCCGAGTGGAGAAGGAGCCCGCAGTATGAGGAGGAAGGCCCCGGCAGTCGATTCGGGCGACAACGGGCATCGCGAACTCCCGCCCGAGGTCCTGCTCCGGGTGCACCGCCTGGTCAAGCACTTCCCGATCAGCAAAGGCATCTTCTGGCGCAGACAGGTGGGGGCGGTGCAGGCGGTGTCGGATGTGTCGTTCGACATCCGCCGGGGAGAGACGCTGGGCCTGGTGGGGGAGTCGGGGTGCGGCAAATCGACCACGGCGCGCTGCGTGTTGCGCCTGCTGCAGCCGACCTCGGGCGAGGTCCTGTACCGGGCCCAGGGCGTCGCCGACGATCCCAACGCCCCGGCAGAGTGCATCGACATCGCCAGCGCCGACAAGCAGGTGCTGCGGCAGTTGCGCCGCGACATGCAGATCGTCTTCCAGGACCCCTACGCCTCGCTGAACCCGCGCATGACGGTGGCATCCATCGTGGCGGAGCCGCTGCTGGTGCACGGCATCGGCACCCGGGCCGACCGCATGCAGCGGGTGAAGGAACTCCTGCAGGTGGTGGGCCTGAACCCGGAGCACACCAATCGCTACCCGCACGAGTTTTCCGGCGGCCAGCGGCAGCGCATCGGAGTCGCCCGGGCTCTGGCGCTCAACCCCTCCTTGATGGTGCTCGACGAACCGGTCTCGGCGCTCGACGTCTCCATCCAGGCCCAGGTGCTGAACCTCATGGAGGACCTGCAGACGGAGTTCGGGCTCACCTACCTCTTCATCGCCCACGACCTGTCGGTGGTCCGCCACATGGCCGACCGGGTGGGGGTGATGTACCTCGGAAAGATCGCCGAACTGGCCGACCGGGACACCCTGTACGAGCGGCCGATGCACCCCTACTCCCATGCCCTGCTCTCGGCCGTTCCCATCCCCGACCCCGAGGTGGAGCGGCGGCGGCGGCGCATCCTGCTGGAAGGCGACATCCCCTCGCCCGTGAACCCGCCCAGCGGCTGCCGCTTCCACACCCGCTGCCCCATCGCCCAGGCACCCGGGAGATGCTCGGAGGAGGTGCCGGAGCTGCGGGAGATCGAACCCGACCACTGGGTGTCCTGCCACTTCCCAGAGGTCAAGAAGATCATCTAGGGTGGGGAGAGGCCTGAGTCGGCCCGTCCGACCGGCCCGGGTTCTCGCTCTCGAGGGGGAGTCCCAGACAGTCATGGGTCCGCGGCACCGTCTTCTTTGGGCAGCACCGGCCGGAGCCGTGCTTCTCATGGCCGCCTGCGGCGGATCGGGCGCGGCCGAGCCGCCGGCCTCCACCGCTCAGCCGGAACCGACCCTGGCGCTTCCCGCCCCCACCGTCGCAGGGGAGGTCTCGCTCGAGGAGGCGTTGGCGCAGCGGCGCTCGGTCCGCGACTACGGTGATGAGGCTCTAGGGTGGGCCGAAGTCGGCCAACTCCTGTGGGCGGCGCAGGGCAGGACGCAGCAGAACGGCGGGGGGCGCACCGCCCCCTCGGCCGGCGGCACCTACCCGCTGGAGGTGTTCGCGCTGACCGCTGACGGGGTCTTCCGCTACCTGCCGGAGGAGCATGCCGTGGAGGTCGCGGCAGCCGAGGATCGCCGTCGCGCCCTGCAGGAGGCGGCGCTGGGCCAGGAGTGGGTGGGCCGGGCCCCGTTGGTGCTGGTGGTGGTTGGGGTGGTGGAGCGGACGGCCGAGCGCTACGGGGGTCGCGCGGAACGCTACGTCATCCTGGAAGCGGGACACGCCGCCCAGAACATCTTGCTGCAGGCGGTGGCGCTGGGCCTGGGGGCCGTTCCGGTGGGGGCGTTCGACGACGGCGCGGTGCGGCGAGTTCTGGCGATGTCCGCCTCCTGGACGCCCCTATACATCATCCCCGTGGGGCGGCCCGCCGGGGCGTGAGCCAGAAGGCCCGGGGGTATACTCGCCCCGCCCGTCGGAGTGGCGGAATTGGCAGACGCGCTAGGTTGAGGGCCTAGTGCCCACATAGGGCGTAGGGGTTCGAGTCCCCTCTCCGACACCGCGAAGCCCTGGTCATAAGGGGTCTCGGTTGTGGCGAGGCCTGGCCTGAGGCCCGCTGCTTGGGTGTGTGATCGGGGCGTCTGGTCAAGTTCGGAGACCGAGCGGCCGACAGACGGTTGCGGAGACCGCGACCCTCGAATAGAGTTGCGGTCAGCGACGTTTGATCGTCAGCCGTGGGGGCTGTTGCCCAGACGGCAAATCCTGTGGCCCGGCATTGCGCCCGGGCCACAGTTGTAGCTGGCCCAGGCCGCGGACGCCCACCCGGCGAGAGGTCGCGGGTGTAGGGTGCTCTGAGTGCACATCTGCTACGTCGATGAGTCCGGCGACGCCTACCAGATCCCGGTACCAACGCCTATGGGCAGCCCGACGGAGCATCCGCCCGTGTTCGTGCTCCTTGGTCTGATTCTCAACACCGACGCGATTGGGTCCATCTCCACGCAGTTCCTGGAACACAAAGCCCGCTACTACCCGGGCCTTGTGCACAGCGTCTCGCACCGCCTCGACTCAGTCCTCGTCGAGATCAAATCGACGGATCTGCGCAAAGCGATCCGAGATGGCTCTGGCCGTGCCGAAGGTACGGCGATCGGGTTCCTTGACCGCTTGTATGACACGCTCGACTCTCACGCCGCGAGGGTGCTGGCGCGAGTTCTGGTGAAGCCCCCCGGCCAGCCCATTGATGCGCGAGCGGTCTACACCTCCTCGATGCAGGCACTCTGCCGGGGCTTCCAGCAGCTCCTGGAGGAGATGGGAGGTCGCGGTCTCGTGATCGCAGACAGTCGTACCCACCAACTGGATGAAAGAGTCGCCCACTCCCTGTACACACTCAAGCACAGGGCAGCTGGGGACGCGCTAGACAGGATCGTCGAGGTGCCGACGTTTGGCCGCAGCGGTAACCACGTGGGTCTTCAGCTCGCCGATCTGGTCGGAGGCGTCCTTCTGGCCATCGCCGCTCGTACCTACTGCCAGACCATTGTCAGTGGCCCTCATGTGGCTCCTCAGTACGACATGCTCCGACGGCGGTATGGTCCACGCCTGCGATCGCTCCAATACCGCTACCAGGATGACACCGGGCGCTGGAGGGGAGGCGTTACGGTGAACGATCCCCTCGGCAAGCGGTCGGCATCCGATCTGTTCGCACCTTCATAAGCATGCTCGCCTGAGGGACATCAGACCCACTCCCGGAGCCTCCACCCAGGGCCGGTCGAATCCACCGAAGGTTCTCCGACACGACGAAACCCCCGGCCTGCCGGGCGCGGCGGGCAGACGACACACGGCGCCCCGCCGGGGTAGACGCCTCCGGGAATGGACGCCGGTCGCGCCGCGTTGTCCCGGCGAGATCCTCGAAGGGAGTTTCCAATGGCACGCATCATCATCGTCGGCGACGGCCCGGGCGGCCTCAGCGCCGCCCTGTTCCTGGCTCGCGGGGGCCACGACGCGGAGGTGTACGGCCTCGACAAGACGGCCATGCACTACGCCCAACTGAACAACTACCTGGGGGTGCCCTCCATCTCGGGCACGGAATTCCAGCAGCAGGCCCGGGAGCAGGCGAAGGCCGCCGGCGCCGCCGTGCGTGCCGCCGAGGTGACCGCCGTCGCGGCGACCGACGAGGCCGTCACGGCGACCCTCAGCACGGGGGAGACCAGGAAGGCGGAGTACCTCCTGCTGTCCGAAGGGAGGAGCCCGGTATTGGCTCGCAACCTCGGCCTGGCCGAAACGCCCGCCGGGGCGATCGCCGTCGATCCCGAAGCCAGATCCTCGCATCCCCGCGTCTACGTCGTTGGGCGCAGCGTCCGGCCCTCCCGCAGCCAGGCCATCATCTCGGCGGGCGACGGGGCCAAAGCCGCCCTCGACATCCTCGCCCGGGAGGCGGGCAAGGACGTCCAGGACTGGGACCGGCCCCCAGCCGAGTAAACCGCCCACCGTCCGCCCGGCCCACGATCGCTACGGAAGGCCGGCCAGAAGGTCCGCACGCCTTCACTTGGGTTCGCCGGGCACGCCCGGTTCGGGCAGCACTGCCACCGGCTTCTCCGATCCCGCTGCGGTCCGGGCCAGAGGCCGATAGGCGAGCAGGCCGCACAGCAGGGTCGCCACTCCGCCTACCCCCAGGCCCCAGCGGGGATCGAGGCTCCCGATCCACCCGATGAGAGGAGCGCCCACCGGCGTCGACCCCAGGAACGCCACGGCCCAGAGCGCCATCACCCGGCCCCGCATCTCGGGAACCGAAGCCAGTTGCAGGCTCGCGTTGCCGAGCGCCAGGAAGGCGATGGAGGCGGCGCCCAGGGGGACCATCGCCGCCAGCGCCAGGCCGAGGGTGGGAGCGAAAGCGGCCGCCGTCTGCACCCCGCCGAACCACATCGCCATGACGGCCAGGGCACCCGGCCGGCGGCGGCCGGCGGCGGCGGTGAGGAGGCCCCCGACGACGGCCCCGACTCCCATGAGGGCGGTCATGGTGCCGTAGGTGTCGGCGTCCCCACCGAAGGTGAAGCGGGCGAACAGCGGCAGGCTGACCTGGAACTCGAAAGCCAGAGTGCCCACCACCGCCATCATCAAGAGGGGGAGGAGCAGGGCGGGGCTACGGCGCACGTAGCGGAGGCCGGCGCGCACCTGGCCGCGCCGGCGCGGCTGGGGCGGGGAACGGCGCAACTGCTCGGGGCGCATCAGCAGCAGCGCCAGCACGGCCGCCCCATAGGAGGCGGCGTTGATCAGGAAGCAGGGGGCGATGCCCACCGTCACGATCAGCGCCCCGGCCCCGGCCGGCCCGGCGATCCGGGCCAGGTTGATCAAAACCGAGTTGAGCCCGACGGCATTGGTCAGGTCGTCCGGACCGACCATCTCGGCGACGAAAGCCTGGCGGGTGGGATTGTCCACCAGATTGACGAAACCCAGGCCGGCGGCGAGGGCGGCGACCATCCACAAGCCGACGGCAT
>Ga0194111_10007225_pt1 | contig 12459 bp, 9 predicted proteins | sample TA2KigC300mmetaG_FD_146194 | JGI IMG/M metagenome (GOLD analysis project Ga0194111, IMG submission 146194) | Freshwater microbial communities from Lake Tanganyika, Tanzania - TA2015033 Kigoma Deep Cast 300m | ecosystem: Environmental > Aquatic > Freshwater > Lake | place: Tanzania: Lake... | reverse complement strand
GCCCGGTGATCGGCAATGACGGCGTCCCGGGCCAGGGCCGGCCAGGGCCCTGGAATCGATAAAACCAACAATAACAACGTGGCGCCCGACCATTTTTTCCCGTTCATAGGCCCTCCCTTCATCTCGGCGGATAGAAGCCTGATCTCCCGGGTAATTCCCAGGAGCTCTTAAGCAACGGCATCTTTGAAATGAAATTTACCCACCTAAAATAATAGCATTTTTTAATAAATTTATATCGATAAAATGTCCGGTCAGATAGAGCCCCATTCCGTATGCCCATATCACCGCCAACCCCAGGACTACCTGCGGCAACCCCGGCCTCCGGCCCCGGGAGCAGTTCTGCGGTAACAAATGATTCACCGCGGAGACGCCGAGAGCAGAGATAAACATGTCCAATTTATTTATGAAATTAGGGCTATTTAAATAAGGGGTTGAGGGAAGATGCAAATCGCCTCCTAAATTTCCAGTATTATTGTTTGAATTAATTGGGTTCAGGGTGTCCCGGTGGTAAAATCCTTTGGAGGTTGACCACATCCTTAACGGCCCAAGGAGGCTGAGATGATAAAACCGCTCCTGGACTGCTTCTTCAAGCCTGAGTCGGTGGCGGTGATGGGCGCCAGCCGGACGGTGGGGACCGTGGGCTGGTTCCTGGTGGACCACCTCAAAGAGGGCGGTTTCCCGGGCGCCATTTACCCCATTAATCCCAAGTACCCCGAAATCCAGGATTTGAAAGCTTACCCGGACATCAGGGCGGTGGGGGCTCCCATCGACTTGGCGGTCATTGCCATTCCCATCCGGGATGCGCCCCTGGCCATGAAGGAGTGCGGGGAAGCCGGGGTAAGGGGCGCCATCATTGTCTCCGTGGGCGGCCAGGAAGCGGGTCCGGTGGGCCGGGACATCGAAGCGGCCATCAAAAAAGCGGCTATTCAGGCCGGGGTCCGCTATATCGGGCCCAATTCCATGGGGGTGCTGTCGCCTTATTTCACTCTCCGGGCGACCCTGGCCCATAGCGCCGTTACACCCGGCAGCCTGGCCTTCATCTCCCAGAGCGGCGCCCTGTCGTATTCCATTTTGAGCTGGGCCGCGCAAAAAAATATCGGCTTCAGCCACTTCATCAGCGTGGGCTCCATGGCCGACGTGGATTTCGGCGACCTCATCGATTATTTGGGCAATGACGAAAAGGCCCGCAGCATTGTCATTTACATGGAGACCCTGACCCAGCACCGCAAATTTATGAGCGCCGCCCGCTCCGTGGCCCGGGTCAAACCCATAATAGTGATCAAATCCGGCCGGGGGTCAGCCGGGGCCCGGGCCGCAACCTCCCATACGGGGGCCATCGCAGGGGAGGACGCGGCGTTTGATGCGGCTTTCCGACGGGCCGGCATCATCCGGGTGGACACCATCGGCCAGCTCTTCGACTGCGCCGAGGCCCTGGGCAAAGTCAAACCACCCGCCGGCGGCGCCCTGGCCATCATCACCAACGCCGGGGGCGCCGGGGTGATGGCGGCGGATGCCATGGGCCGTTGGCAGATGGAGCCGACCTCCCCGGGACCAGAGACCCTTGGGAAGCTGGACGAATTTCTGCCTCCCCATTGGAGCCGCGGCAACCCCATTGATATCCTGGGCGCCGCCACCCCAGCGACTTATCTCCAGGCGGTCCATCTAGCCCTGAAGGCCCCGGAGTTCCACGGCCTGATCATTATCCTCACTCCCCAGGCCCTTACCGATCCCACGGCTGTGGCCCGAATCATCGTCCCGGAAATCAAAGGCCGGGCTAAACCGGTGTTTGCCGTCTGGATGGGCGGGGAGGAAGTGGCGCCGGGCATCAAAATCCTCAATGACGCGGGCATTCCCACTTTTGAAACCCCGGAGCAGGCGGTGGATACTTTCATGGAAATGTATTTCTATTCCCGGCACCTGGAATTGCTCCAGGAAACCCCATCCCGCATGACCCGGGAACTCAATGTGGATACCACCAAAGGCCGGGCGTTCCTGGAACAATGTCTGGCCCGGAAACAAGGGGTCCTCACGGAGCTGGAGTCCAAAGCCATCCTGTCGGCTTACGGCATCCCGGTTAACCCCACGGTGGCCGCGTCCTCCGCTCCGGAAGCAGCCCGGGCCGCCAAAGACCTGGGCTTCCCGGTGGTTCTCAAGGTCAATTCCCCCGGCATCACCCATAAGTCCGAAGTGGGAGGAGTGCGCTTTTTTCTCCGAAACGAGCAAGAGGTAAAAGCCGCATATAATCAAATAATGGAAGAAGTCCGGGCCCGTCATCCCCAGGCGGGCATTCTGGGGACGACCGTCCAGACCCAGGAGCCGGAGGCGGACTGCGACTTGATTCTGGGCAGCAAACGGGACCCGGACTTCGGCCCCCTCATCCTGTTTGGCCAGGGTGGGGTTTTTGCCGAAGTGCTGGAGGACTGGGCCGTGGACCTGCCCCCCCTGAACCTGCTGCTGGCCCGCCGCCTCATTCAAAAGACCCGGATATTCCGGGTGCTCCAGGGATACCGGAATATTGCCCCGGCCAACCTGGATCATCTGGCGGAAATCCTGGTGCGCGTCTCCCAGTTGGTCACCGACTTTCCGGAGATCGTGGAACTGGACATCAATCCCCTGATGCTCACCGGCGGCCGGCTGGTGGCGGTGGACGCCCGCATGGTGGTGGAGCCCAGCGCTGTGCCGGCGCCCCGCCACCTCATCATCAGCCCTTATCCTAACCAATACGAGAGTTACTGGATGCTCCGGGACGGCACCCCCATTATCCTGCGGCCCGTGAAACCGGAAGACGAACCCCTGGTGGAAAAGCTGCTCCAGAGCTGTTCCGAAGAAACCATCTATTTTCGCTATTTTCGCCTGATTAAAAAATGGACCCACGACATGCTCATCCGCTTCACCCAGAATGATTACGACCGGGAGATCGGTCTCATGGCCATCGGCCAGCCGCCGGGGCCGGAAGTGATGATGGGGGTGGGTCGCCTGGTAATGGACGCGGACCGGGACAGCGCGGAATTCGCGGTGATCGTGGCCGACCCCTGGCAGGGCAAGGGCCTGGGTCCCAAGCTCCTGGAGCGGGTCATGGAAATCGCCCGGGAAAACGAGGTCAGACTCCTCTACGGAGACGTTCTGGCCCAGAACCAACCCATGCTGGATATGGTCCGGCGGCTGGGCTTCAGCCTGAAAAAAGACGCGGAAGGCCAGGTCGTCCGGGCGGAGATGGATCTATGGGCCGGGCGCAGGGGATAGGTGTCAGGTGTCAGGTGTCAGGTTTAGGGAAAGATCAAGCATCGATTCCCTGAAACCTGAAACCTGAAACCTACTTACTAATGACGCCGCAGGCGATGCGGGGCCCGGCGTTGCCCGTGGGGTCGGTGAAGTCGTCATCCGGATTTTCGTGGATCATCAGGGAGGTGCCCCCGGGTTTAAAAAGGGAGTTGGGCTTGCCCTCCTTCAGGGTGACCAGCGTGGCCGTGGCCTCCAGGGCGCCCTTGCCGTCAGGCCCGACATAAAGGTTAGGCAGGTCGCCGGCGTGGGGCCCCTGGGAATTCTTCAGGCCGTGTTTTTTCCCGAAGGGGTTGAAGTGCGCCCCGGCCGCGGCAAAATCCGGCGTGGCGCACACGCCCTTCTCGTGAATGTGAAAGGCGTGGACTCCCGGGGGCAGTTTCTCCACTTTTAAGACAACCTTAACTCCTTGTGGGATCTCCGTCAGGGTGGCCTCACCCACCTTTTGGCCTTTATTGTCCACCAACACCGATTTGGCCGTCAGGGGCCCGCTTTCCCCGCAGCCCCAGATAATCAGCAATAACAGCACACCTGACATGGTGACAATCCGGAAATACTTCATCGGTTCTGCCTCCTCGAATTGAAATTCATTTCTATTCTAATACCCCAGAAGGAATTATCCATAGGCCGGGATAAATTTTCCCGCCGCCCAAAACTTACCTGGACGCCCAGATCAGCGCCATCCCGTGCTAACGCTATAATTTTTTATAAATTTATTATTATTTAGTTTTTTTAAGGCTAATAATGCTATCATGAGACGCTACAAAACTCGTTTTGTTGTCATACTGAACGAAGTGAAGGATCTCAACCTCTTGTAAATACGAGATTCTTCGCTTCGCTCAGAATGACAAGGGGCGGCAATAAGTAATTTTGCAAGAGCCTCATGGATTACTCAAGTAGGCCCTAATAGAAAGGAGATCCCTCATGGCTGCTATTCCCCGCTTATCCTTAAAAAGCCTGGCCGCGTGGGTTTTATTGGTTGCCGGCCTGACTACCCTGGGGAGCGCCAGTTTGGTTTTTTCCCAGGTAGACGACGACGACCTGTTGTTGTTCCTGCCGGCCATGGCCGGGCCGCCCAAATACCTGCTCATCACTCCCGCCCGCCTGGCCGTCCTGAAACAGAAGGTGCAGAACAACGCCCCGGAGTGGGTGACCCTGAAAACCAACGTGGATGACGAAATGGGCTCCATTGACTACTATAGCTGCAGCCCGGAGAACATTGCCCTGGTCTATCTCCTCACCCGGGAGCCCCAGTACGCCGCGGCGGCGCTGAACTGGGCCCAGGATAGCATGACCCTGGACGTGCGTTCTGACAGCTATCTGGAATTCGGCGAATACATGCGCCGGGTGGCCCTGGTCCTCAACTATTGCTGGGACGCCTTCACCCCCGCGCAACGCACCCAACTCTCAAATTACCTGGACGCCTGGACCTATGAATTGTGGTTCAACAATCAGGGCAGCGGCTGGGGCCTGAACGACCCGGGCAACAATTATCACATGGCCTTCCTGGAAGGCACCGCCTTTGCCGGCTACGCCCTGCGGGAGGCGGGTCACCCCAACGCCCACACTTATATCGGGGTCTTGCTGGACAAGCTCAACCATTCGGGAGGGGTGATGGATTACCTGAACACCCGGGTCCTGGGCGGCGATTGGCATGAAGGGGTCAACTACGGGGAACGCAGTAAGCAGCGGCTTTATGCCGCCCTGAGCGTCATCGCCTCCATGACCGGGGACAATTACTTTACCCGCAGCCCCTTTTTTGCCAACAGCATCTTTTATGCCCATTACCAGTTGCAGCCGGGCAACGCCTACATCTACCCCGGCGGGGACCTGGCCCGCACCTCGGTAATGCCGGTCAGCCCCGATGAACGGGACTTCATCCAGTTAGCGGTCTACTGGCTGCCGGATAGCGACGCCCGCAAGTATGGGCAATGGTACCTGGAGCAAATCATTCCCGACTATTCCTGTCCAGATGGGACCTGGCGCTGGTACTTTTACAAGGATATGATTTTTAAACTCAGCCTGCCTTCCCTGGCCCAAAATACCCTGCCCCTCTCCTACCGGGCCGCCGGTACGGAATGGTGCAACTTCCGTTCGGGCTGGGACGCCGATGCCACCTGTGTGAGCCTGTCGGGTTCGCCCATCATTGACCAGAGCCACGCCCACCATGACGTGGGCTCTTTCACCATCTGGAAGCGGGACTGGCTGGCCATGGACGCCAGCACCTTGAGCAACAGCGGCATCCTCTGGGAGCCGGGGGCGCACAATATGCTCCATGTCGCCGGCCGCGAGCGCCGGGATGTCCCCAGCGTTCCCGGCCTGACCCGCTATTGGGATGAAGCCCTGTTTTCTTACGCTCAAGTCAACGGCACCAACCTCTTTAGGCAGCGGGGCGAGGAGGAGGACATCCTGCTGTTGAATGAATGGACCCGGGAATTCGTCTATCTCAAGCCGGACACGGTGGTGGTCTATGACCGGGTTGCTCCCAAACCGGGAAGCGCTTACAAACTGCGCTTCCACTTCCCGGTTAAGCCGATCCTGGCCTCAGGACTTTACACGGCCAGCCACAAGGGCGGCGGCATCTCCCTCCTCCCTTTGGTGAGCGGGGCCGCCAACATCGTAAAGGACACGGACCTGGAGGGCGATCCCTTAGGGAGCAATTGCTGGCGGGTGCAGCAGAGCGCCGCGACTCCCCTGTCCGGGCGATTTTTAAACATTATCGGGGTAGCCGCCGGCGCGCCCCCGGCCCTCAGTGCGTCCCTGGTTACGGCCGCCACCAACGTCATGCAAGGGGCGCTGTGGAATGACCAGGTGCTCCTTTTTTCCAACAGCTCTCTCGGGGCCCCGCCGGCGCTCCCCTTTTCTTATACGCTGCCCGGCACCGCCAGCCGGACCCATACGCTGTTTAATATGACCGTCCTCGGCGGTTATGACATCACCGTAACTCGCGCCGCCGGCCAGACCACGGTGACGGTGAGCTCCGGCGCCACGTATAACGCCAACAGCCAGGGGGTGCTGCGCTTCACGGACTGAGGGCGACTATTGGGGTTAATAGGCCGACACCCTAACAATAATTTCTGCACCATCTCAGGCGTTGCGTTTCTGCGGAAAAAAGGAGAAATTTCTTGACGTTAAAGGGCGCTTTCTTTAACCTGGCAATATCTTAAACTTTTCCCCTATTTTTTATAAGTAACCCGTAAGTAAGCGAAGGAAAGGTCATGAATCGCCCGGTCGCGTCATTCCCCCAAGGCCTTGGCTTATGGACGGCGCCGGGAAGCGCCGGTCGCGGCGGCCCTTTCCTGGGGAGCGCAGATGGGCGCCTCGGGAGCCGGGGCCGCCCGCGGTGGTGACCATGACGCCGGTGGGTCTGGGGAAGAAGGCGAAGCTCGCGGCCCTGGCCCCCCTGCCCGGCAGGGTCAACTATTTTATCGGCAACGACCCCAAGAACTGGCGGACCGATATTCCCACTTATGCGGCGGTGGCTTATAAGGAGGCGTACCAGGGGATAGACCTGAAGTTCTACGGCAACGGCCGGCAACTGGAGTACGACGTCGTGGTGGGGCCGGGGGCCGACCCGGACCAGGTGCAGTTCCGCTACGCCGGGGTGGAGCGGCTGGAGGTGACCCCGGAAGGCCACCTGGCCTTGAAGCTCCCGGGGGGCGGGGAACTGATCCAACAGAAGCCTTACGTCTACCAGGAAATCGCCGGGCGGCGGGTGGCCCGGGAGGGGAGGTTCCGGGTGCAGGGGGACGCCGCCCGCCTCACCTGCGGCTTCCAGGTGGTGGCCTACGACCACACCCGGGCCCTCATCATCGACCCGGTCCTGATCTACTCCACCTACCTGGGGGGGAAGTTATTATGATTATGCCTGTGGCATCGCCGTGGATCCCGCGGGAAACGCCTATATCACGGGAAATACTTACTCCTCCGATTTCCCCACCCGCAACCCCTACCAGGGGGCCAGAAAGGGGAGTTGGGACGCCTTTGTCACCAAGCTCAGCACCATGCCTTGCATGACTGCCATCATTAACATGCTCTTGAGCGATTAGTCAGCGAAACCTGACTCCACTGATTAACGTCAACCGAGTTATACCGTGTCCGCTTTCAGGTGCAACAAACTCAACCTGTAACTTATTGATAAATCTTATTTATTTTAACCGAAAACCGAAGACCGAAAACCGAAAACGGTATTACACCCCGACAAGCATCATATTTTATAGCCAAATTGTCCAGCGTTGACTATGCTAGCACAAATTTCCATGAATTTGTCAACCAATCACCCGGACATGGCATACCTGCCCTTTAGAACCCGGATACCTCAGCGCGTTGGATCTTAGGGACCCCAGTTCCCTGGCCCTCCCCCCAACAATATCTTTTTATGCTTTACGGGTGAGTCGCCGCCGGTGCTGCAACAGGCTGGTGGCCAAGTATATCACGGAAAGCAGCAGCACAATGGTGGCTCCCGGAGGATAGTCCAGGCTGTAGGAAGCCCCCAGGCCGCCCACCATGGACCCCGCGGCCACCCCCGCGGAGACCCCGATCATGGCCCGGATGCGGCGGCTCAGGTTCTGGGCGATGGCCCCGGGAATGACCAGCAGGGCCGACACCAGGATGATGCCCACCAGGTAAATGGCCACGATAATCACCAGGGCCATCATCACCAGGAACAGGCAGCGCAGCAGCCGCACCGGCACCCCGCTCACCCAGGCCATTTCCTCATCGAAACTCAAGAAAACCAGTTCCTTGAAAAATATCCAGACCACCGCCAGGACGACCAAGGTGACCAGGAAGATTTCCGTGACCTGGCGAGGCCCGATGGCCAGCAGGTTCCCGAAGAGAAACCCGAAAACGTCCACGTTGTAAACCCGGGACAGGTGCAGAAAGACCAGCCCCAGGGCCATGGACGCCGCGAAAAAGATGCCGATGGCCGTGTCTTCCTCCACCCGGCCGTGGGCCAGGGACCATTCAATGAGCAGGGCCACCGCCACGGAAAAAAGGATGCCGGTCCACAGGGGGTCCACTCCCAGGAGAAACCCCAGGGCCACCCCGCCGAAGGCGGAGTGGGAGATGCCCACCCCGATGAAGGCCATGCGCCGCAGGATGACAAAAACCGACAGCACCCCGCACAGCAGGCTCACCAGCAATCCCGCCATCAAGGCCCGCTGGAGGAATCCCAGGGTCAAAAAATCACTCATCGTGGACCTTCACCACCCGGTGGGGAATCTCGCCGTGAAATAGATACTCCACGCTGCAGCCGAAGGTGCTCTCCAGGGGAATTCTCCCGATGGGCGGCGGCTGGTGCACGTGGACCCGGCGGTTGAGGCAGACGATGTCGTTGACGTGCCGGGCCACCCCGCCGATATCGTGGGAGACCATGAGCACGGTGAGGCGCAGTTTTCCCTTCAGGTCGTAAACCAATTCATAGAGGTCGTCCTGGGCGCAGGCATCCAGGGAAATCATCGGTTCATCCAGGATGAGGAGCCGGGGTTCCACGCACAGGGCCCGGGCGATAAAGACCCGCTGCTGCTCGCCGCCGGAGATTTCCCCGATGGGCCGATGGGCCAGATGGGAGATGCCCACCATCTCCAGGTGGCGCCGAGCCGCCCGGACGTCCTCAGGCCGGTGTCGGCGGCCCAGGCCGATGCGGCCGTAGCGGCCCATGAGGACCACGTCCAGAACGGAAACCGGGAAATGCGGATTTATCAGGGGCTTCTGGGGGAGATAGCCGAGAGCCTCCCCCTGGCGCCGCAGCTTATCAGGGGACTCGCCGAAGACGCTCACCCGTCCTCGGGTGGGCCGCACCAGACCCAGGATTACTTTGAGCAAAGTGCTTTTCCCCGCGCCGTTGGGCCCCAGAATACCCACGAACCGGCCGGCTTCAATCTCCAGGCTGACGTCCTCCAGAACGGTTAATCCGTTGTAAGTCACCCAAAGGTTTTGAGTGGCCACAGCAAATTCGGGCATTTGGTTACCTTATGGGGGAAAAGGGTGAAAAAAATGGGGGTTGATCATGTCTTTGTTTCTGTCTCTGTCTTTTCCCTTTTCGCCTTTTCCTTTTAACCCCCTATTTCATCGCCGCTTCCATGGTATCCAGGTTGTACTTCATCAATTTAATATAGTCGGAGTCATAAGGGGGGCGGCCCCCCACGGGGTCCAGCATCAGCACCTTGACCCCGGCTTCCTGGGCGATGACTTCCGCCACCCGGGGATTGAACTGGGGTTCGGAGAAGACCACCCGGATTTTATAGTTCCGGATATCCCGGATAAGCTTCCGGAGTTGCTTGGGGGTAGGCTCCCGCCCCGGCGCCGCCTCAATCACCCCCACTTCAAGGAGGCCGTATCTCCGGGCAAAGTAGGTGAAGGCCGGATGGAAGGAAACATAACTCTTAATAGTCCAGGCGGGCGCCCGCCGGGTGATTTCCTGGTGGAGGTCCGCCAACTCCCCCAGAAATTTTTGCAGGTTGGCGGCGTACAGGTCTTGGTGGGCCGGATCAACCTGGATCAAGGCTCCAGCGATTTTCTTGCTGATTCCCTGGGCCAGGAGCGGGTCCAGCCAGATGTGGGGATTGCCGGCGGCATGACCGTGACTTCTTTGGGGCTCATGCCCGTGGCCTTTATGCTCCTCATTTTTCTCCCCTTCAAGTTGCTGGTGAGCCGCATCCCCATCCTGAAGCAGGGTTATGCCCTGGGCCGCTTCCACCACGGTCACCGGGCCGGGGTGGGACCGGCGCACCCGGTCCGCCCAGGGTTCCATGCCGGCGCCGATGTACACCAGGACCCGGGCCCGGACCGCCCGGGCCATAACCGAGGGTGGCGGCTCAAAGGCGTGGGGGCTGGCCCCGGGCGGGATGAGGGCCATCACCTCCACCCGCTCACCCCCGATTCGACGGGTGAAATCGGCCAGGGGAAGGATGCTGGCGGCCACGGTGATCTTGGGGGTCTCAGCAAGGGCCACAGACGCCATCAGAAAAGGCCCGGCCAAACTTCCTAAGATAAATAATACCAGCTTCCGTTTCAGATTAAGCCGACTCATTGTTTATCCAGTGAAGCTTTTTGGTCTTTTTAATAGGAACCTGCAACCTAAAACCTGAAACCTGTCATCTGGCTATCAAATGCAACTGAATTGCGTTTAACATTGCGGCGGTCTTTTCTGCTCACTGCTCACTGCTCACTACTCCTGCTCCCGGCATTTGTGGCAGTGACCGGCCACCCGGATATCGATGCGGTCCGCCCGGTTTCCCAAAGGCCCCTGGATTTCCGCCCACATGCGGCTCAAGGGCACCGGGTCCAGGCACTGGACTTCCCGGCAACTCAGGCATTGAAAGTGAGGATGGGGCGGGTGATGTTCGCAGGCCAGCTCATAATGGGCCGCCCGGTCGTCCAGATTGATCCTTCGCAAGATGCCCCGGGCGGTGAAATCATCCAGGATGCGGTACACCGTTACTTTGTTGACCCGGCGCCGGATCCGGAGCGACTCCAGGATTTCCCCGGCCCGCAAGGCCCGGTCCGCCAGGCCCAGAATCTCCAGCACCGCCAACCGCACCGGGGTGGGGCGCAACCCGTTAAGAGCCAGCAACTGGGGAAAATTGCACCGGTCACTCATGGGCATACCATAATCATATTTCAACTCAGTTGCAAGATTAGATTTCAGTTTTCGGTTTTCAGTTTTCAGTATAAATTACCTGGAAGTAATTATAACCCGCCATGCCGGGGCGACCCGGCGGATTGCCCGTTTGGCAGCCAAGCAGTTGGCCATGAGCCTTCGGCTCACCCATAAACCATGAAAAGTGTTGGTAGCACAGGCTTTCCAGCCTGTGCAGAGCAAAACTTCTCAGCGCAGGGCTTGGCAACAAAAATGCGCTCCCCAGCGGGAGCTGGGGAACGGGTGTAATGGTATTTTATGGGATTTTGCGTTAACTTCTCACGTCTTCAAAAAATGACCGAAAACCGAAGACCGAAAACCGAAAACCTGCGCATCGGCATCGACACCGGCGGCACCTTCACCGACTTCGTCTGCCTGGGGGAAGGGGAGGGGAGGGTGTATAAAACTCCCTCCACCCCCCAGGCCCCCCTGCAAGCCATTTCAACGGGCCTAAAGGAACTCTGCCCCCAAGGCCTGGACGGGGTGGAAGTGGTCCACGGCACCACGGTGGGGACCAACGCCTTCCTGGAGCGGCGGGGGGCCCGGGTGGTCCTGCTGACCACCGCCGGGTTTGAAGACGTGCTCTTCATTGGCCGCCAGGTGCGCCGGGAGCTTTTTAACTTGCAGGTGGAAAAAGCCCCGGAGATTATCCCCCGGGAAATGGTTCTGGGGGTGGCGGAGCGCCTGGGTCCGGACGGCAGAGTGGAGAAACCTTTAACCGCAGATGAGCTTTCCCGGGTGCGGCAATGGGTTAAGGAGCAAAACCCCGAAGCCGTGGCCATCTGCCTGCTTCATGCTTACGCCAATCCGGAGCACGAAGAGCGCCTGGCCGCGGCGCTTTCCGATTTGGGAATCCCCATGTCCCTTTCCAGCCGGGTGCTGCCGGAGTTTCGGGAATATGAGCGCGCCTGCGCCACGGTTATCAACTCTTACCTTTGGCCCGTTTTGAATCGTTATCTGGCGGATTGGTCCCGGAACTTCCCCGGCGTGCCCCTGTTCATCCAGCAGTCCAACGGCGGATTCCTCCCCGGGGACCGGGCCGCGGCCCTGGCCCTGCACACCGTGCTATCCGGACCCGCGGGGGGAGTTTACGGGGCCCTGCGCCTGGGGCGGGAATTGGGGGAGGCCAACCTTTTGACCCTGGATATGGGGGGAACTTCCACCGACGTGGCCCTGGTGGCCGGGGAGATCCCCTTCACGGGGGAGTATGCCCTGGAAGATTATCCCCTGGGGCTCCCGGTGATGGATATTCACACCGTGGGGGCCGGGGGCGGGTCCATCGCCTTTAAGGACCGGAGCGGCGCCCTAAGGGTGGGACCCCGGAGCGCCGGGGCCGATCCCGGCCCGGTATGTTACGGCAAGGCCGGGGAACTTACGGTCACCGACGCTCAGCTCTTTTTGGGGCGGATTAGGCCGGAATCCTTTCTGGGCGGCCGCATGGCCCTGAACCGGGAAGCCGTGGTCCGGGCCATGAGCCGCCTGGCCGGGGAACTGAGGGTGTCCCCGGTGGAACTGGCCTTAGGCGTAATCCGGGTGGC
>Ga0194111_10007223_pt1 | contig 12460 bp, 8 predicted proteins | sample TA2KigC300mmetaG_FD_146194 | JGI IMG/M metagenome (GOLD analysis project Ga0194111, IMG submission 146194) | Freshwater microbial communities from Lake Tanganyika, Tanzania - TA2015033 Kigoma Deep Cast 300m | ecosystem: Environmental > Aquatic > Freshwater > Lake | place: Tanzania: Lake... | reverse complement strand
AGAACAGACCTTCAACGGACGGATTTCCCGATTTACAGCCATGGTTTTTCGTAAACCTTTCTTTGGGTTTCTGGGGTTGAGCGCCAGGTTTCCACCCGCCGGCGGCGGAGCCCCTGAGGGGGGGTAGGGAAAACTCCCGCGCGGGGACATGTTACTGTGCCTCGGTTTAGAGGTCAAGGCGGAAATGGTCGTAGCCTTTGCCGGAGATATCCACCTCGCCGTCCGAGGTTAACAGGACGACCCGGTCCCCGGCGACGATGCGGCCCAAGGAGCAAGGCGCGGCCAGCCCGGCCCGGGAGAAGGATTCGGGCAGGCGCCCGGCCACCTCCGGCGGGCAGGTGAACAGGAGGAGATAATCTTCCCCGCCGGTGAGGGCCAGGTCCAGGGGGTCCCGGCCCAGATGCGGGGCCGCGGCCGTAACCCGGGGAGAGACGGGGACCCCGGCGGCAGGGAGGCGGGCCCCCACCCCGCTGGCCTGGCAAATATGGTACAGGTCGGTGGCGATGCCGTCGGAGGTGTCGATAAGGGCCGTGGCCAGCCCCTCTTTAGCCAGGAGGCGGCCGGCCCGGAGTAGGGGCCGGGGCCGGAGCTGGGCCTCAGTTAACGCCTCGTGCAGGTCCGGGGGCAGTTCCAGACCCCGGCGCAGGATCTCCAGGCCGGCCGCGGCTTCCCCCAAAGGCCCGGTGACAAAGATCAGGTCCCCGATCTTAGCCCCGGCGCGCCGCAGCATCTGGGCGGCGGGCACCCGCCCCGTCAGGGTCACGGTGACGATGAGGCCCCCGGGGGAGGCGACGGTGTCGCCGCCGATCACAGCTACGCCGTACTCCCGGGCGGCCTGGGCCAGGCCGGCGGCAAATTCCAGGGCCTGACCGCGGTCCCGGGCCGGGGGCCAGCCCAGGGACAGCAGGGCCGGCCCCGGGGCTCCGCCCATGGCGGCGATGTCGCTCAGGTTCACCGTCAGGGATTTCCAGCCTAACTGAGACAGGGAGGTGTAGGCCAGATCGAAGTGGACGCCTTCCACCAGGGTATCTATGGTCCAAAGGAGACAATCAGGGCTGTTTCCGGCCAGGGCGGCGCAGTCGTCGCCGATCCCCAGAATGACCCCGGGCGGGGCGGGGCCGAACTCCCGGCTCAGGGCATTGATAAGGTCCCATTCATTCAGAGGGGTATCCTTAGACGGCATCTCTTTCCTGCTGGCATGAAAAGTTCAAGGTTCAAAGTCAGGAACAAGGGCAGGCATGAACTTTTCATAATTTACGGGTGGGCCAAAGGCCCATGAGTGACTGTCCTGAAAAGTTCTTTAAATCGGCGGCACAGGCTTTCCAGCCTGTGCCACAGTTACAGGTTGGTCTTGCACAGCCTGGAAAGGCTGTGCCACCAGCTAATACCAGCTTTTCATGCTTCACGGGGGGGCCGATAGGCTCAGGCGCGACTGCCTCGGTCCCGGCGCCTTCAAACGAAGCGCGCCCCAAACCGGCGACTTATGCGTGCCGTTAATCCCGGCTCCGCAGTTTGGCCAGCAGCCGGAGCATCTCGAGATAGAGCCAGATCAGGGTGACCATGAGGCCGAAGGCCCCATACCACTCCATGAATTTAGGGGCGCCCAGGGCGGCTCCCTGCTCGATAAAATCAAAGTCCAGGACCAGGTTCAAGGCCGCAATGATGACCACAAGCAGGCTGAAGCCGATGCCAACCCAGCCGGTTGCATACATGAGCGGCATCCGGATGCCGAAAAAGCCCAGGATCATGGTGAGGAGATAAAACAGGGCGATGCCGCCGGTGGCCGCCACCACTCCCAGTTTGAAGTTTTCGGTGGCCCGGATCATCCCGGATTTATAAGCCAGCAGCAGGGCCAGGCAGGTGCCCAAAGTCAAGCCCGCGGCCTGGATGACGATGCCGGGGAATTGGGACTCGAATATGGCGGAGAGGCCGCCGATGACCAACCCTTCCAGGAGGGCATACAGGGGGGCGGTGACGGGCGCCCAGGTCTGCTTGAAGATGGTGACCATGGCCACGATGAACCCGGCGATGGCGCCCACCGCCACCCAGGGCATAACTACCTGGGGGTTCATGGCCTGGTAATACTTGCTCCAAATCCACGAGGCGGTCACCAGGACGCACAGCAGCAGCAAGATCGCCTTATTGGCGGTGCCCTGGATGGTCATGGCCTCGTCGGCCCGGGCGACACGCCCCACCGCAGTGAAGGTATTGTCACCGAGGGCTGGGTTGCCGGTCCTCATAGCTTTCTCCCTAATATCATTATTGAAGACCTTTAGTTTATCAGGATTTCAGGTTTCGGGAAACAAAAAGGCTGTCGGTAGCTGGTGATGCGGGGGTGCGGCCGATTGCCGGGCCGGATAAACTTTCTTGTACCGCTTCAGGCTCGCCCCCAGCCAGGGACGATGGGGTCGCCGTGGCACACCACCGCTGGCGGTGGACCGGCAGGCCATGAACGTCTCAGACGATAGCCTTGGGCTCGTCCCCGATGGCGTCGTAGTCGGTGACGCCCATGGGTTTGACAAAATAGGTCTGGCAGACGTAATCCAGTTCCTGGGAAGAGAGTTGGGGCCTCTGCTCCAGGAACCGGGCCCGATCAATCAGGTTCTCAACGAGGTCCCGGGGGTGGCAGGCGCAGAAGGGCCGGGAAGAAATGACATAATAACGGGCCATCAAGTCCCGGATGGCTTCCGCATTAAAGTCGACCTGGTATTCGGCGCAGACGCGGCGGAAGATCTCCAGATACTGTTCCGGGGAGACATACCCGACAAAAATCTTGTGGCGGATACGTCTGAGGAAGGCCTCATCCGCCAGGCTGTAGGGGTTCAGGTTGGTGGAAAAAATGATGAGCTGGTCGAAAGGCACGGCGAACTGTTGGCCGGTGTGGAGGCTGCAGAAGTCTTGCCGGGATTCCAGGGGATAAATCCAGCGGTTGAGCAATTGCCGGGGGGTAATCTTCTGGCGCCCGAAATCGTCGATGATGAACACGCCGTTATTGGCCCGCATCTGGTGGGGCGCCTCGTAAAACTTCAGATGAGGATTAAACCTCAGTTCCAGGGCATCTTCGGTCATCTCCCCCCCGGCGATGACGATGGGCCGCCGGCACAGCACCCAGCGCCGGTCGTGAGCCGGGGTCTCCGGAGTGGGGGGGATTGGCTGGTGATTGAGTTCATCGTACAGGCGGATAATCTGGCCGAAGACCAACAGGGCATACGGGATATAGACCGCATCCTGATAGGCATGGCCGATGCAATTGGCGATCACCGTTTTGCCGTTGCCCGACGGACCGAAAAGGAAAATTGACCGGCCGCTGTTGATGGCCGGACCGAGTTTAGTGAGGAGATGCTCCGGCACGACATAATCGGCAAACACTTCCTTGAGGCGGGCCTTTTCTATCTTGACCTGATTGATGGATTGGGCCTCCACCCAATCCCAGTAATCCTCCAGGGGCACCGGGGCCGGCCCCACATACCGGTTTGACTCCAGGCACTGTTCGGCATAGATTTTCCCGGCATCGGTCAAGGAATAGCGCAGCTCAAGAGCTATTTGGCTCGTTTGGCTCAGGGCATCCCGGGCTTTGACCTGGACATACCCCTGGCCCTTTAGATACGCGAAAAGCTCGTCCACCAGGCGCCGAGATATTTTTAAATCGTGGGCCATCTCCTGGGAGGAGATGGAATCCCGGAAGAAGGAATGCTTGAGCAGGAGTTGGATCAGCAGGCTCTTGGGCACGCCCAATTCCTCAAAAGTCTCCGGCAGGGGGGGATAGGCGTGAATGAACGGGGCCAATACCTCAGGTTCCACCAGGTGAAGATCCAGGAGATGTTGGGCCAGGAAACCGCGGGATTTTTTCTGCCGGAACAGGGCCGGAGCCAACTGTTCGGGCTCCAGGACTCCGGCTTTAACTATACGCTGCGCCAGGTTCATGCCAGGCTTACCTATGCTTTTTTCGCCCCAGCAGACGGTTTCAGCCTAACTTGAACCAGAATCACCGGCAGTTGCCGGGATCAGGCCCAGGAAAGGCGAGGCCGCGTCGGGCGAAGCGGGAATGGGTTGCACCTCAGGTCAAAACAGCTCAACCCCTTGTCCAATCTAGCCGCCGGGAAACTTCGCCACCGCATTGTCAAAGAGTCCCTTGACGGCGGCGCCAAAAGTCAGGACACTGGCGGCGATGGCCACGGCGATGAACGCCATCAACAAGGCATACTCCACCGCCGGAGCGCCGGCCTCATCGAAGGTAAACTGCATAATCAGGTCCATAATGGTCTCCTGCCCGCAGGACGTTGGCCGACTGGATTTTTGCGGGTTAGGTTTTACGTTGGGCTCAGTGGCCATAGATAGTCTCAAACTTGCTTCAGCCCCCTGGGTTTCCGGATCATGATCCGGAGGGGTGGGTAATGATCGTGTCCAGCGGCAAGACCTCTTCCTCCGAAGCCTCCTGGGCCCCACTCCAGCCCATTCGGGGCAGCCTGGATTGCTTCACAAGCTTCAAGGCGATCTGGCTCAGCCCCGCCATGGCTTTGCTCTTCTTCCGATACAGGGGGAAAGGCGTCATTTGACTGATGGCCGCCTCGACCCCGGGATCAAATAGGACTTCCCCCATAATGTCAGGCTGGATATTCAGGAAATCCCGGCACACCGAGCGGATAATTTCCGGGGCCTTCAGGTCGGCATTGCTCTTGACCATATTGACCACCAGAAAGAGATGAAAATCCCATAAAACCTGGGTCAACCGGGCATGTTTCTCCGGCTGGGCATCCTTAAAATGGTTCAGCAGGTCCTGAATCGTGCTGAAGTTATTCCCAGTTTCGGCCTCGCCGCCCTGGTACAAAATCTGGAGGACTTCATCATCCTTGGCGAAATCCCGGGATAACTTGCGGTACAGGGCGCTCTTGATGAACCCGTAGGCATTCTGGAGGGAGGTGGTCTGGGAGGTGAACAGGACGATTTTCCCCCCGGAAAAGTTGAAAAAATCCAGCGTGTTGAATGAGGTGCCGGCCCCCTGGTCAAATAGTACATACTGGGCCGGCAGCTCCTCGATCTGATGCAACAACCGGATTTTTTGCGCGAAGGTGGGGTTGGCCGCCCCCATCAGATCGTCGGCCCCGCAGATGAGGCCGATATCCTCAACCGCGGTTTCAATGACGGTATCTTCCAACCGGGTCACTTTCTTGGTCAGGAAATGCTCCAGGGTGACATGAGGGTAACGGACCCCCATCAAGGTATGCAGATTGGCGCCGCCCAGGTCGCCGTCGATGAGGATAACCTTCTTCCCCAGGCGGGCCAGGGCGACCCCCAGTCCTAACGTGACCAGGCTCTTACCGATACCCCCTTTGCCGCCGCCAATACTCCACAGCTTGAGCCTGTTTAAGTTCGTCGGCATAACCTATTCTCCATAAACCTCAAAGAGTTTTGTCAATCTGGTCACCGGCAACCCGCTTTTGCCAAACCGGCCAGATAATCTTCCCGGCAATCCCCAGGCTGCCCAGTAGCCAGAGGACCCAGCCGTATATTTTGTAAGCGGGGGGGCCGGTAAGCTGGAGCGCCAATCCTCCCGTCAACAATACCAGCCCGGCGATATAGCCGTAGCGCACCAGGCGCGATTGCCCCGGTGTTTCCCGGACTTGGTCATATCTGTCCCAGAGCTCCTTGATATCCTTAGAGGTGTGGGTAAGGAGATTGCTCAACCGTCTGAGAGCCTCGCCGGGAGGCTTAACCATGTGCAATCCCAGAGACAAGGGGGGCTGACCTTTGCCGCCGAACTTGGTCCAGGCTATTTTGGCCTTGATATTGAAAACTTCCCGGCCCCCAAAGTTTTTCACCCGGAGGACGCAATCTTCCCCGTGGTAACGATCCCAGTCGGCTATGCCCCAGGGATTAGTCACCGCCAGGGTAACCCCTCCCATGGAAAGGTTCTGGATAAGCACGGGTATGAGGCGAGGAGTTGCTTCCTTCTGGCCGGCAACCTCTAACATGAGGGCAGGATCCCCAGTGGTTTTTACCTCCGGTTTTAAGTGGCCCGAAGTCATGCCTTCCTCCTTTATGGTTTTACCGCCGGCCCCTGAACGCTGCAGGAAAGGGGACTGACCCATTCGATTTGGCCCGCCAGTCCCGCAACCAGCGGCCGATGCGTTCCCCGATCACACTTTATGCTGCATCCGTAAATACTCCCGGGCCATAATGCCGGCCTGGTCCAACTTTTCACGAAAGGGCAGGGCGGCATTTTCGGGGTTGATGCTGACATAGTTCTTGAGACAGAAAATCACCATCTGGACTTTGTGCCGGTCACCGGCCAGGTCCGGGTTCTGATTCAGGAAATCACCGGCTGCGGTCTGGATTTTCTGGATTTGCTGTTTTTTGCTGCTAGGTTGGCCAACTATGGCATCCCAATTGAATTCTACGGTGGTTCCCGCCGGCTTTTGCCCCGGCTCCGGGGAGCTGGGGGCGGAGCCGGCGAAATACTGCTCCCACTGGGACACCAGGCTGTCAATTTCCCCGGCCTGGTGGTGCACCCCCGTCAGCATCGCTTCGTAGCGGCAGCTCTCCATGATGACCTTTTCCCCCAGTCCGGCCAGCAACTGAAAGAACTGCCCCGAAACCGATTGATCGAATTGCGGGGTGGATGCAGTCTCCCTCTCCTGGCCTTTCGGGTCGGTCGATCCAGAACCGGAAAGCATATCCAAGACCTCCTGGGCGCCCTGGGAGGCAATCTCCAGGTGGCTGGCTGGTTTATCCGGCCAGGCGCCCCCGTCTATCCTGGCCGGCAGTCCCGGAACCGAGGCGCCGCCTTCCTGCCGGTCCCTGGCCCTGGCGACCAATTCTTGGAAATAGTCCCGTTTTTCCGGGTTTTGGCGGGCCTCCCCGTGGGGGGCGTGCCACAACAGGCCGAACAGCAACGCCGGATCTTTGAACCCCAGCCCCAGGGCAGTGCCGATAATCCCCTGATAGTACTTATCCTGAGAGGTGGGGGGCACCAGCAGGGCTTTCAACATGCAACCGTGAGGCGCGATCATCCGGTAAATTTCCTCCCAGGACTGCACCTCGGGTTTCACCATGGCCGCGGGGATAAACTCTTTGAGAAATTGCCAGACTGCCGGTTTGGGCGGCAGGGGCGGCGCTTCCCAGGGCGGCCGGAGCCAGCGCCAGGGTTCCCGGGCCAGGGGCTCCAGGGACGGCGGCGCCAGCACCAAGCCCCCCTCGCCATAAATCAGCACCTGCGGCGCCAGAAAGAAAGAAGGCGGAGTTTGCGCCTCCAGCGGCAGGGTATAGTAGTGCTGCTCCCGGCACCCGCCCATTTCGGCGACGCAGTCGGCCCGCCATTCTCCACACTGGTCCAAAGAGAGGGCGCCTTCTCCTCGGTTCACTTCCAGCACCAGCAGATTGGAGGCCTTACCCGTGCGTATGCCGATATTGATCTGGCCCTGGTCCGCACCCATCTCGGAGAGCTGCTGGGACCACAGATCCGCGGGCTGACTGAGGTCAAATTCCAGCGGGGCGCCTTCCGGCGACTTCATCCCTACCAGGACCCAGCCCAACTGCTGGTAATGCGGCGCGTAGGTTACCAGGAGATCCTTGAGGTCCAGGTTCTCTTTCAGGTTGAAGATTCGGCCGATTTCTTCCTGGCCGACCCTGACGGAAAAATCTTTGGAGGCCAAAATTGAGTCCTTGCTCTGATGAGATTGAATTAAGCGTCGAACTATCGGAACCCGACTGGTTTTTTTGAGAACCAGACAGAAAGACCAGCCCCACCGAACCGACTCGATTCAGATTCAATGACCGCCAAGCCCGACCCTGGAGCCCGCCAGACCTGATGATTTGAGGATATTTTTAATAGAAAGAGGGCTCTTCAACAATCGGGGCAACCCTGATTATGGGGTTCTGTTTCCCCTAATTTCCAAGTAAGGATTAGGCCTGAGTCGGGGGGGAGAGGCTGAAAAGCCGGTGGGAGAAGTTAGGGCGCGGGTAAGCCCGGGGGGAGGTTCTCCGCGCGCCGCGCTCAACCCCGTTGCGCCTTCCCGGTCGGCTCCGCCGTATCGGCTGCGCCCCGACCGCCGGCCAGGCGCCGGGGTGATTGCAATCTTCTCAAATATCAAGTATAAAAGTAACAGTTGTTGTTTTTCAGACCGCGCCCACTCTTGTAATTCATAGTTGTAATAGAACAACGTCGAAGATAGCGACAAGGGAAACAACCCGGGGGGAGTGTTATCGATGGCCATCACTGATTCGGCGCCTGCACCAAACTTTATTCACCACATTATTGATGAAGATTTGAAAATCCATAAGAATGACGGCCGGGTGATCACGCGCTTTCCTCCGGAGCCCAACGGCTACCTCCACATCGGCCACGCCAAGTCCATCTGCCTCAACTTCGGCCTGGCCGCCGATTACCACGGCGTCTGCAACCTCCGGTTCGATGACACCAACCCCAGCAAAGAAGAAATGGAGTATGTGGAGTCCATCATGGCCGACGTCAGGTGGCTGGGGTTCGACTGGGAGGACCGGCTGTTCTTCGCCTCGGACTATTTCGAGCCGTTGTACGACTATGCCCTGCACCTGATCAAGACGGGCAAGGCCTATGTGTGCGACTTGAGCCCGGAGCAGGTCCGGGAGTACCGGGGCACCCTGACGGCGCCTGGCGCCGACAGCCCCTTTCGCCAGCGGTCCGTTCCGGAGAACCTGGACCTGTTTAAGCGGATGCGGGCCGGCGAGTTTGCCGACGGGTCCCGGACCCTCCGGGCCAAGATCGACATGGCCTCCCCCAACCTGAATATGCGGGACCCGGTCTTGTACCGCATCAAGCCTGAAAGCCATCACCGCACCGGCGACGCCTGGTGCATCTATCCCATGTACGATTACGCCCATCCCCTCTCCGATGCCCTGGAGGGGATCACCCACTCCATCTGCACCATGGAGTACGAGGACCACCGGGTGCTGTACGACTGGGCCCTGGACCACTGCCCCGTCCCGTGCCACCCGCAGCAGATCGAGTTCGCCCGCCTCAACCTCAGCTACACCGTCATGAGCAAGCGCAAGCTCCTGCAACTGGTGAACGAGGGCCACGTGGCCGGCTGGGACGACCCCCGCATGCCCACCCTGGCGGGGATGCGGCGCCGGGGCTACACCCCGGAGGCCATCCGCGCCTTTTGCGAGCGCATCGGCGTGGGGAAACGGGAGAACCTGGTGGACCTGGCCCTGCTGGAATTCTGCGTCCGGGAGGACTTGAACTACCGGGCGCCCCGGGTGATGGGGGTGCTGAGACCCCTTAAGGTGGTCCTGCTCAATTACCCGGAGGACCGGGTGGAGGAGATCGAGGCCGTCAACAACCCCGAGGATTTGACCCAGGGCGCCCGGAAGGCGCCGTTCTCCCGGGTGTTGTATATCGAGCGGGAGGACTTCATGGAGGACCCGCCCAAGAAATTCTACCGGCTGGCCCCCGGGCGGGAGGTGCGGCTGCGCTATGCCTACTTCATCAGGTGCGAAGCGGTGGTCAAGGACCCCTTAACCGGCGAGGTGGTGGAACTGCGCTGCACCTATGACCCCGCCACCCGGGGGGGGCACGCCCCGGACGGCCGCCGGGTCAAGGCCACCCTCCACTGGGTGTCGGCGGCCCAGGCGGTGTCCGCCGAGGTGCGCCTCTATGACCGCCTCTTCACCCAAGCCGTGCCCGGGGAGGAGCACGGCGGCGATTTCCAGGCCGATCTCAACCCCGCCTCGCTTCAGGTCCTGACCTCCTGCCGCCTGGAGCCGAGCCTGGCCGGCGCCCTGCCCGGGAGCTTCTACCAGTTCGAGCGCCAGGGCTACTTCTGCGTGGATCAAAAGGACAGCGCCCCCGGGGCCCCGGTCTTCAACCGGACGGTGACCCTGAAAGACCCCTGGGCCAGGCTCCAGCAGGCGCAGAAAAAATAGGGGATTGCGGCAAAACTGGCTTTTAGGTCATTTTCTCCTGGTTTCCAAGCTCCTTCCTCGAAAAGTTCTTTAAATTGGTAGCACAGGCTTTCCAGCCTGTGCCAAGGAAGCACCAGCCAATACCAGCTTTTCATGATTTACGGGTGAGTCAAAGGTTCGTGAATGACTTTTTCGAAAAGATACAAGGGTCCGCCCTACGCACCATTAGCTTATGGCAACGGCGGGCACGGAGGCCCGTCCCATTGAGCTATTTTCATATAAAGTTGCGATCAAATTAGTCTATTGTAGGGGCGGGCCTGCGTGTCCACCCTCTCGTGGGCGGACATATATAGCGGTTGCCAATAGTTTTTTCCGTTATGGCACATGCTCCAAGAGCCTAAATCCCCCCTACCCTCCTTTTTCAAAGGGGGGTTTCAAAGTCCCCCTTTGGCAAAGGGGGATTTAGGGGGATTTGGATTTTCACGGTAAAGTTTTTATGAAGTGGCAGCGAGGCTTTTTATGTTATAGTCAAGTCACTTGGCCTGGGAGACGGGTCTTGACCCAGCGACCCCACCCGGCGAAGCCGGCGCAACCCGGCGCGGTCAGTTGTGGTTGAGGAGCCAAAGAGATGACAAGGACGTTGCTCGACCAGCCTTTGGATACTCTGGAGCGGCGTTTTCAGGCTCTTCAGAAGCGGGCCGCCGGCTTGCCCGAGGCCTCCCGGCAGGAGTTGGAAACCGCTCTCCAGGAACTCTCCCAGGCCATCGCGGCGCTGCGGGCGGACCGGGAGGCCGGGGGCAGCCCGCCGGCAGCCAGCCCGAGCCCCTGCGAGGCCATGCTGAGCCACGTCTTCCGCGCCATTCCCGACCTGCTCACCATCCATGACCGGGACTTCAACGTCATCCTGAGCAACTGGCACGGGTACGAGTCGGTACCGGAGGCGGAACGGCAAGGACAGCCCAAGTGCTACCGGGTTTACCATCACCGGGACCGCCCCTGCGACAACTGTCATGCCCTGGAGGTCTTGGCCACGGGCCAACCCGTCAGGTTGGAAAAGGTCAATCCTGCGGACGGCCGGGTCCGGCAAATTTCAGCCTACCCCATCCGGGACGAATCCGGCCGGGTGGTCCTGGTGATGGAGCACGTGCGGGACATCTCCGAGCGCCACCTGGCGGCGGAAGCGCTGCGGCAGAGCGAGGAGCTATTCCGCTCCCTAGTGGAGAACATTGCCCTCGGCATCACTTTGATCAGTTCTGACTATCGTATAATTACGACGAACCCTGCTCAGGGAAATCTGTTCCACAAGCATCCACGCGAGTTTATTGGCAAGGAATGTTTCCGGGAATTTGAAAAGCGACAGGCGGTTTGCCCCCATTGTCCCGGAGCGCTAGCCTTGGCCACTGGCCAGAAGGCGGAGATTGAAACCACAGGCGTTCGGGACGACGGAAGCTCTTTGGTTGTTCGCATCCATGCTTTCCCGAGTTTTGGCCCGGATGGCGAGATAAACGGATTTATCGAAGTGGTGGAAGATATCACCCAAAGCAAGCAGGCGGAAGAGGCCCTGCGGGAGAGCGAGCAAAGGTTCCGGCTCATGGCCGAGACCATCCAGGATGTCTTCTGGATGGCCACCCCGGAGATCGGCCAAACGCTATACGTGAGTCCAGCTTTTGAACAGGTCTGGGGTCGGCCCAGCGGGGAATTGTATCACGACCCCAAAGTCTTCATTGACTCGATCCATCCGGAGGACCGGGAACGGGTGAGGTCCGAGGTTTATGCGGGGCATCGGCAAGGCATTCCCTGGAGCCACGAATACCGCATTATCAAGCCCGACGGGGCGGTGCGCTGGATTCGGGACCGGGGCTATCCGGTCCGGGACGACCAGGGCCGGGTCATCATGTTTACCGGGGTGGCCGCGGACATCACCGAGGGCAAGGCCCTGGAACAGCAGCTCCTCCAAGCCCAGAAGATGGAGGCGGTGGGCCGGCTGGCCGGCGGGGTGGCCCACGATTTCAACAATCTCCTGATGGCCATCACGGGGTACGGTGAACTCATGCGGGCCAAGGTCCACAAAGACGACCCGCTTTACGGCCACCTGGAAAACATTCTGGAGGCCGGCGACCGGGCCGCGGCCCTGACCCAGCAGTTGCTGGCCTTCAGCCGCCAGAAGGTTGTTCACCCCCAGGCGGTCGATCTCAACCGGGTGGTCCTGGACCTGGAACCGATGCTGCGGCGGCTCATCGGCGAAGACCTCAATCTGGAAGTCGTCACTGACCGGAGCCCGGGCGCCGTGAAGGCGGACCCCGGCCAGGTGGACCAGATCATCATGAACCTGGTGGTGAACGCCCGGGATGCCATGCCCCAAGGCGGCCGGCTAACCCTGAAGACCGCGCCGGTGGAATTGAAGAAGAGTCGCCACACCAGGTTCGGGCCGGCGCCGCCGGGAGCTTACGTGATGCTGGTGGTGGAAGACACCGGCGTCGGCATGGATGAGGCCACCCAGGCCCATATCTTCGAGCCTTTCTTTACCACCAAGGAACCGGGCAAGGGCACCGGCCTGGGGCTGTCCACCGTGTATGGG
>Ga0194111_10007221_pt1 | contig 12462 bp, 15 predicted proteins | sample TA2KigC300mmetaG_FD_146194 | JGI IMG/M metagenome (GOLD analysis project Ga0194111, IMG submission 146194) | Freshwater microbial communities from Lake Tanganyika, Tanzania - TA2015033 Kigoma Deep Cast 300m | ecosystem: Environmental > Aquatic > Freshwater > Lake | place: Tanzania: Lake... | reverse complement strand
ATATGCTTTTCTCAAACCGCATCTCGCGGTGATGGACGCTGTGGTCGGTATGGGAGGAACATGGCGAGACAGTGACCGCGTCGAAGTGGGGTTGATTATCGTTGGCTTGGATGGCGTTGCCGTAGATGCCGTCGCTTCTCATATCGTCGGCTTCGACCCGATGAAAATTCCAACCCTGCGCATCGCAGCGGAACGCGGACTTGGAGAAATCGACCTGAACAAAATTGAGATTCTCGGCGAAGAGATTGATAACTTATCAGTGAAACGACTGGCTCCAGGGAAAATACAAAACATATTTGAGGGGCTGCTTTTTAGCCTTCATGGTGGTTTCATCCGCAAACAAGCTCCGAAATTACTGGAAAAAGAATGCAATAGCTGCAAGCATTGTCAGCAGGCATGTCCCGCTAATGCGGTCATTTTCAAGAATAAAAAACCCAGGTTTGATTTAGACCGATGTATCCGCTGTTTCTGTTGCCATGAACTGTGTCCGCAACGCGCTATCACTATTGATAGAGGCTGGAGAGATGTTTTGCTGAAGCCGTTTGTATAGGCGCTACGTATTATTGAGAGCTTGATAAGGATTTTTGCCGATGATACAATTTAATTAAAATGCCAACATTACAATTTTTCCTCCGCACGGCGTCCGATGTCAATCGTCAGCAATGCGCACAGGAAGAATATCAAAGCATAAATTATAAAGGTACGACTGAATCCTCCTAACAATAATCTCAGATATTGTCCGCCGACTATGGTAAATCCGACGCCGAAGTTTGGCAGCAGCGATAGCGCGGCGAAGACGAGATGCCGCCGACGTTCGTCGGTCGAATCTCCGACCATAGCGGTGATGACTGTTGGCACCGTTCCAGATTGTAGCCCTAACATCGCCGCAGCTATCGATAAAGCCGATAAACTTTTCGAGAAAACCGCGACTCCCAATCCTATTGCAGCGCCGAGGAACATATATCGCATCACCTTATCTCTTCCGACCAAATCCGACAAACCTCCGACGCTCCAACTGGCGAGCAATCTTGCGATGTAGAAACTTATCGTAATCCAGTGAACCATATCCGGCCTACCAAGGTCTTTCGCGAAAGTGCCGAAGCTGCCCAATAATAGCCCAAATCCAAAAGATGGCGCTAACTCGATAAACACAAATTCCCAACTTTTGATTGTCCTCAGAACGCCGAATACATCTGCAATTTTAGGCGGGGAAGACAACCCCCTAACCCCCGTAGCAGAAGTTGCCAAACTTCTGGGTAATGGGGAATCGCGTGAAATCTGCCGTTTAGGCAAAAGCAATGAAATGAAATTGCCCAATATACCAATGGCAATTGCTACCATTGACACCTGTTGGAACCTCTGGTTTGGCGAAAGGCTGCCCAATATCATCACGCCAACGCCTTGTCCGATGAATACGGCGGAATAGAAAATTCCAGAGGCAAGTCCGTATCTTTTCTTATCTGTCGTCTGTAACAATTGGGTCGGACTGGTAATCCAAACCGCCGCGGCTCCCCATCCCCAGACAGCGGCGGCGAGCAACAGCAACCAGTAATTGCCAAACAAGACCACACAGACGATAAAAAACGTGTATGTGCAAAGCCCCAAAACGATAGCTTTGTACATACCGAGAAATCGGATTGTATGCACGGAATAAATGCGCCAGAAAACGCCGGCAAAATAAACCATCGCTAAAATCCAGGAACATTGCGCATCTGATTTCCCTGTTTTCTCCGCTATATTTGTAATCAAAAACTGCTGCATTGCACCTGGACCCATGAAGGCGAATAAAAAGCACCCTGACAAAATCACCAAATCGCGTGACAACACGGAGTGAGTCTTCTCTGAAGCATCTATAGTATTTTTCAAATGTTTCTCCTTAGTTCAGATGGATGCCCGAACTTGTTCGGGTACTGCCCCCAACAAGTTGGGGCTTCCTGTTTTTATACGCATTCTAATGTATCTCCCTATGTCCTTCACGTTTCACGCATCACGTTTCACGCCCACGAGGTTTTTCAGAAATTCCTATGAGTTCCCTGGTAAGGTATCAGAGACCTGGTTATCCGAAAATCAATCCTCTTTTTCCTTTAGTCTAAAATTGTCAGAAATTCCCGTTGCTTTTTTTATTAAGGATTACTATAGAAATTTTAATATAGATAAAGGCGTATTTTTAATTCAGCGTCTAACCGTCTTATTTTCCTACGTTTCGGATTGTATCAGAAACTGAAGCTGGTCCTGACTCATTGGTGTACGGGTTTTGAATTTTGCCGTCCTTATATGATGCCAAAGTGCTGAAGCACCAGGTAGTTTACATTCCCTTTAGTATTGACATAACCTGAAACATACCAAAGAATGCTATCTCCGCTTTCCTGTTGTAAAGTTCTAAAAGTTAGAGCGGCGTTTTCCTTCCCTGACCAATCGTAGATTGCTATTTGGCGCTTAGTTTGTTGGTCAACAAAATAGATAATAGTATAGTTTTTATTGATTCCCACCAAAGTTTTAGTCTCATGACCAAAATATTTTAAATCCTTACTTACGAATCGAACCATTCAACTCATCTCTCTATATTTTAATCTCTATATTATCCTTATATCATCACAAAGAAAAAGCATCGCTTAAGATTACTATAGAAATAGATATAGCTTTGGGGGCTTAAACTTAATTTTCTTGATAAACCTACCTTTTAGCAGACAGAGCACGCACTTACGGCCTTTTAAGAAATCTCCCTTCTATATTTTGATTTCTATATTATCCCTTTTATGATATAAAAGGTGCGCATAAAATCTTAAAAATAGAAAGGAATAAAAAATGCGCACCTTAAGTAATCATAAGCAATATGTTTTTCTATTGCAAGATAATCTTACCAAATGGCTTAAAAGAAAGTCAAGAAGAATTAAAACAGAACTGGTCTCATCCGCTCTTATCTTGATGGGATTGGATTTAGATTGTGCACGTGATATTCTGCAACCGCTTTATTCTGAAAATCCCAGAGGTCGTAAACCGTATGACCCAATATGTATGCTCAGGGCTTTACTTTTGATGGTGATTCTAAAGTACAAAAGCATACCTTTCTTTGCCAAGGACTTAAAAGCTAAACCGAGACTCGCTAAGATATCTGGCTTTTTCGATGGTGATGTTCCGGTCGCTGGTACGTTCTATCTGTTCATTGACCGACTTGAAGATGGGGAGTACCAAAAGCCTTGTGTTCATTACATCAAGAAAAGTAAGCTAAGAAAGGGAAGACACTTACGCCATCTAACCAATGAAAAAGAACAGCGGAGAAAAGACACTAAAACTGATTTGGCTTTATACGACTCAGTCACACAGAAATTAAAAGATGAACTGTTGGAACAGAAAGACCAACCCCGTGATGATGATTTGCAAAAGAGATTGGAAGATATCCTAATACGCTGTGCCATTATCCCCTCTGTTGAGAAGGGATTTATCAAAACCACAGAAGCGATGACTATCTGTGGTGATGGTTCGGCGCTACAAACAGGCGCTTCGCTTAATGGAAAACATGAATGCAACTGTCGAGAAAATGGAATTTTAAAATGCGACCACCCGAGATTTTACTCCGACCCAACAGCAACTTGGGGGTACGATTCATACCGAGATTGTTACTATTTCGGGCACAGATTCTATCAACATGTAGTTAAAGCCGATGGTCACGATTTGCCATTGCACGTTACAATATCGGATGCGGCTGAAACTGACTTCACACTTTCGATGAAAAGCATGGATAGATTGAAAAAAACGCTGAAAGAGAATGGTCTTTCATGGAAAATAAAGAACGTGGTATACGATGCAGGACATGATGCTACTGGAATTTATCAGTATCTTATGGAACAGGAGATAACACCAGTAATAGCTTTAAACCAGCGCTCATCAACGCATCCTTCCCCGACTGGAACAGCAGGGAAAGTAGATACAAATGGAACACCAATCTGTCCTGCCGGAAAGCTTATGAGACGACACTACTATGATAAGAAAAAGAAAAGAATATACTACAATTGCCCGGTCAAACGTCCGACCCACAAGGACGCGGAGCACTGCTGGGTGGCTCATATCGATGAGTGTCCCAATAAAGTTCTATGCCAACTTTACACCAAGATGGGACCGATTGTTTACGTCAGGACAGAAGATGACCCAAGGCTTTATCCTAAAATCAGAAGAGAGACAGAAACATTTAAGAAACTGATGAACTTAAGAAGTTGCTGCGAAAGAAGCAACTCGCAAAAGAAAGAAACATACAGACTTTCTGAGCGTCCATGCAGAAATAGCGTACACTTCCTTGTTAGGCTTTACTTGGTTTCTATAATAGAACATGCTAAAGCATGGTTTGATGAACAAAAGAAGCAAGTGGGAAACGATGCAATCGTTCTGATGCAGGCAATAGCTTAAAGAAAACAAGCATGAAAAGGTAAAAATTTAAAAGCAACAAGACTATAGGGAGAGTCTAATCATTTTTACAACTATTTCAGAGTAAATCAGCCTTCCAACTAAAACAATATCCTATCTTATCTTCATTTCACCTCTTTTTACATCAACAATCAACTTTTATGGTAAGTGACCATCCCGTTTTCAATCAGAGGCTGTTTTCAGCTTTTTTAAATGAAAACCCTCCTTAAGGCAGCGGAGAACTCGCCGCCGTCTTTACATTTAGGACAAGCAAACCGTTCCAATTGATTCACTTCCAATATTTCTTGCCCCTTTTCCTTCGCATAAGCAATAGCTTCATAGTATGTCTCAAACATGATGTCGCCCATTTTCCCTCCGTGTGATTTTTGACGAAACTAACATCCATAAATTATGGGCGGGTCAATGCCCGCCCTTCTGATTATCTCAATAAACTTTCGTGGCATTTCTTTCCGCATACTCTTTGCGATATTGCTTTGCCTTAGATATAACTCTAAACCTAAACAAACTCAATCTGCTCCTATTGCTTTTGCTATCGCTTCGTGGATGCCTGTATCATCTAAGCAAGTCGAAGCTTCGCCAGCGCGCATTACCTTATTAACAACCGCCTTTGCCGTCCCGATAGGATCGGGATCAGGCGCAGCGGCTATGAGGTAATCATCAGCACAGGTATGAACTGTGCCAATGATGACGCCTTTCTTACTCATGATGAGGCCGTTAGGCGCTACGTACCACGGCCCTGGTGTATGCTCTCTCACACTATCCCTCCTTTCCCATATCGAGCTTTCTTGGTTTTTCGTTTCCTTAAAACCCCTCCGATGTCCATGCAGTATCCATTAGGATTCTGCAAGACTTTTTTAACATATTCTATTTCCCGTAATTTAGCCACTTCACTGTAAGGGTCAGAGTTTATCTTTTGTGTGCGTTGTACTAGTCCAGGATGATAGTGAGACTCATTATCCTCTTGGACGAGGCCAACGCACACGTCATTGCGATAGCTGTTTCTAATTCCTTACGCAACAGTTCCTCCCTTTTGTTTAAGTAGTCAAGTAAACCTTCAATTATCATCCCTTTCTTTCTCCTTTTTTTGTCAAAGTTTAGGGCGCCGGTATACCAGCACCGACGCCTGTTGTAACTCTATTCCTCTGGTGTATTGTAATACGGGAACACACCGTATGGTTCATCGAAATCTTTACCGTTATAGATGCCATCGTCACTGTCCGGCTCTTCATCTTTCCCTTCAAACAGCTCTATTATTCTTCTGATGGCTATCATTTTGCCTTCCGCTTTAGCTCGGTTAATCAACACGCCTTCGGTGCTTGTATCGCCGTCTGCAACAGCTAAAGAAGCTATCCTATCCCACTCTGAGTATTCTGTCTTAGCCGAATCGTACAACGCGTGAATATCTTTTAGCATTAGTTCAAGAAAAGGTTCTTCCTCATAAGGATTACCGTGCATTAACATTGCGTCCCAGTTTGGTTCTCTCATTTTTATCACCACCTTCTCTATTAAGATTGAGAGTGCCTTAAAGATTTGACACCTGCTTCGTATTTGCATTAGTCAAGTGGAGAGAGCGGTTGCACTACCGCGTTTGATGCTATACTGCCTCTCAAAACGTTATCGGACCATCTTCTTTTTCAAGAAGTTCCTGTTTAATGCCTTGTGTTTGTATCTGTGATTCTATCTCCTCTTTAAGCTCTTCTTCATCAGCACAGGCGGGTTTCGGTTCACCGCAGATAACCATTTGAAATTCGCTTTCATCAAGACCACTTAAAAAACATTCCGTGATTAGCTTCTCCTCTTGGAGAACCTTCTTAAGCTGATTTTCCACTATTTCTTGAATATCACTCACGCAGTTTTGGAGCTCCGATAAGGCTTCCTCATCTGCAGGATAATGGTTCATGAAAAACTCGTTGGTCTCTCTAATCCTATCTCGGATGGCGTCTAAAATCTTTTTCACGATAAAATCACTCCCCCCTTTATGAAAAGTTTATGTGAGCAACAAAAAAGCCCAGTGTTATTCTTCACTGGGCTTTTGGGCATGTCGCACATCAGTTATCATCCTCTCTTTCTTTATGCATTCTTCTACGCGATGCGATGTGTACCAGACGTTCAAGCGAAGAACTCCTACTGCGCTTCAACAGCTCTATCTCCCGCTCAAGGGATTCTATTTTTTCTTTTATCTTTCGTTCTTGTTTCACAGCGTCGATGAACTCTTGTTGTTCCTCTTTTGTGAGGTACTCTTTTAGCCATTCTCTACCTTTGAATATTTCATCTTTCCTTACGGCGGATACCCCTACCGATTATCTTTTAGATCCTTCTGTTCCTTCGCAGGCTCAAGACTCAGGAGTAGGGGAGGAAGCCGTCCTCCTCTCTCGGATATAATTTGAATTTGCTTTCTGAATTAATTTTAGCTTTTTGTAACTGATACCACCTATTAACAAATCACCATCAAGATTAGAGATGGCAAAACTTCCCGATGCCCGTCTACCTTGAATATAACCTATTACAGCCCCAAATTTTGGATGATAGCAAAATACCTTATCCCATAATCGGAAACCGAACATCTCTGGTTCCCTTTTGTATTTGACAGAAGGCACGCTTTTTTGGGGCGCGGAAATATAATCATGTGGGTATCGCTTCTTGATTTGCTTTTCCACTATGTAGGAAGATATCTTTCTGGTTTTGCCTTCCGATGCTATAACGATAGCGTCGTTGATTTGAGACTTTGGCAATTCCAATTGGTTTCGATAAAACTTAGTCTTTGCGCCAAAAGTTATTTCCACCGCAGGCGAGGGGTGTTTCGCCCGTTCCTTTGTAAAGTCTTTGCGTAACCTGGCTAACAAGTAATTCTTATAGCTCTGAGTTAATGCGCTGTACTGGAATCCCTTCTTTAATCTACTTTGCTTCTTTATAGAGGAAATATTCTTTAGTCGTTTTTTGTTTATCTCAGAAGGATTAGCACGTAACACTTTTTCCCATTGTTCTATTGACATGCTTCCCTTGCTTTCGATATTGCATACCCGACAAGAGACAGTCAGATTACTTATCTTGTCTGTTCCGCCTTTTCCTTTTGGATGTATATGCTCAATCTCAAGGATATTATCACCAGACAATCCACCACAGTATGCGCACTTATGCTTGTTGACTGTCAGGAGATACTGCTTGACTTCGTAGCCTTGGAGTGTCCCATGTTGATATTCGACGCCCTCTATCAGCGCATTGGCCATCTTCTGCGTATCGAAGGATGCTATCTCTACAACTATCTTAGAGATAGGTAGTGTCTGCGATAACTTATGAATGTCATTTATAATACTCTCTGCACGATTCTTAACAGATGGCGCGAGTATATGCGGACGATTATGCTTACCCTTCTTACCTTGACATTTCCTACAAAGTTGTGCTCTACCATTGCTTACCTTCTTTTTGCTTTTGCCTGTTTTCCTCTTTACTTTCTTCCATACCTTAGGAACATTATTCACGCCACATCTGGCACACTTCTGACTGATTTAGCCTTTCCTTCTCTAAGTAGTATTCTTGCTTTTATAGGTTCGCATGGCATTAACGGCTTGCCATGTTTGTTTAAAACATGCACTAACATAAAGTGCATCTCCTTTCAGAGTTAAATTCCCCCCCGCCAATGTTATTCCAGCTTGCCAGAAATGTCTGGTCGTCCTATGGTTGACTGTCCCTACCTTAAAGGACTGTTTACAATGTCTAATGTATAACATCAGACGCCATCAGAGAGCCTTGCTATCAATAGTCCCACGGCATCTGCCATGAGGATAGTCGGGGCTGGTGGAGCACCCCAGGGTCCGATAACTGGGATAACGTAGCTAAAGCTTTGGCTGTCAACATAAGGCTTGTAGAGCAATCCCTACAAGCCCCTTCTGATTCTGTGAATCAGGAGAGGTTATTGACCGGCTTTCTTTGTCGCTTTGCTATCTTGTAAAGAGATGGAACTAAATCCTCTTTAATCTTGGGCGAATACATGATTTCATCTCCTTCCTTAAAATAATAAAGGCGCTTAAAGCTTTTTAAGATAGCCCAGCGCCCTTTTATCTTTTTGCTTCTTGGCGTAGCGAACAACTAACACCAATACCAGTAAAGAATCAGGTTGAGTTCTTCGACTTGAAACTCTAACCCCAAATCAGCAAGTATTCTTTGGCTTAAGATGAAGTCCGAATCGAACCAGCCATACGCGAAGTGATTGTATTGCTGACGCAGTTTCTTGCCGTGCAGGCGGTTTAGCGAAGCTAAACTGCTGAACGAAGTGAACATAGACATCCACTGATATTCATCATCTCCTATTACTGGGATAACCTCATAGCCTGCTTTATCTTTAGGCATTCCGAAAGCATCCGCCAGGACGTATAGCACTGTCCAACTGCCACCGCTAAGGTGTGAACGGTTATAATGGTTAGGTGGTATGACCCCTATTACGTTGGGAAAGCCAAAGACAGGTTGATAAACGAAAACGTCGTGGTAGCACAACTTTCGAGGCTTTTCTCTATCTTCAAAATCCATGCACTCTAAATCTTTAATCTCTTCAATTGTATAGTGCGGGATTTCGCTGCAGAATAAATCGTCAAATTGTTGTGTGCCATAGAAGGAAGAGAATTGCTTCGCACGTGCATCGGTTAGTTTTCCGTTGTCATCAACTTGCAAATTAGCCACGCCGATGATAGTTATTAAATGTGTTCACTTCGTTCACCGACGCCTTCGGCTTACGGGACGTATGCCCGTTTTGGTTCACCTCACTTTCTTTTTAAATCTTCCCATTGCATAAAAAAGAGAATAATCGCCTGAAGCCGAAGGCTAATGTTCGCGAAGTGAACCATAAGACGAAGGCTAAGGTTCGCGAAGTGAACATGATTGAATTTTCTCCTTTTTGGTTTTCCGATGATTTGCACTTTGGGCATACAGGTTGCTTTGCCATAGTGCTCACCTCTTGTAAGCTTTATCAACTAATGATAAGGCGTATTCTTTTGCTTCTATCTCCCCTTGTTCCGTATCCGGGAAGCTTTCTAAAATATAGTCTTTCCCGCGTCCGAGTGAGAAAAACACCACCACGAATTGGTTTGGTTCCCTAACGACAGTCCATTTGCCTTTGCGATAATAACCCGGTGGTGTTACGCCTGCATCCCATTCTTCGCCAACGGGGAAATCTGTCCCAAACTGAAGCTTGTGGGACTTAACAGCCATTTGTAATCACTCCTCTATTCAGTTTGTATTTGATTAGCTCTTCATGAAGTTTGAGCACTGCGGGACGCAAAATTTCATCAACTATTTCTGTCATCGGCTTTCCACGCTGTGCTTGCTTTATCTTATAAAGCAGTGGGATTAAATCAGACTTTATTTTCGGTGATTACAACACTTTCACCTCCTCATTTCAATAGTTCTCTGTTCACTTCGTTCAGCAGTTTACTTCGTAAACCGCCATTTTTCGATTTTCAACTATCAATTGAAATAAGGGCGAGATTTTGAGGGGGAGAGGGGGTGAGAACGCTCATCCCTCCATCTCCACACCCTCTCATCTCCTCATCCGCTTCAGCGTTGTTTTATCTTTGCCCATGTAGTTAAGATACGCGACTTTTTATGGACGCTAGAATAAATGGATACTTTCACGATTGGCGATGTTTGCTTATTCCCGAAAAGGTCAACGCTTTCGATGCGATAGAAATAGGTAGTGTTTGCATCTGCGCTCTCATCTAAGAATGTTCGCTTCGCTCACCGACGACTTCGTCTTACGGTATACCGATGCGGTGTAGCGGATGAGCCTGCCCCTTCTATCACCTTCGGCGTAATTGATTCAAAGGGTCCATTTGGATTTTTGCTTCTCAAGATGGAAAACCCTATATTATTAACTTCGGTCTGCGTCACCCACTGGAGAAAAACGCCTTTTTCTGTTAAAAAAGCGTTTATGCTTGAAAACGCTACGGGCAGCGGCGTATCCTCTCCTCTACCCGGTGTGCCGAAAGGCTCCGGTGCTTCCACCCACGATTCTTGATTATCCTCATCTGCGTCAAGACTTGTTTTGACCACTGGAGCATCTTTAGCATTGTCAGGGTAAACGAAGTCCTGGAAAGTTTTAGAAGCGTCGGCGTTTTTAATAAGGATACGCTCACCTTCGGAATTGCTCATAGTTATCGCTGTCTTCGTTACAGCGACAAAGATTTCCAAAGATGGCGGGCCGTACAACTCATCGAAACTAACTGTGCTAGACGGTTCAGTGATGACCACGTATGCACCCGGTTTTATCTTTCTTATGTTCGCTTCGCTCACCGACGCCAAAGGCTTACGGTCACCCCAACCCTCACGCTGTGAAAGCGTCTCAACATCATCTGAGACTGAAAGAACCCAGTCTAAAATATCGATGGTCTCTCCTGTGCCGTTGTAGAATTCCAGCCACTCACCGCCAGAATCATTTACGGGGGAATCGTACATTATCTCGGTAATTTCGATTCCCAAGTTAATGTTTGAACCTTCGGCATTGCTTAAAAGCTGATTAAAAACCAGCGCCAATACTATTATGCCTGTCTTTGCTATGACAGACATGTTCGCTACGCTCACCAACGACTTCGTCTTATGGGTTGCAAATCTGTTAATCATTTTTATCTCTCCTTATTATTTTTTTATTTTGATTCAGAAATATCAATTGAAATTTTTTTTAAAAATATGTGTTTTGGAATGCAAAAAGAAAAAAAGCACCAGGCTTTTTATGCTGGTGCTTGAGCGTTATTTTAAAACCATTTAAGCCTTAGCCTTAAGACTTAGCCAGTCAATATTCTTCATAGTTTATGTGTTCAACTTCTTTGACTTCAATATCCAAATGCCCGTCGTAGAACCCAGGATATCCATAGAACCCAGGATATCCTTCGACCTTTCCTGCCTCTTAACCCTACCAACTTCTCGCTTATCCTCCCGCAACTATGGCACACCGCGTCCCCCCAGATAATCTGGTGGCGGGTGTCCTTTTGACACTGTGGGCAGAAGTTGGTTTCCACATTGGAGATTAGCGACCGTAGGTGTTTCATTTTCGAAAGCTCTAACTCCAATTCCCAAATTCGCTGCTCTAAACTCGGTAGTGCAACCGCTCTCTTCTCTAAGCGCCCGCGAACCACATCGCGCCGCTTTCGTCCCGCTAAGCGGGACTTTAGTGTTCGCTCAACGCTTTTGAGGAAATAAGGATTGCCTGTCCATAGAATACAATTATCGTGCATACGTCTCACTTTCTCCTTTTTTATAAATATCAATTGAATTAGTGGAACATCCCGACGAAGACAGGGGAGTGAGTGGTACGAGTACCATAAGCCGAAGGCGTTGGTGAACGAAGTGAACATACTACCAATCACTCTCCCGATTTCATCTTTCTTAGAACGGGATGTCATCTGCTGGTTCATCAGGAAGCTGCTCGTGCCCTTTTCCGTCCTCGACGGGCAAATCCACTTGCTTTAGTCTTGGGAGCAATTGCAGGTTTTCTACTACGACAGAAAGTTTCGATCTTCGGTTTCCCTGTTCATCCTCCCAGATATACTGGGAAAGTCTTCCCTCGATAAACGCAGGGTTTCCTTTTGTAAGGTACTCACCAACGATTTCCGCTGTCCTTCCGAATGCTTTAACATCGACGAAGCAGGTCTCTTCCTGCTTTTCGCCCGCTTTGTCAGTCCAGTTTCGATTTGTGGCCATCCCGAACTGAGCGAAGGCGTTCCCAGTCTCGCTGTACTTGACATCCGGGTCTCGGGTGAGGTTCCCCAGAAGGAGAACCTTGTTGAAACTAGCCATTGTCCTCACCTTCTTAAATTTCGAATATCAATTGAAATCAGTCAGTATCCCATCGTTCATTCCGACTACCGCTTTGGCACCTGTGGCATGTGCCAAACCGCCATACCTCGCCATTGGGCGCGACTTCTTCTCTGTACCGTTCTCCAAAATTTACCCTTTTAGGACAATCCTAATTGGCATTTGGTTCCCGCTTCACTGAGAACTGCATCCCGATTAATATCGGGAAGTCTTACACTCTCTCCGCGGGCGTAACTTCCGACG
>Ga0194111_10007212_pt1 | contig 12466 bp, 6 predicted proteins | sample TA2KigC300mmetaG_FD_146194 | JGI IMG/M metagenome (GOLD analysis project Ga0194111, IMG submission 146194) | Freshwater microbial communities from Lake Tanganyika, Tanzania - TA2015033 Kigoma Deep Cast 300m | ecosystem: Environmental > Aquatic > Freshwater > Lake | place: Tanzania: Lake... | reverse complement strand
TGGGAAAAGAACGAATTGGGCGGCCGACCTGGAGGGAAATAAATTCATGGCCAGACTTCACATTCATGTTGAAGGAGAAACAGAAGAGACCTTTGTAAACGAGATTCTTGGCCCTCACCTCTACCGGCGGGGTTATGTCAATGTCAGTGCCCGCCTTGTTGGCAACGCACGCCAGCGGGATCGCCGGGGCGGTATCCGGGCCTGGAGCTCCGTTCGCATTGATATTCTCAATCACCTCAGACAGGACGCCAGCTGCCTTGAAACAACAATGGTCGATTATTACGGTTTGCCGCAAACGGGCAACCGGGCTTGGCCGGGCCGAGAAGCGGCAGGCCGCCTCCCCTATGGACAGAAAGCCGCCACTGTCGAGACCGCTCTTTTAGAAGACGTTTGCCAACAGATGGATAGTGGATTTAATCCAGATCGGTTCATCCCGTTTGTAATGATGCATGAGTTTGAGGGACTGCTCTTTAGCGATTGCGAGCGATTTAGCAGAGGGATTGGACGCCCTGATCTTTCAGCCGACTTCCAAGCAATCCGCATTCAGTTTTCCTCTCCGGAAGAGATCGACGACTCTCCAATCACTGCCCCATCGAAACGTGTGGAAAGATTAGTTCCAGGTTATGAAAAACCGCTGCTAGGAGCGCTGGCGATCCTTGAAGTTGGGCTCGATACCATTCGGGCCGAGTGTCCACATTTCCATGAGTGGTTGTCCCGTTTGGAAGCCTGGCCTCGGTAAGGAATTGATATGCCCAAGCAAAAGAAACCCCCTGAACTAACTTTTCAACAGCACATTGCGGATTTCCTTGTCCGCGTGCACAGTTATGGTGTTCTGGAACAGACGGACATTACCGAAACCGAGCACTTTATCGCTGAAGACCAGTTGTGGGCTTTCCTTAAAGCGACGCAGAGCGACACGCTAAAGAAACTGACAGATGACTACGGTACGGATGCGAGGGATGAGGTATTTCGTGCTTTGCGCAAGGAACTGGAGTTCACGCCGCTCTGGATGATCCTGCGACATGGACTCAGGGTGCGCGGCCTTGAGTTCCACCTTTACTACCCCAAACCTCGGTCAATCGAGAGCGCCGCTACTATGAAACATAGCGAGAACCGCATCACGTTCCGCCCACACTTCTACTTTGGAGAAACCAACCAGGAGATAGATTTCGTCCTTTTCCTTAACGGCCTGCCCATCGTGGCCCTGGAGGTGAAGCACGAAAAGAACCAGAACGTGCACGATGCCGTGGCGCAGTTCGCTTCCCGCGACCATTCACGTAAGATCTTTCAGCACCCCTTTCTCCACCTCGCTGCAGACACCAGCGACATCATGGCTGCAAGCGATCCGCGGCGAGCAGAGAACTTCCGATGGCACAACATGGGCCTGACTAACACGCCGCAGACAGCGGGCGAGTATCCGGTGGAGTTCCTTTACCGGGAGGTCTTATCGAAAGATGAACTATTAGAATCGCTTTCTTTCTTCCTTATCCGTGTGGACAAGCGTGAGGCAGAGGAAGACATACCGGAACGCCCGGCCTTCACGATTCTGCCGCGGTACCACCAAAGCCGCATGGTTCGGAAGGTCGCTGACGACGCGGCAGCACACTTCGCTGAAACCGGAGACATCGGACGGAAATATCTCATTGACCATTCAGCCGGAAGCGGCAAGACCCTGTCCATCTGCTGGCTTGCAGACCGGCTGCATAGCCTGTTCAAGCCCGGAACGAGTGAGAAGCTTGTTGACATTGTTTTTATCCTTACTGACCGAAAGACGCTCGACAAAAACATTCGCGATGACGTTGAAAAATTCACACACCTGAAAGATGTCGTTGGTCTTGCGAAGAAATCGGAAGACCTGACGCGCTTCTTGAAAGATCGCAAGTCGATCATTGTCACCACCCTGCAGAAGTTCACCTGGGTGCTTGAGGAGATCGAGAACAACCCTGAGTTGAAGAAGTTGCGCGTTGCTTTCCTGATTGATGAAGCTCACCGGTCACAGGAAGGCCAGATGGGCGTGGCCATCCGGGTGCCCTTCCGGAAGTCCGACGAGCCAGACACAGAGGACGCCTCAGAGGAAGAAAAGGATGAAGAAGAGAGGATCGCCAGGATCATCCATGAGCATGACCGCAACCAGCTCTTTGTCGCCTTCACTGCGACACCTGCCCCAGCCACGGTCACACTGTTCGGTGCGCCATTCGACACCTATACCGAAGCCGAAGCAATTGCCGAGGGTTACATCGTCGATGTAGCGGCGAGTATTATCTCATACAAGACGCTCTATAACCTGCACTGTCCGATTATTTCAAAGCCCGATGAGGAGAAATTATATCCCAAGGGTGTTGTGTCGAAGGCGCTTCAAAACGTTGCCTATCAGGACGACGGGCTGATCCAGTACAAGGCGGAGGTCATCCTACGAATCTTCGATAAAGATGTGAAACCGCTCATCAATGGGCGTGCAAAAGCGATGATCGTTGCGACGTCACGAGTGGCCGGGTTGCGCTACTTCAATATCATCAAGGAAAAACTCAAGGAGCGTAAAGCAGACTACAAAGCGCTCTATGCATTCTCGGATTTCGTACATCCTGTGACCAACGAATCCATCAGTGAACACGCCGTCAATGAGCTGAAGGACGGTGAACTGATCGAGGACCGCTTCGAAGGCGACGACTATCGGCTAATGATCGTGGCCAATAAGTTTCAGACCGGGTTTGACCAGCCATTGCTTGCGGGTATGTTCCTCGATAAGCCCGTGATTGACCGCAACGCAGTGCAGACAGTGTCAAGGTTGAACCGGAGCTACGAAGGGAAGAAGGATGTCGTAGTAGTGGACTTCACCAACAACGCCAAGGCTATTTTGACAGCATTCGCCAAATACCGGAAGGGCACACCCTTTAAGCCGGACGAACCGGACCCGGAGCTTTGCACAAAACTACACGCAGAGATTCTCGCGGCAGCCATTTTCACCCAGAAAGATGCTTTCGATTTCGTGAAACTTCTGGGCAGTGGCACAGATGCACAGGTGCAATTCGCTGTTAATGGCCTGCGTGTCAGATTCCAGGCAAAACTCCCCTCTATTGAAGACCGGAAGGCCTTCGTTTATTTGCTTGCCCGGTTCGTGAAGAGTTTCAATTTTCTCACCTGTTTCTTTACCTATCCGCCGGAGATCAAAGGGTTCGCTACCTTCGCCGAATACGTCGGGCCGCAGCTTATCAAGCAAGGTACGGTCTCCGAACTGATGAAGCAGATCCGCCAGACAGAGGTTGTGAAGGCGGCAGTTGAGTACCAGGGTGAAGTGCGGAGTGCGGGAGGTGAGATAAAATTGAAGCCTGGCACAGGCAAGAAAGGCTCAGGCCCACCGCCCAGAAAGATCTCTGTCCAGGACATGATCGACGAGATTCGGGCCAAGTTCAACATTAGTGACGAGGAGGCGCTCTATATTAAGCAGGTCACCGAAGAAAAGGCTGCCGATCTGACGATTCGCAGCACTGTTCACGACCATCGCGAGGACACTGTCTACCTTGAAGGTGCATACCGGGGCCAGGTAAACGGTGAGATACAGGACACTTACAGCGACCTTGCGCGCTACGAGGAACTGGCTGATCCCAAGTACACAGACACCGGGGGCATTTTTGACATCATGGCTGTAACGGTTATTCAAAGCCACCTGGCCATCGCGGCATAATGAGATGAGTAAGAAGATCAATGATATTCCTGAGAAGGATCGACCTCGTGAGAAACTGCTTCGTAAAGGGGCTGCCACACTGAGCGATCAGGAACTGCTCGCAGTGTTGCTTGGCAAGGGCACACCGAGGATGGATGTGCTGATGTTAGCCAACAGGCTGGCTCGGGTGATGGATGAAAAGGGGCTCGATGTTACGGCCGAGGACCTTAAGGCCTTTGAAGGAATGGGTAATGCAAAGGCAACTCTAATCCTGGCAGCCATCGAGTTTTTCAGACGTCGCATCAAACCGGAAGGAGCGAAGATCAAGACCCCTGCTGATTTGCTCCCTCATGTGCGACATTATGCCGACCGGAAGCAGGAACACTTTCTCTGTGCCAGTATTAACGGGGCGAACGAGATTCTGAATATCCGGGTGGTCTCAATTGGCTTGATTGATCGAACACCTGTCCACCCTCGGGAAGTCTTTGCTGATGTATTATCGGATCGAGCTTCTGCGATTATCGTCGCACATAATCATCCCACTGGTGACCTTGAACCATCAGCGTCGGATGTTGAGGTGACCAATCAACTCAAGGCAGCGGGGTCGGTAGTCGGTATTACGCTCTTGGACCACATCATCTTCAATCGGACCGGTTACTTCAGCTTCCTTGAAGCAGGACGCCTGTGATCATAGGTGTGGCAGGAAAGCAGTTTATGATGAGCCTCATAAAAAATAGAGCTCGATGACGGGAGAATGAGATGATTAAACGAACGGTGATGGTATACTAAAAGACTTGATTATTTTCCGCCACGGAAGGTTGCAAGGGAAAATTTAGGTCCAAGCATATGCTCAGCAAAAGGAGAATACCATGTTAAATAGGAAGGATATATTTGAATTCATGATGCACCGTGTAAAACAAACCGCAGATATCCATGGCGATCGGTTGCCACAGGCCTTTGGTCGCTGGTTTGCTAACATGTACTTTCCTCAGGTCCAAAACATCACTGTTTCAGATGCGTCTGGAGATGGGAAGGTTGATATATTTGTTACATGTCATTCAGGAAAATTCGTTCGATATCAAATATTAAACACAAAATTCACCTCCGAATATGACAAAGCATCTCCTGTTTCTTTTTACGACGAGATTACACGCTATTGGCAGGCGTTCGAAAACAAGGCAAATCGGGCTGACTATCTGAATTCGGCCGTTCGAGAAAGTTTCCGGGAACAGTATAAAAAACTCTTCCGACAATACGACGATGGCAACGCCAACTTGTACTTTATTACAAATCATAGGATCAATCAAAAACAATGCGATAGCGTTAAGAATCTCGGCGTGACTATATTTCACCTGGACGATGTACTTCAATATGTCGCTGAGCATATCGAAGGAGCAATGCCAGAGACAGAACCGATGGTACTCGCCGGTATATCAAACGTTTTGACTCCTGCAACGAATGAAACTGAAGTTCCGACCTCGATCGTTTTTGCACGGCTTATCGATTTTATCAAGTATATGGAAGATGATCCATTTGACCTCCTTTTCGCACGCAACGTACGGCTTTGGTTAGGAAATACAGAACCGAACAAAGGGATTCAAAAAACATTCAGGGAATCGCCCAAGGAGTTTGCCTATAGTAATAATGGGATAACTCTGCTATGCAGGAAGCACACATTTGATCCGGGCAAACAAGAATTAAGGCTCGAAAATCCCAGGGTTGTCAATGGTTCACAAACACTCCATTGTATCAGGAAGGTTGACAATCCATCGAGTCATGCACGCGTGATGGTGCGAATAATAGAGCTTGCCCCAGCCTCCGACCGTGATCTCCCGAGTCAAGTTACAAAACGCAGAGAGGTAATCCATAAGATTTCCATTCGGTCAAATTTGCAGAATCCTATTAAACGATGGAACCTTGTGTCGAATGACGATTTTCAAAATGACGTTGGAAGATACTTCTGGTCGAGGAAGACATATTATGAGCGGAGACAGTTCGAGTGGAAACAACGGAAGTTAGAGATAGAAAGTGTCGGAATCAAACGCGGTCCTGACATACGTTGGATGACACAGTTGATCGCTGCGTACCATTATGAGCGTAGGAAACTTGGCCCGGCTACAGCTCAGGGCCGACTAAACGATTTGTTTGAGGAGGGTTCTTATTCGATAATCCGAGAAACCCCTCCTGCGAAGGTTTATCAATTATACCTTTTAGCAGACATCTTAGATTGGTACCTAAAAAGCCTTAGAGAAAAGAAGAAGTATATCAAAAACCTCCATGGATATCCTGATCTTGCCGTTTTTGCAATAATTTGCAAAATTATTAGGGAATCTGGAACCAGCTTGGGCAGTGAAACCTATGAAGAGCACCTCATTACCGAATATGACCGAGTATCACCACAATGGGAGAGGCTAATAAAACAAATTATTGACCACATACTTATTTGCTACAAACGTGAATCTGTTGCTGTGTGGCGAAGGGAGGGGGCCAGGTTGACCCATGCGAATTATTTTAAAAGCAGTACAATGCTGAATAAAGTAATGAATGCAAAAATCCCTCTTAAAATTACGAGGATGGCAAAGCATCTGCTTACGCCCGGATGATAAAAAGGTAGATGGAGCAGATCGCAACATTCAATAATTTAAGATGTTAGATATTGATCTTCAATGTCATCGACAAAAAAGGTGGTGCCTTAAAGTTATTTAAGATGTACATATATTGGGGAGTTGGGATAAGGAACAATCTGAAGGAGATGGTGGGATTGGATGAATGAGATAAGGAATTTGTTTTTAATCCTACGTTCCTCTCGCTTAAACTCACTAGGCTGAGATTATGTGTCCTGATCCTACTAATTGTGACATTCCTTTTTCACCCGGTGATTGGGTGATTGACAGGCACAATCCGGGACAGCCAGGCCAATACACCGGCAAGTGTCGTAAAGCTGGTCCACACATAATGGTGCAGCTATTTTATCCCGGTGGCAGTACCAGTTATCGTCCGCTCTCTTCTCTAGAAAAAATACCCCCTCCAGGCTCAATGGCCGATCGGCTGCGAAGAGGGCATTTTGGTAAAGTTCGAGATCTTCAGCGGCTCGTCACATATGAAAAGCTGAAAGGAACACTCCATGAGGTAATCTACTCGATGGAGGCAGCTCAGATCGATTTTTATCCCTATCAATTTAAACCTGTTCTAAAGTTCATTAACTCACCCTCTGAACGATTGATCATCGCGGACGAGGTAGGTCTTGGAAAGACAATAGAAGCAGCCCTGATCTGGATGGAACTGCAGGCCCGGCGTCAGGCGCAAAGGTTACTTGTGGTATGTCCGAAGATCTTAGCTGAGAAGTGGCGGGACGAACTCCGCAATAAATTCATGTTCGACGCACAAATTGTCGATTTCGTAGCTCTTCAGCGAGAAATCTCTGACCTCAAGTCCAATGGGCCGGGGCATCCATTTATCCTCATAGCCACCTATACAGGACTTCGCCCTCCAAAATCTGAGTTACGTTTACTAAAGGAGCATCCAGAAGAGGATGTAGGCGGTTCTGAAAAAACGGCCCTCTTGCGTGAGTTGCGTAACTGGTCGTTGGGCTACGATCCCTTTGATATGGTCATTTTTGATGAGGCTCACTACATGAGGAATCCGGCAACAACGACATTTCACCTTGGTGAAAGCCTCTCCACCTGCGCCGGCTCAGTACTCTGTGTGTCCGCTACACCGGTAAACAATAGTAATATTGATCTCCATAGCTTGCTCCGACTTATTGACGAGAGTTTTTTCGAGACACAGGGTATGTTCGAAGAATTACTTGACGCAAACCGTCCAGCGGTTCAAGCAGGGAATGCTTTGGCGCGTACCCCTGTGGATATGAGGCTACTGGAACAGGCCATTCAAGGAATGGGGAGAAGCCGATTTATCAGTCAATCGCCTCTGTTCAAACATTTTCTTGAAACACTGGAGCACCTCAATCCAGATGATAAAGCACAACTTTCAAGATGCCAGGACTTATCTGAGAAGCTGAATCTTTTGGGAAGTTATGTGAACCGGACCCGACGAGTCCAAGTAAAAGAAAACCGACCTCGACGGGACCCAATGGTCCTGGGTGTCGAGTATACTTCCGAAGAGATGTCCCTTTATAAAGCAATTCTTGGGATCGTCCGACGAAGATGTCGCCAAGATAGCAGACCATTTCACGTTTTCCAAGTAATGGGCCTGCAATTGCGAGCTGCGAGTTGCCTACCGGTTCTGGCACAAGAGGTCCGAGATGGACGGTTTGGGGATGTCCAGGAACTTTTTAATGAAGCTATGGGCGAAGAGGTTTTTGATGACCTTTTTGATGAGGAGCTAGGCGAAGAACTTGGTATTTCTGAAATTGGTCGGCTTCTTGCATATGACTTCGAGAAGAACGATAGCAAGTATTCCCAGTTGCAACGGCTGCTTGAGGAAGTAGTGCCGGAGGAGAAGGCTATCATCTTCGCATACTACCGCCCCACACTTAGTTATCTAAGGCGCCGGTTAATGGCGGACAAAGTAAACGTGACCGTAATCCACGGTGGCGTGCCAAACGAGCAGCGATGGGAGGAAATAGAGCGCTTTAAGGATGTGCGGGGACCTCGCGTTTTGCTTTCGTCGGAGGTAGGGAGCGAAGGTATCGATCTACAGTTCTGCCGGGTCCTCGTAAATTATGATATGCCTTGGAACCCCATGCGAGTCGAGCAGCGAATTGGACGAATCGATCGGGTCGGACAGCAGGCAAAACGTATCTCAGTTGTCAACTTTAAAGTCAGGGATACCATTGAAGAACGGCTCTATGACCGGCTGCATTCCAAGATTGAAAGGTTCGCTAACAGTCTCGGAGACCTTGAAGCCGTAATCGGCCGAGAGGTTCAACAACTGACAGTGGAACTTTTAAGCAAGGAGTTAACACAAGAGGAAGAATTACAGCTAATGGAGCAAACTGAGCGCGTGATTCAGACCCGGTTGATACAGATTCAAGCGCTTGAAGAGTCAGAGGATGCGCTTGTTGCCTTTTCTGATTACGTTCAGCGTAAGATCGAGGAGGATCGGGAGAAAGGGCGATATCTCCAGCCGGAGGAATTAGAGGACTACCTAACCGATTTCTTCGAGCGAGAATTTCAGGGCTGTGAAGTCAATCACAATACCCCCTTTGAAGGTTGCCTCCGGATTCGGCTAAGCCAAGAAGCCCGCTCATCGCTTGGTGACTTCATGGGCGGAGACCGATCCTTGAGCGCACGACCACTCCGACAACGCGAGTTCAGCATTACCTTCCGCCGAGAGGTTATGCAACATCTCACCCTAAACCAACGGTCTAGCATCTATTTCATTAACCATCTCTCCCCGTTAATTCGCTGGATTACAAAGGTTAACCGCGATCGGGCACATAGTTTTTTTAATATTTCAGCAGTAAGGATCAACCATCCCGATTTAAAGCCTGGTGATTACTGTTACAAGATCGAACGTTGGAAATTGAATGGCCTTTATGCAAGGGAAAGACTTGCTTTTGGAGTTCGCTCGCTGGTGGATGATTTGAACTATCACCCAGATGAATCTGAGGCTTTTCTAAAGCATCTGCTTCGCAACGGAGGGGATTGGGACTACGTGGATTGCGACCGAGAAGCATTGTTTTATGCCCATGATATGTTAGAGGAGGCGATGGCAGGACGATTCTCGTCAGCAGTGGAGGAATTTCAGGCGGAGAACGATACTATTTACCAAATTAAGACGCAGCGCGTCCAAGCCATCTTCGACCGGCGCATTGCACAGCACGAGCAGCGGATAGAAACTTTGAAGCAGGCGGGCCGCGATCCACGAGTCATCCGCGCCACTGAGGGGCAGCTTCGAACAGCGATAGACAATAAGGGACAGCGACTTCGGGAACTTAACGAAAAATCTAAGGTTGATATGGAGCAATCGCCCGTGGCTGCGGGTGTTTTTCGGGTGATTCAGACGCCTGAAGCGCAGAAAAAATGAAAAATCTATGAGTACTTTAAAGGGTTTTATTCGGAGGCTAAAGGAAAAGCTTTTTGGAAAGGAACGAAAGGAGTATATATTTGTCCCTTCTCCTGCTCCAAAAGCAAGACCAGCTTCAGGGCCACAGGTTGGAGTCGAACGAAAAACCAGCATAGACCGAGAGCCGTATTTCATACAGATTGGTTTTGACTTTGGGACAGCCTATTCTAAGTGCATTTACCGAGACGTAATTACCAACAAGGCTTGGATTTACCTGCCCGCTGGATCTGAATATATGGAGCATCCTTTTCTGATCTCAAGTGCACTATTGTTTAAGGATGGGAAGCTTAGTCACGTTGAGAACATTGGTTGCGACTATCATATGAATGGACTGTATCATTTGAAGCGTGCTCTTGAAAAAGTTGCGCTATGCCAATGGAGTGATTCTGTGCTTGACCCTTATCGGAACGTCCTTGGTCAATCCGATGTACGGCATTTGGCAAAATTAGTGCATTTCTGTGCTGTATATTTCCTCGCGGGTTCCTTTGGTGAGGTCCGTGAGCAAGTGCGACAGCAATTCCCGAACTTCGGCACACGGACGGATGACTATATTGCCGTGAATCTTGCCGTTCCTGTGGCCGATGCCGAACGCCCGAAAGTAAATCAACTTTATAACCAAATTCTAATTGAGGCATGGGTTCTTGCAGACAAACTCAAAGGGCATCCGGTTGTCGATGTTGCAGAGGTCGAAAAGTTGTTGAACACGATTAGTGAGAAAGAAAATCCCACAATTAAGGATGCTTGCTTTATCTATCCCGAAACTAGTGCCAATGTACAGGGTTTTGTTCGCTCCCGCGTTTCAAGTCCTGGAATTTACCTGTTTTCAGATACTGGGGCTGGGACCGTAGATCAGAGTGTTTTTATTTTTTTGAGAGACGATAATTGTGAACACCTCACTTATCTTCATGGAAATGTCTTGCCACTAGGATCCAGTTCCATTGAAAGGCGTGCTGCTTTGGTCTACAGGAGAACGGACTGGGAAACCCTGGAGGCCTGGAGGCAGAAGAAGGAAAGTGGTGGAATGGAGTTTCCATTGATAGAAGCAAGAAACGCAATCCATCGTGAGCTGATGCGAGGCACCGAGCAAACACTTGCTTGGGCTAAGCAGAAACTAATAGTGAAAAACCAGTTAGATCAGATTCGGGTAATTTTTGGCGGGGGCGGGCATTGTGAGCACCCTTACAAAACTGCTGTTATGCATCCATTTTCAGGGGGGCTGTTTCGTCGAGTAATTTCACCAGATGTGCTTGGGATGCCAGTTCCTAGTGATCTCGAACTTGAAATGGGAAAAACCCGGTGGATGCGTCGACTATCTGTAGCATATGGTCTCTCTTTTGAGAGAAGTGAGCTGGCGACATTCACCTATCCAGTAGAGTTGGAAACACCAAGTCCCGGAGAAATTTGGAGGCCGTGTCGTAAAATTCAAGATGCACCGACAAAAGACGAATGTTGATTTTGTGTATGACTAGGATAACATCACACATTTCATAAAATAAGGGAGAGCTTATCCCTAAAAAAGTTGGCCATGATCTAGTTATTGAGCTATTTGTTCCATCGGGTAAGCAAGTCATAAATATATTGAGAGCAGAAAGGTTCAAGCTCAAAAAAAGACCACACTATTTGACTGAATTTTTCAGTCAACAGTTAAACAACAACCATTTACATTCTGTCGATTTTAGAGGACACCATGCAATCAAATCAAGGAATTCGTATTTTTGATAAAGCCACTACCATTGTGACAGGAGGAGCTTCAGGAATTGGTCGGGCCTTAGGCGAGGAATTGGCAATATGTGGCTGTGAGGTGATTTTGGTCGATCGTCAGATCGAATTAGCTGAAAAAGTTGCCTCGGAAATTCGCTGTTCCGGTGGTAAAGCAACAGCAGTTGAAATAGATGTGACCGACTTCCCAGCGATGGAACGATTGGTTCAAGAAACCGTTAGAAGGACTGGTCGGTTAGACTATATTTTTAACAATGCTGGTATTGTCATTGTTGGTACCGCTGATCTTTATAATATCGAAGATTGGAACCAGATCATAAATGTTAATCTCCGCGGCGTGGTCAATGGAATTCAGGCAGCCTACAAAGTCATGATTACCCAGGGATTTGGGCATATCGTCAATACGGCCTCCATGGCTGGATGTATGCCAGGTCCAGGAAGTGTGGCCTATACTACGACAAAGCATGCTGTTGTGGGTCTTTCGACATCACTACGAGCTGAGGCCGAACCAAAGGGAGTTCGGGTCAGCGTCATATGCCCAGGTGCTGTTCGCACCCCTATTTTAGTTGGAGGCGGAAGGTATGGCAAAATGCTTGTGGATATTCCTCAGGAAAAAATGGACCGCCTCTGGGAAAAACTCAAACCGATATCCCCGAATCTATTTGCAGTAAAGGTCCTTAAATCCATAGCAAAAAATAAGGCGATCATTATAGTGCCCGCATGGTGGAGGGTCTTCTGGTGGATTAACCGATTATCCCCTTCATTCGGAATGTGGCTCTCTAAAAGGCATTTTCAGAAAATGCAAAAGGAACTTGGCTTGGAAATGCGGAGAAAGTAGATTGGTTAAATCTCGTTTGATAATTATCTTCAGTTAGTTTAGTAATAATATTGATAATCTTGCAAGTAACGGTGAATGAGTCATGGAAAAAGTGGATGTGATCATTGTTGGGGGAGGATTGGCGGGCCTTTCCTGCGCCTATGAATTGGCTGATTCGGGAATGACTGTCCTCGTGTTGGAGCGGGGCGACTTCTCGGGAAGCAAGAATGTGACTGGGG
>Ga0194111_10007202_pt1 | contig 12479 bp, 13 predicted proteins | sample TA2KigC300mmetaG_FD_146194 | JGI IMG/M metagenome (GOLD analysis project Ga0194111, IMG submission 146194) | Freshwater microbial communities from Lake Tanganyika, Tanzania - TA2015033 Kigoma Deep Cast 300m | ecosystem: Environmental > Aquatic > Freshwater > Lake | place: Tanzania: Lake... | reverse complement strand
TCCGGGTGGCGCTTCAAGGCCTCGTTGAAGTGCTCGATGGCCTGGGCATGGTTACCCTCACCCAGGGCCGCGACGCCCTGGGAGAAGGGGTCGGCAGGGGGGGCCTTATCCTGGGCTGCCGCCGGACTGCTGATAAGAAGACTTATATACAGGAGAGCCACCCCCAAATGGCGGATTTTAACCTTTCCCAATTTTCGCATTTGCTCCTCGTTAACAAGTGTGATTGCGGTGAATATTGCCCGTTATCTCAGGGGCGCCGGAAGCCGGCGGCGGTCACATTTACCACGTCTGCGGCGATGGCGTGGTTGAAGCCGCCTTTCTGGGGATGCCCCAGGATGACGGAGATGGACTTTAGAGTCATTTTTAACCTTTTATCCGCATATTCTTGAGGCCGGGCATTGTTTGGCTCCGGGCCGCGGCCACAAAGTCCTCATGACGGCAATCCGGGTCAATGCCCGGGCAGGCGCCCTTGGCATATGCCCATTCCTCGGCATATTTTAGCAGGGGCTCCAGAAAAGGCCACTCCCGGCAGATGCGGGGTTTCACCGGATGCACCCGGCAGCGGTTATCTTCCACGAACACGCAAACCCCGTTACTTACTCCCAGCCGAGGGCCAAGAGGGGAGTCTTCCAGATAGCGGGAGACCAGCTCCCCCGGGGCCATCTCCAAAAACGCGGCCATTTGCGCCACTTCCTCCGGGGTCGCATAAATGCCGCCCCGCCCGGCGCAGCACTCGCCGCACTGTTGGCATTCAAAAACCGGTCGCTGCGTTAAGTTTCCCATAAACTTCTTTCACCACCAAGTCACAAAGGCGCCAAGAATCACAAAGGATAAATTTTGTGCTTTGGCGCATTGGGCCAAAGCACATAACTATTTCTTGGTGAAACCTTGGTGTCTTGGTGTCTTAGTGGTGAATCCTTTTCCTCACGGGTTCTTCAGCGGCGGCTGGCCGGTGGATTCCAGGACGCTGCGCCACAGGGGCGAATACAGGTCCACTTCCTTGCGTTTGCCCACCGCGGCCTTGAGGGGCACGTGGACGAAGTGGCTGTGCCAGCGGCTTACCAGCATGGCGGTTTTCCCGGTTATGCCGGCGTGCACCGCATTCTGCCCCAGGAACCCGCAGTAAATGCTGTCGCTGTAATTGGCCGGGACGCTGCGCACCATATAACTGGGATCGATATATTTGAGCGTTACTTCCATTCTCCGGTTTTTGAAGTATTCCTTGATCTTGTCCGCCAGGATCACGCCGATATCCCCCGGCTTGACGTTGCCCGAAGGGTCGAGGATGAGGTTCTCGGCGCAGAAAAATTTCTGCCCCGCGCCTTCGGCCACCAGGATCACCGCGTGGCCCCGGGCCTTGAGTCTGGCCTCCAGCCGGTCCAGCAAGCCGTATTCCCCCTCGATGTCAAAGTCCGACTCGGGGATGAGCACGAAGTTCACCTCCCGGAGGGCCAACGCGGCGTTGGCCGCGATGAACCCGGAGTGCCGCCCCATAAGCTTCACCAAGCCGATGCCGTTAGGCGCGCCCGCGGCCTCGGTGTGCGCCGCCCGGATGGCCTCGGTGGCCATTTCCACCGCGGTGTCGAACCCGAAGGACCGGGACACGAAAGGAATATCGTTGTCAATGGTCTTGGGGATGACGATGACCCCAATGCGCAGGTCCCGGCAGGCGATTTCCTCGCAGATCAGGTCTGCGGCTTTCAGAGTGCCGTCTCCGCCGATGAGGAACAGGAGGTGGATGTTCAGGCGGTCCAGGGCGTCCACGATCTCCCCCACATCCTGGGGACCACGGGAGGATGCCAGGATGGTGCCCCCGAAGCTGTGAATGTCCACCACCGATTGGGGATTGAGCTCCATCAGGTCATGCCCGTAACGGGGAATGAAACCCTGGAACCCGTAGCGCACCCCGTAAATATGGCGGACATGGTAAAGATGGTGCAACTCCAGGACGATGGACCGGATCACGTCGTTGGTGCCGGGGCACAGGCCCCCGCAGGTGGCGATGGCGCAGTGCAGCTTGTAGGGGTCGAAGTAAATCTTGGCCCGGGGGCCGGCCATCTCAAAAGACAGCGGAGGCTCCCCCGGCTGAAGCTGCTCCAGGTAACTCATGCTGTCATAGACCAGGACCCGGTCCTTGTCTGTGACATATTTTTTCTCCACCAGCCGGCCGTCGCGGTCGAACATGGGCGCGGCATGGATGGGGGAGTCCACCTTGGCTTCACCCAGGGTGGGGATGGCAGTGTCAATGGGCTCGTATTTCATATCTCTCCCGGTGAGCAGTAACCAGTAATCAGTAATCAGTATCCAGTAATCAGTATCCAGAAACTGGTAGCACCTTTTTATTTTAGGAACAAAATATCGAGAATAAAATATTGGGTCAAGAGATTAACATGCCAAAATTATTATTTAATTACTGATTACTGATCGCTTTCCCCTCACTACCACGTCTCCGACATGGCCTCCAGTTCGTCTTTCAGTTCCCGGGTCATCAGCCTTTTGATGGCGTCCCGGGGGGCCAGGTCTTCATAAAGGATGCGGTACACCGCGTCCACCAGGGGCATCTCCACCCCCAGGCGCCGGGCCAGGAGGTGCACGGCGCGGCAGGTCTTGACCCCTTCGGCCACCATGGACATGCCTTCCAGGATCTGGGCAAGGGTCAGACCCTGACCCAGTTTGAGGCCCACCTGAAAGTTGCGGCTCTGGGAACTGGTGCAGGTGAGGATCAGGTCTCCCAGTCCGGCCAGTCCCATGAGGGTCATGGGGTTGGCCCCCAGGCGGTGGCCCAGGCGGGTCATCTCCGCCAGCCCCCGGGTGATGAGGGCCGCCCGGGAGTTGTCCCCCAGCCCCATGCCGTCCAGGATGCCGGTGCCGATGGCGAAGATATTCTTCAGCGCCCCGCCCAGCTCGGCGCCGGTGACGTCATGGGAGGTATAAACCCGGAAATAAGGGGTGGAAAAGAGGCGCTGGAGTTTCAGCGCCACCTCCCGCCGGCGGCAGGCGATGGTCACCGCGGTGGGCTGCTTCTGGACCACCTCCCGGGCGAAACTGGGGCCGGCCAACACCGCGTAAGTAACTTCCGGGCCCAGTTCTTCCCGCACCACGCCTTCCATGTCCAGTAGGGATTCGATCTCCAGTCCCTTGGTGGCGCTGAGGAGCAGCGCGGTCTGGGGCCAATGGGGCTTAAGGCTCCGGGCCACGGCTCGAAACCCGTGGGATGGCACCGCCATCACTCCCACCTCCACTCCCTCCAGCACCTGGGAAAAGTCCTGGCTGTAAGAGATGCGGGAAGACAGACGGATCCCGGGCAGAAAGGTATGATTAACCCGGTCCCGGAGCAGACCCTCATAGACCTCCGGCTCCCGGACCCAGAGGCGCACCGGCAGACCTTTCTCCCCCAGGAGGTGGGCGAGAGTGGTGCCCCAACTGCCGGCGCCGATGACCCCCACGGGACGGGCTTCAAATGAGTCCGGGGCTGTCTTCGCCGTCACCGTTGTCGCCTTTCTCCGCCACCTTGGCCACGCTTACGACCCGCTCCTCCATCTCGGCCTCGATGAGTTTGACCCCCTGGGTCACCCGGCCGAACACGGATATGCCTTTAGCCGCCAGACGGATGATTTTGCCGCCGTCGGTGACCAGCATGATTTCATCGTCTTCATTTACCTGGTGGATACCCATTACCGGGCCGGTGCGCTTGGTGATATTCAGCCCCAGCACTCCCCGGCCGCCCCGGTGGTGCTGGGGATATTTGGCCGGGTTGGTGCGCTTGCCGAAGCCGCGCTCGGTCACGGTGAGGATCGTGCCTTCGGGCCGCAACACCTCCATGCCCACCACCGCATCGTCTTCGGCCACTGCCATTCCTTTGACGCCTCGGGCGCCGCGCCCCATGTCTCGCACTTCACCCGCGGGAAAGCGAATGATCTTTCCCTGCCGGGTTCCCAGGAGGATGCTCTGGTCCGGCTCACTTAAGGCCGCGCCCACCAGTTCATCTTCCGCATCCAGGCTCAAGGCGATGATGCCGCCGCTGCGCGGCCGCTGAAAGTTCACCAGGTCGGTTTTTTTGATCACGCCCCGGCGGGTGGCCATCACCAGCGAAGGACCCGGCGCGAATTCCCTTATCGGCAGGATGGTGGTCACTTTCTCTCCTTCCCCCAAGGGCAGCAGGTTGACGATGGCCTTGCCCAGGGCTGAGGGGGACCCCACGGGGATTTCATGCACCTTGAGCCAGAAGACCCGGCCCCGATTGGTGAACACCAGGAACACGCTGTGGGTGGAGGCGATATAGAGCTGGGCCACGAAATCGTTTTCCCGGGTGACCATGCCCATGCGCCCCTTGCCGCCCCGGCGCTGGCTGCGATAGATGGTCAGGGGCGTGCGCTTGATATAGCCCCGGTGGCTGAAGGTGACCACCATGTCTTCGTCGGCGATGAGGTCTTCGGGGGTAAATTCCGCGGCCTGGGGGACGATCTCGGTGCGCCGCCCGTCGCCATAGCGCTCCTTTAAGTCTTTTAGCTCCTGGGCGATGAGGGCTTTCACCTGGGCCTCTTCCGCCAGAATCAACCGGTAACTCTGAATGGCGGCCTCCACTTCCTGGGCCTCCTTGACGATTTTATCCCGCTCCAGGCCGGTGAGCCTCTGGAGCCGCATGTCCAGGATGGCCTGGGCCTGGGGTTCGGAGAGGGCGAACCCTTCCTGGGTCTCCGCCAGGGTCAAAGGAGCCTGGGGTTCGGTGATGAACATCCCCGCCATCAGCCGCTCCCGGGCCTCCGCCGGGTTGGCCGCGCCCCGGATGAGGGCGATGACCGCATCCAAATAACTCAAAGCCATGAGCAGCCCCTGGAGGATGTGGGCCCGAACTTCGGCGTTTTTCAGTTCAAACCGGGTGCGCCGGATGATGACTTCCCGGCGGTGCTCCAGGAAGTGGCGCAGGAGGTCTTGGAGGCTCAACAATTCCGGGCGGGCCTGCACGATGGCCACCAGATTGATGCCGAAGGTGACCTGCATCTGGGTGTGCAGATAAAGCTGGTTCAGGATGGCCTGGGCGTTTTCGTCTTTTTTGAGCTGGATCAACACCCGCATGCCTTCCCGGTCCGATTCGTCCCGGAGGTCGGAGATGCCTTCTACCTTCTTTTCCTTCACCAACTCGGCGATGCGCTCGATGAGGCGGGCCTTGTTCACCTGGTAGGGAAGCTCCCGGATCACCAGGGATTCCCGGCCGGCCTTGTGTTCCACCACCACTTTGGCCCGCAGGCGGATAAGGCCCCGGCCGGTGCGGTAGGCCTCGGCAATGCCCTCGGCTCCGTAGATAAAGCCCCCGGTGGGGAAGTCCGGGCCAGGAATGACGGCCAGGAGTTCTTCCAGGGAAATATCCGGGTTTTCCAGGACCGCCAGGAGGGCGTCGCAGACTTCGTCCAGGCTGTGGGGCGGGATGTTGGTGGCCATGCCCACCGCGATGCCCGACGCGCCATTGATGAGCAGGTTGGGAATCCGGTTGGGCAAAACCAGCGGCTCTTTCATGGAGCCGTCATAGTTGGCGACAAAGTCCACCGTGTCCTTGTCCAGGTCCTGGAGCAGTTCATGGGCCAGCTTGGTTAGGCGCACCTCGGTGTAACGCATGGCCGCGGGCGAGTCGCCGTCGATGGATCCGAAGTTCCCCTGGCCGTCCACCAGGGGGTAGCGCATGGAAAAGTCCTGGGCCATGCGCACCGCCGCGTCATAGACCGCGGTGTCCCCGTGGGGGTGGTATTTACCGATGACGTCCCCCACGATGCGGGCGCTTTTGCGGTAGGGCCGGTTATAGTCGTTGCCGGCCTCGCTCATGGCGAACAGGATGCGGCGGTGCACGGGTTTGAGCCCGTCCCGCACGTCCGGCAAAGCCCGCCCGATGATGACGCTCAAAGCGTATTCCAGGTACGACTTGCGGATTTCATCCTCAATATTGATGGGTACGGATCGTGCTTCCATAGTGAATAGGCCCGGTTGTTTATTTGAGTTCAGAGCTACTACCTTTACCTTTTCCAATAATGGCACATATAAAATTATAAAGCTGTTCCTTTAGTTGCTCTTCTGATTCCCAAACAATATGATTATATTGCCGAGTATCAAAGTGAACTTTTGAAAGGTGATCTTTGCGCACACTCCAAATTACAGGGAGTCCCAAACCCAAGGCATAACCTGCCTCGAAATAGACGCCATGTTTCTGTTCAGTGACGTCTGCCACGAGAAAGCGTGAATTCTTGATTTCCGTAATAATCTTTGCGTCTATTCTATCTATGTGCGGTTCCGCATCAATTCGATAGGCTTTATATCCTGCTTCGGTAATAGCATCCTTAAGCGCTTTTTCCCATGCAGCCTTCATTTCTCGCGAAAAAGACATCGCAACGAAGACCTGTGTTTTTTCTTCAATTTGAGATGCCCTCTTTTCTAAATAGTCCCAACCATCAGGACTAATTGTAACTGGTAATTTGTGGGAAAGACCAAAACTTCTCGCTGAGAGAAATAGAGCGGCTTTATTGAATTGCAATAAACCTCTATCATGGAGTGATGCCAAATAGTAACAAAAATCATCTGGTGTTGTGGACCATGCAAGAGGGAAATCAATAATAGGTTTTAAATCAACCGGGTAGCCAGGATAATTGGATTTTCGCTCAAGGTTTTTAAGTAATATTAGTTGTTTCTCAGAGGGGCTGTAATCTGGAAGAGAATTTACAATCCTTTTCAAACTTTCGGAATTTATTTCGGGGATATCGGCTTCTTTCTCATGGCGATCGCGGATCCAAGCCGATAGCTTAGGGATAGTTTGCTGATTTTCGGCCATTGCTTTTGCAGTACCGGTAATTTTGAATCTACCGCAACGAGGGCAGCAGTATGAGCTGTCCCTGCCAAAGTCGGTGCTCTCCCCAACAACAGATTCTGTGAGCTTGCAGATAGGGCAGGATATTTTTTCTTGTTCTGCCATTAATCACTCATAATTGATGATTTAATCATTGATGGTTGTCATTATTTCAGAGGATTTTCGGGTCCCGACGGCTAAATGGCATAAACGACCTCTTTGGTCGTTAGGATTTCATGACGCCGAAAGGGGTTGCGGATGGTGTCCTTTTCCACCAGATCGACTCCCCGGCGAAAAATTTCGGCAAGCTCATCCAGCATTTCCACCCGATTATCGAAAGTGAAGCCTCCATCTTGTTCGAAGGTCACCAGTACGTCCACATCGCTATCCGGGCGAAAATCCTCCCTCAAGACTGACCCGAACAGGGCCAATTCCTTAATCTTCCACCGGCGGCAGAAGTCGGCGATTTGGTCTTGGGGAATATTTATTTTAGGTTGGTCCATAATAAAGTTTTTAACCGCCGATGAACGCGGATGAACGCGGATTAAAAATTGTTTACGATACGTTTGATCTCGGCTTTAGGCTTGCCAAAATTAACTAATAGACATACGGCCAACCCTGTGGCTTTTAAATAATTCATACATTGGGCCTGGTGAATCTCATCCAAATTCTTAACAGCTTTAAGTTCAATTATTATTGAATCTTCAACCAATAAATCTGCTGCAAATTCACCTATAATCACATTATCGTATTTTACTTGAATCCCATGTTGTTGTTTGACTTTTAATCCCTTTTTCTGAAGCTCTATTGCCAATGCATTTTCATAGACTTTCTCTAAGAAGCCACAACCCAAAGTATTGCTTACTTTAAAAATACACCCAATAACTCTATCAGTTATCCCATCTGATTTTAATCTGCGTTTATCGGCGTCCATCGGCGGTTTCAAAATCCATCGGCGGTTTCATTTAAGGCTTGATCGTCGTCTGATACGCAAACTTCCCCTTTTCCACCTTGAGCACCATTACCGGCTTGATGGGGTTGTGATCTTTACCCATGGTGATGATCCCGGTGATTCCCGGAAAATCCCGAATCCCTTCCAGGGCCTGGGCGATTTTCCCTCCATCCAAAGAGCCGGCCTGCTTGATGCCTTCGGCCACCAGGAAATAACACTCTCCCCCCAGGGCCGCGAAGGCGTCCAACTCCTTGTTGTAGGCGGACTCGTAAGCCTTGACGAACTTCTTCCCCATCTCCGTTGCCACCCCTTCCCGGTGAAAATGGGCGGTGAAGTACATGCCCTCCACCGCGGGGCCGCCGATGCTGAGCAGCTCCGGCACCTGGGCCCCGTCCCCCGTGAGAATGGGGGTTTTCATCCCCAGGTCCTGAAGCTGCCTGGCCAGCAGGGCGCTTTCGGCATAGTAGTTGGGCGCGTATATCAGTTCCGGGTTCTTCCCCTTAAAAACGGAAATCTGGGCGGTGAAATCCTGGTCGCCGGATTGGATGTAATTCACCGAAACGATTTCCCCGCCCCGGCGTTTGAATTCCTCCATGAAAAAGCTGGCCAGCCCCACGCAATAGTCCTGGGCCTGGTCAATGAGCACCGCGGCCCGCCGGGCTTTCAAAGTATCCCGGGCGAAGCGCGCCGCCACCCGGCCCTGGAGGTCATCCACAAAACAGGCCCGGAAGGCGTACTTGCGGCCCTGGGTCACCAGGGGGTTGGTGGCCGTAGGCGAAATGTTGGGAATCTTGGCCCGTTCGGCGATGGGCGCCCCGGCCAGGGTATCGCTGCTGATGACTTCGCCGATGATGGCCGCCACCTTGTCTTTTTCAATGAGGCGGCTCACCGCGTTGGCCGCGTCAATCTTGTCGCTCCGGGTGTCCGCCAGCGCCAGCTCCACCTTTTGCCCCAGAATCCGCGGCTCCAGTTTGTAGGCCACCAGAACCCCTTCATACACCATCTGCCCCATGGCCGCCGCGGCCCCGGTCATGGGCAGATAGAGGCCGATTTTTACACCTTTTTCTGCGGCTCCCGCGGGTGTCGCCGGAATAAGAATGGCAGTTAAAAATAATAAAAAATTTCCCACCATGGAATAACCCGGGAAAGGCCCACCAAGTGAATTTGACGCCTTTACTCTTTGCCCTTTCTATTTGCCCTTAACACACCTATAATACCAAAAAAACCATCGGCTGGGAAGGAATTCCGGCAATGGAAGGGCGAGGCGGACCATGGAACTGAAGGCAGTAAGACTCCAAATCCCCGAAGGGGCCAACATCATTTTGGGTCAGAGCCATTTCATTAAAACCGTGGAAGACCTTTATGAAATCCTGATAGGAACGGCTCCGGGCATCAAGTTCGGCCTGGCCTTCTCCGAATCCTCGGGAGAATGTCTTATCCGGGTGGAAGGCAACGATCCTGACCTCATGGCCGCGGCCACGGAAAACGCCAGGCTTCTGGCCGCGGGCCACACTTTTAACATTCTTCTTAAAAACGCCTTTCCCATCAACGTCCTCAACGGGGTGAAGATGTGCCCGGAAGTGTGCCGCATTTTCTGCGCCACCGCCAATCCCGTGGAAGTCATCGTGGCCCAGACCGAACAGGGCCGGGGCATCCTGGGGGTGGTGGACGGACTGCCGCCCAAGGGCGTGGAGGGGGAAGAGGGCCGCACCTGGCGCCATGAAATCCTCAGGAAGTTTGGATATAAAAAGTAAGCAGTGAGCAGTGAGCAGTTCGGGCCCGTACTCAATTTAAGCAATAAGAGGCAGTACCCTTCCTATATGCTATGCAGGCTCAGAAACCGAAAACCGAAAACCGAAAACCGAAAACCGAATTAAAAGCCGCCATCCTAGCCGCGGGGTTGGGGACCAGGCTCCGGCCCCTTACGTATCATCTGCCCAAGGCGCTGCTGCCGGTGTTGAACCGGCCGCTGTTGGAGCTGCTGTTGGAGCAACTGCAAGCCGCGGGTTTCACCCGGGTGGCGGTGAACACCCACCATCTGGCGGCCCGGGTGCAACGCTTTTTGGCGGACCATCGGTCCCCAGGGCTGGAGATCCGGTTGAGCCATGAGCCGGAGATTCTGGGCACCGGCGGGGGTTTGCGGGGGCTGGGGGAGGTTCTGGGGGATGGCCCGTTTTTGGCGGTGAATGCCGACGTGCTCACGGACGTGGACCTGGAGAACGTCTACCGCCGCCATCAGGAAGGGGCCATCAGCACTCTGGCGCTCCACGACTATCCGGCGTACAATAAAGTCTGGGTGGACCGGGACCGGGTGGTGAGCATCGGCAGCGCGCCCGCGGACGGGGTGGGCCGCCCCCTGGCCTATACCGGGGTTCAGGTGGTCAGCCCAGGGATCTTCCGCTATCTCCCCGCCGCCGGCCCTTACGACCTGGTGGCCGCCTGGCGGCAGGCCATGGCCGCGGGAGAAAGGCTGGAGGCCCTGGTGGTCACGGGCCATTACTGGCAAGACCTGGGAACTCCCGAAAATTATCTGGCCGCGCACCGGCGCTTATTGGCCCACCTACCCCCTAATCTGGCCCCCTTTTTCCCCCAAATCTCCGATCCCCTGATGGGGCCGGGGGCCTCGGTGGGCGAGGGCGTCCATTTTGGCGGCGGCGTCTGCCTGGGGCCGGGAGTTACCGTGGGAGACAACGCCTTCTTGAAAAATACGGTGATTATGAATAATGCCGTGATTGCTCCAGGCATTACCCTGGAAGACTGCCTGGTGGGGCCGGGGGCGAAGGTGGCCCAATCGGCCTGGAATCAGGTTCTAGTTTGAAACCACAGGTGAACTCAGATAAACACGGCTTGTTTTTGCTGCTCACTGCTCACTGCTCACTCCCTAACGAGGCCCGTCATGCTCACCCACATCGTACTCTTCAAACTTAAAGACCGGGCCCCCGAAAATATTGCCAAGGTCCGGGGCGTCCTGGCGGGGATGGAAGGAAAGATTCCGGAGTTTCGCCATTTTGAAGTGGGTGTGGACGTCGTCCGTTCCCACCGGTCCTACGATCTGGCCCTAGTGGCCAAGTTCGACTCTCTAAAGGGCTTCCGGGCCTACCAGGCGCACCCGGCGCACCAGGAGGTGGTCCGGAGCATCCTAAGCGCCAGCGACTCCATCTTTGCCGTGGACTATGAATCCTAAATTTGGAGAGACTTTATGATCACCCACGTGGTTCTTTTCAAACTCAAAGACCCTTCCCCGGAAAGCATGGAAAAAGCTCGGGCGGCCCTGGCGGGATTGCCCGGGAAGGTTCCGGTGCTGCGCCATTTTGAGGTTGGAGTGGACGTCATCCGTTCCAAACGGTCCTACGACTTAGCCCTGTTGGCCCGATTCGATTCCTTGGAAACCTTACAGGCCTACCAGGTCCACCCGAAGCACCAGGAGGTGGCGAAATATATCAAGGAAGTCAGCGACTCCATTATCGTGGTGGACTATGAGTCCTGATCCCCTGGAGATTCCCCTGACCCGAGAGCTTCAAGCCGCGGCCGCGGCCCATGGAGTATCATTGGCCGGCGCCCAACCCCTGGCCGGGGACGGCTCCGACCGCCGATTTTTCCGCCTCCCCGGGACCCCTACCCTGGTTATCCTCTATCACCCCCGCGCCGCCGGTGGAGATGTTAACGAAAACGATTCTTATTACCACATCGGGCGGCATCTGCGGAGCCGCGGGATACCGGTCCCGGAGATTTTTCATTACTGCCGGGACGAAGGCTGGATGCTCCTGGAAGACCTGGGGGACGTGAGCCTGGAGGCCGCGGCGGCGCGGCTCCCGGAATCCCAGGTGCGCTACCGCTACCGCCAGGCCCTGGAGATCCTGGTGCGCCAGCAACTGGACGGGGTCCGAGGCTTTGACCCGGCCTGGTGCTTCGACACCCCCGCGGTGGACCGTACTTTTCTCCTGGAACGGGAGTGCGGCTATTTTGTCCGCGCCTTTCTTCAGGGCTACCTGGGGTTAGACGCGACCATGGAAGCCCTGGCTCCCGATTTTGACCGGCTGCTGGCCCGGGCCATACCTGACGGGGAGAAGTATTTCCTACACCGGGACTATCAATCCCGCAACCTGATGATCAAGGACGGGCGCCTTCGGATCATTGACTTCCAGGGGGGACGCCGGGGGCCTTTGGGCTATGACGTGGCGGCGCTGCTCATCGACCCTTACGTTAACCTGAAACCTGACTTGCAGAAGGAATTTTTTGAATATTATCTGGACCTGCTGGCGGCGCGCCAAGCAGTGTACCAGGAGTCCTTCCGGGACCAATACTTCCACCTGTCCCTGTGTCGCAGCCTCCAGATCTTAGGAGCTTTTGGCTATCTCACCCAGGTTAAGAAAAAAGACTATTTTGCCCGCTACATTCCCGCCGCGCTTGGCAGCCTGGCCCGGCTTTTGGCCCAAAGACCCGGGAAATTTCTCCGGCTGGAGCAAGTGGTTGCGAGCTTATTAAAAACCACCAGGGCCTGATCAAACCCTGGTAGTCATTAATGCCGGATTTTGCTTCAGGGGTTGCCAGCTTTCGTTAATACCAATTAGTAATACTAGGTTAAGTATATATTGACATTCGCCTTTTTTGAGCGCAAAATGCGCTCATGAAAGCACAACAACTCAAGGCATTGGATCGTCGGCTGAGCCTCTTCCTTCAAGACCTGTTGGAACCTAT
>Ga0194111_10007199_pt1 | contig 12482 bp, 13 predicted proteins | sample TA2KigC300mmetaG_FD_146194 | JGI IMG/M metagenome (GOLD analysis project Ga0194111, IMG submission 146194) | Freshwater microbial communities from Lake Tanganyika, Tanzania - TA2015033 Kigoma Deep Cast 300m | ecosystem: Environmental > Aquatic > Freshwater > Lake | place: Tanzania: Lake... | reverse complement strand
TCCTGTTCTTGGTTTCAGGAGTATGCCTGGTTTCCTGCTCGGTGAGCAATAACCCGTTGCGGAAGGAAATCAAACATCTTCAAAAAGGTATAATTAAAGACGATACCAGTTATCTCTATGCACTGCCGTTTAAACAGGGGAAAGGATACCGGGTGATACAGGGTTATTTCAGCCGCTTCACACATAAAGAGAGGGCAGCGCTTGATTTTAATTTAAGAAAAGGCGACAGCATTACTGCTGCAAGGGCCGGAGTGGTAACAAGAGTAAAGGAAGAAAGAGCAAAGGGAGGGCTTAACAGAAAATACCGTTCGCAGGGGAATAATATCATCATTCAGCACACCGATGGAAGCCGGGCCGGGTACTGGCACCTGAAACACAACGGCGCACTGGTGAATGTTGGCGATACGGTAAAAGAAGGGCAAGTGATAGGTCTTGCTGGTAAAACAGGCTATGCCATGGTGCCTCACCTGCATTTCCTTGTGTGGAAATTTGAAAAGGGGCAATGGCAGCAGATACCGACAAGATTTAAAACATCAGGAGGAATAAAATACCTGAGAAGCTGGAAAAAATACAGGCGGCCGGTGGAATAGGTTATTTTTGAAAAAACCCATCATTCTTGACTTTCCAGGAAATCTGGCAACAATTTATTGAAAATGTGCGGCAAACCCGGTGGCCAGAGTGGGTAAGCACTCTGGCCCAAATTGCCAGTGTATGGTATGCCCGTAAGAATAATGTACTGGTGTACCCCACCGGCATCATTGGAGTTCTGCTCGCTGCATATGTTTACTTTTTCATGGTTCATCCGCCATTGTATGCCGATGCCTCGCTCAATATTTACTATTTTCTGATGAGTGTTTATGGCTGGTATAATTGGGTGCAGAAAAAAGACGCAGAACATTATACCTACCCCATCCGCTGGTGTACAAAGCCTCAGTTGCTGTTTGGCATTGGGTTCTTTTTATTTTTCTGGGTTGTCATTCATTTTGTGCTGCTGAAACTTACCGACAGTAATACGCCGGTGCTTGATTCGCTTGTGTCAGCTTCTGCCGTAACGGCTATGTGGTGGATGGCTAAACGAAAAATTGAGAACTGGCTGGCCTGGATATTTTCCAATATTGTGGCAATACCTTTGAATTTCTATAAAGGCCTTATGCTGTTCTCCCTGATGTATGTACTGTTTCTTGCCATGGCCTGGTGGGGGTATAAAGAATGGAAAAAGAAAGCAACGACAACCTGATGCAAACAAACACTGCCTATAAACCGCTTTATTATCTCATCGGTCTTGCTGTACTGGTGAATTTCAGCGGTTTGTTTGTACCGCTGATGGATCCTGATGCAGGGGTGTATGCTTCCATCAGTAAAACCATGGCGGAGAATAATGATTATGTGAACCTGTATTTCCAGGAAACCGACTGGCTGGACAAACCGCATTTTCCTTTCTGGGTCACCGCGGTTTTTTTTAAACTGTTTGGTTATCACGACTGGGTTTACAAATTACCGGGAATTTTGTTTGTGCTGTTGGGAGCTTACTACACTTATCTTTTCGCAAAAAAATACTACAATAAATCCATTGCGCTCTGGTCGGTTTTTATTCTGCTTACTTCCATGCACATTATCCTATCCAACAATGATGTGCGGGCTGAGCCTTACCTTACCGGTCTTATCGTTGCTTCTGTTTATCATTTTTCGGATTCCCTTTCAGGAAAATGGGGATGGCCACTGGCCGCTGCCTGTTTTTTTGCAGGCTGCGCAGTAATGACCAAGGGTATATTCACTTTGATCCCCATTAGCGGCGCCGTACTCGGGCAACTGGCCATCACCAAACAATGGAAAGAAATTTTTCATCTGAAATGGTTAGTGGCTGCTTTATTGATATTTCTTTTTATTACACCTGAGCTGTATTGTTTATGGAAACAGTTTGACACACACCCTGAAAAAACAGTACTGGATAATAAAAATGTTTCCGGCATAACATTCTTTTTATGGGATAGTCAGTTGGGCAGGTTCTTTAATACCGGCCCGATTAAAGGGAAGGGAGATAAGCTTTTCTTTCTGCATACATTACTATGGGCTTTTCTTCCATGGGCTTTGATCATGTATGCCGCTTTATTCACCAGAATAAAAAACGGCATTAAAAAAATTGCAGGAGAATTCAACGAGTGGTTTACTGTTTCTGCCAGCCTGCTTACACTTTTGGTTTTTTCATTTTCCGGTTTTCAGTTGCCGCATTATACCAATATTATTTTCCCCATGCTGGCCATAATTACTGCTCATTTTATCTGGCAACAGGTAAACAGCAACAAAACTGCTTTTGCTATAATTCAAAGTGTACTTACTATCCTTTTACCGGTACTCGCTGCCGGTTTGGGTATTTTGTACCGGCCGGGTCTGAGTATTTTGTTTTTGATTTGTATTATTGGCTCAATTGGCGCGTTGATTTTTTTCAACAGGCTTTTTTCGATTGAAGTTAAATGGCTTCCATACTTACGCTCAGGACTTGCCTTACTAACCATCGCCTTATTCCTCAACCTTTTTTTTTATCCCGACCTGCTGCGCTACCAGTCGGGCAACAGGGCAGCCGCATACATGAATAAGCATTATCCCGGCGAAGCGGCCGGCCGAATAAGCATTTATTTCCCCTCGGGTGAATTTTACCTGCATCAGCCAACTTACAGAACAGATATACCGGCAATCAGCAGGAAAGAGTTTACGAAGACAAAATATCTTTTTATTACCGGGGAAGAAAAAAAGAAACTGGAAAATGACAATATTTTGTTAGAAGTTGTTAAAACATTTGATGAATTTCATGTAACCACACTCTCATTGAAGTTTGTCAATCACCGGACCAGACATAAGGAACTTCGCAAACAATACCTGGTACGTATGCTCAAGTAATCAGCTGATATTTTGCCCGGATAAATAATTATTCAGCCTTCCCAGCACAATAACCGGGCTGATGCCGGTGATGCAGGGCCGCTCCGTACAGCTTGTTTTCCGGTGGTTGGCGGCGCTTACACAGGGCGAACAGGGAAGACCAAGATAAAAAGGTTCAGCATTTCCGCCGAGGGGCAAATACAGGTGTGGTGTTTCAGGGCCAAAAAGAACAAATACTTTTAAATCAGTAACTGAAGCAAAATGCGCCGGGCCTGAATCGTTTGTGAGCATTAAGTTACTCACTGAATAAAGGGGCACCAGTTCGTCAAAAGAGAAGAAGCCGGAAGAGTTGATGCATCGTTTGTCGCCAATCATTTCCGTTACCTGCTGTACATAATCTTTTTCGGCAGGTGAGCCGATCATGATGATAATAATGTTCTGAAACTGCTTCAACAACTGCCTGCCTGTTGTTGCAAAGTTTTCCTGCGGCCACCGGCGCTGGGGCAGCATATCTGATGCATTTACATTCAGTAACACGATGGCCTCTTTTTCCCATTCAGGATACAGAAGCCTGATTTTGCCTTTTATGTTTTCTGTTGCGGATGCCGGTATATCGGCCCTGGCCAGCCATAATTCTTCCGCCGGAACCGGAACGGTAGCATATGCATTATCAAAAAGCCCCAGCGCTTTGTTTATCAGCGAAACAAAATTGACAGCAATATGCACATGCGGGTTGTAACGAACCGGTTTGTTCACCAGGTTACCCCGGTACAGGCCTTCATCATGCAGGCTGGTGAACCCCACCCTGCTGCGGGCCCCGCTGAAAAATGCCAGTAATGCAGTAAAGCGGGAAAACAGTTCCAGGTCAATAACGGTTGAAATTTTTTTTCTCCTGCACCAGAATAAAAAACGGACTACATCTGCCACAAGGGGTAAAAAATTATCTGCATTCATTTTGAAAACATTCTTTTCCGGAATGGTCCTCAGTATTTCGAGGCTTTTATAGTTTTTTTTGAAAATAACAAAGAAGAGTTCCGCATTGGCTTCCAGCTGCAATTTTCTCATGGCCGGATCAGCAATGATGGCGCTGCCCATCTCCGAAAGTTCAATGAACAGGGTGCGGCCTGTATCAGGCTTTTTAGTTTTGGCAGAACGCAGCAGGTCGGCCAGCCAGCAAAACGGACTGAGGATAAAGCAAAGCGGAATACCCGCCCATCTATCAATTATCCGCATCGTATTTACCGTCATACAACAATCATTCTTTAAAAACGGCGTAAAAGTAGCGCAATTCATTTTTGCATCATAAAAACCGGTTGAACAGATCAATGTTCTACTTTTGGTAAAACCCAACGTAACAGGCAGCCGTGCTGAAAAAGGTAGTCATCATCGGACCGGAAAGCACCGGTAAAAGCACTTTGTGTGAACAACTGGCACAACACTATGATACGTTATGGTGCCCGGAATTTGCCAGAGAGTATTTGCTTACAAACGGGACCAGCTATACTTATGATGACCTGCTGGCCATTGCCAAAGGGCAGCTGGCCATGGAAGACGAGTTTGCCGCTATGGGACATCATACCAAACCTCTTTTTATTGACACCAATATGTATGTGATGAAAGTTTGGTGTGAATTTGCATTTGGCAAATGCCACCGTTTTATTCTTGACCAGATTGTTCAAAGAAAATATGACCTGTACCTGCTTTGCAATATTGATCTTCCCTGGGTAAGGGATGAGTTAAGGGAATATCCCAATCCGGCACCCAGGCAGCAACTTTACAAAATGTATAAGGACATTCTTGTTAATCATCCGGCGCCGTGGACAGAAATCAGCGGCGGTTATGAAGAACGGCTTGCGGTTGCAATCAGCGCTGTTGATAAAATCATCAGGGCGGGCTGATACCGGTAACCAGGATAATATCTTTGTCGGTATGCAGGTTATCCATCTGCAGCTGTATGGCTGATGCTCTTCGCATAAGCCACGCCGACGCCGGCTTCACTTTATACCTTTTGGGGTTGGGCAGGCAGGCTGCAATCATTGCTGCTTCCTGTTTGTTCAGTTGCTTTGCCGGTTTATTGAAATAAGTTTGCGCAGCCGCTTCAATGCCAAAAATACCATTACCCATTTCAATCACATTCAGGTATACTTCCAGTATCCGTTTCTTGCCCCATACCAGTTCAATCATAAAAGTAAAATAGGCTTCCAGTCCTTTGCGTATCCAGCTTCGCCCCTGCCACAGAAAAACATTTTTGGCCACCTGCTGGCTGATGGTGCTGCCGCCCCGGATGCGGCCGGGTTTTCTCTTATTATATTCTATGGCTTTTTTGATACTCTTCCAGTCGAAGCCGTTGTGGTCGGGGAAAAGCTGATCTTCTGAAGCAATAACAGCCAGCCTTGCATGCGGCGAGATATTTTTTCTGCTCACATAATCCCTTTTCAGGCGATGACCGCTGATCCAGCTTGTGAGTTGGGTAACGGTAATGGGCGGGTTCACCCATTTAAGCAGTATGATGTAAAACAACTGGAATATGAAGAACCAGATGAAGATCTTTTTGCTCCATTTCCACAATTTTAAAAGAAATTGCTTCACTTTTCCGGTTCTTGAATCAGAGGCGTTTGCCATATATTATGAGGCCCCATACGAGGGCAATACCCAAAATAATAAGCAGCAGACCGTTAATTTTATTAAGGATGTGAATATTGTGCGGTGTCAGCCGGTTTCGGATTTTACCCGCCAACAGTACTTTCAGTACATCTGTGCCCAGCATCCACACCAGGCAGGTAATAAAAATTATAACCCGGTTATTTACGGTATGATATGCTACAGCGGTTGAAGTGGTGATCCAGAATATAAAAACGGCCGGGTTCAGGGTATTCATAAAATAGCCCGAGAGGAAAATCTTTGCATAGTCCCTTTTCCTGAATTTAAACACCTGCTGGCCCTCCTCATTTACATTTATTTTTTTAAAGAACAGAAAATAAATGCCCATAGAAACAAGGAAGATGCAACCGGCCACACCCACCTCTGTTTTGTACTGTTTTAAATTGTTAAACAACTCCGTAAAAATATTGCTTACCAGCACCAGCGAAATATCACTGGCTGAAACGCCCAATATAAAAGCAAATCCGCCGCGGTGGCCATTGTTCAGGCTTTGTTTGATAATGGAGAAAAGTACCGGGCCCGCCGAAATGCTAAGCAACAGCCCAAACCCAAGGCCTTTTAAAATGGCTTCAAACATTCAGTAAAATAATGCTAAAACTGTATAGTTGAATTAAATGGTCCCGGTTTGTAAAAAATGGTTCCAGTCTTTCAGCATGGTTCCCTTCATTACCCGTGGAAATTTATGCTGGCTGCCCAGTTTGCCTTTCAGGTCCATAAATTTCAGGAATTTTTCTTCGGGCAGCACTTCCAGGAACACTTCTTTTAATGCGCTGTCCCTTTCGGTGGCATAATCATCATTCAGCATCCTTAGGTTCTCATCAATTCTTTTTTTAAGAAGCGGCACATCCACTTTATCATCTGTGGCCACATACCAGCGGTGGGCAAAAAAATTCTCGTAAGGGAAACCCACAACCGTGTACTCGGGAATACTGATATTGAATTCTTCACTTACATGTTCAATGGCCCTGTTCATATTATCTACACTCAGGTGCTCGCCGGTTAGGGAAAGAAAATGTTTGATGCGGCCGGTGATCACCACTTCATTTCTTTCCAGGTCAACAAATCTGATGGTGTCGCCAAGAATATAACGCCATGATCCGGCATTGGTGCTCATCAGCAGCGCATATTCTTTTCCTTCCTCCACTTCATGAATCATCCTGGTGTCAGGATTGGCCACGATGTTGCCGTCATGATCAAAATTCTTTTCATCAAAAGGAACAAATTCAAAAAAGATATTGTTGTCCAGTATCAGCTTCATGCCCTTTGCATGTTCCCTTGTTTTATAACCGATGAATCCCTCGCTGGCCAGGTAATTTTCAATATACACAATGGGTTTACCGAGCAGTTTTTCAAATCCTTTTTTATAAGGTTCAAATGCAACGCCGCCGTGTACAAAAAAGCTGAAGTTGGGCCATATCTCATGGATGTTATTTACCTGATAATGTTCAATAACCATTTCCATGCACATCTGGCACCATGCAGGCACTCCCACAATGTAGCCAATATCCCATTCACGGGCATGTTCCATTATTTCATTTAATTTCTGGGTCCAGTCCGCCATGGCGGCAATGCGTCCGCCCGGTTTATAAAAACTCTGAAACCAGAATGGCCTCTTTTTGGCAAGGATCCCGCTGAGATCGCCGGCAAACCATCCGGCTTTTCCTTTTTTGAGATCAGTGGCGCCGCCAATCATCAAAAACCCCTTAGTTATAGCCCTTTTATTGGCATCGTGGTAGCTAAGTAAACTGAGGAGCTGACGGATGTAGTTGATCGTATTGCTGCGAAGCATTTCTTTTGTGACAGGAATGTATTTACTGGCTGCTTCAGAAGTGCCGGAACTTAAAGCATAATATTTTATCTTTCCCGGCCATGCCACATCCGAAACGCCGTCAAGTGTTTTCTTCCACCACTCATGGTATATTTTATTGTAATCATGCACCGGTACCAGTTCCTGGAACTTTTTGGCAGGATACCGGCTGAGCAGGGCTTCATCAAACCGGTAGTGCTGTCCAAACTCGGTGAACCTTGCCTTTTTAAGGAGCTTTTTCAATACCCGTATTTGCTGACGGCGGGGATCATTGGGCGGAATCCTTAATGCTGCTGCAAATGCCCTTGGAAGTTTAATATCAATGATGGAAGCCATGAATGGTTTTAGGGTGGGTTAAAGATACGCAATGCTGATCTTGAAGTTGCTAATATAGTTCTGAAAATCCTTTATACACCCAAACTGCGGTACACTTTCCATATCAGTTTCAGGTCATTTACAGGGTCATAATCCCGGGCATACGAGTAATCCATCATTTGCAGGCTCTCATGCGGCAATTGCTGTTTAATAGACACCGGTAATCCGTTGCAGGCAATAATTCCTTTTCTGATTGGCGGAAGGTGTTTTTCCGGCACAGCATAACCAATCCATGTCTTCGCAGTGAACAATACGGCAAAACAGTTTTGAAAAAAGGATATGGGCTGCTTTTGTATAAAAAATTGTACGGGGAAAACAATAATGCTGATCAGTGCAGTTATCACATCCACCAGGCGTTTCGGCCTCCTGTTGTAAGGGTCAGACAACTTAAAACCATTCTCATGAGATACGGATTCCCCGGATAAATCTTTTGACTGGCTGCCAACGATGCTTCCGCTGCCGGTTGCATGAATTTTTGCCATAATACCGGCCGGTAATTCATCTAAACTCTTTACAATTTCACTATAAGGTAAGCGACCACAGCAAAATATAACTTCCCGGAAAGGGATTATCCGGTAAAGCCTTTTCAAATCTTTATAATAGCCGATCGCATTATCATCATCGGGCTTTGCAGCAATCCGGCCTGATATTTTCTGGTGCAAACCAGCAGACCGTAAAAGAGAAACTGCCTCCTCATATTCCGGCCCCGTTCCGGTTATTACGGTGTTAAAGTGTTCTTCCTTTTCCTTCCGGCTGTTTAATACTTTTGATTGCACCAGCGCCCATCTTAAAACAGTAATGAGCACAAAAGCCAGCAAGGCGCCAAAAAGAATAAGGGCCCTTGAAAAACGGTACTGTTCCGGCAACAAGGCGTAGGCCGCCAGCAAAAACAGGGCAGCCATTGCTGTTGACCGTATCAACTCTGACCACTTGTACCATTTATCATATAACCCGGCGTAATAAGCTGCCGGAAATTTTATCCGTCAAACAGGTTTGCCGCTTATAGATGCCGGGCTGATCCTGTTTTCATTCTGGCTCATGAAAAATGGCTGGAACGAATATGTGAAAACCGACACGCAGTATGAAAATAGGCTGCTGTGGATTTCGTTTCCCGCTTTCACGGCGTTTTATCTCATCACGGCTGTTAAGGCTGTTCTTAGCCAGATACCTGTGTGAATAAGAAAATTAAAAAACCCGGCATTGGCCCCTCCATAGTGTTTGCGAACAAACCGGCTCATGGCTGTGTAAAACATCCGCACATAATTCATCCTGCTTTTATGTGTACTTTCTCCCTTAAAGTGAATGATGCTGGTTGCGGCAAAATACTAATTCCTGTACCCTGCTTTCTGTATCCGGTAGCTTAGGTCCACATCTTCACCATACATAAAAAAGGATTCGTCGAAACCACCGGTTTTATCCAGCACTTCTTTTTTGATCATCATAAAAGCACCGGCGAGCACATCTGCTTCATTTGTTTCATGTTCATTTAAATGACCCAGATGGTAACGGGAAAAAATTCTGGAACAGGGAAACAGCCCTGACAGGCCAAACAATTTATACAAAGAAGTAAGCGGAGAAGGGAATGCCCGCTTGGATTCCGGTAGGAACTTTCCGCTCCCGTCTACCATCCGCACTCCCAGCGCACCGGCACAATGGTATCCGGATTCAGAAACAGGATACACGTACCCCCAGCATCTGCCAATCCCTGATTGCAGGCTTTTGCAAAGCCGTTGTTTTCTTTATTACTAATGAACCGCACCTGCGGGAACCGGGGAACAAGATAGGCGGCACTTCCATCTGTTGAGTTATTGTCCACCACTATAACTTCAGCCTGCAACTCCTCACCGGCCTTTATTACTGAATGAAGGCATTGTTCAAGAAAGTGCTTGACGTTGTAATTTACTATAATGACAGACAACTGCATAAAAAGTAAGCTCAAATTGAATCCAGATAAATATCGGGACTAAAATCTGCAATCCCCGCCTGACCACAATAAATATTTTAATAAAAAGGCGGGCAGGTAAAATCTGGTTTTATCTTTGCCCATGCTTAAAACCGCCCTCATTGAAGCCGCTCAAGCCGGTGCCCGTGAAATACTCCGGTTTTTCAACAAAGAGTTTAAGATTAGCAACAAACAGGGGGTTAACAACCTTGTTACCGAAGCAGACCACGCCGCTGAAAAAGCAATTATTGACGTAATACATAACTATTTTCCCGGACACCAGGTGCTGGGCGAGGAAAGCGGCGCAATCCCCAAAGATTCAGACTATAAATGGATTGTTGACCCGATTGACGGCACTATCAATTTTGCTCATGGAATTCCACTCAACTGTGTCTCCATTGCCATTGAGCATGAAAATAAAATTATTATGGCGGCTGTTTACAACCCGCATCTCAATGAGTTCTTTTTTGCAGAAAAGGGGGAAGGCGCATATTTAAATGATAAACCTATCCGTGTGAGTGAACAAACAAAAGCCATTAATGCCTGTCTTGTTACCGGGTTCCCTTATACCTATATCAATATGGCGAACGGTCCGCTGGATATTTTTGAACGCTTTGTACGAAAAGGAGTACCGGTGCGGCGCCTTGGTTCAGCCGCTATTGACCTGTGCTGGGTGGCCTGCGGCCGGTTTGACGGATTTTATGAACATAAATTAGAACCATGGGACAGCGCTGCAGGATATTTGTTAGTGAAAGAAGCGGGTGGCAAAGTAACAGACCACAGCGGAAATCCGTTTTCCGTATATCAGCATAAAGTGCTGGCAACAAACGGAAGAATTCATAATGAAATGGTGGAGATCATTAATAACCGGAAAGAGTTATGAGCAATCAACGAACGGAAATATCAACCCTTGGCGAATTGGGCCTGATTGAACACCTGACCAAAAACATTGAACTGCAGAATGCATCTTCTGTGTTAGGGGTAGGCGATGATGCAGCAGTGATTGACCATTTCGGCAAACAAACCGTGGTAACAACCGACATGCTGATTGAAGGAGTGCATTTTGACCTGGCGTATACCCCCCTCCGGCATCTTGGCTACAAGAGTGTGATAGTAAACCTGAGTGATATATATGCCATGAATGCCACCCCGACGCAAATAGTTTTAAGCCTCGGTATCAGCAACCGGTTCAGCATAGAAACGCTGGATGAATTTTATGAAGGGATATATACTGCCTGCAGAAAATATGGGGTTGACCTGGTGGGGGGTGATACCACATCATCACAAAAAGGGTTTATTATTTCAGTTACCGCCCTCGGTGAAGTGGCACCGGATAAATTTGTAAAAAGAAGTACGGCCCGTAAAGGCGACCTGCTTTGTGTTAGCGGCGATCTGGGCGGAGCTTATGTTGGCTTACTTTTCCTGGAAAGGGAGAAAAAGATATTTATGGAGAGCCCGGGTGTACAACCAGACCTGGAAGGCGAATCGTACGTAATAGGCAGGATGCTGAAGCCCGAGGCAAGAAGGGACATTGTTGAATTTTTTGCAAAAGAAGAAATAACACCCACTTCCATGATGGACATCAGCGACGGGCTGAGTTCAGAAATACTTCACATTTGCAGGCAAAGCAACCTGGGTTGTGTGCTCTATGAAGAAAAAATACCCATACATAAGGACATGAAAAAAGCGGCATTTAAATTTGAAATCGACCCTACTGCCTGTGCCCTCAGCGGCGGCGAGGATTATGAGCTGTTGTTTACCGTTCAGCCAAATGATTATGATAAACTGGTGCTGAATGAGCAGATCAGCGTAGTGGGTTATATGACAGAAGCCGCAGCAGGCGCCCACATCATCACAAAGGGCGGAAGCAAACATGCCATCACTGCACAGGGATGGGATCATCTGAACACGACCCGGTAGCAGGATCTATGAAAACAATAAGAGGAATATTAATCTGTTTAGTAACAGCCGTCACCCTTACAGGTTGTGGAGTTGGCAAAATGTCTTTTTCTCCCGCAAAAAAATATGCTCCTGAACAACTGCAAAAAGATTATGTCATTTACCGGAAAACCCTGGAAGCGCATCATCCCGGGCTGTACTGGTACACCGGTAAAGACAGCATGGACCATTATTTTGATCAGGGCAGGGCCCGGTTAAACGACTCACTTACCGAGCCGCAGTTCCGGAAAATACTTACCTGGGTAACCGCAAAGATCAACTGCGGGCATACTGCCATCCGTTCCTCCAAAGCTTGGAACAAATACAATGATACAACCCGGCTGGGCAAAATGTTTCCGCTGAGCATGAAAGTTTGGGAGGATGCTATGGTGGTAACTGCCAATTTAAACAGGAGGGATACCGTTCTTAAAAGAGGCACTGTTATTACAAAGATTAATGGCAGAACAAAAGAAGCCATTGTTGATACTATGTTTGACTATGTCTCAACCGATGGCTATAATGCCACGCATAAATACCAGACATTGAGTAACCGGGGTTTTTTTGGCTCGCTGTATACAAATCTTTTTGGCCTTTATGATAAATATGAAGTTGAATATAAAGACAGTACCGGCCGGCTGAGAAGCATCGTTGTTCCTGTTTACAACCCGGCTCCTGATACCGCCGGCCGGGGAACAAGAACATTCCGGTCATCAGCGACACAGCCATCCCCAAAAGAGCAACGGGAAACACGGTTGAACAATGTCCGCCTTTTACGAATTGATACGGTAAACCGGACAGCCATGATGGACCTGGGTTCTTTCAGCAAAGGGTATGGATTAAGGCGGTTTTTTCATAACTCTTTCCGGGCATTAAAGCGCAACCAGA
>Ga0194111_10007178_pt1 | contig 12500 bp, 9 predicted proteins | sample TA2KigC300mmetaG_FD_146194 | JGI IMG/M metagenome (GOLD analysis project Ga0194111, IMG submission 146194) | Freshwater microbial communities from Lake Tanganyika, Tanzania - TA2015033 Kigoma Deep Cast 300m | ecosystem: Environmental > Aquatic > Freshwater > Lake | place: Tanzania: Lake... | reverse complement strand
CCCGCCGGGCTCTGAGAAACCTCTACCATTACCGCTGGTCTGAAGAAGAATTTTTCAAAACTATCAAAGAGCACTTACGGGCCGAGGAATTTCGCGGTAAAAGCGTCCAATTTATCGATCAGGAACTTTTATCCACCTATCTATACTATCTTCTTACCAGGATCATGATGTTGGAGGCAGCCCGGCACCATGACCTCCCCGTGGCCAACCTGGAAACCAAAGCTGCTTTATTGGCCACAGCCAGATATCTTGACCGCCTCTGGCTAGCTGAAACCCTGGATCAATGCCAAGAGCTTCTCAGACGTTGTCTGGCCGAAATCTCCTGGCGAAAACACCGCCCCCGGCCAGGTCGCAAATTCCCGCGTAAATCCAAAAGCCGCCACGGCAAATGGGCCAACAAGTGGGCTTAAGTCAATGCCATTGATAATACACAACACCGTAACTATTACAGCTAATATTAAAGCTTCCATAACATCCTCCTTCTGAATATGATTTTAAGGCGACATGCCAATATCCTAGACTTGGTTAACGATTACATCTGCACCCACCAATTGCGTTCCAAAATCTCTTTTCTGTATCGGTGTAAGCTGATGGATAAATATGCTTACAAATCCACCCATTTGGCCCAAAAGGCCATAAGCTGGAAATTATGTTGCTATCTCTTGTTTGCTCAGTTTTTCTTTCTACAATTTGTCGCTTCTCCTTTTTTGTCTCCTTTTCTGCCTCGTATTTAATATTTTTTTCATATTCTTTTTCGACTCGCTCCATGATATCGTTTGGAACAATAATCTTTAATGATGCCGCCTCTGACAGATGTGCCTTGGCAAAAGTCCATTTCTGTTGTGCTGCATAAGCAGGCCCAATGTTATAATGAGCCAATCCATTTTTAGGATCAATTACTAAGGCACTTCTAAATGCATTAATCGCATGATCTGCATCAATAGAACTTTTCTTATTACCTGCTAAGACCATACGCGAATGTACAGTACCCAAGTGGACATAAGCCAAAGAATTGTTTGGTGATAAGTCGCATGCCTTTTGAGCCAAAATGAGCGCATTAGTCCAGTCTCCTTTATTACCAGCATCTATACTCTCGAATATTTTCTTTCCTGTATCTTTCGAAAGTTTTCCTTCTGAGCAGTCAACTGCTATTGCCAATGAAATGGTAATGGTTTTATTTTGAGGTTCAATTTTCGATGCGTCTTGTAATAACATTATCGCTGTTGAAAACTGCCCTTCTTTCCCAAAAGTAATTGCAGTTTCATAAAGTTCTTTTCCTGTTTCACATATCGCTTTATTAGTAAAACAAGTAACCATTATTGATAACACGAATAGACTTGCTATCTTAAGAAAATAATTACTCATGGCAATCCTCCATTTAAATAATAAAGCCCCATCATTCGGGCATTTATTTTAAATCGCCAGTAGTGGCCTTTAATGAGGGCCAGATTTCAGAATAATTAAGGGTCTTATGGGTTCTCGATTTGGTTTTTAAGGTTAATTAATTCCTTATTACCTTGATAAATCTCCAATCCTTCATTTAATATTTTCATTGCGGTTTCTTTTTGACCCATTTGTATATATAGTTGAGCTCTTCGAATAATTGAGGCAATTGTATGTTGTTCTGCTTCTTTCCCGGCTCCAATTTTTCCAACTGGATCAAACGTATTTATGCTTTTCATTGCCAATGAATAATATTTATCAAATAAATCAGGTGGTGCACCATAACAAATGGTGTAATAATTATTATTTATTAAGAGCCATATTATTTCTTGGTTTAATTTCCCTTTAATATTATTAACTCCTTTAATTACGCGTTTGTTAAACATATTTGATAATTCAGTATTTCCCTGTAAATCCAACCCTGATTGTTTCAAGCGTGCCCGTAACCTGTCGAGGCCCATTCTCTCAGCTTGCAATGCTTCTTCAATGGAATTGAATTTGCTTATTTGGCCAATAATTTTTATTTGAGCAAGAGGTTGACTTGGGGAAGAATTGAAATCCACTTTCCCTCGGGGATCATCCGAATATTCTTTAATAATCCAACCTGCAGGGGGGCGAATTTTAAAAAAACCCTTGGGATCAATATAGATATTTTCTGATAATAACTTATCAACTTGACAAAAGGCTATGTTATTATAAACAAACAAAAATATTAAATATATTATTAATATATATTTATTCTTTTTAGTGAATTCCTTTGTAATCATAATTTTTCCCCTTATTTAGCAAAATACATATTGTATTAATACTATTTCCATAAAATACCACAAATTAAACCACAAATTAGTTTCTCTTAAAAGGTATTTAAAAACAAAAAGTGGTCCTAATTATTCTTTTTTAATGCATTGCGCCATTCTATCCATTTTCCGTAGTCATTGCCATAATCTTTCCCTGTTATTTCTTTTAATGCTCTAATTGATCTCAATTTGATATTATTATCTTTAATTCCCTCAATGAGGCGGTCAATTTTCCTTGGATCTTTAATTTTTAATGAAAGTTTTCTAGCTTCTTCACGAATAACTGAATTATTATCCATGAGACAAAAAATTAATAATTCTAACCTATCATCATAATCAATATTTAATTCAATATTCTCCGCTACTGCGGGGGATAAATCTTTATCTGCCAGAGCGGGACAAAATTTTTTATAACCCCATATTTCAGCCATCATTTTTATAATTAAAGGCATCAACTTTTGTTTATAGATCTCACCAAAAGGTGCCATTGATGGCTTGGTTGGCCAACTGGATGGAAGCGGTGGAGGAATATATACTTCTGGGGTTAATACGAAACTATATTCCTTCTTTTTAATATCTTTTTTTTCCATATCTTTTAAAGTTAATGAACCTACAATAGATGCTCCAATGTAAAATATTTTATCTTTAATAGCACCAGAAATCAATCCGCCTTTAAGACCTTTTACTTTTATCGGGATTCCTTCCAACGAAACTATAATACTTGCATTTTTTATATCTGAATATTTGCACAATTTAGCAATATCAAAAGTTATTGGAAGTGATAAATCCTTTAATTGATTACTATCATCCCGTATAGGAAATAATAATGTTTTTGAATCATAATAAAATTGTTTGACCTCAATATTATTATTTTTTTCAGAACTCATTACCATAATAAATCTTTTGACGGCTTCATCATAATATTTACCGCGAGGATATTTCTGTAAATAACTAAAGTATGAATCTACATTTCCCTTTTTCGTAACTTCACTAAAATCTATTTCATCTTGTGACATTTTATTATTTGAATTACATCCAATTGACGATAGAGACAAGGCGAGTAGACATAGTAGCTTGAAAATAAATATTTTCATTTCCTGGCCCTCTTTCTTAGAGATTAGATGAAATGTTTGACTGCAATTAAAGCTCTGTTGGTTAAGGATGAGACTGTTGCGAAATACATCGCCAAATGTGCCTAAAATTGAGCCAGATTATGTTGGTCAAGTGGCAACGCCAAGGAGTTTTGGCGATGGTCAAGAGCTTGCGGGTTTACAAGAAAATGCGCAACTTTCGGGCTGTCCTGGAAGCCAATATTTCCAGGCTGAAACGGGCCCTTGGTTTGGAGCGCTTTAACTGCCAGGGTTGGCCTGGCTTCCGGCAGTATGTCTGGAGCACCATGGTGTCTTACAATGTTTAGGTTCTGGGCATGTTGCTTCAGGCGCAATAAGGCGGATATATCGAGGAATTCCCGGCCAGGGGAGAAGTCTGCCCGGAAGAAAGGAAAATTAGGCACAAAGGCCCAGCTAATCGACGAATTCCCTTTCATAGATTTTGATTAACCTGAGTGTTTGCTAAAAATGGCCTGCCGACGCTAAAACACCTACATGAAATCACGACTTTCTGGATGAGAACTATCTACACCATTTTTATATCAATTTTCAATCTGTTTATAAAATATAGACAATTTATTGTTTCCTGGATAAGCCTCCATTCCTTCTTTTAATAGTTTTATTGCTGTTTCCTTTTGGCCCATTTGGATATATATTTGTGCTCTTCTGATAATTGATGCAATTGCATGTTGTTCTGCTTCTTTCGCTCCACCCTTTTTCGCAACTGGCTTAAAAGTATTAATACTCTTCATTGCAATTGTATAATACGAATTAAATAAATCAGGTGTTGACGCATAACCGATAATGTAATAATTATTATTAATTAACATCGATATGACCTCTTGTTTTAATATCCCTGGAACAATACTTACATCTTTTATTACGCGGTTTCCCCATTTGGTTGTAATTTCAGTGGTTACTTTTAAATCCATTCCAGACTGTTTCAAACGTGATTTTGTCCTTTCGTGGCCAATTCTTTCAACTTCTATAGCCTCCTCAAGAGAATTAAATTTGCTTATCTGAGCAATAATTTTTATTTGAGCTAAAGGTTTCGTTGTAGAAGATTGAAAATCCACTTTCCCTCGGGGGTCATCCGAATATTCTTTAATAATCCAACCTGCAGGGGGGCGAATTTTAAAAAAACCCTTGGGATCAATATAGACATTTTCTGATAATAACTTATCAACTTGACAAAAAGCTAAGTTATTAAAGGCAAACAAATATACCATAAATATTATTAGAGTATGTTTATATTTCTTATTAATTTCATCTGCGATCATAATTCCTCCAGTTTTGTAAAATTATGTATTATTAACTAATTGTAATTTATATCACTAATTGATTTCTCCCAATTCAATTAATCTCTTGCGCACATTTTCGACTTGTTTTATATGTTGGGGCAGGGCTGTTTTCAAAAAGTTCTTATACTCTTCTATTGCCGCCCTCTTTTTATTTAACTTTTCATATAGTAAAGCCTTATTAAAATAAACTTCAGGGTACTTCGGATTAATATTGGATGCCCTACTATAATCATCAAGCGCCTTATCATATTGTCCTTTATAAAAAAAAATAAGCCCTCTATTGGCATAAGCCTCAGGACTTTGGTTTATCTCAATTGCTCGAGAGAGGTCCTGAAGAGCTAAGTCGTATCTATTTTTTCCCTGCGCATACGCCATGGCTCGAAATATGTAAACCTCGGCTTTTGGACTAATTTCGAGAGCTTTATTAAAATCTGAAATCGCCTTTTCATAAGCACCCTTCCCTTGCATATAGGCATTTCCACGATTCATATACGAAGTTACATCAAATGAGTCAATTTTCAAAGCAGTATTATATTCAGAAATCGCTAAGTCATATTGACCCTTAGCAAAATACAAAAGTCCACGATTGTTATAAGCTTCCGTAAGCTCTGGATCAATTTGAATTGCTTTTGAAAAATCATTTGCTGCTTTTTCATATTCTCCTTTTATAAGGAAAAGAACACCTCTGTTATTATAAGCACCAGAATTTCGAGGATTAGCGGTAACGGCTTTGTTGTAATCATCAATTGCCATCTCGTAGTTATTTTTCTTTCTATAAGCTAATCCTCTATTGTTATGAGCTTGGGATAAGGATGGATTATTATTGATAGCCTTGGTATAGTAAGCTATAGCTCGATCAAAATCGCGCTTGATATCTGCATAAATGACCCCAAGATTGTTGTAGGCCTCGGCATAATTTGGATTTAGACTGAGCAATTTATTGTAACATTCGATAGCGGCATCAGAGAGGCCTTTCTTCCGCAAAAAAACGGCCTGTTGAAATAAGGAAGCGATTTCACCGGGGTCCGATAGCCCCTCAGGGAGGGTAACTCCTGCTAACTGGCCATCTTTCATTTTAATCTCAAAACCCCATGATAGTTGGTTTCCACCACTAGTTTCTCGCGTCTTAAGAACAAGCTCTTTCAGGGCATTTGCATCTCCACCTTTTAGCCGCAAGGCCAAAGCCATTAGCTCAACCCCCCCGCTGATTTCTAAGCCCACTTCCCGATTGGTAACCTTTAATACCTGGACCTCCTGTGGCGTCATAGTTTTCTGTAATGGATAGTTTGTTAAAAAAAAATCAAGGCCGGTTAGTTTATTTACTTGAGATTGTGTCAATCCTTTAGCAAGAGCTGCCAAACGGGTTAGCCCACGCAATGATTCAAATACTTCTCGTTGTTTGGCTGCATATTCATAATTATCAGTAAATGAGCGGCTAAAACCTTCTGATGGATAAAATGCAACTTTATTAATATCTTTCACTGGGGTTCCATTGATCTCCGCATATAATACTTCCGTAAAAACTCCCATCTGAAATCTTTCCAATAATATTACATCTCCAAATACATTTACTCTATTTACAATAGGATAAAACCAAAAACGAGAGGACACCCTTGAATAACCTTTGTTTTTTTTTGCATCTTCGATAGAAAGATCATAATAGGTTTTAATTCGTTCCAATGGTAACTTCTCTAAATTAAAACCAATCTTTTTTAATAGCCAGTCAGCGTCAAAGCATATTTGGCCAAACTGTGTCTTATCCACTCCTGCAAAGAACCTTACCTCTTGTTGATTATTATGCCTGCAACTTTCAATTTTCCCCGACTGCACGCAAGCGATACAGGGACGTGGTTCGATGGTGACCCCAGGGTCTTTATCAGGATGAATAAATCTTGCTCGTAGTGAAGTGACCCATTCATCCAAAGTCAAAACCGATGCTTTGGGATCACGCTCACCAACCAAAATCCAGTCGTTCGTCTTGCCATCTAAAACCACTGCCCATGGTTTAGTGATCCCACCAAGGTAGAAGAGGTCGGGTTGGGTCTTCCGAAAATCATCTCTTCTTTTTTGGGCCTCCTCCACCTTGGCCATAGCAACTTTCATTGAGTAGGCTATAAAAGTTTTATTTTCTTCCCCGTAGGCATGATAAAGGCCCCATAGCAAATATATAGACAAGATAAATAACTTAATAAAATAATGCATTTTAATTGATTTCTTTACTGTTTTACTTAAAATATTTGAAACGATAAATTCGATATAGCAAATTGGCAATAAACCAAACCCTATTTAGATCGGTCCTCACCGCCAAACAATTCTCTTGTATCGGGCGGTACCCCGATGACTACCTCTGTTGGCATTATAACCCCTTTTGCTTTTTCAGCAACATTAGGTGATTTGGCAATTTTGTCAACTTTAGTAGTGGGTGGACCTTGATGAATGATTCTCCCTCCTGGTCCAATATGGATCTCCCATACTGGTTCTCCATCTGCAATAATAATTATAATTGTGATGTTTCCCACATTGATTGATCTTATTTTAATTAATTTCCCCTTAATTTTATTATACAAGTCCTTTGGAATCCAAATTACTATACGTTTTCCATCAACAGTAATGATGATATAAGGTCTCCCATCTTCTGAAATTCCTACTATGGCGTCTTCGTCTCTTGCTGAATATTTTCTTCCTGTATAATTAACTGATTCACCTCCACCCTCGTCCGGAGGTTCTGGTGGAGGCTTTTGGAATTCAGCTGAGTGAGGCTTAACAATAGCAGCACCGCCTCCGCCAGGGGGTGGGGGGGGCGGAGGCGGTGGAAGGGTAGCCTTCTTTCGTTCATCGTCTTTTAGCCCTTTAAATTTTCTTTCGGGGGGAGCAACCTTTTTCACCCCCAGTACCACTTCAGCTCCGAACTCTGATGCGTTCTTAATCCAATTTGCAGGGTCTTTTACCCATTTGACGTTATCTCCCCCAAGCATGGCAACCAACCGTTTGTATAAATGCTCGGCCTCTCTCCCCTCACCAACCACTAGTGCCTTTTTCTTTTCCCGGGCAAAGGCAATCATGGTTTCTGCTTCGGTCATGGATTCCTTACGCCCACCATTAGTCCAATAATGTGGAATGTCAGTAAAGGGTTTTGTGGGCTCACCGAAATACAAATTTAAATATTTCCTTAGTTCCATGCCGGTCACTTTTTGGCTCGGAGAGTACCCATCCTTTAATAGAACTTTCATGACTAACTCGGTGCCAGGATTCATAGCCGAAATATGGGCTTTTACGATGTTGTGCGGGAGATTCCATCCCTTGGGATCGACATATATAACGATAAGATTGGGCAAGAGGGCTTTCAGACCTTTGGCGCATTCATGATTGGCAACCATGGTAGCTGTAGCATAGGCATCTCCACCGGTATTAATGATTATCAAGTTCCCCTTAAGGGTCAAAAAAGTTTTTATAACGTCTTGTTCATATGCACGACCGTCAATAATGATTAATTTATCTACGGGATTGATCTTTAAATATGGAATTGTAGAAGAGGCGACGTGGCCTCCATTGCTACCCACCATGCCGTTTACTGTTATGTTATAATTGACGGCCAAGTCCCTTTTCACCTGGGCTAGAGCATCCAAAAAGGCTTGGGTGAATCGGACGCAGCGATTTTGCTGGTCTTTATCCCAATAGCCGCTTTTAATAGTAATATTCTGAACAGTTCTGATTTCACAGACCTCTATACCCTGAACTAGTGCTTGCTCTAAGCGGCTTTTGATGCCAGCAGCCAATTTGTTTGTATAAGCCTGCCATTCCTGTTCTGTTTTAGGTAGCATCTCATTGGTAGGCATAGGGATGAGGATTTTTCCTTTGGGAGAAATCTCCGGGAAAATATCCAAAGTTCCTGGCGGCAAGGAACCGAACAGAAAATCGTCCGGACGGTTTAAACACTCCGGCCTATCAAACCCGTAAACTCCGGTGTCGGTCCAATTGATGACCACAGACTTCTTGGTTGCCCTCCCTTCAATGGGTAGAATTAAAAAAATCAGCAATATCAATGTAATCCAAAGATTTCTGGTAAACTTTTGCGAATTCACGATGATTACTTTCTTAATATATTCAGTCGCCTTTAGGCGTAAAAAGTGACCCATTCCAATGCAATCTAGTCCTCTCCAATTTTCTTGGAAGCCATGTTCTGAGAAAACTTTAAGACCTCAGATTTCCAAGAATGAAATCGATAGCCTCAAAAGCACTGCAGCCCTTCAGCCGAGATTATGCCGCAGTCTTGCCCACGGCGGTCAAAAATTGGTTTTAGGAACCTCTCTCGCCGAGTTTAACCCTTCAACGGTCCTCTTCTCGAAGCCAATTTTTCTCATCAAGGGTATGATAGCGCAAATTTGGGCGTAAAGTCAATTTGTAATCGTTCAGGCCGTCTCTGCTAACAGCAGATGCCCGGGTAACAGAGACGGAGCTGGTTGACCAATCCGATGAGCTTGGATAGCCGCCACCACATATTCCACGATATTCCGGTCTTGCTGCCTCAAGGTGGCAACCGTGGTCAGGATTCTTTCGGTAAAGCGGGAGCCGTTTTCGCTTTGGTTGCCGAAGCAGCCCTTGCGCCACAGCACCGCCCCCCGCAAGGCCCTCTCGGCCCGGTTGTTGGTGGGCTCCGCCCCCAGCACCATGGCGAAAGTGAGCAAGGCCGGCCACAGCTTCAACAGATTACGGCACAGGGCTTCGGCCTTGGGGTCTCCACAGGAGGCTCCCAGGCGCAAGAGTCTCCCCAGGCGGGTCCGCACCGGCACCAGTTGCCACTGCATCTCGGCCCAGGTGATCTCGCCGGCCTGATACCGGCGCCAGACGGCAAAGAGCCGTTTGATCTCCTTGAGTCCCCATTCTCCCAAGGGTCCGGCCCGGGTCTGCCGTTCGGAGAGCGCCTGAAAATCCCGCTTCAGGTGCGCCCAACAGAGCTGGCGCTGGAGAGGATCCACGATATTATACGCGCCCCAGCGATCACTATGGAGAATACCCTCGAAGGATTCGCCTATCAGCTCCTTGAGGGCCTGTCGGCCTCTGGAGCACGAGACCAGGAAGACGGTGGCCAGCTTGGTTACCGCCACCCACAGCCAATGGCGTTTGCCCTTTTCCTGCCAACCCGTTTCATCCAGATGCGCCATCTCGGACCGGCCCACCGCCTCCTTGGCCTCCCGGTAGGGGACGGCCAGGGCCCGAGAGGTCTCTTCACACAAGCTCTGGACGCTTCCCAGGCTGACATTCACGCCGCACAGTTCCCGCAACAGCTCCACCACCTGCCGGCGGCTTTGGCGAAAGCGACCGGTGAGAATGGCCACCCAGGCTTGCAGCCGGGGGCCGAAGGCGCTTCTGCCGACCTCGGCCGGCAGGTCCGGTTTCACCCAGACCTGGCAATGGGAGCACCAGCCGGCCACCAACCGGTGTTCGGTAATGACCGGGTGAATTTCCGGCAGTTCCCAGACTTGGCGCCGTTCCACGGCAGGAGCTGGCCTGGCCGCCCCGTGCGTCAGAGCCCTGCGGCAGTGGGGACAGGTTTCCGCCCGGTGCTCCACGATCTTATCCACTTTCTCAGGCGGCGCCAACTCCCGATGGTTCCCCTGGTGTCCTGCTTGACCACCCGGCTGACGCCCGCTCTTTTCCTTTCGGTTTCTGGGGGCCTGAGGCGGATCTTGCGAGGGCGGCTGCGAGGAATTGCCGGAATGTCGATTGAGCCTGGCCTCCAACTCGCTGACCCGCTGCTCCAGTTGGGCAATTCTATCCAAAGCCTGGCGCAGGGCCTGCTCCAAGAACAGGATATAAGCCTGCACCTCTGGGGGGAGTTTCGCCCAAATCTCTGGACTAATCGGCCTTGTTTCCACAAGACCTTGAATACACCATTATTCACAAAAGAACTAGCCCCCTAGACCATTTTTTCCATTTTTTTTAAAAAAAAAGCCTCATCAAAAAGGGGGACTGAACGGTTACGTCAATTTTATCCCTGATTTCGAGCACACCAATCCCGTAGTGACCAGATGCTCTACGGCTGGGAAGCCTATTGCCCCCAGGCCAGCACTGCCCGGTAATGATGGGCCAGGGGAAAAGCCGAAGCCACATGCACGTACCATCTCCGGGCATGGTAGGAAACCCTGGCTCCCACCTTAATCAGGCGTTTGATGAGCCAGTCCATGGACCGCTTCACCTCTTCCCCCCAAACATAAAACTGCCGGATCATATGGAGGAGGTTATAAGCCAGAACCCCCATCTTCAGCCGGGCGTGGTTCGCCTCAAACCGCTGGCAGCTGGTCTTATCCCAGCGCAGGGTGTTTTTGCCCTCCTTGATCCGGTTTTCGATTTCAGCCCGGCCATTATAGACCTTGACCGCCTTACCGGCAGGAACCCGTGAGTTGGTTACGACAAAACCGATGCGGGGGAACAACTCTCCCCGATGCCATTCGATCTTGGCCACCACCCGGCGGGGCTTATGCCAGCTTTTCGCTTGATACTGCAAATCCACTACTTTGACCTGAATCCCATTCTTGGGAGGACGGCCCACCGGCCGGTTCAGATAAGGCTCCAAGAGGCGCATCAGGATGGCATTGCCGGGTAGCCTGATGAAATACGTGATCCGGTTTTCTTCGCAATATTCGTAGGTTTCCGGGTTGGCAAAGGCGGCGTCGCCACGCAACCAGAAAAGCTTGAACCAGCCCCGATAACGCTCTACTATCGGCTTGATGAGCTCCAGAACACCGTCGGCGGAATGGACGTTCCCCGGTCTCAGCTTGGCAGCCAGACAGTCGCCCTCACTGGTGAAGGCAAACAGCGGATGAAAACAGTTCTTGGCAAAGTGGCCGTTGTAGGCTACCCCCTCCTGTTTGCCATGGGCCGGGTCCTCGGTGGAATCCAGGTCAATGACCAGCCGTTTTTTGTTCTTCCTTTTCAGGAGGACGTCGGTAGCTCGGGTGAGAGCGCTGTCCAGGGCTTCTAAACCCATGGGATTTCCCAGGACGTCATTTTCCAACCGGGAGAGCATGGATTGGCTGGCCCCCAAGCGATGATCTTTTCCCAGGGCCAGTCTCAGGGCCGGGTCGATGCGCAGAAAATCGGCATCGTTACAATCTTCATAACCAGCGGCCATCTGGTAAACCCTTTGACGCACCATCTGCACCAAGGCATGTTTCGCATGAGTAGGTGACCTCAAGTCCTCCAAACAATCCTTCAGGGGGTCAATGATTTTGAAACGCTCATCTACTTCACGCAGGAGGATAAACCCGGTGTCGGAGGAGATGCTGGCGCCCTGGAAATCGATCATGATAGACCGGTTAAAATCAGGCCGGATTGCCTCTTTCTGGCTTTCACCACTACCGAGCACTTTTGAAACCTCCAAATTACTAAATTATCCTCCTTATATCATATAGTTATCTCAATTTACACCGATTCTTGCCGCATAATCCAGGTTCAGGTCCATACCATTCCCTGAAGGGCTGCTGTTTGCTAGGAAGGCTCCTTGCCTGGGCAGCGGGGGGCCTATAATTCCCTGCCCATTTCATGAGCATCTCCTTTTTTGTCGTCACATGGGCTACAAATTATCATAGCCGGACTAGTGGAGTGTTTTCAAAATAACATTGCAATATTTATAGCACCGAGATAGCATCAAGGCCATATTTCCAGCGGAAGATAACCGGGGTTTGATTTATCTCGTCGAACCATTTTAATATTCTTTCTTTGAGTTCCTCTTTTGAGGTTACTCGCATTTTCCGGAGCATGTCTTGGCCATTTTGCCGAAGAAGGATTCGATCAGGTTAAGCCAGGAACCGTGTTTGGGGGTGAAGATAAATTCGAACGGTTGCTCACAG
>Ga0194111_10007176_pt1 | contig 12501 bp, 11 predicted proteins | sample TA2KigC300mmetaG_FD_146194 | JGI IMG/M metagenome (GOLD analysis project Ga0194111, IMG submission 146194) | Freshwater microbial communities from Lake Tanganyika, Tanzania - TA2015033 Kigoma Deep Cast 300m | ecosystem: Environmental > Aquatic > Freshwater > Lake | place: Tanzania: Lake... | reverse complement strand
CAGGACGCCGGTCTGAAGGATCTCTCGCGGCCCGTCGCCCAGGTCGAGCGCCAGCCCGCCCGAAAGGCCGTTGAACGCCTCGTCCTTGATGCGCCGCACCGGGCTTCCGACGGTCACCACATGCGGCCCGGACGAGAAGAGGGCCTCGCCGTCCAGCGCCGCCGCGCCGGTCGGCTGCTCAGCCCAGTAGCCCGAGGCGCCGGCGAACATGATGGCCGTCGGGCGGCCGGCCTCCGCACGGGCCAGGTGAAGGGGCCCGGTGCGAGTGGCGCCGACCGCCGGCACGAGGTCGCTTGTGTTCCGCGAGGCCGGGCCGTCGGCCGCAAGGCCGCCCAGCGTGGAGGCGCCCGCGACGGCCGCCTGGCAGCCCTCCGCCAGGGAGACCAGCGCGTCGAACGCCCGCGTTCCCGGCACGGCGCGGTCCAGCACCGCAGCGCGCCAGCCGACGAGGCGGTAGCGGCCGGCGGGCACGTCGGGCCACGTCAGGTCCTCCGCGGCCCCGGCCTCCAGCGTGACGGCTGGCAGGCGGCTCAAGGGAATCTCGACCGGCTCGTTCGGCCGGATAAGGCGTCCCCAGCGCACGCCCGGCACGGCGGCCAGCAACTGCCGCACCGCTTCCAGGATTTCCAGATCGTCGAGGTTCATGGCGTTGCTCGCAGTGTGTGAATGATGCCCTGGTTCGGAGCAGCCCGCCGCTTCCGCGGCGGGCTCGGACCGTAGCCGCAGCGGGGACCGCAGGCCGTCAGTCGCGGCGCAGCCGGTGGCTGGAGAGGGTGCGCACATCGTCGGGCCGGCCGTCGCCGTCGCGGTCAAGGACGAGTCGCGCCTTGACGACCTCGTCCTCGTAGAGCCGGGCGTAGTGCTCGGCCTTTCGCGCCAGGCCTGAGGCCTCCGGCCCGCCGCTTGCCTGGCCGCGGTACAGCATTGAGAGAACCAGTGCGGCGGCCGGCCGCCTGAGGGCACGCCGGTGGTGGACCCATCGCTCCAGGTCCGTCGCCGGGTCGGCGGCGTCGGTCGCCAGGCCGAAGCGCGCCAGGAGTGCGTACCGTGCCTCCTCGTGCTGCGGGTCGAACGTGTGGATGGCGAACTCCAGGTCGGTTGCCGTGGGCAGCGGCGCCCAGGCGCCGGCGGAGCCGCCGATGACGCCCGCGAGGAGTTCCGTCTCGTCTTGAACGCTCAGGACCTGGTAGTGGCCGTCCACGCCCTGCTCGGTGTTCCGCAGGTAGATGATGTGGTCCGGCAGCACGAGGCTTGTCTTGAAGCGGCCGTCCTCGGCCACGACCGAGTACGTCTGGCTGGCCGCCCCGGTGCCGCGCGTCAGGCACTGGTGGTCGAGCACGATCTCCCGCAGCAGGGCGGGCTCCCATTTCACCAGGTCGGCGTCGGTTGAGAAGTTCGGCATGTCAGCACCTCCTGTGTTTTGCGAACGGCCGCGGCGCGACTTTAGCGCCCCTCCCGCTTCCCTCCCGCGGCGGCGAGGGGGAGGCGGGAGGGCCGGCCCTGCGGGGGAAGGGCCGGCCCCGGAACGGAAGAAGGCATTTACGACGTCGTCGAGAGGCCGCGGATGATTCCGTGCGCGGCTTCGTTCCGCAGTTCCAGCGTGTACTCGCCGAGGACCTGGCCCCGCTCGAAGTCGCCGGTCGAGGCCAGGGGGCGGTAGTGGAAACTGCGGCCCGCCAGCGGCGGCACCTGGATGCGGCTGGAGTCGAGGAGCACGACGGCGTCCCTCGGCGCCCAGCGCGACAGCACCACTCGCTGCACGCCGAAGTCGCTCTCGTAGATGGAGACCTGGCTGGTGAACCGCGGGTCCGCCGGCGAGTAGGCCCGCGACCCTGCCCCGAACTGGCTGATCCGGCGCTTCTGGTATCCGTTGACCACGATGAGGTCCACCTGGCCGCTGGAGCGCTCCCAGATGAGGCGCAGCGCGGCGTTCAGTTTGGGCTCATCCAGGTCGCCGCCCGAGGGGAACCCGCCCGCGCCCGGCACGAAGCGGTTGGTCGCCAGTTGCGGGATGATGCCGGCCATCGTGCGCCGGACGGCGTCGGAGCCCTGGGGGTCGGAGTCCGCCGCGGCGCCGTTCAGGACGGTGTTCTCGACGTCCCGCAGGAGTTCGCGGAGGGCCTTGGCCTTCTGGAAGTCCAGTTCGTCGGCCACCGAGAGGTGGCGCACCGCCAGTTCGCTGCCGGCGACCATGACGGTCTTCGAGAAGATCTGCGTCCAGTTGCCGCGGCGGCTGCGCACGGTGAAGCGTGCGGCGTCGGCGTCCTGGCCTTCGAGGGCGGCGTTGCCCAGGATGAGCAGGGCGTCGCCGGCGGCGATGGGCTCGGCCTCGGTCCCGCCGTACTCGCGGACCACCGTGATGGCGCCCTCGCCGATCTCCGTCACCAGCAGCAGTTCCTCGGAGTCCTCGCAGCGCACTTGGTCGCCCACGCGGAAGCGGCCGGGGTTGGCCACCTCGATCTCCGTGTCGGTCTCCGGGTTCTCCGGCGTGGTCTGGACGACGTCGGTGTTCGGCAGCAGGGTGTCTTCCAGCCACTCGTGGTGGGTGGAGCGCGCCTCGACCTGCGGGTCGCCCAGGGCGTCCAGCAGGGGCGTCTCGAACGGGCTGATGATGCTCACAAGGTCCGACACGTCCTCCGCGATTTCGGGAAGGGTCGTGCCGGCTGTGTACGTCGCTTTTCCGGTAAACGGCATGGGTTGCTCCTTTCGGTTCGGTTGCTCTTACGCCCCGGCTGCGCGCCGGGCGCGCATGTACGTCATCAGGTCGGTCGTGTTGCCCGACTGGCGGGCCTGCTGGGCCAGCCGGTCCGCCAGGCGCTCGGCCGGCACGTGGCCGGAGGACTTGGCCGCGGCCGTGCGCGGCGGAAGGGTGCGCGCCACGGGGACGGGGGCTCCGCTGCCGGGTGTGGCACGCAGGTGCGGCTTTTCGTCTAGGATGCCGCGCGCGAAGGCCGCGAGGTCTTCCGGCGGGTCGCCCCCGGCCAGGCGCTCGCGCGCCAGCGCAAGGGCGGTCTCCGGGTCGGCGCAGCCGGCGCGCGCAAGTTCGCGTTCCAGTCGCCGGTCGCGTTCGACGGCCTCCAGGCGGCTGCGAAGCGACTCGGCCTCGCCGCGGGCCTGCGCGAGTTCCGCCTCCGTGTCGGAAGCGCGCTGGTCCTGCGCGTCGCGCAGGGCCTGGACCTCGGTCTCCAGGGCCTCGGCCCGGCGTTCGGCTTCCTGTGCGCGGCGGCGGTACTTGATGCTCTCCTGGACGAGCGACTCATGGCTGGTGCGATCGCCTGCCGGCGGCGGGGCGGCATCGTGGCCGCACGCGCGGCCTTGATCCGTCGGGATCCGTGCATCTGTGGACATCGCGTCCTCCTTGTGTTTGCTCTTGCGTTTATGCCTACGCTTGAGGCTCGTACCCCAACTCGCGCAAGACCGTGTCGGCGGGAACGCCGAGTTCGCGCTTGGCCTTGGCCTCGGCCAGTTTCTCCGCCAGGTTCTCGGGCAGCGCATCCGGCCAGTGCAGGCGCGTGGCGCGGTCCTGGGGGTCCGTCGGCAGGATGCGCAGGCGGTCGAGGGCTTCCAGGATGAGCCGGTTGGCCTCGACGATGCCCGCACCGTAGGCCACGCGCTTGCGTTCCAGTCGCGCCAGCGTCCCCATGAGGACCACCTTCAAGGCGGTGGCGCTGGTAAGGTTCCCCAGTTGGTCGCGCAGCAGACCGGCCGCCAGGGGCGCTACGCCGCTGACCTTGTCCATGGCCTCCCGCAGTTCGGCGATGTGAGCCGTTTCGCTCGGGGCATCGGCGTCGCCGCCGAAGGCCTCGATGGATGCGTCGGGATTGTCGGTGGCCCACATGCGGCCGGGGGCGATGGTGCGGTCCTCGAACCCCTCGATGCCCTTGCCCAGGTACATCTTGAAACTCTGGAAGGTCACGCGGTTCGCGCGGTCCGACAGCCGCGTGTTCAGTTCGTCCTGGAGGGGGATGAGCGGCTCGACCTCGCCGGCGCCCTCGTACCTGACCGGGTTCGGCAGGTTCTGGATGTGGACCACGGGCACGCGGCCGAGGGGGTTCTCGCCTTCGGCCGCAAGCGCTCCGTCCTCGTACCGCTGCCACCAGCCGGCGCCGAGGATCTCCACCACGTCGGTCTCCTCGGGTGCGCCCCGCGAGCCGCGCCTCAGGAGCCGGGCCAGCAGCCCCGGCGCGGCCACGCGGTTTGTCTGCCTCCGGTACACCTGCACCCAGTAGCGCATGCGCCGGTAGTCGTCCTCTTCGAGGACGGGGACGATTCGCCCCGCCTCGATGGCCTCCAGCGACAGCGCCTCTCCGGCGGGGAAGGCGGCGGGGCGGTCGTTGCCGTCCCGGCCGCCCTCGCGGTTGCCGGTTCTGGCCGCATCGCCGCTATCCGGGCGCATGCGGATTACCAGGTCGACGAAACCGTACACGGCCCCCAGCAGGGCCATCTCCTGGAGCAGCGTCAGGCCGCCGCTTGCGTCCCACACGGCCCGCAGGACGGCCTCAATCCGGCGCGCGTCTTGGGGGCGGCGGGCAAGGCTCTCCGTCGTCACGGGTCTGCCGGTGAGGAAATGAACGCCCGTGTCGATGCGCCACCCGATGTCGTTCTCGATGACGACTTCCTTGCGCCGCAGCGCGTGCTCCGGTACGCCCGCCCCGCCGTAGCCCAGGTGCGACCGGCCGGTGACGCGGGCTGGTAGCCCGAACTCCTGCGCCTGGTAGTAAGGCCGGGCCGAGGCCGCCCAGTCGGGGTCGCGCGCGGCATCCGGCACGCCCGCACCGAGCGGCGTCAGGTCGTTCTTGTAGTAGGACCACAGGCGATGGCAGTGCAGGGCACGGTCCGGGGCAACGCTCCCCACGAGGTGCTCCAGGTAGGCTTCGGACAACTGCGGGTCGCGGAAGTTTGCGAGGTCCAGTTTCACGGGCGTCTCCTCTCGGCCTGTGATAGGCCGCGTCGCGCCGGCCTGTTTCATCCAGCCGCGTTTGAGCGGCCCCTCCACAACAGGGCCGGCGGTACAGTGGCGCGCCGCGCGGAAGGCTTTCGGGCGAGAACGCGAAGCGATAACTTCTGCCGTGGCAAGGACTTACGATTTTGCGTTTCTGCCTGGATTTTTTCCGGATGTGGGCGCGCAGCGCTCAAATCCCGCTGGCGCTATCAGGAACGCGGTTTTTTTGAGGCCCCCCGCCCGCTGGCCGTGTAGAATCGCCCGAAAGTGCCGGCGAAAATTGCGCGCGGCCCCGGCGCTCCCCGGACGCCCGATTTACACCGCGTGCGGAATCGTGTAGGCTCTTGTTCGCGCCGCAGCCGCTGAACCTGGAACCTGGAACTTGGAATCTGGAACCGCGTTTATGCAGGAAGCCATCGCCAAGGCCGCCGTCCTCATCGAAGCGATCCCCTACATCCGCCGCTTCAGGGGCAAGACCGTGGTCGTCAAACTTGGCGGCTCGTTCATGGACGTGCCGGAGGACCTCGAAGCCGTCTGCACCGACATCGCCTTCATGCGGGCCGTGGACATCGACCCCGTGGTCGTGCACGGCGGCGGCAAGGCCATTACGCGCGCCATGCAGGAGGCGGGCCTGGCGCCCCGCTTCGTGGGCGGCCTGCGGTACACCGGCCCGGAGGAACTCAGGATAGTCGAAGACGTCCTCGCCAGCGTCGTTAACCCCCAGATCGTGCGCCTCCTGGAACAGGCTGGTGCAAAGGCCGAGGGCCTGACCTCAAAGACCCGCTGCCCGCTTCGGGCCGAGCGGCTGGCCGGCCCCGGCGGGGCGGACCTGGGCCTGGTGGGCAGGGCCACGGGCGTGGACGACCTTCTGCTTCGCGGCTTGTGCGATCTGGGGACGATTCCGGTCATCGCCCCCATCGCCGTGGCCTCGGACCGGCCGCCGCCCGGCGTGGCGGGCGCCGCCGCGCCCCCGAAGTACAACTGCAACGCCGACGAGGCGGCCTCGGCGGTCGCCCGCGCCCTGGGGGCCGAGAAACTCGTCAACGTCTCAGACACGCACGGCATACGCGAGCGCCCGGACGACGCGGCGAGCCTCCTTTCGCACATCTCGGAATCCGACGCCGAGCGGCTCCTTGAGTCCGGCGTAATCTCCGGCGGCATGATACCGAAGGTGCAGACGTGCCTTGAGGCCCTCAAGGGCGGCGTCCGCAAGTGCCACATCATCTCCGGCCGCGTGCCGCACTCCCTGCTCCTTGAAATCTACACCGACCGCGGCGTGGGAACCGAAATCGTGCCGTAACACAATTGCGGATTGCGAATTGCGGATTGAACGGATGTGGCACGGCCGGCTTGTCCGGCCGTGAAAAGCATCCTCGGCGCAGCGCCCACGGCCGGGCAAGCCGGCTGTGCCGCTTCGCGCGGGGTGCGCCACATCGCGCTGGCCGTGCTACAGGACGTGGTGGGACTGCGGAGGATCGCGATGGCCAGGACGATTCGCCTCGGCATACTTCTTTCCGGCGGCGGCCGGACGCTTGAGAACATCCTCCAGCACATTCGCGCCGGAAAACTTGCGGCCGAGGTCGTCGTGGTTATTGCCTCGCGCCCGGGCGTCCGCGGCATAGAAATCGGACGCGAGGCCGGCATCCACACGCACCTCGCGCGGCCGAAGGAGTTCCCCACGGTCGAGGCGTACTCCGACGCCATGGTGCGCCTGCTGGATGAGGCGCAGGCGGACCTTGTGTGCCTCGCGGGATTCCTCTCGTACTGGATCATCCCCGACCGTTACATCGGCCGCGTGATGAACATCCACCCCGCGCTCCTGCCCTCGTTCGGCGGCAAGGGGATGTACGGCCACCACGTGCACGAGGCGGTGCTGGCGCGGGGGTGCAAGGTGTCGGGCTGCACGGTTCATTTCGTCAACAATGAATATGATGCCGGGCCGATCATCTTGCAGCGGGCCGTGCCGGTCCGCGACGACGACACGCCCGACACGCTGGCCGCACGCGTCTTCCGCCAGGAGTGCCGCGCGTACCCCGAGGCCATCCGCCTGTTCGCCGAGGGCCGCCTCCGTGCCGAAGGCGGCGTGGTGCATATTGATGACCGTGAATCCATGTAAGCCGGGGCAGTGCCCCGGCGCCGTTTTCGCGTTCAGGCGGTCCTTATCCGGGCCGCGACCGTAAGGGAGCGGCGCCGTGGGCGCACCCGAGGCCGCGGGGGCGCACGTCAACGGCGCCGCTCCCTTACGGTCGCGGCTCTGATTCCCTCGCAGAGGCCTGACGCATGGCCGAAAACGACCCGCTCATGTACGCCTCCGGCCGCATCGTGCCCGAACGCGAGGCCGCCGTGGCCGCACTCAATGCGGGCCTCCTGCTGGGCGCGGGCCTCTTTGAGACCCTGCGCACCTACGGCGGCCGGCCCCTGCGCCTGCGGCAGCACCTCGCCCGCCTGCGCGCAAGCGGCCGGGTCTTTTGCATCTCCCCGGGCGAGTCGGACGACGAAATCGCCGCCGTCATCGCGCGGCTCATCGAGGCCAACGGCATTCCCGACGCCCGCATCCGCATCACGGCCACGCGCGGGCCGCTCGGTGAGGGAATATCGGAAGGCGAGGCCCCGCCCGCCACGCTCCTCGTGACGGCCGGCGGCCCGGCCTCATATCCGCCTGAACTCTACGAGCGCGGCGCCACAGCCGTCGTCTCCGACATCCGCGCGAACGAAACGGACCCGCGGACGTTCCACAAGACCACGAACTTCCTTGCCAACATGCTGGCCCTCCAGGACGCCCGCCGCGCCCGGGCCGCCGAGGCCCTGCGCTTCAACTCAAAGAACCGTCTGGCCGAGGGGGCAATCTCGAACGTCTTTATAGTCTCCGGCGGCCGGCTCCTTACGCCGCCCGTCGAGGACGGCCTCCTGGCGGGCATCACCCGCGCCGCCGTGCTGGAACTGGCCGCCGAAATGGACGTGCCCGCCGAACAGCGCAGCCTTACCATCCACGACCTGCTGGATGCCGAGGAAGTGTTCCTGACGAACTCCATCATGGAGGTCATGCCGGTCGGACGCATCGAGCGGCACGAGGTCGGCCCGAAGGGCGACCAGTCGCGCCTCGGGCTGCCCGGCCCCGTCACCCGCCGCCTGGCGCAGGGCTACAAGGCCCTCGTCGCCCGGGAGACGCGGCCCATTTAACCCCCGGTCTGCCTGACGACGGGCCGGCTTTGCCCCGTCGCCGGTGCAGGCGCTTTGCCTGGCGGGGCCCCGGGGGGGCGCCCCGGCGGCGCGGCAGGTTTTGCCGCCGGCGCGGCGGGCTTCGCCGCGGGCGCGGGCTTCAGGTCGGGCATGAACGGGACGGTCGTCCCCGGGGGAACCTTGCCCGGCTCGGTGCGCTCGGCCGTCAGGATAATCGTCTCGGACCACGTGTCGGGCCCGCGCCGGTCGTGGAAAAATGCGCCGCCGAGGCCGAGTGCTGTGGGTGCCATGCTTTCGCGCCCGTGCGAAAGCATGGCCGGCGCGCGGCCGCCGATGACTAGCAGCCGCCCGGGCGCCAGGCGCACCTCGGCCGCCAGGTCGGCGAGCGGAAGCGTCGCCCGCACCATCTTCTGCGTCAGGCTGGGGCCGACCTGCACCCAGCGCATCTCCTCCGGCCCGTATGCCACTTCCGGCACGAGAGCCAGGCGCACAGCCGCCGGGTCGTCCGGGTCGCTGCGGCAGACGCAGCGGAACTGGGCGAGGGCCTTGTCGAAGCGTCGCCCTATGAGCCGGCCGGAGGCGTCGGTCCAGAGGATGTCGAGCGCATCGCGCTCCCCCCCCGCCGGGATGGCGAAGTCGAAGTTCTCCCGCGCGTAGAGGAACTTCACCTGCGCTGAGCGGTCCGGCGTCTGCGTCGCCAGTTCGTTCATGCGGTCGGCCGCCAGGCGGGCCCCGTCCCCCAGGCGCAGGTCGTTGACTTCCCACAGCGCCCGTTTCTCGTGCGGCATGTTGGTGGTGCCCAGGAGGCGCCAGATGTCTTCGACGGGCGCGTCGGGCCTCATGCGGTGCGACAGGACCACCAGGCGGATGTGGAACATCGGCGCCGCGGCCGCCGCATCGCCGCTCGCCAGGGGACGCAGCCGCACGGGCTGCGGCGTTTGCGGTTGCTGACACCCTCCGGCCGGCGCCAACGCGGCGGCCAAGGCAAGAACAAGGGCGATGACCCGTGCGCGACGCATCGGCCGCAGTATAGCGCCGCCATGCGGCGAAGTCAACCGGGGGCGGCCTCGGCTAGACGTATGCGGCGGCCCAGGCTACAGCAGCACTCTTGCCAGCGTGACGACGCCCAGAACAAGGGTGAGGACGCCGATGCCCACCCTCAGCCGCCGCGCAGGGACGGCCTTGACGGAGAACACCGCCAGCGGCACGGAGCACATGGCCCCGGCCACCAGAGGCAGGGCCAGGCGCGCGTCGATACCCGTCGTCACGGCGTACGTGATGACGCCCACGATGCAGGTGACGCCCTCGGCCAGGGAGGTGATGCCGACGGCACTCGGCGCCTCCAGGCCGGAGACCAACTGCCCGCCGACCACCACGGGGCCGTATCCGCCGCCGCTGGTGGCCTTGTTGAACGCGGCGATGATGCCCAGGCCCGCGATCTTGCCCCACGAGAAACCGAAAGTGCGGTTCAGCGTCGCCAGCGTGACCACGCCGACCACCACGACGATGACGCCGATAAAGCCTTTCAGTGCCGCCGCCGATACCTGCGTGGCCACCATGGCGGCCGGCCAAGCCCCGACCACGCTGCATGCGATGAGCAGCAGGGCGACGTGCAGGTGGCGGCTGCCGCGGCGGAAACTCACGTTCCCCGCCCCGTGGTGCAGCAGGCCCGAAGTGATGCCCGTCAGGAGTTCCGAAAGGAGCACGGCCGGGACCACCTGGAGCGGCTCGTAGCCGAACAGCAGCAGGAGGGGCGTGAGCGTCGTGCCGTAACCCATGCCAAGGCTGGAGTCGATGAACTCGCACGCCAGCGCCGCGGCGGCGGTGGCCAGGACCGCCCACGTAAGGAAGGACGAGAGTGTGGCGGAGAGTTCCGCGACGACGGCCGGGCCTGCGGCCTGGACCAGCAGCACGCCCAGGGCGGCGACCAAGACGACCGCCCAGACGAAATACATCTGGCGCAGGCGGCCGTTGCCGTTGCGCGTGCCTTCCGTGCGGGCCGGCGCCTCTGGCGCTGCTTGGACTTCTGTGCCGGTCAGGGATGCCATGGCTGCCTCCTTCCGGTCGCGGCCGCGCAGGCTGCACGGCCGCCTGCGGCAACACTCCAATTGGAGTGTTAAGGGGAATATAGCCGCGCCCTGGGGGGCTGTCAAGAGGAAATTCCGGAAAAAAAACGCCCTTGCCTGCGGGTTCCCGCGGGGCGGCCACCCGGCCCCGGTCCGGTCCGCGGACCGGGACGAGGCTCTTTTGGGAGTGTAAGGCGTGCAGCAGCACGAGGCCGGTACGAGGTGAGAAGTGCGAAATGAGAAGTCAAGAAGGCCGGCGGCAAGGGGCGCCTCGGAGTCGTGCCGTTCTTCACTTCTCACCTCATGGGATTACTTCACCTTCGGCCGCATCGGCAGGTCCGCGACCTTGTGGGTGAAGAAAAGGCGGGCGACCTTCTCGGCGTAGCCCTCGGTCAGAATCGACTCCTGCTGGCCCGGCTCCTCGGCCGTAACGTCGGGTTGCGTCTCGCCCGTCATCAGGCGCGCGGCCGACAGGACGGGCCAGACCTGCTGGCCCGTGTTGGGCGAAACCAGGCGCACTGCCGCCTCGGTGTAACCTTGATAAACGTTCGAGCCGGGGGCGTCTCGCAGGCGGAACTCCAGGACCTCCACGTGGAGCACCAGGTCAACGTTGAAGAACTTGCCGACCTGCGCAACAGACCACTGGTTGAACTTCGGTTCCGCCTGCCGCGCGGCATCGACGCTGTGGGCCGGGACGATCGGGCCGCACGCCTTGTGCTCCGCCAGGACCTTGCTGATGGCGTCGGCCAGGGCGGACTCAAGACGCGGAAACTCCGAGGCCGCGGCCGGGTCCTTGGTGTCCACCAGCACCAGGAGACTCTTGCCGTTCAGGTCGTACTCGGCATGGACGGTGTCCTCCGGCACCCACGGGCCGACCGTCTTGACAAGCAGCCAAGCGAAAGCCTGGCATCCTGCCGCGGCGGCTGCGGCGGCAAGGAGCATCGCGGCCCACAGGGCGAGGTTTCTTAGATAAAAAAGGCGGCGCGGGATCACGGGCGGCCTCCTTTGACCTCCACCTGGTACTCGTGGAACTTGTTGATCACCGCAACGGCGAAGGCCGCGTTCGTGTAATGGCGGATGACCCGCTCGGTCGTGCCGAGGACGCCTACCGGCCCTTCCGGCGGGTAAACGGTCTCCACGCTACTCTCGTACACGGGGTTGCGCTCGGCCTGCGTCTCCGCCACCTGGATGCGTGCCCGGACGCGCCCGCGGTAAAGGTTGGCCGAGCGGTCCTCCATCATCGTGTACCGCTCCAGTTCCACGTACAGGATGGTGTCGGCCTGGAAGGCCTTGGCGATGTCCACCAGCGACATGTTGGGCCACTCCAGGTTCGACTCCTGCCAGCGGACAACCTGGACGGGGTGCACGATGGTCTTGACGCGCGGCCGCAGGGACCGCAGGATTTCGTTCACCAGGTCGCTGCTGACCTCCAGCGGGGCGGTGGGGTCGTTGAACAGTATCTCTGTGCCGGCGTAGGTGACGATTACCAGCCGCTCGGCCTTGAGCGGATACTCGGCCTTGATGGTCTGCTTGGGGTGGCGCGGAGCGATGAACCAAGACAAGAGGTTCGCGGGCGGACACCCGCACGCCGCCAGGCCAAGCGCGGCGATGAGGCCCGCCAGCGCCTGTCGGCGCAGCGGGCTGAGATGGTTGCCAGGCTTCATAGGTCGTCGCTCCGCGCTCGGCGAGCCAAAAGACAAGGAGAATGTTGAATGCGAAATATTGAATATTCAATATTGAGTATTCAATATTTAATATTCTCCTCGTCTTTGCAGGGCCGGCGCGGCCCCGATGCGCCGCCGGGGTTCCACCTGCCGTTTCACGGACGCCGCGTCCGTGCTCGGCAAGCCGGGCGGCTAGACAATCGTCGCCCACTTGTACGCCCACGACGCAAGGCCCGCAAGGGCCAGGAATATGATTGCGGCCACGATGCGGTTGGCCGTCACGAGCGGCAGCCAACTGCGGCCTGCCGCCAGCGTCGCCGCCGTCAGGGCAAGCCCGCCTGCCGTGAGCACGAACACCAGCAGGCCGAAGGGCTGGTTTGCGAGCGCCTCGCCCAGCCGCCCGTGCGCCGCCAGGACAAACGAGGTTGTCACTCCGCACGTGGGGCAGGGGCGGCCGGTCACTACCAGCATGCCGCACGGCGGCAGGCCGAGAACGGTATGCGTGCCGGTTCCGGCGGGTGAGGGCGTAAGGAGCAGGCCGGCCGCGAGGGCTGCCGTCAGCGCGAGGGCCACGACGGCCTGAGCGACCTTCTCGGTGGGAGAGGCCCGTGGCCAGGGCCACCCGCGCAAGCGAGCGGCGGCCCGGCGA
>Ga0194111_10007162_pt1 | contig 12517 bp, 13 predicted proteins | sample TA2KigC300mmetaG_FD_146194 | JGI IMG/M metagenome (GOLD analysis project Ga0194111, IMG submission 146194) | Freshwater microbial communities from Lake Tanganyika, Tanzania - TA2015033 Kigoma Deep Cast 300m | ecosystem: Environmental > Aquatic > Freshwater > Lake | place: Tanzania: Lake... | reverse complement strand
CGCAGTGTCGCCCAAAAAATGCGAGAGCTGACACGTAATGTTCGTTTGGTTTTCGACTACTTACGGATGACAGCAAATTCATGCCATGCCCACGCCTGAGAAAGGAGAACAAATTTACCGTGCACCCTTTCTTGACATCACTATCCCTCTTTCTTAGAATACAATAAACATGAAAAAAACGACCCATCTCTATGTTCTAAAAGAAATCTTTCCGATCTTTTTCATCGGCTTGATGACCTTCACCATCATCCTCCTGATGGACAAAATCCTCAAACTGATTGAACTCATTGTGACCAGAGGGGTCTCCCTTTCTCAGATCCTCATGCTTCTTGTTTTCATCTCCCCTTCCTTCCTCATCTTCACCATTCCGATAGCCTTTTTGTTAGCCACCCTACTTTCTTTCGGAAGACTCTCCGGTGATAGCGAAGTGACTGCATTTAAAGCTTCGGGGATAAGCCTCTATCAGCTCTATCTTCCGGTCCTTCTTATTTCCATCGTTGCTTATCTGTTGACCACCTCTCTGGTCATCTATGGGCTTCCCTGGGGAAACCGAGGGTTTAAGGCAACTCTCTATCTCATGGCACAATCAAAGGGGGATATTGAAATCAAAGAGAGGGTCTTCAATGATGTCTTTGATGGATTTGTGATCTATGTCGATAAAGTCCCCCTCCAGGGCAAGAAGATGGAGGGAATTCTCATCCATGATGAGAGAGATAAGGAGAAAGTGAATACGATCTTTGCCCGGGAAGGTTTCCTTGTCAGTAACCCGAAGTCCCAGGAGGTGGTCCTCAGGCTTCTTGACGGAGATATCCACCGGTTTGAGCCCCGCACCAATATCTATCAAAAGATGCAATTCAACACCTATGATCTCAGGCTCGAACTTGCTAAAACGTTCGCTGCAATGGGAAAGAAATTGAAAGATCATGAGATGTCGATTGACGATATTAAAGAAAAGATTGAGATGAGAAAAGTCATAGGAGCAGATATCACTCCTCAGGAAGTCGAACTCCATAAGCGGTATGCCATTCCTTTTTCTTGTCTTGTCTTTGGACTGCTCGGGGTTCCACTGGGGATTCAACCCCGCCGTTCAGGAAGGTCCTATGGGTTTGTCCTCAGCCTTCTCCTTCTTCTCGCCTATTATATCTCACTCACGGCCTCTGAAATTCTGGCTATCCGGAAAACGATTCCTCCGTTTCTGGCGGGATGGGCTCCCAACTTCCTATTCGGAGTTTTTGGAATTTATCTCCTGATTAAGGCTGCAAAGGAATCTCCCTTTAAACCTCTGGTCTGGGTGACGGAGGCATTCGACTTCATCCAGAGAAAGTGGAAAGGGCTCTTTGAAGATGTTTGAAAGTCATTTGGTCTTACACCGTTATGTCATCCGTGAATATCTGAAAGTCTTCTTTCTCAGTCTGAGCGGATTAATCCTCATCTATGTGGTTGTCCTTTTTTTTCAGAAAGTAGATACATTTATTAAATATCAAGCTCCATTTTTCCTCATTTTTGAATATCTTCTCTTCAAGATCCCCGAGGTGATCTTTCAATGGACCCTTCCCTATGCCGTATTGCTCTCCACCCTTCTCACCCTGGGGACCTTTTCCCGCCACAGTGAGATTACCGCTATGAAGGCGGGGGGGGTTAGCCTTTATCGAATCACCATTCCACTATTTATCATCGCCCTCTTCATCAGCCTCATTTCATTCATTGGAAACGAGTATCTTGTCCCCTTGACCAACCAGAAGACGCGTTATCTCCTTTCGGCACAAGTGAGGAAAGAACAGCAGACCAGTTTCTTCAAAAATTACAAACTCTGGTACCGTAGCGACCGCGGCATCTTCAACATCCAATTGTTAGATCCGGAGAAAAGAGAATTGAAAGGGATCACCCTTTATCAATTTGATGATCAATTCCGTTGCACCTATCGGATCGATGCCAGAGAAGCGAAATGGATCGATGGGAAATGGAAATTCTATCAGGGGGCAACGAGGGAGTTCGGAGAGGGAGGGACGATTCGAACCCTCCCCTTTTCAGAGATGGAGATTTCCCTCCCGGAGGACTGGGAATCTTTTCAGAGGATCGAGCGTAAGGCAGGAGAAATGAGTTACACCGAACTACGAAACTATGTCCAGAAGATTCAGGCCTCGGGTTATGATTCCACCCGATATCTGGTGGATCTTTACTCGAAACTTTCTTTTCCTTTCTTAAACCTGATCATGGTCCTGATCGGTATTCCATTTGCCTTGAAGACTGGACGATCAGGAGGGATCGCCTTGAGCATTGGGATAAGCGTCATGATCGGGTTTGCCTATGGCGTGACCTTCTATATCTTCCTCTCCTTTGGAAAATCTGGGATCCTCCCCCCTCTCCTGGCTGCCTGGACACCCACCCTGCTCTTTGGCCTCGCCGGGATCTTCACCTTGACCAACATCCGACAATAAGGGTTATGGTGTTGATTGGGTTTATTGGGTTTGTTGGGTTAAACCCAATGAACTCAACGAACTCAATAGACCGATTAACCAATTTAAAGATTGGCGAGTTGGTTAAAGAAGGCGTTGATGTCCCGGAGGGTATCGGTCAGGATGAGAATCCCGATGGCAATGAGAAAGATTCCGCTGATGAGTGTAACCCACCTCATATAACGTTTGATCTTATCAAAGGCCGACAGAAAAGAATTGAAGGCCAGGGAGGATAGGAAAAAGGGAATGCCAAGTCCTAAGGAATAGACCGCCAACAGCAGAATGCCTGTGGTGAAGCTTTTAGCGGTGCTTGCATAGATGAGAATAGTGGAGAGGATGGGACCGATGCAGGGAGTCCATCCTGCCGCAAAGACCACACCTACCAGAAAAGAACCCAGATAGCCTAGGGGTTTTTTCCCCATCTCGAATCGTTTCTCCATCTGGAGAAAAGGGATGTTGATGATACCGGTAAATTGAATGCCGAGAATGATGATGAGCACTCCTCCCACCTTCATGATCCAAGATTGATATTCAATGAGTATCTGCCCCAGATAAGAAGCGGATGCACCCATCAGAATGAAGACCGTTGAAAACCCTGTTATGAAAAGAATGGAATGCAGGGTCGTCGCCAAACGGACCTTTGATTTGGCTTTTTCATCGGTCAGATCTTGAAAAGAGACCCCAGTGATATAGGTGATATAGGAAGGGACCAAAGGCAGGACGCAGGGTGAGACAAAAGAAAGGAGCCCTGCCGTAAACGCAATTAGAGTTGAAACGTCTTGTTGGGGGTGCATAGGAAATTAATATATTTATACAATAATTCGAAAAAAAAAGACACCTATTTCTTTTTATATCCGTTGACAACGAAAGAACACAATGGTAAATTTTTATCAAAATGATTCAGGAGGTTGGTTATGGCTATTCTGGAAGTCAGCATTGTTCCGATCGGGACCGGAGGGACAAGCGTCAGTGCTTATGTGGCAGAGTGCGTTAAGATTTTACAAAAGGAGAAGAAGATTAAACACGAACTCACCTCCATGGGATCCAATCTTGAAGGTGACCTAAAGAACCTGATGCGCGTGGTGATGAAAATGCACGAAGTTCCTTTTCGTAAGGGCGCCAAGCGAGTTTCAACCGCGATCAGAATTGATGATCGTCGGGATAAGAAAGGAACCCTGGAGGGTAAGAAAAAAGCGGTCGAAGCCAAATTAAAAAAACAATAAAGTTCATCGTCCATTGTTTATCGTTCAACGTTTACCAACAGGAGGTTATCATGAAAATAAAATGGTACGGTCATGCAGCCTTTTTAATCACCTCTGAAAAGGGAACAAAGATCATTCTCGATCCTTATGAACCCGGAGCCTTTGGGGGACAGCTTTCCTACGGCAAGATCAATGACCAGGCAGATATGGTCCTCACCAGTCATGATCATGCAGACCACAATGATACGAAAAGCCTTCCGGGTTCACCACAGGTGGTCAAAGGAAGTGGATCGAAGACGATCAAAGGGGTCTCCATCAAAGGAATTTCCACCTATCATGATTCTTCCAAAGGAAGCGAACGTGGAGCGAATACCATCTTTAACCTTCAGGTTGATGGAATTCAGGTCTGCCATCTGGGAGACCTCGGTCATCTCCTGAGCGATAAAGAGGTTGCGGAGATCGGTCCGGTGGACGTCCTTCTCATTCCTGTGGGAGGATTTTTTACGATCGACGCCAAAGAGGCAACCCGTGTGGCTGAACAGATCAAACCGAAGGTCCTTATCCCCATGCATTTTAAGACGGGGAAGTGTGGATTTTCCATCGCACCAGTCGAAGATTTTATAAAGGGGAAACCCGCTCCCAAACAGATTGGATCCAGTGAGACGACTTTCGATAAAGCCTCCCTTTCACAAAAGATGGAGATCGTTATCCTGGAGCATGCCCTGTAATTTTTACGGCGAATTACACCAATGATACCGAGTTTCACGAATAAAATCTATTCGTGTCATTTGTTATCATTCGTCCTGTTCGTTATCGCTTTTGAGCAAAATTTATGGCCAAGCCCCATTTGAATCTTCTGCTCACGGCAGAAGAGATTGAATCGATCGTAAAAAAACTGGCGGATCAGATCTCCAGGGATTACGAGGGAAAAGAACTCATCCTGGTTTGCGTCCTGAAGGGCGCCTTCATGTTTCTTTCAGACCTGATCCGCCATCTCCGGATTCCAGTGAAGGTCGATTTCGTCAGGCTCGCCAGTTACGGGGCCGGAACAAAGAGCTCTGGACTGGTTGAAATCACCAAAGATATTGAAACCCCCATTGATGGGAAAGATGTGCTCATCATCGAAGATATCGTCGATAGCGGCCGGACCCTCGTTTTTTTGAAAGAACGGCTATCCCTCTCAAATCCTCGCTCTGTAAAGATCTGTGCCCTTCTGGATAAAAAAGCCCGCCGAGAAGTGGAAACGAATGCGGACTACCTGGGCAAAGAGATCGAGAATGTTTTTATTGTAGGTTATGGGATTGACTTCAATGAAAACTACCGTAACCTTCCAGAGATCTACTATGTCTCCCCTTCCGAGCAGGAAAAAAAGTGAAGCTCCCCGTGCTTACGCACGGGGCATCTTCAAAGCTTCGGCGAAACCCGCCGAAGCACCCTACTCCGCTCCTTCGGAGTCGCATTCATCCCCGTCCTTCCGGACAGGGTATTCTGCGAAGGCGGGTAAAAGAGAGGGGATCATCTTTTGCCTTCTCCTCGCCTCTCTTCTCCTTCATGGCTCTGTTCTATCCCAGCCAAAGCCTTCTGCTGTGGAAGATTCGCATCTCTTCAAGGAGGGTGAAACTCTTTTTGCAAGAGGAGAAGTTGAAAAAGCCCTGTGGCGTTTCAAACAGTTGGTCACAGAACATCCCAGGAGCCCGCTCCTGAATGAAAGCAGATTCAGGATGGCTATCTGCTATTCCCATCTCAAAAGACATAAGGAAGCCGTTCAAGTTCTCAATGGTCTGCTTTCCACTTCCCCTCCCCCTCCCCGAATGGTTCAGCTTTTCACCCTTCTCGGTGACAATTACCTCGATTTAAAAGATCGGATCAATGCCTTATTATGGTACGGGAAAGGCATTCTCGTTCCAGGACAACCACATGATGAACTTAAAAAGAAGGTCAGATCCCTCATTGATACACTTGATACAGAAGAGGAGTTGAGTCAAGTGGAGTTGACTTATCGAGGCGCATATGCCGGAGGGTATGCGAAGTTGAGACTGGCTCAGATGGCAAAGAAATTGGGATATGATTCCGTTGCCAGGAAGATGCTAAGCGAACTGGAAAAAGAATATCCGGGGATGGACTACTCCGTCCAGGCGAAAGAGGTCTCTGAATCGTTCCCCCTTCCCCCGAAATCGAAATATCGGGTTGGCGTCGTCCTTCCTTTGAGCGGGATCTATAAATCCTTCGGCGAAAAAGCCCTCGATGGAATTCGACTCGCCGTAAAAGAAAAAGAATCAAAAGGAAAGATCCCTCTCATCTCTTTGATCATTCGCGATTCCAAAGGAAGCGCTTCGGAGGCTGAAAAGGCAGTCGAGGAATTGGCAAAAGGGGAAAAGGTCATTAGCATCATTGGTCCTCTGCTCAGTATAACGGTGGACCGAGCATCCCAAAAGGCTCAACAGCTAAAAGTCCCCCTCCTCAGCCTTTCACAGAAGGACCCCTCATTGGGAAAAGGAGAATTTATCTTCCAAAATTCACTTACTCCGGTTGATCAGATTCAGGGGCTTGTGGCATTTGCCATCAAGGACCTGGAACTCCGCACCTTTGCCGTTTTTTATCCCAACTCGCCTTATGGATTTCATTTCAAGAATCTCTTCAACCAGGAAATTGTCAGAATGGGTGGCAGAGTTTTGGGCACCGTGGTCTATCAGGAAGAACAGACCGATTTTCGTCAGGAGATCAAAGGTTTTTTTAAGGTAGAGACCATTCAGAGGCAAGCGGGAACAAAAAAAAAGGAAGAGGAATTTAAACAGGGGCTTTCCGTGGATGGACTCTTTATACCAGACACCCATGATCGGGTGGGCACGATCCTCTCGCAGTGCGCTTATTTCGATATCAAAGGAACTACCTTTCTTGGGACGAATGCATGGAATGGTTCAGGACTCTTTTCTGCGGATGCAAAAGCAATAGAAGGGGCGATCTTCGTTGATGCTTTTTCAAAAGAGGACTCCCGTTCGAAGAATTTTGTTGATGAATTTCAAAAGGAGTATAAACGTCCTCCGGAAACCCTTGAGGCTATCTGTTACGATGGGGCAAGGTTTCTACAAGAGATCCTACTATCCAAATCTCCTTCTACCACCTCCGAGTTGAAGGAAGAATTTCGAAAGTTCCATCCATTTAAAGGCGTTTCGGGGTTAAAAGGGTTTAGGGAAGATGGGAAGGCTAATCGAACCCTCTCCATTTTTAGAGTAAAAAATGGCCAGATCGAACTTTTTTCACAATAATCATATTTCGTTTAACGGTAATGGTAACGATGCCCGTATCGTTCTTAAAAGGCTACGTCACTCGTACTTAATTCTTTTAAACGTACCCGTTACCTAAAGACGAAACGGGCTTCGTAGCCTTAACCTTAACCAATTGACCCTCACCCCTTATTTCAAAATGAACATACTCCATCCCTGGGAAGTCAGTGAAGAAGAGGCTACTCAAATCCAGAATGATTTAAGACCCCATCTCATCCTGAAAAACACATTTTCAAGACTGAAGACGATAGGGGGAGCTGATGTTGCCTATTCAAAGGACGGGAAGAACCTCTTCGGGGCGGTTACTGTTCTCTCCTATCCTGAAATGAACCCCATCGATGCATCTACAGCCAGCGGAGAGATTTCATTCCCCTATATTCCAGGCCTGTTCAGTTTTCGGGAGGGCCCAATCCTTGTCAAAGCCTTTCAGGGGCTAAGGGTAAAGCCTGATCTAATGATCTTCGAAGGTCATGGCATAGCCCATCCGAGAGGATTGGGATTAGCCTCACATCTGGGCCTCTGGCTTGGCATTCCATCCATCGGCTGTGCCAGAACATCCCTTTTGGGAGAATATCAATCTCCCGAAATCTCAAAAGGAAGTTATGAATGGGTCTATCTGGGGAAGAAAAAGGTGGGCGCTGCCCTGAGGACGAGACAGGGAGTTAAACCGGTCTTTGTCTCGCCAGGCCATCGAATCGATCTGGTGAACAGTGTCCGGATTGTGCTCGCCACCTGCCAGAGATATCGAACCCCAGAACCGTTACGAAAAGCCCATTACCTCACTATAAAAATGATTAACAAAAATAATTGACATATTTTACAGTTGTGATAATTTTGAATTTCATTAAAATTTGTACGTACTTTGCAATTGGAAAGGATATCCTGATTGAAATACCGAATTGAATATTCTCCTGACACGGAAGACCACTTTCGCGCTTTGACAAAACACCAGCAAGTGACGGTTCTGGACACAGTGGAAAAACAGCTCCAATATCAACCGGCTATCGAAACAAGAAATAGAAAACCCATGCGCCCTAACCCAATTGCTCCGTGGGAGTTGCGAATTGGTAACTTGCGTGTTTATTATGATATTGAAGATGATCCAGAGTATGTTGTTTATATTCGAGCCATTGGAATCAAAGAGAGGAATAATGTTAAAATTGGAAAAGAGGTGATAAAGTTATGAAAACCGTTGAATTTGCTAAAGCCACTCTACCGCTGTCCGATTACACAAAAAAGGTTAAAAAGGAACCGTTTATCATTACAAAAGAAGGAAAACCTGTAGCAGCTTTGGTAAGCATCTCAAATGCTGATATTGAAACTGTTTCTTTGAGCAATCATCCAAAGTTTATTGCCCTTATCGAGCGGTCACGGGCAAGGCAAAAAGCCGAGGGAGGAATTTCTACGGAAGAAATGCGCCGACGGCTTGAGAAAACCTAATTACTTATACCTCTCCAAATACTTTTCTAATCGGCTCATTCCCTCTACGATATTCTCCATGGAGTTGGCATAACAGAATCGGAGATATCCTTCTGCATTTGAACCGAAATCGATTCCTGGTGCGACACCCACCTTTGCTTCCTGAAGAATGTCAAAGGCAAGTTTATAGGAGTCTTTTGAAAACCGTTTGGCATTGGCAAGAACATAGAATGCCCCTGTGGGTTCTACGGTGATGCCAAACCCCATTTCTTTAAGTCTCTGGATGAGATAACGGCGCCGCTGGTCATAAGTCTCCACCATCTTCTGAATATCTTGCTCAGCCTCTTTCAATCCGGCGAGCGCTCCCCACTGAGCAAAGGAACTGGCTGAGATGAAAAGGTTCTGTTGAATCTTCTGCATGGGCCTTACAAATTCTCTGGGCGCGATCAAATAGCCCAACCTCCAACCTGTCATCGCATAGAGTTTTGAAAAACCGTTAATGACAAAGGCTCGCTCGGTAAATTCAAGAATGGAATGGGCTTTCCCCTCATAGACCAACCCATGGTAGATTTCATCAGAGATGATATGGGGAGAAAATTGTGCGATCTTCTTCATCCGCTCCGCAGACATGATGTTACCTGTCGGATTTGCAGGAGAATTGATCATGATCCCTTTCACCTTCGGACCCAGTTTCTCCTCTATCATCTCAGGAAGATACTGAAACCCCTCCTCCTCGAACACCTCCACGAAGACAGGTACGCCGTCCACAAACCGGATGATATTGGGGTAACACGGATAATAGGGGTTTGAGAGGATAACTTCGTCGCCAGCATCCAGCAAAGCCGAAAAGAGAAGAAGCATGGCCGGAGAGGTTCCAGAGGCCACCAGAACCTGTTCAGGTAAAATCCTGACCCGATACTTCTTCCAGTAATCTTCGGCAATGGCCTCCCTCAACTCGATGAGCCCCATGCTGTGGGTATAATGCGTCTTCCCATCGCAGATCGCACGATATCCTGCCTCATTAATACACTCTGGAGTATCGAAGTCCGGCTCTCCCACTTCAAGGTGGATGACGTGTTCACCATCCCTCTCCAATTCTTGAGCCCTCTCTAAAACATCCATCACAATAAAAGGAGGAATCTCTTTTGCTTTTTTGGATATCATCGTTTACCCCTCGAGATTCCGAAATAAATTCGGAATGACATGTTTCTTCTTCTCATGCTTCTGAACCCTGGGCTGAACTTGATTCAGCCTCGTTTCAGCATCTAATTTAAGGTTTGCATTAATTACTACCTAAATTGAGCGATTTTCTTAAATTTCATTGTAGCGCAACCCTTTAGGGTTGCTTCTGATCCCTGCCTGCGGCAGGCAAGCAAGGCTAAAGCCTTGCGCTACAAATCACCCTTTGGGTGACTGTAAATTGGAATTTATTTGGGATTTGGAATTTGGGATTTGGTGCTTATCTTAATTGGATCCCCTCTCTTCATCTTCAGCATCTCCTGGGCATTTCCTTCTCTCACCGATATTTCCAGAAATCCTCCGCTACCGATAAGAGCCATCGGATCGTTTTTCTTACCTTCGTCATATCCTCTTTTTAAGTCCCGTATGATTTTCTCCCTCACTCTGATTTGAAATGGCTGATCTTTGATAAAGCGGAAGAATATCTCCTTTTCAATATTGGTGATGAGGTTCCCAAAGCGGTCAATCAGAAGAATTTTCCCATAAAGATTCTTACCTTTTACTTCTGGTTCTTTAAGGCTGAGTTTTACCCAGTGATCAAGCTTATTCCCGAAGCGTCTGGGATTAATCGCCAGAGAGAGATGAGCAGCTACCGGAGCAAAGATATCCCGACCATGGAACGTGTTGCTGATATCAGGAAGGAAATATTTTCGATGGGTGAGGTGGATCACCTGTTTCACCCCATCCCTTTTTGCGGCCAGCGTGAAGAGCCCATTGTCAGGGCCAACAAAGAGATAATTTTTCGTCTGGAGAAGAATGGGTTTCCTCCGCCCCCCTACCCCGGGATCAACGACAGCAACATGGATTGTCCCTTTAGGGAAATAGGAAAAGGCATTGGCTAAAAGTATGGCCCCTTCCTGAACATCCTGCGGATGGACCTCGTGTGTGATATCCACCAGGGTGCATTGGGGATTGATGCTTAAAATCACCCCTTTCATGGAGGCCACATAATGGTCTTTGGTCCCAAAATCAGTAAGCAGAGTGATGATAGGCTTCCTCATGAGGACTCTCGGAAGTTCGGAGTGCGCCTGCCCCGATCAAATCGGGGGAGTTTGGAGTTCGGAGTTGCAAAGATTTTTTTAAGATTCTTATTGAAAGGCGGGCGAATCAGTCCCTTTTCTGTGATGATTCCCTGAATGAGTGAATGCGGGGTGACATCAAAAGCAGGATTAAAAACCTTTACCCTTTGAGGAGCAATCCGTCTTCCTCCGATATGAGTCACTTCCTCTTCTGCTCTCTCTTCAATCCTGATCTCCTCTCCTGAGGCCAATAGGATATCAATGGTTGAAGTCGGAGCAGCAACATAAAATGGGATCTGATGGTGGTTGGCGAGAATCGCAAGCGAGTAGGTTCCGATCTTATTGGCCACGTCTCCATTTTTTGCAATACGGTCTGCCCCTACGATGATGAGATCAATTCTCCCCTGTTTCATCAACCATCCTGACATATTATCGGTCAAGACCGTTACCGGGATGTTGGCCTGGATGAGTTCCCAGGCGGTCAATCGTGCTCCTTGAAGCATGGGCCTGGTTTCATCTGCGTAGACCTGAAACCTTTTTCCCTCTGACCAGGCCGCATAGAGCACACCAAGAGCAGTGCCATAGCCAGCCGTTGCCAGGGCTCCTGCATTGCAATGGGTGAGGATTCTGTCTCCGTCCTTAATGAGTTTCTTCCCATGCTCCCCTACTTTCTTGTTTACCTCGATATCCTCTTTATGAATGAGTAAAGCTTCCTCTACCAATCGCCTCCTGGTTTCTTCAACCCCATATCTGTTCACTTGTTCTAATATTCTTCTCATCCTGTTGATCGCCCAGAAGAGATTGACTGCGGTCGGCCTCGTTTGACCCATCCGGTCGCAAACTTTTTCTATTTCCTTTCTAAAAATATCCGGGCGGCGAGTCCGGATTTTTTGACCGGCAAGAGCAATTCCCATGGCTGCCGCCACGCCAATAGCAGGAGCGCCACGAATCGCCAGGGTTTTTATAGCCCTGGCGACTGCGGAAGGATCCTTGCAGTCAAGATAACGGACCACGTCAGGAAGCATCCTCTGGTCGAGGATCCTTACACAATCACCTTTCCATTCAATCGTCTTAAACTTCATCTCATTCACCAGGCTAAGGCTGAGGTTGAGGTTAAGAAACAACCATACTCAGCCTTAACCTCAACCTCAACCTTTCAGTTTCTTGCGGAGCAATTCGTTGACCAGTTTGGGGTTGGCTTTTCCTTTTGTTCCCTTCATCACTTCCCCTACGAGAAAGCCGAAGACCTTTTCTTTTCCATTCCTGTAGTCTTCGACCAGTTTCGGGTTGGATTGAAGCACGTTTTCGACCACCCCTTCGATCTCGCCTGTATCGAGAATCTGGACCCACCCCTTCTCTTTGACGATCATGGCAGGCCAGTCCCCGGTGCGATACATTTCCTCAAAAACATCTTTTGCAATTTTTCCGCTGATCGTCCCCTCTTTCATCATCGTGAGCATTTCAGCCAGATGTTTTGGGGTGACAAGGCATTGCTCGATCTCTTTTTCGTCCCGCTTCATCTCCCTGAGGAGGTCGCCCATCATCCAGTTGCTTACGGTTTTGGGTTCAGGGAAAAGGCGGACGCAGTCCTCAAAAAAGTTTGCCATCGCCTTTGTGGAAGTTAAGATTTCGGCATCGTATTCGGGAATCTTATAGTCTTGGATAAACCGCTCCCTCTTCTGGTCAGGCAGTTCTGGGAGACCTTTTCGTATCTCTTCAATCCACTGATCATCTACTCTCAGGGGAACGAGGTCCGGGTCCGGGAAATACCGGTAGTCGTGAGCCTCTTCCTTCCCTCTCATGGATACAGTAATATTCTGATCCGTATCCCAGAGCCTTGTCTCCTGAATAACTTCCTCTCCATCTTTCAACACTTCAATCTGACGCTTAATTTCATA
>Ga0194111_10007159_pt1 | contig 12522 bp, 11 predicted proteins | sample TA2KigC300mmetaG_FD_146194 | JGI IMG/M metagenome (GOLD analysis project Ga0194111, IMG submission 146194) | Freshwater microbial communities from Lake Tanganyika, Tanzania - TA2015033 Kigoma Deep Cast 300m | ecosystem: Environmental > Aquatic > Freshwater > Lake | place: Tanzania: Lake... | reverse complement strand
ACCGCCTTCGGCATCTTGGGCCTGAATGACTTTGCTTTTGATGAGGCCTTGAATATCTCCCGCTCTTTAAACATCTCCCTCACCGGCAAGCCCGCCGGCTACCGGGTGGAGGGTCGCATGATCGGCGTCAACCAGCAGGGCACCGGCCGGCGCAGTCGGGGGGCACACGCTGAGACCACCGGCTTCCATGCTCCCCTGGTACGTAAAGGCTCCAAGCTGCGGTTGGCCAGACCGGAGGAGCGCAATGAGAACCGCCTGGCCAACCCCCAGACCCACTGGGATATTCTACACGGGGTGATCCAGAGCTTCCGAGATGGCGACATCCCGGTGGCCCGGGCCTACCTGGAACGGCACGCTGCCGACCACCGGGGCAAGATCCTGGATCTCCTCCGGGTCTGGGCCGGGGAGATGGATGATCAGGGTTTACGGAAAGAAGCGGAAGCGATTTTGTTCGGGCTGAAATAATGTCTTTACATATCAACCACGTCAGGTATCTGGGCGACTTCTGCCTGCGCCTCTGGTTCAACGACGGCCAGGTCAAAGACGTGGATTTAAAGGATGACCTGTATGGCGAGGTTTTTGAACCGCTCCAGAATCAGGAATTTTTTCAGCAGGTAAAAGTTAATCCCGAGACCAAAACCGTGGAATGGCCCAACGGTGCGGATTTCGCCCCGGAATACCTGTCAGAGATAGGCCAGACCATTAAAAAGATGGCCTGAAAACTGGTGTTATTTGGGCGCGGGGGTAAGATCTTATCAAAAATGACCGACCAAGCTAAATCTGATAGTAACTCTCATGTCCTCAGGCCGGAGTTGCCCACCTTTCGGGACTATCCTTGGCGCCTTTCTTATCGCAGTTCTGCCACTGGCCCCGGCGGCAAACCCGTCAATATTCTCCACGATTTCTATATTCCTGTTTTACAGCGGGCCGTCCGCTACGACCGGGTGGCTGGATACTTTCGTTCTACCTCCTTGGCTGCGGCCTCCCAGGGCTTTACCGCTTTTGCCGGCCGGAAGGGTAAAATCCGTCTGATTGTGGGGGCTGATTTAGACCCCAAAGATGTCCAGGCCATTCTCAATGCCTATACCAATCAGGGGACTGAGGTGTCTCCAACTGACACCTTGTTGGAGCAAGCTCTCAAGGTTGGCTTAGATCACCCTGAAACGTGGCCGGAAAATGTCTGCCATGGGGTGCAGCTTTTGGGTTGGCTCATCGCCAGGCAGGTTTTGGAGATCAAGGTGGCCCTGCGGGTTCATGCCCAAAGTGGTGAGCCACTGCCCTTTGAATCGGTGGAAGATGGCTATGTCCATATGAAATGGGGCGTGTTTGCCGATGCCCTGGGTAATCGGATGTATATCAGCGGCTCCTTGAACGAATCAAAGACAGCCCTCACCCTGAATGCCGAAAACCTTGATGTGCACTGCGAATGGCGCGGGGAAACGGAGCAACAAAGAGTGGAGGAGGCGGATCGGGAGTTTCACGATCTCTGGGAAGACCGGGCCGGTGGTTTGCGGGTGCTCAGCCTCCCGGAAGCCCTCCGGAAGTGCCTGATTAAAATTGCCGCGGGGATGTCGCGCCCCCAGGAAATTGACGGTACCGGTGCCCCTCCTCTCCAGATCCCACCGCCGAGTTCCCGGGAGTTCCTTGGTTTTGCTCTGATTAAAGACGGGCCGCGTCTGCCGGGAGGGCGTTTTGTGGGACTGGAGACTGCTCCCATTACCCCCTGGCCGCACCAGCAGATCGTGGCCAGGCGGGTCATATCCACCTGGCCCTGCAGCTATCTCCTCTGCGATGAGGTCGGTCTGGGAAAGACCATTGAAGCCGGTCTGATCATCCGCTCCCTGTATCTCTCGGGATGGGTGACCCGGGTTATGGTGGCGGCCCCGGCCAGCCTGACCAGACAATGGCAGCGGGAAATGGCCGCAAAATTTTTCTTGCCTTTTGCCCGGGCCTTGGGGGGCGCCGAACCACGCCACGAATATCTGTTGCCCGGGGAAGAGCAGAGAAGCTCCGGCTCTCTCTTTGATCCCGAGCTCTTAATCATTTCCACCGGCCTGTTGGTCAGGCAAGAGAAGGAAGCACTGCTGAAGCGGGCGGCTGACTTCGATCTTACCCTGCTCGACGAAGCGCATTACGCCCGCCGGAAGAATTCTACCCAGGGTCCTCGGGCCGAACCGAAATTCGGGCGCTTGCACAACACCCTGGCCGATATCCTCCGCCCTAAAAGCAGATGCCTGCTTATGGCCACCGCCACCCCCATGCAATTAGATCCGGTGGAGGTCTTCGACCTGATTCGCCTGACCGGGCGCGTCGGTCCTTTTCAATTCGATCCAGGCCTGAGTCAGTGGTATTACGACATCCTGACCAGATTGGCCAGGGAAGAGCAGGTCAAAGAGGGGGAGTGGGCCTTCCTGCGCCGGGTCATTCTTGACTTGGAGCATCACGACCCCCACCATCATGCGTACCTCAAACAAGTAGTAGTGGATGGCAGGAGTCGTCTGGCAGTGCGTCGCTGGCTGGAGCAGGACAGGCGTCCTGCCCCGGCGGATATGAAAAGAATTATCCGATTAATCTTTAGCGCTTCACCCCTGCACCGGGTTATGCTCCGGCATACCCGGGCGCTGTTGGAGATCTACCGGGAAAAAAATCAGTTGGCTGCCAACCTGGCTAAAAGAACCATCTTACCGCTCCCCCGGATTGTTTTTACCCCCCAGGAAAAGCAATGTTATGAACAGCTGGAGATTTATTGCCAGGAATTGGCGACCCAGATTGCTCAACAGGATAATAAGAATCAGGTGATCGCTGTGCTCGGGTTTTATTTGAGTTTTATCCGTTTGCGATTTGCCTCCAGCCTTTTTGCCATACAGCAGACATTAAAGCGGCGCCGCCAGCGGGTCAGATATACCCTGGAACATTTCGCCGAGCAGAGGGAAGCGTTCTGGGAAGAATGGGACCTGGAAGACCTGCTGGAAGACGCGGACGAAGACACCCCCTTTATCCAGACCCTGTTGGAAAACCGGAGTCCGGAGGATTTAAAATGGGAATGGGATTTTCTTAAACAAATGTTAGATCCCCTGGAGAATCTCTCTGGCCCTTCTTCCAAGATGCAGGTCCTGCTCAAGGTTTTAAATGACCGGAGAATCGGGGGAACTGCGCGCCTCAGGCAAACGGTAATTTTCACTAGATTTTACGATACCTTAAGTGATATCGTGGACCGTTTGCGGAGAATTGACCCGGGGCTGTTGATCGGCACGTTTTCCGGGCGGGGAGGTCAATATACCGATTCAAAGACGGGGAGACTGGTGGGTGCGGATCGGGAGGAGATAAGGCGCGGTTTTCTCCGGGAAGAGATCGATATTCTGGTATGCACCGATGCCGCGGCAGAAGGTTTAAACCTGCAGACCGCTGATCTGTTGATCAATTTTGACCTCCCCTGGAATCCCATGAAGGTGGAGCAGCGAATCGGCCGGGTGGACCGCATCGGCCAGAAATACCCGGAGGTTTTTGTCCTCAACCTGTGTTATGCCGATTCCGCCGAGGAGATCGTTTACGGCCGTCTCCTGAGTCGATTGGCCGATGTCATTACGATCGTGGGGATGCAACAGATTTCTCTCTTGCCGGTCACACGGGAGGAATTTCAGCTCCTGGCTGAGAATAAACTAACCGAGCGGGAATTGGAGAAAATAGCCCGGCAGCGGGCTGAATTAGCCCGGGGGCGCAATCTGGTCCGGGAGATGCAGGCCGAAGAGCTTTATCAGATCTACCAGCGGTGGGCCCAGAGTCAAGATGTTCCCAAAACGCCCATTGATTTGACGGCGATTTGGAAAATCCTCTCAGAGTCAGAGTACTTGCAGGACTTAGGCTGTGAAGTGCTTCCCGATCTGACCGCTCAGACCATCATTGTGCGGAATATTCCCGGCATCGTAGACGCTACTGCGCTGACAACCTCTCGCCAGACCTTTGAATACGGCCACCAGGATGTCCCTGGTAAGCTTCATTTTGCTTCTTATGGTGATCCCGTCTTTGAAACTCTCTTAAATCACCTGCTGTCCTTTGATTTACCCCCGAGCCTGGTACGTCTGGAGTGCAAACCCCCTAATGGTCCGACAGTTTATGGATATGCAGTAACTGCTTTCGATGCCGGCGGCCGACCGAATACTACAATGGTTACTTCTTATGACCAGCTTCAAGGTCTGCACATCAATGATGAGGGCAGAGTTTCAGAGGTGGATATTCAGGAGATGCAACCTCAGTTGAGTCAAATAACCGCAAAGGAGCTGGAGAACAGCCTGCCGGCCTCAGGGGTTGAGGTTCTGAATCAACGAGCGGGAATATCCCAGCTTATCCTGAATTACCTGGTTGCGAGATATCTAATTGATTCAAGAAGAAAAATCGGACAGGGGGAAGAAAACTTCTGGGCCGAGGTAAAAAGCCAGGAACAGGTCCTGCAAAATAAAGAGGTAATTTCAATTAAGTTCCCCAGGAATATCGCTCAGAGTCTTGACGGCATGCCGTTCACCCTTCAAATCCCCCAACTTGGCGATAAAGCCACACTCTTGGCGCCAATAGCTTTAATTCAAAGTTCAATGGACTGTGTCTGCCGTCTGGCCAGCAGGATGCACAGAAGCAGGGCAGATCTTTCCACTGAGGAGGTTTTGGCCCGGATTGACCGGGAGCTGAACAAGTTCTTCAATTCAATAAGTTAGCCAAACGATCAGGAAAACAGTCCGTTAACCCGTTCCGAATAGCTTAAACTTGACCTTGTGGGTGAGAACATTTACTATGAAGAAGATTTTTCCAGAATGGGGGGAAGGGGCAGACAGTGACCCAACACCGGATTATCATCGGCGACTGTAGAAATATGTCGGAGGTGGCGGACGAGTCCGTGCACCTGGTGGTGACCTCGCCGCCGTACTGGCAGTTAAAGGACTACGGGCCCCGGGAGCAGATCGGCTACGACGATTCCTATGAGGCTTATATCAACCACCTGAACCTGGTCTGGCAGGAGTGCCGCCGGGTGCTGCAGCCCGGCTGCCGGCTGTGCGTCAACATCGGCGACCAGTTCGCCCGGGCGGCCTATTACGGGCGCTACAAGATCATTCCCATCCGCACCGAGATCATTAAATTCTGCGAAACCATGGGCCTGGACTACATGGGGGCGATCATCTGGCAGAAGGTCACCACCTGCAACACCAGTGGCGGGGCCACCATCATGGGGTCTTTCCCGTTCCCTCGCAACGGCATGGTGAAGCTGGACTACGAGTTTATCCTGCTCTTTAAAAAGCCGGGGGCCACCCCGCCGGCGTCTCCCGAGGTGAAGGAACAGTCCCGGCTGAGCAAGGAGGAGTGGAATACCTACTTCCAGGGGCACTGGCACTTTCCCGGGGAAAAACAGACCAAACACCTGGCCATGTTCCCCGAGGAACTGCCCCGGCGGCTCATCAAGATGTTCACTTTTGCGGGGGAAACCGTCCTGGACCCCTTCCTCGGGAGCGGCACCACCAGCCTGGCGGCCAAAAACTTAGGGAGAAGCTCGGTGGGCTACGAGATCAACGAGGAGTTTGTGCCCCTCATCCAGGAAAAACTGGGGGTGCGGCAGGGGGCCATGTTCAGCGAGGTCCAGGTGGATATCAGCCGCCAGTCGGAGGTCCCGGAAAACTGGCAAAGCCACATCCACGCCCTGCCGTATATCTTTCGCGATCCCATCCGGTTTGATAAAATATATGATCCCAAAGAACAGACCTATGGCTCGAAAATCGACGGGAACAGCCAGAAGCGGGAGGAATACCATCGGGTCAAGGAAATTCTCTCCCCGTCTCAACTGCTCCTGAACAATGGGCAAAACATCCGTCTGCTGGGGATCAGGGAAATACCGGAAAGAAATGGCGAGGCGGTGGATTTCCTGAAAAATTTGATCAGCGGCAACCGGGTTTTCCTCCGGCGGGATGAAAAGGCAGGGCCGGATGCCGACGCCGTTTATTTATACCTGAGCAATAAAACCTTTGTGAATGGCCACCTGATAAAAAATAACCTGGCAGCGGTTGATACCGAAACTGATTACAAATTCAAAGCAAGGTTTTTGAAATATACCAATGGATGATGACAGAAATTTGAAATATACTCACTAAGGTGCAGGGAGTAATTTATAAAATGGGAAACCGGAGCATGGAAACCAGTTATCTAACATAATCAATGAAACTGCCAAATCGAGACAAGGCTTATATTCCCTTGAACAAATTAAATAATTATCTTCTGTCGGATTCTCATCTTGTCGGCAGAATAAAAGCAAATTTATTCCGATCAATTGGTTTTAGTAAGAAAAATGCGACCTTCTTGGAGCAGAGTTTATTAGCCTTGGCCTACACCGAAAATGTTAAGGAAGTTATTACTACTTCCTACGGGGCAAAATATATAGTAGAGGGAACAATAGAAACTCCACTGGGTGGTAAGTTGGCTATCCGCACTGTTTGGATTATTGAAACCGGCGCAGATAGCCCTCAATGCTGTTGACTTAAGGAGTTCCACCCCTTTTGTCATCCTGAGCCGCCCCCGGCGGCGAAGGATCTAATTTGCCATGATGAGCTAGATTCTTCGCTTCGCTCAGAATGACAAAAATAAAACTCCTTGCTTAATTCAACAACATTGAGATAGCCCTCGGCTGGTCACGGCCTATCCGCTATAATCCTTTTAGGAGATAACCATGTTTGTAGAATTAGATATTGCGGTTTTAACCAGGGATATTCCAGAAAAAAGGCTCAAAGCAGGGGATCTGGGGACCGTGGTGCATGCTTATGCCTCTGCTAACTTATATGAAGTTGAATTTGTTGACGCCCTCGGGGCAACCTTAGCATTGCTGACGTTAGATGAGGCTGATCTTCGTATAATGGCAGATAAAGAAATTCTTCATGTGCGGCTTTTGGATCAGGCAGCCGCGTGAGAACAGAAATTATGCCAAGGGGTGACTATGGCCAAAGAATGGATATTGAATCAGGCTAATATGCGGTGGGGATTGACGAAGAAAACAAAAGTCGGAGCAGTCTCCGAGGCAATCAGACTCTGCTCTCCAAAAAAATTAACTGATTGGGAGACCTACTACTATAATAATATCTATCCGAAAGAACAGTTAGTGAATTTAGGAAGAATTTTATACATCAAAATATCTGAGGTTTGCCAAGCTGAAATTGAGAGCCTGGAGGAACAAGACTGTGGAGATGCTAAGAAAATATTTAATATTGACGTCATTGATGAAATAAAGTCTGAAATTGATAGATTGAAGAGGAATATGAAAAGGTTCGAAATTTGTGAAATACTCTGTCGAAATTACCCGTCGGGCAGAGAAAGACCTTGATCATTAAGGCAATACCCTGAAAAACGGCATTCTAAGACATGGTGGATAAAACCATTCAGGAACGGGCCGCCCGCCTGCGGGAGCTGATTCATTACCACGACTACCGGTATTATGTCCTGGACCGGCCGGAGATTTCGGATGCGGAATATGACCGGCTGTTCCGGGAGTTGGAGGAACTGGAGGCCCGCTACCCGGAACTGGTGACGTCTGATTCCCCCACGCAGCGGGTGGGAGGGCGGCCGGCGGAGAAGTTTGAGAGTGTGGCCCACCGCCAGCCCATGCTGTCCCTGGAGAACGCCTTCAGTGAGGGGGAGGCTAGGGAGTTCGAGCAGCGGCTGCAAAGATTTTTGCGCAGCCAGGCCGGGTTATCCTATGTCGTGGAACCCAAGATGGACGGGGTGGCGGTGAATCTGGTCTATGAAAACTGCCACCTGGCCTGGGGCGCCACCCGGGGTGATGGTTTCAGGGGAGAAAACGTCACTCAGAACCTCAAGACCATCAGGACCATTCCTTTAAAGTTGCAGGGGGATAAACTCCCTGCACTGCTGGAGGTCCGGGGCGAGGTTTACATGGAGGTGGCTCAGTTCAAGAAACTTAACCGGGACCGGGAGGCCAGAGGGGAGCCGGCCTTTGCCAACCCCCGGAACGCCGCCGCGGGGTCGCTGCGGCAGTTGGACCCGGCGGTGACCGCCGGCCGGCCCTTAAAGATCTTCTGCTACGGGGTAGGGGAGGTGCAAGGGGGCGAGTTTGCCAGCCAGTGGGAGGTGTTGCAGACCCTCCAAGCCTGGGGGCTGCGGGTGAATCCCCATATTGACCGGCAGCAGGGCATCGAAGCGGCCATTGCCTATCACCACCGCCTGGAGGAGCAGCGCCACGGCCTGCCATACGAGATCGACGGCGTGGTCATCAAGGTGGACTCCCTGGAGCTGCAGGCCCGTCTGGGAGTCAAGACCCGGAGCCCCCGGTGGGCTTTGGCCTATAAATTTAAGGCCACCCAGGCCACTACACAGGTGAAGAAAATCATTGTCCAGGTGGGCCGCACCGGGGCCGTAACCCCCACTGCCGTCATGACACCGGTGGAAGTGGGAGGTGTCACCGTCAGCCGGGCCACCCTGCACAACGAGGACGAAGTAGTTCGCAAAGATGTGCGGGAGGGTGACTGGGTCCTGATTCAACGGGCCGGGGACGTCATCCCGGAGGTGGTCCAGGTCATTGCCAGCCAACGCACCGGCCAGGAAAAACCCTTTAAAATGCCCAGCAACTGCCCGGTGTGCGACACGCCCTTGGTGCGCCCCCCGGGGGAGGCCGTCACCCGCTGCCCCAACCCGGACTGCTCGGCCCAACTGAAGCGGGCCATCCGGCATTTTGCCAGCAAGGGGGCCATGGATATCGACGGGCTGGGGGAAAAAATCGTGGAACAGTTGGTGGAAAACGGCCTGGTGCAGGACGTGGCCGACCTGTACCGCCTGCAGGTGACGGATCTGACGCCCCTGGAGCGCTTTGCCGAAAAGTCGGCGCAAAACATCGTCCAGGCCATCCGGGGGAGCAAAAAGCCCACCCTGGGACGGTTTATCTTTGCCCTGGGGATCCGCTATGTCGGGGAGGCCACCGCCAACCTGTTGGCCGGGCATTTTTGCACTTTGCAAGCCTTGCAGGAGGCCGGCCTGGAGGAACTGCTCCGGGTTGAGGGGGTGGGGCCGCAAGTGGCAGGGAGCATCCGGGAGTATTTTGATAATGCCAAGAACCGGGCTTTACTGACAAAACTCCTGGAGGCCGGGGTCCGGCCGGAGGGGCCGGGAAGGCCCCAGGCGGCTCCCCTGGCCGGCAAGACCTTCGTCTTTACCGGCGGCTTGCAGCATTTTTCTAGGGAGGAGGCCAAGGCCCTGGTGACGGCCTTGGGCGGCAAGGTCAGCAGTTCGGTGTCGGCCAGGACCGATTATGTGGTGGTGGGTGAGGAGCCGGGCAGCAAATATGCCAAAGCCCGGGAGTTGGGCGTGGAGATTCTGGACGAAGCCGACTTTGGAAAATTAGTGGGGAGGAAGTCATGACCCAGGAGAAGCTGCGGGCCCGGGCTGTCATCGAAGGACGGGTCCAGGGGGTCTTTTTCCGGGCCTCCACCCGGGATGAGGCCCGCAGATTGGGGGTGAACGGCTGGGTGCGGAATCTGCCCAACGGCGACGTGGAGGCCTTGTTTGAAGGTGACAAAGGTCCGGTCGGCCAGATGCTGGCCTGGTGCTATAAGGGGCCGCCCTATGCCGTGGTGCACCGGGTAAACGTGTCGTATGAACCTTTTCTGGGGGACCAGGAAGGTTTTCATGTTGCATATTAAAGGATGATTAATAAAAAACGTAAGCGTTCAGCGGTCAGCTCACAGCCGTCAGCTAAGGCTTTAAATTAAAATAGTTATTTCGAGATGACAGCTCGCTGGCTTCTCGATTATTTCGCCTTACCCATTGTTTTTGCTGAAAGCTGAACGCCTACTAAAAAACTTCCGTCCCGATACTTTAGACCGATGCAAAAATTCCGGTGGCACAGGCTTCTCGGCCTGTTCCATGGCGCCCAGGATGGAAGCCTGTACCACCTGTTTTGCCCTTGCGACCGATTGCACCTTAGCCGCCAAACCACACATTGCGAACTAATGATCATGAGTTATAAGCCACCCGCGAACCATGAAAATGCAGGCTGGCACCCAGGGGGGGGTGCGCGGGCGGGCACGGAGGCCCGCCCCACCAAGGATAAAACTTTTTTCCTGGTGGAACAGGCTTTCTAACCTGGGCAGGGTTTATTTTCCTGCTAACAACTGGAAACCGGAAACTGAAAATCGTAAACCGTCTTTACGAAAGAGTGTTGTTATGACTGCCACTGAACTCCAAGCGGGCCTCACGAGGGTTTATACCACCTCCTGGGCCGCTTTTTATCTGTATTACGTGGCTATAGCCATCTGTTGGTTCGGCCCCCACCTTAATCCCGAGTTTTCCCAGAGGATATTCCTGAGTCCCGGTTTAGGCCTGGTCCTGGGGTTGTTATTGCTGGCCGGGGTTATTTACCTGAAATATGGCCAGCACTATGAGATGAGTGCCGAGGGGGTGAAAAAGGTCTGGCGTTATCCCGCCCGGCAGGAGCTCCTGCGGTGGTCCGAGATTGACCGGATAGTTGTCCGGGCCGGACTGACCCAGACGATCTTGCGCATCGGCAACGTGGTCATTCAGCCGCATCCGGGTCAGGGCCAGGAAATGGTCTGGTATGGTCTGGAAAGTCCGAAACTGGTCAAAATGTTTCTGGAAAGGGGCCTGGATGAGTCTACCGCCGAGTGATTGGGCTGAGAAGGCCTTATCTGATCTTTCTGTCGAGACAGAGCATCCGGTGGCCTGGGAGGACCCGGACCGGGCCAGTCTGTCGGCCCTGCTGCTGACCCTGGGGCGGATTCTGTGGCAGCCGAAAAAATTCTTTACGTCCTTGCCTCTTACTGGCGGTTTGGGGGAGCCCCTGGGCTTTGTCCTGGTGGTGGGGACGGTTGGGTTGCTCGGTTCTTTTTTCTGGATTCTGGCCCAGGGCGGCGATCTGTCCGACAAGGTTGCTTTTCTGGCCATACCCGCGGAGGATTATCTAAGTGACCGGAGAGTAATCGTCGGGTTGTTCCTGATGGCGCCTCTCATGGCGATTTTTTGGCAATTTTTTCTCGCAATTTCCCTGATGTGGGCGGCTCGGCTGACCGGGCCGGAAGATATTTCTTTTGAGGCGGTGTTTCGTATTGCGGCCTACGCCCAGGCTCCGGCGGTGGCCTGTCTCCTGCCCTTTGGCGGGTCCGTGGTGGCCAACGCCTGGAACCTGATTTTGTTAATAATCGGTTTGTCGAAGAAATTCAATATGTCAACCTTTAAGGCCTGCTTTACGTTTTTTCTGGCGGTCATCTTCCAGGGGATGTTGTTGCTATTTTTCGGTTTGATGAGCTGGGTCCTAGGAGTGTGGGGCCTTATCTTGTCCTAGGCTCGAGTCCCCGGGGGGAGCGGCGTTGGCGCGTCTGGTTAAAGCCAGAGAGCCAGCCTCCGATAAAACCCAGGGCCAGACAGATGATAATGATGAGAGAGGTTTGCAGTTCCACCACTTCTTTGGCAAAAATTTTCAGGGGAGGAGCCGCCACCCAATTCTCAAGAAAGAATACGGTGAGCAAGGCTCCCATCAGAACCAGCAATAAGGCTTTGATCTTTCCCATGACGGCCTCCTGGCAGCAATGCCGCGGACCCCTTCTCAATCCTTCAGATGTTTTCGCACTGCAGCCTTTAAATCTTCCAGGTCAGAGGACTTCACCAGGTATTCTTCCGAGGCCCAGGTGCCGAAATCCTGTTTGTACTCGCTGTAGGCGGAACTGAGGAGAACGGGCAGGTTGGGATATTTTTCCTTGATCTGCCGCAGAACCTCGATACCGCTCATTTCCGGCATTTTTATGTCCAGGATAATCAGATCAAGGGGTTCCTTGTCAACCACCTCCAGGGCTTCTATGCCATTGGAGGCGGTGAACACCTCATAGCCTTCCTCCCGCAGTTCTTCGCTATACAACAGGCGGATACTCATCTCATCATCCGCAACAAGAATTCTTTTCATCTTAATCCTCCTCTGCGTCGGTTGCCGGTGGGGCAGTTTTTCCCTGGGGAATGAGACAATATTTGGCAATGGGCAGGGTCACGGTAAAGGTAATGCCTTTGCCGAGCTCATTATTAATCTCGATATCGCCGTAATGGCGGGCCACGATGCGTTGGGCGATGGACAGACCCAGACCGGTGCCCTGTTCTTTGGTGGTGAAAAAGGGGTTGAAAATATTGAAGACCAGTTCCGGGGCGATGCCGCCGCCGGTATCGGAAACTGCGATGGCGGCATAGAGACCGTCTGATTTTTCCAGGGGGAAGGTGCGAATGGTCATGACGCCGCCATGTTCCATGGCCTGTTGGGCGTTTTGAAAGATGTTGTAAAAAACCAGCTTAATCTGTCGTTCGTCACAGTAGACCGGGGACATTTCGGCCAGTTCCCTGACCACCCGGATATTATGTTTGTCGAGCTCCCGTTGGATTAAAGTCAGGGAGTCCGCCACCAGGGCGTTGATGTCATGCTCCTGGAAATGTCCCAGGGTTTCGCCGGTGTAATCGAACATCTGCCGCAGAATCGTCTCCAGGCGGCCC
>Ga0194111_10007143_pt1 | contig 12544 bp, 9 predicted proteins | sample TA2KigC300mmetaG_FD_146194 | JGI IMG/M metagenome (GOLD analysis project Ga0194111, IMG submission 146194) | Freshwater microbial communities from Lake Tanganyika, Tanzania - TA2015033 Kigoma Deep Cast 300m | ecosystem: Environmental > Aquatic > Freshwater > Lake | place: Tanzania: Lake... | reverse complement strand
TAGCATTAGATATCGGGACTAATACCGAGGTCTCTTTAGTAAAGAACGGTAGGATAACCGCAGTTTCCTGTGCCTCCGGCCCGGCATTTGAAGGTGGTCACATTAAGCACGGCATGCGGGCTGCCAGCGGCACCATCGAAAGACTGCGCATAGAAAGTGACGCTATACAATACCAGACTATTGATGATGCACCGCCGATTGGCATCTGCGGGTCAGGCATACTTGATGCTATAGCCCAGCTTTATCTGGCCGATATCATTGACGAAGGTGGCAGACTGAAGGACGGTCATCATCGTGTTCGTAGCCACGACAACCAGCGCCAGTTTGTACTGGTTGACGAGCCAGCCATCGTTATCACACAGCAAGACTTACGAGAACTACAACTGGCTAAGGCTGCCATCCGCACTGGAATCCAGGTGCTCCTGGAAACAAACGTTTGCTCTGAGACAGAAATCAATCAGATGATTATCGCTGGAGCCTTCGGCAGCTATATCTCCGTTCCCAGCGCCATAGCCATCGGCATGTTGCCGTCATTGCCCTTGGAATGCTTTCGACAGGTAGGAAATGCTGCTGGTATGGGGGCAAAGATGGCTCTAATTTCCCTGAGCAAGCGGGCAGAAGCACAGAGTATAGCCTCCCAAGTCCACTACATTGAACTGGCAAATGCCCCCAACTTCAGCCAGACCTTCATCCAGGCAAGCTACCTGGGAAGATACCGTCTGGAAAACGGCAGAAGGAGAAAAACCAAATAATGGAAACGATGGTATCGAGCGCCATGAAAGAGGTAATCATCGGGCATGACCGACCAACAGTGCTTATCGGTGAGCGCATCAATCCTACGGGCAAGAAAAAGCTGGCCGAGGCGCTGAAGGCTGGCAACTTAGAAATTATCTGTGAGGAAGCCCTGGCACAGGCACAGGCTGGAGCCGACATCATTGACGTCAATGTAAGCACATTCGGCGTGGACGAGGTAACCATGCTGCCCAGGGTGGTACAGACGGTGCTGGGGACGGTAGACATACCTTTATGCCTTGATAGTGCCAATCCTGAGGCTTTAGCAGCAGCCCTCAAGGTTTACAAGGGGAAACCGCTCATCAATTCAGTCACCGGCGAGGAGCGCTCCCTGTCAGCCATCTTGCCACTGGTCAAAGAATATGGTGCTGCCGTCATCGGATTGGTGCAAGACGATGATGGTATTCCTAATGACGCTGAGCGGAGGGTAGCCGTTGCCCGTAAGATAGTTAAGCGAGCTGAAGCGACGGGCATCCCTCGACAGGATATCATAATTGACCCTCTGGCCTTAACCATAGGTGCTGATACTAAATCCGGCCTGGTCACCATCGAAACCGTGCGTCGGGTTAAAGCTGAACTCGGGGTTAACATAGTTCTGGCAGTCAGCAATGTCTCCCACGGTATGCCCGACCGTGACTTGCTCAACAATGCCTTTGTGGCTATGGCCATTGCCGCAGGTGTCACCTGCCTTGTCGTGGATGTGGCTAAGGTGCGCTCTATTGTTCTGGCTGCCGACCTTCTGCTAGGCAAAGACGAATATGCCCGCCGCTATATCAAGACTTACCGCCAACGAGGGCAGCAAACACCTGGAGGATAAAATCTACGTCAGGAGGTTAATATGAGCGCTAAAGAGAAAACTCAGCCAAGTCGCAGTACAAAAGTTATAACAGGAGCCACAGCTCACGATTGCGGTGGCAGATGCCCGCTGAAGTTTCATGTAAAAGACGGGGTAGTTATCAGGATTGAGGGCGATGATGCGCCAGAGCCGCAACAACTTAGGGCTTGCCTCAGATGCCGTGCTTATCGGCAATTTGTCTATCATCCAGCCCGCCTCAAGTACCCCTTGAAAAGAACAGGCGCCAGAGGAGAGGGCAAGTTCGAACGGATATCTTGGGATGAAGCCCTGGATACCATAGCCTCCGAGTTAAAGAGGGTCAAGGAGACTTATGGAAACTCTGCTATTTTTCTGGTCATCGGTGGTGGTTACCTGGCAGCCCTTCACTCAGGCCCTGCTGTCATGGCAAGACTACTCAGTATGTTCGGCGGTTATACCACCCACTATGGTAATGTCTCGTCTGAAGGCTGTATTTGGGCGGTAACGGCGCAGTATGGCACCACTCTGGTCGGTAATAGTCGAGAGGACCTGCTCAATTCCCGACTGATAATCATGTGGGGCTGGGACCCGGCGAAGATGATTTCAGGCACCAACACCATGTTTCATCTCATCCAGGCAAAGGAGGTGGGGGCTAAGATTGTAGCTGTTGACCCTATATACACTGACTCGGCAGCAGCCCTTGCCGACGAATGGATACCTATCAGGCCGGGCACAGATACTGCCATGATGATAAGCATGGCTTATGTGATGGTGAAAGATAACCTTCACGATGAACTATTTCTTAATAAATATACCATAGGGTTTGACCAGTTCAAGGACTATGTTCTGGGCACTGAAGACGGTCTTGAGAAGACACCGAAATGGGCTGAAGCAATTACAGGTGTCCCTTCAGCTACCATAGAGCGCCTGGCCACAGAATATGCCACCATCAAACCAGCAGCTCTTATGGATGGCATGGGTCCGGCACGCAGTGCCATGGGGGAGCAATTCACCAGATGTGCCATGACCCTGGCAGCAATGACGGGAAATGTCGGCATCCCCGGTGGACACGCCGGTAGTGGACTTATGGGTCTGCCTGTAGGGCACATGTTCCGGTCTCCGGCAATACCTGTACCCAAGAACCCTGTTGAGGCTGCTGCACCCTCTGTGCGCGGTTCTCTTGACCTCATCCGCCGCCTAGTTTACAGGATACATACGAACAAAATATTCGATGCTATGCTCACAGGAAAAGCCGGCGGTTACCCCGCCGACATCAAATTTGTCTGGTTCTGCTGCAACAACTTCCTGAACCAGCTTGGAAATACCAACAAAGCTGCAGAGGCATTGAAGAAGCCTGAGTTCATCGTCGTTCCAGAACTGTTCATGACTCCAACGGCTAAGTTTGCCGACATCTTGCTGCCGGTAAGCGCTGATATAGAGAGGAACGACTTGACCCGGCCCTGGCCATCCGGCCCATACTATATGTATATAAACAAGGTTATTGAGCCGCCCGGCGAATGTAAATCGGACTTTGAAATCGCCTGTGAGCTAGCTCCTAGAGTGGGAATTCACGATTACAATGACAAGACAGAAGATGAGTGGCTCAGGCTGCTTGTTAGTCTGGCACCGGACATGGCTAAAGATATACCCGACTACGATAAGTTCAGGAGCGAGGGTATTCACCGAGTCAAACTTCCACAGCCTATAGTCGCCTTCAGGGAGCAAATCGAAGACCCGGAAAAGAATCCCTTCCCCACTCCTTCAGGAAAGATAGAGATTTATTCTCAGCGAGCCGCAGAAATCAACAACCCGCTCTGTCCACCTATTCCGAAGTACCTTGGTACCTGGGAAGACCTGAACGACCCTCTGGCCAAGAAATATCCACTTCAGCTTATCACTGCTCACCCCAAGGTGAGGGCACATTCCACAATGCACGATGTCCCCTGGCTCAAAGAGCTAGTCCCCCAACGATTGTGGATTAACCCTGCCGATGCTGAGGCGAGAGGTATTAAAGACGGCGATGAAGTCATGCTTTTTAATGACAGAGGAAAGGTGGTTATCCCGGCCTGGATAACCGAAAGGATAATGCCCGGTGTGGTCTGTCTCTACGAGGGTGGCTGGTATCAGCCGGATGACAAAGGCATAGACCGGGGTGGTTGTGCTAATGTGCTGACCAAAGACGAGTACTCAGCAGGTGGCGCCAGCACACTGAACACAGCGCTGGTTCAGGTTAGAAAGGGAGGCTAAAGGACAATGCAGATTGGCTTTTATTTTGACCAGACTCGATGTACCGGATGCGGCACTTGCATAGTGGCCTGCGAAGATTGGCACGACATACCCGCCGGGCCAGCAAAATGGATAAGAGTCCTCTACAAGGAAGCAGGCAAGTGCCCTGAAGTCTTCGTCAGCTACCTTGTTGTACCCTGCTACCACTGCGCCAGCCCTATCTGCCTACCAGCTTGCCCGGTAAAGGCTATTTCGAAGAGAAAAAAAGATGGGATTGTCGTTGTCAATAGAGAAGTTTGCCTGGGTAATGTGAAATGTAAGGTTGCCTGCCTGAAGGCTTGCCCTTACGATGCGCCTCAATTTGGGCCGGAGCCAGATGCCAAGATGCAGAAGTGCGACCTGTGCCTGGAAAGGTGGAAGGAAAAAAAGAAGCCGATTTGCGTTGAAGCCTGTCCCACGAGAGCACTCGATGCCGGCCCACTAAATAAACTGGAAGCCAGGTATGGCAAAGTTAGAAAAGCCGAGGGTTTTGTTTACTACAAAAAGACAGAGCCGTCCATCGTCTTGAAGCCCAAGCGCCCGTAATCAGGTAGTGTAAAATAATTACCGGTATTGTGCGGGTGCCATAATCCGTTTATTCTGTCATTATGAGAGGGCGAGCAGCGTGGCGCTCGTGGTTCCTTTAATTGTCATTCTGAAGGAGTCCCGATTTTATCGGGACGACTGAAGAATCTCGGAGGGGAGGAGCACGATGAGATTCTTTGCTACGCTCAGAATGACATGAAGGGAGGGCTCAGGATGACAGGGGGCGAAGGGCTCGCAAGCACAAGTAAAATTTCGCAACAGGTTAAGAGAGCAAGACAAATGGATTTACACGTTCATACCACCTACTCAGATGGCAACTCTGAGCTGAGGGCTGTGGTAGACAAGGCCATCGCCCTCGGCATAAAGGATTTGGGAATAACCGACCACTACGGCGACCTCGAGTGGTACTCTATCACATCAATAACCCAGCTCGATGAGTATATTGCCGAATTGACAGGGCTTAAACAACTCTACCAGCCCAAAATAAATATCTGGATTGGCCTGGAGATGTCGATTCTAAATGGCTTGCCTTTCCTCCAACTGAACAAGCTGGACTATGCGCTATTTGAGGATGTAGAGATGGGTCCCAGGCTGAGTCACTTAGTCAGTCAGGTCAAGCCTCAATTGAAAATCCCGGTGGGGATAGCTCATGCCCAAGTCATTTTTCTGGAGAAGTCTGCCGATATACTGGAAAAAGAAAAAATCTTTATTGAATTGAACACACATTATCCCGACAGATATAGGAGCAACTGGGCTCGAAGTATCTGGCATAAGCTTGCTTCAAGAGATATTCGTCTTTCGGTGGGCTCCGATGCCCATGATACGAAGCGGATTGGAGATACCGGCGATGCCATCAGGTTTATGGAGGAAAATGGCCTGTCCCAGAAGCTATGGCTGCCCAGTAAGCAACAACAGAAGTAGCGGATTATTTCGACGAGCACCTTGATTTGAGTAAGTGTATAATTGGGCGTCACTCCAAGGGGGAAGTATGCCAGACTCAGATTTGGAGAAATATTGTCGGCAAGCTATAGAGAAAGGGGCTACTCATGCCAAGCAGATTGACCCCGGCAGTGTGGTCACTGCGCCCTGGGTACGGTGGAAATGTCAGTTTGGCTGTACCGAATATGGTAAAGGATACTGTTGCCCGCCGGACACCCCGACACCGGAACAAACAAGAGCGGTCATCGACTCTTACCGCCGTGCCATTCTATTCCACCTGGAAAATCCCAAAGCACCGGGCAGGGGAAAACGATTTCGGCATTTCCATGACATGCTGATAGATTTAGAAGGCGAGCTGTTCAAGGATGGATATTACAAGACATTCGTTTTCGTAGCCGGCCCCTGTCTTATCTGCAAAGAATGTGCCAAGCTCAGCGGCAACCCCTGTAAATTTGGTTTCAGAGCCAGACCTTCGATGGAGTCATGCGGCATTGATGTATTTCAGACAGCACGGAACAACGGCTTTTTCATTGCGCCCCTTAGGGAGAGAACAGAAACTCGAAACATCTACTCTCTCATGCTGGTTGACTGACACCGAAGAGGTTAGTGTGACATGAAGCCCAGAATTGTAATCTGGATTATTATAGGTGCTGTGCTGGCTTATATCGTGGTTTCAAACTACGTATGCAGTTAAAAGACACTCTCTCTTTATTTACTGATATCGAAGCTTCGTTGTTGACCTATGCTATGCCAGCTCTAAAAATTTTTAAACGCAAATAGAGAAGACCGGAGGAGCCCCATGAAAGTCATGAAGGCCAGGTTGGAATTTCTAAAGAAAGATGCAGTGCAGGGATTCACTAAATATATCGGATTGACCCCGGTATCCTTAAAGCCGGGCAAATTTATCACACGAGTGAAAATTGCCAAGCGTCATCTGCAGCAGGATGGTTTTGTCCATGCAGGTGTGCTTGCCACCATGGCTGACCATACTGCCGGATACGCCAGCTATTCCCTGGTTCCGGAAAAACAGCGCATACTTACCGTAGAATATAAAATCAACTATTTACGACCCGCAACCGGGGAATTTCTAGAATGCAGAGCCCAAGTGCTAAAAGCGGGGAAACAAATCCTAATTACCGAAGCCGAAATTTATTCCATCAGCGGTGATGTCGAAACACTGGTTGCCAAGGCCATGCATACCATGACATCAGTTCCAAAAGATAAGCTTTCGTTAGTGACTTGATAGTTAACTTGACGCTCCAATCATATTTACGTTATCAATCGGCGTCGCCTTCTGCCAATCAAAACTAAGCGCTTTCTGACCTTTTAGTGTTGACCAGCCTGGAATAACGGAGCATAATACCCCCGAACGCCTATGCCGCATGTGTTAGCTGGGAACGTACTTCGCTGGATTAGCCTTTTTCTCCTGCTTGTTTTCATGGCACTTTTGGCCAGCCCTTTTCCCGTAAGAGCCGATGGCGGAGCCGCCGCCCCTTACGAAATTTGGGTAAACCTGAAGGAGGGGCAGCAGATTGCAGTCGTCACCTTAAAGAACGAGGATACGGCAAAAATAGACCTGTTCATATCGATTCTGGATGCTACCGGAGAATCCCATGAGGTGACCTTCTTCCTTCCTTTAGGCACTAACGCCGCCGATTTCAGTGTGGTTGAGCAAGACATTCATACATTTAATGAGCAAACTACCGCAGAGTTAGACTCTTTTCTTCGCAGCAGTGCTTACAATAAAAACCTGGCATTAAACGAGCTATTCGCCGGAACACTATTGGCTAACGGATTTTTACTCGTACCCCTATGGGCACCGCTGCTGCTTACTGGCTGCAGCGCAGTAGAGCCGAAGCCTGAGGCAACATTTCAGACCGAGAGCTCTCAGATAAGCATTTATGCTATCGACGAGAACACTGATTTAGAGGCACTTATTAAAACCACCGGCCTGGATAGTTCGGTTCAGGAGTTACTGGCACGGCTGCGAGGGCAGCAAATCGCCGTAGTTAAATTACAGACACAGCCGCAGGCTGAAAGCACTTCCGAGTCCACGGAAGGTCCGGAAGCCGGTGAGCCGGGCATACATCTGGCCTGGACGGCATCGCTGGTTCCCGAGGAATCGGGCAACAGGTACTCATACCCTCTGGGTACAGGAGCATCATGGTCTAAACCCATCGAGCTCACGCGTGTATATGTTGTTGCCCCGTTGGGGATAGATTTTGACGTCAGCTATCCCGCGATAGGGTCCAATCAATCCGGCTATACATTTCGTACAAGGTCACGTATCTCCGACTATTATCAGATACCTGCCTATGCTGTGGATGAGGCGAGAGGCAATTTCGGCCGGGTATGGCGGGCAACCTATACTCAAAGCAATTCTGCTGAGGATATCGTCGTTGTTGCCCGGCCGCAAACTGTACTGAGCAGGCTATATGCCGGCATACAGGAGAATACAGCCATTTTAGCCTTTATCTTCGCGCTGATATTCGGGCTCGCCTTCTGGGTGCTTGCCTGGTACTTTCTGATGCCCCGCCTCATAGGCAAAGGACACGACCCTAAGAACCGCCTGCGCTGGTACTACAGCCTGATATACCCGGCCATCAATCTTGCCTTAATCGTCCTTCCGGGAATAATACTCTTTTTACTTTTTACCTTTGGGCTGGCAATCCAATCCCTCGTTGTTCTATTCCTGCTTTTCGGAGGGGTCAGCATTCTGGTCTTCATGCTTGTGCATGCTCGCCATCTAGATGTCAGCCGGGGAAAAGCGCTGGCAGCCTTCGTGGAGGTGACTCTGGTAAGCAACGGCTGCTACCTGATTCTCGCCCTCGCCCTGGCAAAGCTCATCGGTATTATCTAGGCTGTCCTTTCTGGGTACTGGGTCAATCTAGACAATATAACATATGTGTTATATAATGTGAACAATCCAAATGAGAAGGCAATAAAATAGCAAACAGAAAAGCTACAAGATATGAAGATTTTGAGGCAGAATTACTCAAAAAGCCAGGAGTTCGCAAAGAATACGAGGCTTTGCAGCCTAGATATGACATGATACGGAGCTTGATAGAGCGCAGAAACCAATTGCAAATTAGCCAGAAACAACTTGCTGAGCGTATTGGCACAAAACAACCTGCCATATCCAGATTGGAAAAGGGTGATTACAACACTACACTCAGTACACTTTTCAAAGTAGCCGATGCTCTTGACTTAGATATTTCTCTCCGGGCCCGGACAAAAACTGGGCAGACGTGTGGCTAGACCCCCCTCTGAAAAGCAGGACTATGCCGTGCCCGTGTACGATTTCACAGGCCAGTTCCTGGATAAAAACGGCAGAACTCTCGAGGACTTCACCGCCTGGACACCTGCCCTGTCCAAAACTACTGAACGAAATTCTTGCCCTTGCCCTGGCAAAGCCCAGTGGTATTATCTATAGCCACCCCTCCCTATAGTGCTCATAACATAAGAAGTGGTATAATAATTTTGGGCGGGTCACTTGATTAGGTTGCTTAAAGGTCGTAGAGTGTTCAATATCCTATTATGTAAATAAGTTGACATCTTTGATTAGGGAACCGTGATGAGTACTAAATCAAAAGGCCCAATTATTGAAAAGTCGCTACTTCCGTTATTCGGAATGAATTTCTTAGATGATCACGCTCGCATGATAATAACTGATCCCAAAATCGCACTTGTAGAGCTTATAGCTAATTGTTGGGATGCTGGTGCCAATCGCGTCGATATAACTTGGCCTGACCCTGCTCCAGCTATTATGGAAATCAAAGATGACGGGACCGGCATGACTTATCAGGAATTTGTCGATAGATGGCGTGAACTTAATTACAATCGGAGATCGGTACAAGGTGAAGATGTAATCTTCCCAAAAGATAATCAGAAAAGCCACCGCAAAGCCTATGGTACAAATGGCAAAGGACGACATAGCATGTTTTGCTTTGCTAACGAGTACCTTGTCGAAACTTGGAGAGACGGAATTGCTAATCATTTCACAATTAAAAGATCGACAGCTCTTGCGGATACTCCTTTTCAAATTATTCCTGGCGTCTCCTACTCGAAAGATGGACATGGAACTGTAATTTCAACGGAGCTTGTCAAAAACTATCTAGAGGTACCAACCGTACACGATTTGATTGGCTCAAAATTTGTTATTGATCCGGGGTTTCATATCTATTTAAATGGGGGGCATGTGGAATTATATAATTTGGAGCATCTTAGCGATTTGAAAATAGTCCCAGTAGATAATTTTGGTAATATAACTATTCGATGTATCGATAGTAGAATGACTGGTAGAACAAGTAAACAACATGGCGTTGCTTGGTGGGTTAACAAGAGACTTGTTGGTGAACCCTCCTGGAAAGGGTTTGGTGAAGAAACTTATTTAGATGCAAGAACAATAGAAGCTAGACGTTACACATTTGTTGTAGAAGCAGATCTCTTGGCCGATGATGTTAACGAAGATTGGAGTGGTTTTAAAGATACTGAGAGGTTCATTGCCGTTCGCTCCGTGATTAGCGAGCAAATTTCAAAACGGCTGAGCGAGTTAATGCATGACGTACGCAAAGCTAAAAAAATAGCGGCCGTAAGTGCTTACAAGACAGACCTAAGAGGGTTACCTTTGGATTCCCGTTATCACATAGGTAAGTTCCTAGATGATATTCAATCTAGAGTGACCGTAATTGATGGCAGAGTTTTGGAGGCAACTGTTGAAGTAATGTCCAAACTGGAAAAAACACGAACAGGCTATGCACTACTTGAACAACTTTCAAAGTTAGATCCAAATGACCTTGAAGGCTTACATACTATTCTAGAGAGTTGGTCTATACAAGAGGCGCGTATCGTACTAGACGAGTTAGGAAGACGATTAAAGCTGATTAAAACTCTTGAAAAATTAGTTGAAAACCCATCAGCTGATGAATTACATGATATCCAGCCAATATTTGAGCAGGGTCTATGGATATTCGGTCCTGAATATGAATCGCTACAATTCATGGCAAATCGTAGTTTAGCTACAATCGTCAGAAAGTTCTTTAAGATAGATATGGAAAGTCTTGATACATCTCGAAGGAGACCAGACTTTGTTGCTTTACCAGATTCGTCGATTGGTATCTACTATCAAGAAGCATACGATGAGCGTGGAGAGGTTGCAGGCATTGGCAAAGTGCTTATTGTTGAATTAAAGAGAGGTGGATTCAAAATTTCGCGAAAAGAAATCAGACAAGCTTTAGACTACGCAAGCGAAATTAGAAAAAGTGGGAAGATTAGTGGTGAGACACAGATTGTTGGCTTTGTATTGGGTACTACTTTAGCACCAGATGCGCAAGAACGTTTGCAAGAAGGAGCAAATACAACTATCTATCCACGTCCTTACAGCACTATACTCCTTCAGGCAAACGCCCGAACCTTCAATCTTCAAAGGAAAATAGAAGAGGCAAAAGGAAAACAACTATCTGATCCCGAAATAGAGGATGTTTTAGGTATACCTGATCAGGGTAAGCTGTTTCACTAGTGGCACTTATACCAGTCTATTTCATCAATCTATCTCCACTCGCGAATATCTTCTATTGTCCCCACCGCATCCAAACAGCCAACCGCCTGACAGTACCGATTAGTCATCATTAGCGTAGTATGTCCACAGGCTACTGACCCTATCTTGCCGGCGGCTCAATGGGAAAGAGTTTTGAGTTCTTTCACCAAACCGTGACTAAGGGTGGGAAGTAATGGCGAAAATGGTGATTATACCTTTAGAAGGACCATAATACCAAAAAACTCTATAGGCTGCGGGTGCCCTCTGCTCTGCATACGCCTCAAAAACCTTCTCTCCGTTAGGACACTTCAAACTGACATATTCATGGGTCTGGAGGCTGGGATGACGAGGATTCATTGCCAGGAACTTGAGGGTCTTTTTGACAGCTCTGTAACGTTTCTTCTGGGAGGCGGTACTTTTAAGCAGGTTGTAGGCTTTACTTGCCTCCGCTGTCCATTGTAATTCAAACAAAAGCGTTTGACCTTATAGGGTGTCAAGGTCAACTTTTGACACCCTGCCTTCTGCAGCATCGGAAAGCCCACGCCTGACTGAGGCGAGAGCCTTTGGGTTGTTGAATAGCCATATTTCTGAAGCAGGTATGGTTACCTGCGGGTCCAGTAAAATTTGCCCGATGCTGTTACGGTATATATGATAGCTGACGCCTTCCTGTATTTGAACCTTCTGCAGAACTACTCGCCTTTTAGCATCCGGTTTTACGCTATCAGCTACCTTTTCGAAGTCTGTATCCCTTATTATTTTAGCCATCACAGCGATAGTATACCATGAGTGGGATTGTGCGTCAAGTGGGATGTTCCCACCATTTGGACTGTTACCTCTGTTATTGCGAGTCCCCCGATATATCGGGGGATGTGGTATCAATCTCTGTGATGGATATAACATGGATTCCTCGCAGAGTTTACTCTGAGTGAGATTCTTCAGTCACTTCGCTCCTTCAGAATGACATTAACGAGGAACTCAGGATAATAGGACGTAGGCCGAGGTCGCCACGTCGCCCTTCTTTGGAAGGACTCCTCGCGATGACAGAAAAAGACAGGGTGTCAATAGTGTGCTGGACGAGTGCATGTTGCAACAAGGATAACCTAAGAAGTGGTACAATAATCGGTGGCAGGTCATCAGATTGCCTGTGGAATAGGAGAGAGAACTGCAAAAGGAGGCTGAAATGGCTGACGTTTATGAGAGACTTCGTGAGAGACTGGACATGTTTCCCCAGGGATTCCCTAAAACCGAAAGCGGTGTGGACCTGGAAGTGCTGCGGCATCTGTTTACTCCGGAAGAGGCCGAGCTTATGCTGTACCTGCAACCCCGCCCGGAAAACGTACCGACTATAGCAAAGCGGGCGGGTAAGGATGAAACTGAACTGGGGGGAACCCTGTACGATATGTCGAAACGGGGATTGCTCATGCGGTATAGAGCGCCTGACGAAGAAATTTACTACTTCCTGATGCCGTGGATGGTCGGAATCTGGGAGTTCCAGTTGAATAGCATGACACGGGAAGACATCGAGCTGTATGAGAGGTTCTATCAGGAGGGAGTGGTACCCTCATGGCGAAAGGCAAAAACGGGGGGATTCCGCGTCATCCCTGTGGAGAAGGAGATACAAGGCGGCAGCGAGATTCAGCCCTATGAACAGG
>Ga0194111_10007140_pt1 | contig 12547 bp, 10 predicted proteins | sample TA2KigC300mmetaG_FD_146194 | JGI IMG/M metagenome (GOLD analysis project Ga0194111, IMG submission 146194) | Freshwater microbial communities from Lake Tanganyika, Tanzania - TA2015033 Kigoma Deep Cast 300m | ecosystem: Environmental > Aquatic > Freshwater > Lake | place: Tanzania: Lake... | reverse complement strand
CGTGCGCACGCTCGTCTCCGCATCCGCTTCCGGCTGACTGAGGATCTTCGGATACTCGATGAAGTCAAATGCATCCGCCTCCACCTGGCCATTCTCAGCGCGGCACCGCAGCGCCTTGAACGCCGCCTGGCCAATATCGATCCCCCAGACCCCGGCATATTTTGGCATGGATCATTCCCTCTAGCCCGAGTTGAACCGGCCTCAGTAAGAGCCGGATGCAGCGCCCACCGCTCAATTCGAGGCGCTGCCGTCACACAGCTCAACGGACGTGTGGTCTCTCTGAATAGTCTACACAAAAGCGCATGAGAAGGGAAAAGGACAAGAACGGGTTTTGGGGCCCCAAGGTAGCCCCACCCGCGCCCGTCACTCAGATCCTCCGCGGCCAGCCTTCGCAAGGCACCACGTGATCCGAAACCTGCACGGGACAGAGAGGACCCACCGGAATCTCCGCTCCTTGTGTCCACTCTACAAAGCGCACGGCGCTATTGTCAATCTTTTGCCCGCAAGACCGGGTGTGGCGCTGAGCCGGGGACTGTCCAGCAAAACGGGATTTTGCCGTGAATCCGGCCCGTCCTTGCTCGACAGCCGACCGGCCGATCGATATCGTGTATCTCGCGGGCCGAGCCCTCGGGACGCCCGGCCGGCCGCCGCGATCGACATGAACCACGCCCGGCAGCGGATGTCCGCGGTTTTCCGGACGGCAACACTGTGGCCGGTTTGCCGCAGCACGCGGCGGCACGTGGACCGAGCCGGGATTTTGCGGGAGAAAATCTGGCCCAACACGGCGGGCGAATCCCCCCTGTGCCCGGCTGGCCCGCGCCCCGCCCTGAACCCGCTGACAACAAAATGACCTATCGCCATACCAGCATCCTGCTGCCTTGCCACGGCCTCGAGGACTTCCCGACCCATCACGAGGGGAAAGATGCCGACGGGCTCCTCGCCGCCTGGACCGCCCTCTGGCACCCCGTCCTGCTCGCCTCGACCGGTGCCGTTCCCAGCTGGTATCGTGTTGAAAGCCCCCCAACGGACCTGGAAGCTCGGCTGATCGTGGTGCCCGGTGTATGCCAGCACCTGACGCCGCCAGGTTTCTCCCAACTGGTGGCGGTGGCACGGGGGCGTCTCATCACGGGTAACCTGCGGCGCGAGCATCTTCTCGAACGGATTCTGGGACCGGCGGCCGGGGCGAGGGAGGCGCCGAGTTCTGATCTGGTCGGCGATTTCCTGGCACTCGGGTACGCCTACCTGCAAGTCCAGTTGCTGACTCGCCAAATGCGCTATGCGACTCACCTGGACGACGCCCGTTTGTCGACCGAAGCCGTCTCTGGAGCCCGGGCGGCCGTGGCTGGGGACGAACAGACCGCGCGCGAGCGGTTGACTGCCTGCTTTGACTTGCTGGTTCAGGAGCGCGCTCACTACTACACCGTCAATGCCTACATCCTCGACCTGCTGCTGGCAGCCCCGACGACGGGCGGATCGCTGGAGGACTATCTGGCCGCGCACGTGCCGGTCAACCTGTTGCTGACGGGGGAGCTGCTGGCATCGGTCGCGGAGTCTCAGCCGCGTTTCACGGAAGCACTGCGGCAGGCGGTGGGGACCGGCATGGTGGGCTTGGTGGGCGGCCAATGGACCGATGATCGTGTGCCTCTGCTCGCTTGCGAAACGGTGTTGCGCGGGTTTCAACGCGGGCTGCAGCTGTTTGACCAGCACCTGCAAAGCCGGCCGCGCGTTTTTGGGCGGCGGCAATTCGGGGTCTCCCCGCTCGTTCCGCAACTCCTGCGTCGTTTGGGTTACGAGGGCGCGATTCACGCGGTCTTGAGCCAAGGGCGCTATCCCGAAGGCGCCCAAATCAAGTTCCGGTGGGAGGGCCCCGACCGGTCAGCGCTCGACACGATCGGCCGCACGCCCTTGGATGTGTCGCAACCCGGCACGTTCTTGGCGCTGGCCAAGAAGCTGGGAGCTACGATGGACGTGGACCACGTGGCCACGCTGTTCTTCGTGCATTGGCCGGGTGGGGCGTGCACCTGGTACTACGATCTGCGACGGGCGGCACGCTACGGATCCATGTTGGGCAAATTCGTGACGGCTCAGCAGTACTTCCGCGACACGGATTACCCGGCCCAGGTTGAGCGGTTTCGGGCCGACCAGTACCAATCGCCCTACCTGGCCCAAGCGGTGGCGCGGCGGGTGCCGGACCCGATCTCCACCTCCGTGCGCTATTGGCGTCGGCGGGCGTTGTGCGACGCGGCCGGATCGCTGGAGATGCTGGCGAGTGTGGTGCGAGGCCGGCCGCACGGAGCGGCGTCCGCGGTGGCCGACGACGTGGACCGCGCGGCGGACGGCGGCGTTGACGATCTGTTGGACCAGCGGTTGCGTGCCGCCGTGGATGTGGCTGCCGCGCACCTGGCCGATGGCATTCCGCGACGATCCGCCGCGGCGGAGGCGGGCTACCTTGTGATGAACCCGTCGAGTTTCGTGCGTCGTGAGGTGTGCGACGTGGCCGGGCTGGAGACGCTGCCGGCGGTCGAGAAGCCCATCTACGCGGCGGCCAGCGACGGGCGCCACAAGCACGTGGTGGCGGACGTGCCCCCCATGGGGTTTGCCTGGATTGCCGGCAGCCGGCGGGCTCGCCGCACGCGCGCGGGCCAGCCGCTCGCCGAGGATGGCCTGCTGCGCAACGAGTACTTCGAAGCGCACGTGGATCCGCGGACGGGCGGATTGCGCGCCATGTACTCGTACGCGCGGCGCGGCAACTGCCTCTCGCAACAGCTGGCGATCCGTGCGTCCCAGGCGCGACGGTCGGTTCCGAGCGCGCCCTATTCGCGGATGGTGGCCGATCGCAGCGACGTGACCGCCCAGACGGCCGTGTTCGGCGAAATCACGACGGAGGGCCACCTGTTGCATCCGCGTGGCGAGAAAGTGCTGGCGCGATTCCGGCAGCGATTCCGCGTGTGGCGCGGCCGCCGAGTGCTGGAACTGCACATCCAGCTGGAGCCCGTGATGCCGTCGGGCGATCACCCGTGGAATTCGTACTACGCTTGCCGATTCGCCTGGGCTGATGAAGGGGCGAGCGTGTGGCGCGGCGTGAATCAGCTGCGGGAGAAGGCCGAGGCGAAACGGTTCGAAGCGCCGAATTACATCGACATTGAAGAGGGCGACCGGCGGGTGACGATTCTGACCGGAGGGCTTCCGTATCACAGGCGCGTGCACGAACGCATGCTCGACAGCCTGCTGATTGTCAAGGGCGAGCGCGCGCGCGTCTTCGACATCGGGATCGGGATCGACCTGAAATCGTCGGCGCAGGAGTCGCTGGCGTTCCTCGCCCCGCTGCCCGTCGTGCAGCAGGTTGCCGCTCCGCCGGCGGGCAGCACCTCCGGCTGGCTGTTCCACATTGACAGTCGAAACGTCGTGGCCACCTGGTGGGCGCCGGTGGTCGTGGATGGCGAAGTGCGTGGCGTTCGCGTGCGACTGTTGGAGACAGCCGGTCGGTCCACGCGCGCGACGCTCCGCGGATTTCGTCCGTTTCTGGCGGGATGCCGCCGCGACTTCGTCGGCGGCAATCTGGGAAGTTGCTCGGTGGCGGACGGGGCGTTGGCCATCGAGATGATGGCCAACGAGTGGACGGAAGTTGAAGCCACGTGGACAGCGACAGGCGAGGTTCTCTAGTTTTCCATGGTTGTCACCATTGACGGACCCGCGGGCGCGGGAAAGAGCACGACGGCGCGCGGACTTGCACGACGGCTTGGGTTTGATTTCCTCGACACGGGTGCCATGTACCGTGCCGTGGCACTGGCAGCTTCGCAAGGGAACGTCCGCTGGGACGACGCCAACGCGCTGGCGGAACTGGCCGGCCGAATCGCGATTACGTTCCAGCAAGACAAGGTGTTCCTGGAAGGACGTGACGTCAGTGCCGAGATCCGGACGCCCGCCGTGACCGGCAACGTCCGCTACGTCGCGAACAACCCTGGGGCTCGCGCGCATCTGGTAGCGATGCAACGGCGGCTGGCGTGCGGTCGGGATATCGTGACGGAAGGCCGCGATCAGGGGACGGTGGCCTTTCCGGAGGCCGAGTGCAAGATATTCCTCACGGCGTCGCCGCGGGAACGAGCTCGCCGCCGGGCCCTGGAATTCGCGTCGCGTGGCGTCGCAGTCACTCGGGAAGAGGTGCAACGAGATCAGGACGTGCGCGATCGCGAGGACGAATCGCGCGCGTGTGGAGCACTGATCCCGGCGGAAGACGCCGTCGTGGTGAACACGGACGGCCTGGATCTCGAACAAGTCCTCGACCTGCTCGAACGCCTTGTGCGAATCCATCGAGATCGCTAGAACCGGGGTTTGCCTTCGTGGACTTGTCGGGCACCACGGGGCGCATTCGAGTCACGATTGTGGAACGTACGTCATGTCCCGCCCACTTTGGAAAAGCGCCGGTTACCAACTGTGCAAGTACGCACTGCTCGTGAGCGTCCGGATCTACTTTCGCTTCCGCTGGCGGGGCCGGGAACATATGCCGGTGAATTCGGGAGCACTGGTGTGTTCCAATCATCAGAGTTACCTGGACCCGGTGCTGGTGGGCGTGTGTTTCCGCGGCCAACTCAATTATCTGGCTCGGCAGTCGCTGTTTCACTCGCGTCTGTTCGGCGGCCTCATCCGCTACCTTGACTCGATCCCCCTCGATCGCGACGGCATGGGTATCGGCGGTGTGAAGGAGGCATTGAAGCGTCTGAAACGCGGAGAGATGCTGCTGATATTCCCGGAAGGCACCCGCACACTCGACGGGGAAGTCGGCCCTCTGAAACCGGGTTTCATCGCCCTGGCCAGACGCGGTCGCGTGCCGGTGTTGCCGGTCGCCGTCGACGGGGCGTTTCAGGCATGGCCGCGCACCAAACGGCTGCCTCGGCCCCTCAAGGTGCGGACCTGCTTCGGGGCTCCCATTTCGGTCGAACGGATCGCACAGCTGTCGGACGACGAACTGGTGGAGGAGGTCCGAACGCGGATCAAGCAGTGCCTCGTCGAAGCACAGCGCATGCGAGGCGGGACGTCATCCTAGCGCGGCCGGGCTGCCGCCGTCGTGGTAGCCGATGCGCGCGTAGCTGGACTGTTCCGTGCGTTCGTGGCTGAAGAGCTCCATGGAAAAAGCGATGCGCTCGCGAAACGGCAGCGCGTCGACGATGTGCCAACGCTGGTTCACGACAAATCCACGATTGCCGGGACCGCCATTTCGGGGCTGGCCGCAGTAGGAACGCCGCGAGCCGCCGGACCGGAGAGCCCGCACACCGTCAGACGCCGGTGCCGGCTTCATGGGATTCCGGGCCCACGCCGAGCGGCACGACCCAGGCTCGTTCGCCCATGCTGCCCACAAGAGCCTTCGCCAGGTTCAACCACGCCGCGCAGCCGTCCAGAACGAGACTGTCCGCCGAGACAACGATGCCCGACGTACCGCGGAGGGTCGCGTCAGGGTCAAAGACCAACTCCGCTTGCCACGGCCAACCGTTTTCCGCGGCAAGTTGTAGCAGCAACGTGCTGACCCGCCCGCTGTTGGAGACCGGCCGGTCGAGCCACCACACGCAGCGTGCGGGCGCGAGGCTGGCCAGGAGCTGGCCGATGGCCTCAATCGCAGGCAGTGTCTCCGCCACCTTGCGGTAACTGCCGTGCATGCTGGCCATGTCGCGCACGCAGTCGTCCCGCCCTTGAAGCAGGATCCCGCCGCCCATCGCGGCTTCCACGGTCGTCAACACGTTGAACCCGTCGATGTCGAGGACCTGACCTGCCACGTCGCCCCACGGCACGTGCGTCCGGGCACGGTGGGCGAGCGATTGGTCGGAGCAGGCGGAACGCCGCACGGCCAGACGCTGGCGGGCGTCCAGCTGCAGTCGGTCACCGACAAGCTTCAGCGACGAATCGATCGCATATCCGCGCGTCAACAGCCACGACAAGTGCGCGACAGCCTGTTGGAGGCACGGCCAGACGGAGCGATCGAAGAGCCTCGTGTCTTCCGGATGCGGACCTCGGTGTTTGCGTCGGTCGGGCATGATGGGCGCTCCTGGGCTGTCGCCTTTGCTTTCTACCTCGTGGACCCTCGTTGCGCGCCCGTGGATCACAAGGCGACGCACCTGAGCCGAGTCACGGGGATCGGGCGTCTCCGCGAGCGCGTCTCCGCCGTGATGTTCAGCAGACTGACACTACGGTGCCGAAGAAAGGACGGCGGCAATTCGTGTGGGAATTGGTTTGATGCCGCGACTCGCATGGGTATTGACCGATCGGACGTGCGCGCGGCGAGCCCATCTCGCAGGACGGGCACTCCTGCCCGTCCGGACGGGTCGGACGGACCGGATTGTCCGTACCGCGTTCGGTTGCGGCCGCGGGCCGCGTCAGGGTGCGCGGCGTGGGATCGGCAATCTGTCCTGGCTTGCGTTGGCCGGTGCCGCGAACTCCTGCATCACCCAGTTCGCGGCGGGCTTCGTCGGCGAGCGTCATGAGGCTTCTGACGACGTCGGGATGCCGCTCCGCCAGATTCACGGTCGAGCCGGGATTTTCGGCCACGTTCAGCAGAAGCGGTGAGTCGCCCGCACCGGCGCGGAAGTGGGGATGGCGCGAGAAACGCTTCAACGGCACAAACAACTTCCACGGTCCGCTGCGGACCGCCTGCAACTGGTCGCCGTAGTAATAGTAGAACGCTCGGTAAGGTGACCGCGCGCCGCGCTCGCCGAAAAGGAGCGGCCGGACGTCATATCCGTCTACGGACAGGTGCGAGTCGCGCCATGTCAATCGCGTGCCCGCCAGCGCGGACGGTTGTTCGACGGGTATTCCCGCCAGTCCGGCAAACGTCGGCAGGAGATCGAGGGTCGTTGTGAGCTCCTCGCAGGTCGTTCCGGCGGGCACTGTGCCCGGCCACCAGGCGATCATCGGCACGCGGAAACCGCCTTCCGCCGTGGTGTAGCCGCGCCCGAACAGAGGGCGGTTGCTGCCGCGCTCGATGCCGTTCGCGTCTTCGCTCATCGGGGCTCCGTTGTCCGACGTCCACACCACGAGCGTGCGTTGCGCCAAGCCCGCTGCGACCAGTGTGTCCAGAATCTGGCCTGCGGACCAGTCCAACTCCTCCACCGCGTCGCCCCACGGCCCGTTGCGGCTCTTTCCGCGAAAGGCCTCGCCGGCGAATGGCCTCGCCGTGCTTCCCGGCATCGCGTGGGACAAAAACAGAAAGAACGGCCGTTGGGCGTGACGCTCGATGAAATCCACGGCTGCCTGCGAGTACCGGCGCGTCAGCTCGTCTCGATCCACCGGCGCCTCAATGACCTCCTCGTTCCTCATCAAAGGCAGCGGTGGCCAACGAGTCCCGTCGAGGTTGTCGCCGAGGCGTGCTCCCACGTCATCGGTCATGTCGTCGCTATAGGGGATGCCCAGGTACTCGTCAAATCCCTGTCGCGTGGGCAGGAATTCGAGTTGATCGCCCAGGTGCCATTTTCCGATGATCGACGTGACATAGCCGCGCTCCTTGAGCGCCTCGGCAATCGTGACCTCCGACGGATGAAGACCATAGGGCGATACCGGCCGCAGCACCAGCCCGTCGCGGGGATTAGCGTGCATTCCGACACGCTGCGCGTAACAACCCGTCATGATGGAGGCACGCGACGGCGTGCATACACCCGCCGTAACGCAGAACTGGGTGAACCGCCTGCCCTCGCGCGCCATGCGGTTCAGCGCCGGTGTGCGATGGTGCCGACAGCCGAACGGTTCGATGTCTCCGTACCCGAGATTGTCACAGAGGACCAGGATGATGTTCGGTCGTTCGCCGCCAGACGGTTCGGCCGACTGGGCGGCGGACGCTGCGCGGAACATCAGGACATGGGCAAACACTCCGGCGGCTGCGATGGCGGCGGGATGCACGGGATGCACGGGATGATCCTCCACGTCAAGACACGATGGAAACCGCTCCGGTCAGGCACTGTTGGACGCCTCGCGACGTTTCGACGAGCAGCGCGCCGTTGGCGTCGATGCCGCGGCACACGCCGACCGTGTGGTTCGAGCCGGCCTGCACCCGCACCGTATTGCCCGTCAACATGCAGTACGCGCGCCAGCAACTCGCCAAGCGTTCCTCCTGGGGCGCCAGCAATTTCAGATGGTCCTCCAATTGCCTCAAGATCGCGATCAACACGCGAGTCAGCTCGAACCTGTAGCCGACTTCATCGACCAGCGACGTGGCGGATGCAAGCCCCGAGTCGGCCATGGGGTTGTTCACGTTCACGCCAATTCCCACGACCACCCGTCCCACCACGCGCGGCGGGACTTCCACCAGAATGCCGCACACCTTGCGCGCACGGATGAACACGTCGTTTGGCCACTTCAACCCGACCGGCAGGGCAGGGCACAACTGCTGCAACGCCGCGGAAACGGCCAGGCCCGCCGTGAGAGAGACGCGCGTGCCGTTGATCGAAGCCTCCTCGCCGTCGGTCCCAAGGACCAGAGAACACGTCAGACAACCAGGGGCGGACCACCAGCGATTGGCGCCGCGCCCCCGCCCTTCCGTCTGCTCGTCCGCCACGATCAACGCCGGAACGTGCCACGAATTGTCGGCCGCCACCGCCAAGGCTCGCGTGTTGGTCGATGCGACCGTCGCGTGATGCTCGACCCAACGCACGAAGGTCGATCGGCGCACACTCGCCACGTCCTCCTGACCGAACCGCCAGAATCCGACTCGGTCGTTCACGTGCAAGTCTCCCCCAGAAAAAAATGAATCCGCTCGCAAGCCGTGCAGACGTTCTGGATCATCGTCCGAGATTATGCGACACTTAACACTTACATCTGCCTCGCAAAGAGGAAACGGCCCGCGCGGCACGGTCAGCGCCCCTCCGCGTTGGCCGGCCAAACGTCCGCGGATCGGCTGCGCGATCGGCCAAACAGCTTGCTCCCTAGTCTAACGCGAATCCTCGAATCACGTCAGAGCGCCGCGTTCCCAGGATCGCCTTCATGCAACCACTCGACAAGAACCAGATGCGTTTCGGTTCCCGCGCCTCTTGGGCCGTCCTGGGGATCGCGTTGGCGTTTCCAACGGTTCTCACTTGGGCGTATTTCGTCTGGCTGGCAGATACACCGCCCAAAGTGCAACAGGCCGTCTACGGGATCGGCAAGTGCCTGCAGTTCGCTCTGCCCGTGCTCTGGGTGTGGCTCGTCTTGCGAACAAAGTCGCGATGGGCCTGGGGAAGCGGCAAGTCCACCTGGTTCGGAATTGCGTTCGGCGCCGCCGTGCTGGCCGGCATGTTCCTGCTGTATCACGTCGAGCTGATACCGGCCGGACAACTGCAATTGCTCGGCGACCAAGCTCGCACGAAGGTCCAGGACCTGGGACTTGACTCCCTCGGGAAATACGCGGCAACGGGTCTGTTCTATGCGCTGGCCCATTCCCTGCTGGAAGAATACTACTGGCGGTGGTTTGTCTTCGGGCAACTGCGGAGACGCATGGGATTTGCGCCCGCAATGGCCTTCTCCAGCCTGGCGTTCATGGCCCATCACGTCGTCCTGCTCGGCACCTATTTCGGTTTCGACTCGCCTTTCGCCTACGTCTTCTCGTTGGCGGTCGCCGTGGGCGGTGCCGTGTGGGCCTGGCTCTATGAGTCCAGTCGCTCGTTGATCGGGCCCTGGCTGAGTCACATGATTGTGGACGCGGCGATCTTCGTGGTGGGATACGACCTGGTGAAGGATTGCCTGAGCTAGTGCGTCGTGCGGAGACTGCCGTAGGTGAGAGGTGAGAGGTGAGAGGTGAGAGGCGAGAGGTGAGAGGTGAGAGGTGAGAGGTGAGAGGTGAGAGGTGAGAGGTGAGAGGTGAGAGGCGAGAGGTGACCGCTGAAGGCTGAAAGCTTCAGGCGCTAATGGGGGCTGTCCAACGGGCGGGCAGCCAACCTATACTGACGCGGGACGCCGGAATTGCGGGCGGCGGATCGAGCCGGCTTTTTGCGGGAGCAGTACCATTGAAGGGACCGTACCAACGCCTGAAGTACGTGATGTGGAGGGTATGGGTATGCCCGAAGTGCCAACGACACGAACGAACGGGCGGGGAAGTGACCTTCATGTACTGCCGGTGTCAGTCGAACGGTGATGAAGCACGAAAGGTCTGTATGAAACTGCTGAAGGACGGCATTCGGCGCGATCGGCCAACAGCCGTTTGAGGCGAGAGGCGCTGGGAGCCGCGTGTCTTACGAAAAGGGGTGCGACAACATGCGATTGGTGAAGATCTTCAAGAGCGTCGAGAACGAGTTGTCGACGATGGAGCAGGAAATCAACACGTGGGCGAAGGGGACCGGTAGCACGATCATCAGCGTAACGGGCAACATCGCGCCGCAGACCAGATCGACGGCTTCGCAAGGTTTTTCGGCATCCGATGTCCTGCTCGTCGTGTTGTACGAACCGGTTGAGTGATCGGCCTGGCGGGAAGATCGGCCCCGTGCTTTTCGGGCATCGGACGCACCGTGATGGGTGCCGCACCCGGTCTGGTAGCGTGCGGCACGGCGGTTGCGGTACGAGGTCAGCGGCGTTCGCCGCTTTGGCGAGTCGCCCGCTCGTTTAATAGGCATCGCGACCAGAGAGGACGACGAGGACTGTCTGGAAGAGTATTTTCAGATCCAGCCAGAGCGACCATTCTCGGATGTAGCGATGGTCGTATTCCACCCGTTGCCGCATTTTCTCGACCGTGTCGGTTTCCCCGCGGCAGCCGTTGACCTGTGCCAGCCCGGTGATGCCCGGTTTCACCTTGTGGCGCAACATGTAGCCCTGGATCATCGTGCGATAGTGTTCATTGTGGGCGGTGGCATGCGGTCGCGGGCCGACAAGGGACATGCTGCCGCCGAGCACGTTGAACAGCTGCGGCAATTCGTCCAGCGACGCCTTGCGGAGCACTCGCCCCACGGCCGTGATGCGGGGATCGTGCCGCGTGGCTTGGACCACGCGATCACCGTCCTCGCAAACCCGCATGGACCGGAACTTCCAGACGAAGATCTCCGTGCCGTCCAGGCCGTACCGGCGTTGGCGGAAGAAGACGGGGCCGGGAGAGGTCGCCTTGACGAGCAGGGCGATCGCGGCCAAGGGCAGTGCCGCCAGCAGCAGCGCGCAACCAGCCAGCAGCAGGTCCGCGCAGCGTTTGACAATCCCGTCCACCCCATAGAACGGATGCTCGAAGATGCTCACCGCGGGCAGACCGCCGATGTTGGTCCAGCGGGAGTGCAGCAACTCGAAGACGAAGAAGTCCGGCACGATGTAGACGGAGGCCGTGGAGTCGGCGAGCCGGGCGAGGACATTCCGGATCCGATCCTCCGCCCGCATCGGAAACGTGATGTAGATCATGTCGATTGTCCGGTCGCGCGCCGCGCGGACGAGTTCGTCCAGATCGCCGACGCGCCGGCCAATGGCGTCGGGCACGTGCGGCGTGCGGCTCTCGGGCCGGTCGTCAAAGAATCCTAGCAGTTGGAGGCCGAGTTCCGGCGAGTTCTCGACATTTTCCGCCAGTTGAAACGCCAACTCGTTCACGCCCACGATGGCATAGCGGCGCGTGTTCATGCCGCGCGCCCGCAGGGTGCGCTGCACCGTACGGATCGCCACCCGGTTGCCGGCAATCAACAACCCCGCGGCCAAGAACCAGACGATCACAGTCGCGGTCGAGAAGTCGACGAGGCGGCCTGTCAAGAACCCGCTCGCCAACAGGATGACGAGCGTCACACACCACGTGATCAGGCCGCAGGTGATTTCCCGCTCGACCCACGCACCTCGCCAATTCCGGTACATGCCGCAGAACGCGCCGATCAGCGTGAACGAAGCGATTCCCACGGCGCCGACCAGCCAATACGATTCGTGGTGACCGGCGAATGCCGGGTGGATCGCGACGCGCAGCGCGAGCAATATGCATCCGGCGTCGATCGCGCGCAACACGGCATCGGTTGCCGATGGGCTGGGGTAGATGTTGCGTTTGGTTCCAAGCATGCCCTTTCGCTCCCCGGCCGCCTGTCCACCCTTTCCGTGTCGCGGCGTCCGCGCGGAGTGGAGGGCGGGCTCTCATGCTGGTCCACGCGGTCGGAACGGGCGGGAGTGTCCGCCCCCCGTTTTCTTGCGGCCGCGGGCCGCATCAGAAAACAATAGGTTACATTAGAGGCGTCCGCGCACAGCCCGCGTGGCCCCGTCGTGCTGAACGCCGCAACCCGCAAAACCGACACGGGCATACCCATGCAGGAAGATCTGGACCCTCTTTACCAGCGTGACCCTGCCACCGGCATCTGGTCGCCGCGGGTTCCCGTGCGGCACTGTGCCGACCAGTACGATCCGGCACTGTTTCGCGTGCTCCTGCGGATGCAGCCGCGGCACTTCTGGTATCGCGGGCGGCATCGCTTCGTGCTGCACGCACTGAAACGCGAGTTGCGAAGCTCGCACTTCCGGGGCAGGCGGCTCCGCGCCATCGATCTCGGCGGCGGTTGCGGCGGCTGGATCAGTTACCTTGCCCGCAAGTCGCCGGCGATGTTCGCGGAATTGGCGCTGGCCGATTCGTCGCTCGAGTGCCTGCAGATGGCTCGCG
>Ga0194111_10007135_pt1 | contig 12553 bp, 13 predicted proteins | sample TA2KigC300mmetaG_FD_146194 | JGI IMG/M metagenome (GOLD analysis project Ga0194111, IMG submission 146194) | Freshwater microbial communities from Lake Tanganyika, Tanzania - TA2015033 Kigoma Deep Cast 300m | ecosystem: Environmental > Aquatic > Freshwater > Lake | place: Tanzania: Lake... | reverse complement strand
AAGCTCGGTACACCAGTTCGAATCTGGTTGGGGGCACAGAACACGGGTTCTCAGCCGTAGGCTGATCCGCCTTCGGCGGAGAATCCCGTTGGGGGCACAAGACACCAGCCGAAGGTCCCGCCGCTCTTTGGCGGGATCCGAATCTGGTCCCGAAGGGATCCCTTCGGGATTGGGGGCGTGAAGCAATTGAGAATTGCCGATTGTCAATTGCCGATTTCGGGTTTCCTGTATTGGATTAGCGATTAGCCGCGTCCCTTCCATCGGCAAGGATCAACTAGCGGGAAAGGGCCAGTTCAACTTGAGCTGCCCCTTTTTTCTGTAGACAACACTCAGACCGCAAGACCTACGCGCACCGATACGTGCGCCCTTCCTTCTCTCACCAACTCGACGTCTTCACCTCAACCGTATTGTCAGCGTCACGCCAATTGCTGTTGGACGTACAATAATTCTGCTCTCCTCCGCAGCAAGCCACGATGACCTTTCGTGTTCTCTTCCGATGACGTACAGGCCGCTGACCAGCCCAAGGCCTGCTCCGACGAACACATCTGAGAACCAGTGCTGGTTGTTATGCGCGCGGGCAATTGCGGTGAGCGTGGCGAGTCCGTAGAGGCCCACCCGCGCCCACATGTTATCGATTCGCTCAGCAAGCACCGTTGAAAGAGCAAATGCCATCGCCGAGTGACCTGATGGAAAGGACTGTTTCGCGTCGGACCATTCGAAGCCAGAGAATCTAAACGATCCATCACCAGTATACGGGCGGCTACGACCGGCAATCCATTTGACAATGATAACGGGTGCACCGGCAAGCAGAAGGCTTTCGCCCATCAGTCTGCCCGTGGTCCGTATCTCCTCGTCCTTGCTGACGAGCCCCATGGTGTAGGTGAATGCGGCCAAGCCGGCCGCCGTGACAGGGGAGCCGAAGATCGTGGGGACATCCCAGAAATCCTCATTGAGCGAACTGCGCCCCTCACTGCCAATCCCTCGATGTATTGCATCGTCGGAGGTCATGAGCAATGCCGTGCCTCCGAGAAAGCCGACGGTGTACAGCCATTCGTTCTGTTTAAACCTCAACGGGGAAGTGAAAAAGGAGGAAGCATCGTCAGCCACACACTGGATGTCGTGGTAAATTGCATTGCACAAGGAGGCCCGGACAGCGAGTGAATCCTGAGCGGAGAGGACATTCAGCGTGAGAACGGACAGGGCAAGTGAGGATATGAAGGCCTTCAGCCAGGACATACTTTGCTGAGTGGCAAGTCTCTGGTTGTATAGATGCCGAAAAGTGTAGTGAAAATTCACCAAAGTATGTAGGGTAAAAAGGGAACAGGAAGGCCAATCCACACTTTGGGACTGGCCTTCCAGCTTGCTCCCGGCGGCGCATCTACCCGGACACCGCCGCTGCGGCGTCGATTACGGCCTGCTTGAATTCCTCGATGGAATCACCGAATACGCGCACCGTGGTCCGCTCCTTCTTCTGGTCGCCGGTGAGCCTGTTCTCGGAGATCGAGAGATACTTGCTGCCATTCTTGGCCTCTCGCACGTCGACGAAATAGGTCGTTCGGCCCGCACGGACCATCGTGGAGAAAAGGGAATTTGGCTTTGTCATGGTAACCTCCGTTTGTTGGTTTATTGATAGTGAATTAGGAGTACCTCTAAGAGTAGAAACGAACGGAGGTAACACCTTCGAAAAAGCGGTCAGGTCTCGTTTCCCAGGACGTCCCAGCCCACGAGCGTATCCCGCACAAGTCCCCCAAAGAACCCAAGGCTTATGAGCTTCCTCGTCATCGCCTGTTCGCTAACGTCGAAGACTCGAGCGAGCTCAAAGGGGTTCTGTGTTTGCTCCAGCCAGCGCTTGATCAGGCGGGTGGGCATCAGAATCTCGGCGGCGCATTCATCCGCTTCGGCATTGTACACCTCGATCTCCCTCACCGAGCATCGAGATTCCGGTGGGTGGTGGAGAAGAATGTGGGCGAGTTCGTGGCAAATGGAAAAGCGCTGGCGGCGACGGTGGTGTCGGCTGTTGATTCCGATGAGTTTCTCACGCGTGCTCACTAGGGCTGAGAAATCGTCCTCAACCAGGGAAAGGTAAACGACCTGGAACCCGAGCCATGAAGCAAGATCCACAACGGGAATCGGTGGAACCAGAGCCCCCTTATGCGATTCATATGCTTCAAGAAACTTCTGTGCTGTGGAAACGCAGAGTTCGGTTCGCTTCTTTGGTCGGTTCATAGCTCACGAGGACGAAGAATAGGAACATGTCTCAATCTGTCGATACATCTGTACCGTGACCTCCGTTCAATCGTGACGTTTGTCGTATCGCTCAAACCAGGCTTCTGAGCCGACGGCTCATACGCCTACGACGCAGACTGCGCTCCTAGAGTTTACCTGACTCGGTCGTGATATTCAGCCTGACTGAAAAAGGGTCTTTCGGCAACCTCTAGACATCTTCATCAGCAAGCGCTCGCAAGAACGCATCCAGTCGCTGTTGCTCCTTCTCTGGGAGTGGGAGTGTCGCCCGGGCAAAGAGTTCCTCCGCAGCCTTCTCCAGCCTTGCAGCCTTCACTTTCCTGTTCCTTCGGGCGCTGTACCGGGCTAGCGTCGTTCTGAACGATGCTCGAAAGTACACGAGCTGGTGTGTTCGGCGAATCATCTCCTCTAGCGTGTCCAGCGGGATCTGGAAGAACCGCTGTATCTTTCTCCAGGAGCTGATCGAAATCTTCAGGGGCGAAATCCGGTCGTGCTCAAGAAGTTTATAGATGTTGGAGGAAATGCCAAGACGGGGAAGGAGATCCTGCAGTTGCAGCGACTGATGTTCCCGAAGCCCCCGTAGAAATGAGCCCAGGGTAACCGGCGCAACTGCCTTGCTTCGGCTGCTTAGAAGGGCGGCCTCAAGTTGTTGCACCAGTGCGTTTCTTGAGGCATCGGAGGATTGCACAACAGGCTTCCTCTGGATGACGGTCCTTTCGTACAATCCGTGTGTGGTGATCTTGCCTTCGAGATAAGCAAGCTGAAGCAACTGATCGACGATATCTCGCTTCGTTTTCATGATGCGTTGGGTACTCGTTGCGTAAGGAGTTTCAGGAATTTCTTCTTCACGCGCGCATGGTAAACCTTGAGGTACTTCACAGACTTTCCTGTGTAGCGCGCGATCTGTTCGTACGGGACCTCCAGCGAGCGGCAGCGAAGGAGCACCCGCTCCCAGCTCTCCATTGCATCAAGTGTCTCAGCGACCACCTGAAGAGCGTTTACCCCCTTTCCTGCAGAGCCCTCTTCAACTGATGAGCGCGCAGATTCTTCGTATCTATGCAAGATGCTGCGAACTACGTCCCGTTCGATGTGAGTATACGCTTGCTCGTTCTCAAGCGCTGACTCATCGTAGCTCTCATAGAGACCATCCGTGAATGCGTGACGACGCATGACATCCCTGACGCGGTTGCGAAAGATCGTCATCACCCAATTGTGGAAATCTCCATCCGAGCGCTTGAATTCAAATGAATGTATCTTGCTCACAACGGCCAGCAGCACATCGTTGACGAGTTCCTCAGCGTCGAGCTGCGGCACGTGGAAGAGCGAAATCGCCTCCGCCAGCAGCCGGCTCTGATACATGTCAACAAGGTGGCGACAAGCGATTCGATCGCCCGCTTTGAGTTCACGGACTATCTGTTGGTTGGAGACCCGAGCCATGCGCCTTTAAGAGAAGAAACGAAAAGAGGTAACAGTGCTTATGGATGTCGCTGTGATACTGGGAAAATGAGCAAAAAACGACCGATCTGTTTCCCAAGATTGAGAAACCGCCAACAGTCTGTGCTCACGGGTTAGGAATCGTGGGATGGCGTTTCGCGAAGGACTTCGTCAAGAGATGTCTCGCCGCGCTCAGCCATTCGCATTGCTGCCTGCCTGAGGGTAGCAACGCCGGAAGTCTGCGCCCACTGCCTGATCTCTGTGACCGTTGCGGCTCTGGCAATGAGTTGACACAGTCCCGGTGAAATCGGAAGAGCCTGGAAAGCACCGGTGCGGCCCTGGTATCCAAAATAATGGCACGCGGCGCAGCCCTTGCTCCCGAAGAAATGCCCCGCAAGAACTGAGGTCTCCGAGATATCCCGCATCTGGTCGGGGGTCGGGCGCGTGGAGACCCTGCAATGGGGACACAGAAGCCTGACGAGCCGCTGGGCCAGCACAATCTTAAGCGTTGAAGCTAGGAGGAACGGCTCTATCCCCATGTCCAGGAGTTGGCAGATGGCAGAAGGTGCATCGTGCGCGTGGAGCGCTGTGAGAACAAGATGTCCGGTTTGGGCGGCTCGGATTGCCATTCTCGCGGTTTCGGCATCCCGTAGTTCGCCGATGAGAATGACATTTGGATCTTGACTCAGAATCGCACGTAGAGCAGCCGGAAATGTATAACCAAGGTCCGGGCGAACCATGGTTTGGTTGATGCCAGGGAGATCAAACTCGATAGGGTCTTCGATCGTGGTAATGCTGATATCAGCTCGGTTGATGGATGTGAGGGAGGCGTAGAGAGTCGTGACCTTGCCGCTTCCCTCCGGCCCCGTAACGAGAACGAGTCCTGAAGGTGACCGCAAAGCGTGCTGGACGAGCCGGAGGTCATGTTCCTGAAAACCCAGTCTGTCCAGATGAAGCTGCAGACGAGATTTGTCCAAGATCCGGATGGTGACCTTTTCGCCAGCATCCGTCGGCAGGGTCGAAATGCGAATATCGACAGAGCGGTCGGCCCGTCTCACGCGAGCACGCCCCTTCTGAGGATACAACGTGTCCGCGATGCTCAGGTTCGCCATCGATTTGAGGCGTAGCACGAGGGGCATGGCTTTGTCTTCGGTCAATTGAACTGCTTCATGGAGAACCCCGTCCACGCGGTATCGAACGCGGAACGCCTGCGCGTACGGTTCAACGTGAATATCCGTCGCACCTATTCGTATTGCAGTGCCGATCAGCCGATTCGCGAGTGTTGTGGTCGATGTGTCGGAGACGAGTTGAGTCTGCAATCCTGCGCGGGATGCTGACCGGAAGGGAATCGTGGCTGCGCGGAGGGGATGTCCAAGGCCGTTGGAAGCTCCCTCATAGAATCGATGGATAGCGTCAAGGAGGATCTCTTGGGGAACGGGTACAGCTTTTACCTTCCTGCCCAACAGGAATTGGACATCAGCGACCAGTTGTCGCTTGAACATCTCCGGCATTGCGACGATCACGGTATCGTTCTTGAGGGAGAGCGGTAATACGGAGAGCTCAAGAGCAGTGCTCTTTGGAATTAGCCGCAGGACGTCGGGGTCAATGGCCAATGAACTCAGGTCAACCATGGCTCACAGAATCCTCAGCACTCTCCTGGCCATAGAAATGGGCAGATAGCGTGAACGAAATACTGACGAATCCAAGCCGCGCATGATGCGCGAGCACTCCTGATTGTCCGGCAGCTGGCTCAAAGTCGTCAGAACGCGGAGATAAGGAAGCAGATTTCCAACTCCTCTCCTTCATCTCATTCACATGTTGCGCAAAAATCGAAACGGTGTCAAGGATTTTTTGCGAATATTACCAGCCCCTGCGATTCTCATTAGTGAGAACACCCCGTGATCTCGCCAAAACAAGAAAAGCCAAGCCGAGACTTGGCTCCTTCCAGTTCTGCCTATGTGCGGGTCACTAGGTTTCTTCCACCTTGTCGGCGCCGCCGTCGGGCAAGCCGATAGGATTGACTCGGGTAACGGCTCGCTTGCGGATCAGGAGTGAGAGGACTATGGAGATGGCGATAACGCCGGTAATGATCCCCAGCGACAGTTCAATGGGGAATTTCCCAGCGTAGAGATCATTCAGCCAGACCATTTTGAGGCCCACGAACACCAGAACGACGGCGAGCCCGTATCGTAAGAGATAGAACTTGTCCACTGCGCCAGCGAGCATGAAGTACATTGCCCGTAAGCCGAGGATCGCAAAGACGTTTGACGTGAAGACAATCAGTGGCTCGCGCGTCAATGCAAAGATTGCCGGAACGGAGTCGACGGCGAAGATCACATCGGTGAGTTCGACGAAGAGGAGCGTGATAAACAACGGTGTCGCGTGCAGAATGCCATTGGACCGCGCGAAGAACTTCTCCCCTTGAAGGTCCGGTGTGACCGGCACAAACTTGCGGAAGAGGCGGATGATCGGGTTCTTGTTCGGTTCCACACCCCGCTCAGGAGCGAAGATCATCTTGATGCCGGTGAACAACAAGAACAAGCCAAAGACGATCACGACCCATTTGTACTGTATCAGGACGGAGCCTAGCGCTATGAAGGCTGCTCGGAAAAGCAATGCTCCAATAATACCGTAAAACAGGACGCGGTGCTGGTAGATCGCGGGGACGGCGAAATAGCTGAAGACAACAACAAAGACAAAAATGTTGTCGACGGAGAGGGACTTCTCGACGATGTACCCGGTCAGGAACTCCAGCCCGACTTGTTCCGCTGCGGCTTGCGGGCTGAATCCCGGAAGCGCCATCAAACGCTCGACCCGGGGGAATCTCCAAAGCGCGTACTGATAGAGGCCGTAGTTGAACAGCAGCGAGAGTGCGACCCAGACGGCGCTCCAGATCGCCGCCTCGCGGAATGAGACCACGTGTGCTTTCCGATGAAACACGCCAAGGTCGAGCGCAAGCAGGAGAAGCACGAAACCGGTGAAGGCTCCGTAGAGCCACCAGTACTCGGTGAATGGGAAGAGATCATAACTCATCAACAAGAGTCCTTTCGTCGCATCAGGGTCAGACGCCGGTCAGATTCTGGGGAGTATCCCCCTTGGGATGATCCCCGTGCCGCCTGGATCATCAGAAGCTCGCCCAAATTGTCCATTGCGACTCTCCCAACAAGCTTCCCATCGTATGTGACCGGGGGTATGACACTCGCATCGCGGACTGGACAGTTCACAAAGCTCTGTCCTTCCATTTTTCCTATCGGGCGAGTTGTCGCGCTTGTTCACCGTACACCATGGCTTCAAGCCGCGCCACGCGTTCCTCCATCGGCGGGTGTGTGCTAAACAGCCGCATCAAGCCCCCGCCGAAGAGGGGATTGACAATGAAGAGATGCGAGGTAGCCGGCGTGGCCTCCATCGGAATCTCTTCTGCACGGCGGTGAAGTTTCCTCAATGCGTTCGCTAGGGAGAGCGGGTTGCCAGACATTGTGGCACCGCCTTCGTCTGCGAGAAACTCGCGGGAGCGCGAGATGGCCATTTGGATCATCATTGCTGCGAGAGGTGCGATGATCATCGCAACCAAACCAGCGATGGGATGTCCACTCTCTTCATTGTCGGAGCCCCGTCCGCCGCCGAAGATCATGGCCCACTGAGCCATATTGGCGATCATGCTGATGGCACCGGCCATCGTCGCAGCAATCGATGCAACGAGGATGTCGCGATGCTTGATATGGGCCAGCTCGTGCGCGATGACGACCCGGAGTTCGTCACGGGAAAGGGAACCAAGAATGCCCTCTGTGACGGCGACAGCGGCGTGCTGCGGGTTGCGACCGGTCGCAAACGCGTTTGGCTGATCGCTCGGGATCAAGTATAACCTCGGCATTGGGAGCCCGGCGCGGGCAGTGAGTTCCTCCGTCATGCGAAAGAGCTCGGGATTGTCACTACGGCCGAGTTCCTGCGCCCCGTACATGCGGAGCACAATCTTGTCGCTGAACCAGTAGGTTCCAAAGTTCATCACCACGGCGAGCAAGAAGGCGATCATCATCCCGCCGTTGCCGCCGAGCAGGTTGCCGATGAACACCAACAACACCGTGAGAATAGACATCAGTAGCACCGTTTTCAGAGTATTCATAGGTTTCTCCTTTTTGATTCATAGTTTGTCGCAAGCAAACAATCCGCGTAATTGCTCCGGTGAATTCGTCCGGGGATCTACTCCCCTCGTAGTGTTCTCGATCGGAATCGGTTGCATCACGAAGAGGTCGATGATCCTGGCAATCATCCCTTGCCTTCTCCCATGCTCCGGTCGAGATGAAAGATGATGTCGAGTTCGCTTGCCTCGACTCCAAACACGTATCGGATCTTTGCCACGTTGCAGCTGAGTGCCGTCGCGGCCCGTTCGCGCAACATCGGCTCCGAAGCCTTGAACAACTGCTCAAGGAATCGTCTGTAAAAGTCCAAGCCGCTCTGGTTCTGGAGGGCTTGGGTTGCGCGGACTCCGAAGACACCGAATGCCGTGACGACGACCATGTGGTTGCTTGCCGCCGTCTCGATTCTCTCTGCTTGCTCGCCATAATGATTCTTCAAGAAGTCCCTGACGGCCGACTCCAGTGCCTCCAATGTCTGTGGTTCGGCTGCCGCCGGTGTTTTCTGAAGAGCGACGTTCATAGCTGCACCTTCTGCTGATAATACTATCAGATATCTGTCCGACCCCATCAAATAGAAAAACCGACATCCATCGCGTATTGATGATGAATGTCGGTTTACTTTCTACCAAGCCCCTCATCGGCTCTCGAGGAGTTGCTTCGTAGCCCGTCTACCGAATTTTTGCCTGCGCCCATTTTCCCCTGCCAACCCCACAATGACGCAGGCACATCATGGAACACGGGGTAGCCGAGAATGATTCCCGGACTGGCGCGGAAGCGGCAAAACCGTCCAAAATCTGCTATTTCAGCGTAAGAACGATTATTCGCTCCCCGACCTTGGAACTGATGTCGGAGTGCATGCTCACCACCTCCCGGCCGGTGATTTCCTTGACAAGCGAAGCAAGCAAATCCCTGGCCCCTTCGATCAAATTACAGCGAACTTCCTTGAGGAGTTTCACACCCTCGGCGTCTTTCGCAAGCTGTTGTTCGGCAGGTGTCAATACCCCCTCAAGCCTGATAATGACAAGGTCGTTCAGGATGTAGGTTCGAGTTCGATTTGGGCCCCGACCCATATACTCCCGCTCAAACTTCACCACTGCTTCACTGATTTCCGCTTCAAGCTGACCCATAGATTTTGGAGGCATGTCGTCTTAGCCATTCGATATGAACGGTATCTAATGTAACCCAATTTGCATAGACACGCCAGAGATCAATGAGCTGGAAAACCAGCGGCTGTGCACGGGTTTTGTTGTGACGAATTGTTTGATTTTTTGGGTTATTCTCCACAATATTTCAAAACATGATCGTGTTGTCGCCCTCGCTGAGCGAAGCCAACCTTCTCGATCCGGCACACTGCACGAGGTAGGCGAGACTTTCTTGACCTCTTCTCGTCTAATATTTGTTGGTCTGCATAGGACGAAGACCATTGAAAGAATTTGACCGTTTCTTCCATCCACATTCCCATCCATAATGTCAGGAAGGAGGTATTCATGGCAAGACACTTGATCCGCGTTGTCATTTTTGCCGTCCTTGTTGCTCAGTTCTCGTTCCCCCAGATGGCGGTCGAGAAAGTCGACACCGCGGTTATTAGCAAGATCAAGGACGAAGGGATGAACAGATCGCAGGTGATGGAAATCCTGAGCGATCTCTGCGATATCTATGGCCCCCGGCTGTCCTGGTCGCCCGAGTATAGAAGGGCGGGAGAATGGGCGGCCAAAAAACTGACCGCAATGGGTCTGCAAAATGTGCATTTTGAAAACCACGGACCGGTCGGTAAAGGATGGACCTTGAAGAAATTTGCGGCGAATGTAACCGAACCGTATACTTCACCTCTCATCGCGTATCCTGCAGCGTGGACACCGGGTGTCAGGCAAAAAGAGGTGGATGCGCTCTACCTCGATGCAGAGAAAACGGAGGATCTCGACAAATTCAAAGGACAGCTCAAAGGGAAATGTGTTCTACTCACAGGTGAGATGGAGCTGCAGGCGCACTTCGAGCCCCACGCAAATAGGCTGGCAGATTCCGTGCTTCTTGCGATGGCCAATGCTGGTCCACAGGCTCCGTCGGGTCGGCGACCACGCCGTATGGTGTTTCCAAGGTTGGCGATGGACAATTTCGACTCTGTGATGGCGTTTGCCCGACAAATGATGCCCGGCATTGACAGTGCGCGGGTTGCGCGGATGCTCATTGCGCAACAAAGCCAACGACTGACGCCGCAGAAGCTGGAGTTTGCGCAGAAAGAAGGAGCACTCGCGGTGCTTACACCCGGGCGCGGCGACGGAGGAACATTCATTGTCTCCAGCGCAATGGTTCCACAGCCGGGCCAAGCTCCGTTCGATCAACGGGTGAGTGCGTACAGCGAAAACGCTCCCGCTATCGTGCCTCAGATTGTCGTTGCGGCCGAGCATTACAACCGGATGGTCCGCACGCTCAAAAAAGGACACAAGGTGAAGCTGGAGATGAATCTTGAAGTTGTATTCACCAAAGCCGATTCGTGCTTCAACATCATTGCAGAGATTCCTGGCACCGACCTGAAGGATGAAATCGTCATGCTGGGCGGTCACTTCGATACGTGGCATGCGGGCACTGGAGCAACCGATGATGGCACGGGCGTCGCGGCATGCATGGAGGCTGTGCGGATTTTGAAAACGTTGAACCTTCAGCCGCGGAGAACGATTCGCGTTGGACTCTGGGGAGCTGAAGAGCAGGGCCTCATCGGATCCCGGGCCTATGTCGCGAAGCACTTTGCCGAGCGGGAGGGAGGAATGATGGAGATGATGATGGGAGGCGGCACACCCCCGAAAACGAAGCCGGAGTACGACAAATTCTCGGTCTATTTCAACCACGACAATGGTACAGGCAAAATCCGCGGTGTCTATATGCAGGGGAACGAAGCTGCACGGACGATTTTCCGCGAGTGGCTTGCCTCCTTCAGCTCGATGGGAGCTTCCACGCTGACGCTGTCGAACACATCGGGGACCGATCATCTTTCATTTGATGGCGTCGGGCTGCCAGGATTTCAGTTCATCCAGGATCCCGTTGAATACGACACCCGGACACATCACTACAACATGGATGTGTATGAGCGTGTGCAGCCGGAGGATATGAAACAGGCAGCCACTATCATGGCCGCTTTCGCCTACAACGCTGCGATGATGGAACAGAAATTCCCGCGCAAACCAATGCAGGATCCACGGCCTGCAGCAACCGGAAGAGAATAGTCAAAATCTGGATCTTCGAGAGAAAGCCGCCCCGTGATCACCAGGGCGGCTTTTTCGCTTTCAATCGTCGAACATGCAGCTTTGCACTTGGCGGGACAAACATACATGTTTGACTGGCGGGTCAATCTTTTCTGGTGGAACAAGCATCGCCACTTATCAGGTGGGTCAAACATTCTTGTTTGACCGTACTGGACAAGCAAGAATGCTTGTCCTACCAAGGCGTCAAAACCTATGCGTCAACTTCGCATAACAATTTGGGTCCTGCTCTTTGCCGTTGCGTTTGCCTTCGTCGAGGCAACCGTGGTTGTCTACTTGCGTGGACTGTACTACCCGGAAGGATTCACCTTCCCCCTGAAGCTAGCGGCCAACCAACACATTGCTGTCGAAGTGGCCCGTGAAGCGGCGACCCTGGCAATGCTTGCCACTGTCGGGATCCTTGCCGGGAGTACTCGATGGCAGCGAGCAGGCTTCTTCATGCTTGCCTTCGGCGTGTGGGATCTTTTCTACTATCTATGGCTGAAGTTGGTGCTCGACTGGCCGGCGACGCTGTTCGATTGGGATATTCTCTTCCTTATCCCACTGCCATGGATCGGTCCTGTCATCGCGCCCGTATTGATCTCGGTTCTACTCATTATCGCGGGCCTTTGGATCATCCGGAGCGAACATCGACAGGGAGTGTTTAAACCTCCCAAGCTCGCCTGGGCACTTGCAGGTGTGGCGACGGTCGTCATCTTGATCTCATTCATGATGGATACCAATGCCACGCTCCGCTTCCAAATGCCTGAGCCATACCGGTACGAATTGCTGGTCGTGGGACTAATCCTGTACGTCGCGGGAATGGTTCTGGCTTTTCGAAGAAGAAAAGGGGGTGGAGAGGGGAGGGCCTAGCCCGATTTTCTGGCTAGACCGACCACTGAAAGCCCGTAAGGGAGTGTGGTTCGACGGAGAACGTGACGTTCGGACGCGAATAGTGATGCCAGAAGTGAGTTAAGGAACCCAGCAGGGACATCGAGTGTCGTGTCTTTCTCCGGGTGGAAGAGCCGCTCCGCCAATCGCGCAACAAGTGCCGCCGGGAAGAGAAATGTGTTAAAGTACGAGATCATTTCCACCCGAAAGCCGCTTTCTTCAAGTACCCGCCTCACCTGCGACCTGAGATATCGGCGTTTATGTCGATTCACCACGTCGTGACGGCTCCAGAGAAACTGATACGCCGGCACGGTGACGAGGACGCACCCCTTCGGTTTCAGAAACGTATGGGCCTGTCGAAGGATCGCAACATCATCATCGATGTGTTCGATGACATCGAGAAGCGTGACGAGATCGAATCGTAGTTCCCGGTGAGGGAATGATTCCAGCGTGCAGTGGTAGGCGTTCTGGAGTCCGCGTTCTCGGCACAGATCGATGGCAAGCTGTGAAGAGTCGGTCCCGTACGTGTCGTAGTGCTGCGAAAGCTCCTCGAGTACGGCTCCTGTCCCGCACCCGACGTCAAGCACGCGCGATCCACCAGGAAGCCTGATCCGTTTC
>Ga0194111_10007125_pt1 | contig 12569 bp, 8 predicted proteins | sample TA2KigC300mmetaG_FD_146194 | JGI IMG/M metagenome (GOLD analysis project Ga0194111, IMG submission 146194) | Freshwater microbial communities from Lake Tanganyika, Tanzania - TA2015033 Kigoma Deep Cast 300m | ecosystem: Environmental > Aquatic > Freshwater > Lake | place: Tanzania: Lake... | reverse complement strand
CTGCCGGAGACCTGGTTGCGCACGCGCACGCCACGCACGCGATGTCGTTCGACGTCGGCGGCGATCGGTTCGTGCTCGAGCAGCACGGTCAGCCGGCCGCCGCTGCGATAGGGGGCCAGCAGGGCTTCCAGAACGGCCAAGGCGACCCTCGGCTCGACGCACAGTCGCGACACGGAGCCCAGCCCGGGGTTGAGTGCGGTGGCGGCCCGTTGGGCGTCGGTGAGCGGGTAGTGCCGGCGGTAATAGTCGCGGATGGCGGCGCGCAGTTGGCGGTAGGTGGCGGTGGCGCCGTGCGACTCGATCCAACGGTGCTCGTCGGGCGGAACGGCCTGCTGCGTCAACTGCCCGCCGATCCAGTCGGTCGGTTCGGTCAGGATCACGCGCAAGCCCGCTTCGAGCGCCGCCAACGCGGCGGCACAACCCCCCAGCCCGCCTCCCACCACGACGATGTCACCGGATTCTCCACCGCTTAGGACGCGGTCCTGCCGGGCCCTGAGCCGGCCCGGCAGCAACCAGGACGCGCTGGCCGCCCCCAGGGCGACTCGCAACAAGTCGCGACGATGCACGGGAACCTCGCTGGTGAAAGTCCGATCCAAGCCGCGGCGTGTCCGGCGCGACGCAATCCGACGTCGGACCGACGGTTCGGCTGAGGAACTGCAATTGAATACACTACCAGAATCGACGCCTCCGAGAATCGGGGATGCTCGCTTTCCACCAAAACATGCTACCAGAATGCCTGGTGTCGCCGCCGGCCACTGTCGCCAACGAGCTGCGGCATACGTTCTGCCCGTTCGAAACCAGAGTGTCTGCTGGTCGAAACCAGAGTGTCTGCTGGTCCCAACGAGCTGCGGCATACGTTCTGCCCGTTCGAAACCAGAGTGTCTGCTGGTCGAAACCAGAGTGTCTGCTATTCATTGTCGAAACTAGAGTGTCTGCTGGTCGCTGCGGGGCGCGGTGCTCCGAGGGCGTGATGCGACGATCTGGGCGAGCCGTGTCGGTCTGCCGCGTCGATTTGCGTTGACGTGCAATTCGTTTTGGCGCGTGAGGGTACTTTGGCGGTCTTGGTCGTAACGCCTGCGTCTGCGTGCGACGCGGCCCCCCGGGATGGCGACCCGCACATTCAGCCATGTCTATCGAAAGGGTTTTTCCATGCGTTCATTCTTGCGGTCGGTCTTTGTGGCAGTGTTCATCGGCGTCCTCTTCGCCGTCGGCTGGGCGGGAGCGCGGCAGGCGGCACCGAATCCTGACATTCCTCCGGCACAGCAACAGCGCCTCGATGTCATGAAGTCCAAGGGGACGGAGACATCGTTGACGATCCTTCCCGTCCGACTTGCCGGACAGCCCTTTGACCGCATCACGGAAGTTGTCGGACTGCTCCTGGAACAACAAGGACTGCAGAACATCGAACTGAGTAAGACCACGTTCGATCCGGCAGACGGGGCTGACCTGACGGGATTGGTTGACGCGCTGGCCGGCTTCGTGAAAGCGAACCCGGTCACCACCGACTACGTGCTGTATGCCGAGTTCAACGGCACACGGGAAGCCGGGCTCAAGGAGGTGCGCGTCGTTGTAGTGGACAAGTCGGGCGCGGTGGTCTGGACGGACATCCAGACGCCGCGGGATCAGGAGTCGCGCAATCCAATGGCCCTGTGCGTCCAACTGATTCAGCGGTTGGGGCCGCGGATGGGTCTCAACGAAGACACGGCCAAAGCCGCCAAGCCGGGCAAGATGGCGGCCATCATGAACCAGCGGAGCGGCATGCCTCCCGAGAGCGAGCGAGCACCGTTGCCCGAGCGGCAGAAGGCGCTCAGGGAATCCGCCCCGGCGTCGACTTGGATGGTGTTCCCGGTTCGAGTCCGTGGCGACGTGGATCCAGCAAGCGCCGCGGATCTGGCGAAAAGAATCTGCGATGGCGGATTATGCAAGGCAGTGGCTGCCGATGCACCCGTGCGGCTCAAGGCGCCCCAGCCGGATCCCAATGAACTCAAGACGCTGTGGGACTTTGCGCGCCAGTTCAGAGACCATGCCCGGCAGCACCCGGTGGATGCGGACTACACGCTGCTGGCGGACTATGCCTTCAACCCGCGGAACTGGGAGCAGGGCTTTGTGCATTTCGTGGTGTGCGACCGCAAGGGCGAGTGGGTGATCGTGGACATGCAGAACTCGCATCATGCCGACTACCAGAGCATCAAGCCGACTTCTCGCGAGGCCTGCGACAGGCTGCTCGTGAAACGGCTCTCCGGCTACCTGGCCCGCGTTGATTCGAAAGAGGAATAGTCTTCCTCCGTCACGCCGTCCACGGCGCCCGCATCGTGCGCGCCCGAAGCTGGCTCGATCCGAGCGAAGGCGAGATCCCGAGTCTTCCGAGAGGCACCGGTTCGTGACGCGCAGCATGCGTTCGTCGCGTGCTTGCTCGACAAGCCACCTGGCATACAATGGCAAGCGTCGTGGCAATGCGTGGTCGGTCCCCGGATGCAAGGAGATGACAGATGGCAGCGCGCGGTCGAATTCCCGTGGGAGTCGCCTTCGGACTCGTGTTGGCATTGTTTCCCGCCGATCGTAGGGCTGTTTCCGGCGAGCCACGTCCCCGAGCGGGTAGCTTGACGCCCGTGCTCGTCGATGGGAACAACCGGTTCGCCGTTGGGCTTTACGCCCGACTGAAGGAAACCGACGAAGGCAACCTGTTCTTCTCCCCTTACAGCGTCTCAACGGCCCTGGCGATGACGCAGGCCGGCGCGGCGGGAGCCACGGCGAAACAGATGGCGGAGGTACTTCAGTTCCAGGTTTCGGATGAGGAGTTGCATCCGGCAATGGGCCAACTCATCCGCACGCTGCGCGGCTCCGAGAAGGGGTACCAGTTCCGCGTCGCCAACCGCCTGTGGGGCCAGAAGGGGTGTGAGTTCCTGCCCGATTTCCTGAAGGCGACCAAGACCCATTATGGAGCTGAATTGGGCATCGTGGATTTCGCTGGCCAGACGGAAGGGGCCCGCCAGGCGATCAACCAGTGGGTCGAGAAGGAAACGGAAAGGAGAATCCAGGATCTCATCCCGTCTGGCTTGCTGGCCCGGGACACGCGGCTCGTGCTGACCAACGCCATTTACTTCAAGGGGAACTGGGCCGTTGCATTCGACAAGGAAGCTACTGAAGAGGCGCCCTTCTTCGTTTCGCCATCCAGCGAAATAGCCGTGTCGATGATGCACCATGTCGAACGGTTCGGCTATCGCGCGGACGGCGATCTGCAGATTCTCCAGATGCCCTACGCGGGCAACGCGCTGTCGATGGTCGTCCTCCTGCCAAGGACCAGGGGCGGGCTGGCCGACTTGGAGAAGAAGATCACGCACGACGCGCTGCGAGATTGGACGAAGGGCCTGCGGTCGCAGAAGGTCTCGGTGTTCCTGCCGAGATTTGCGATGACCGCGCAGTTCAGTCTCGAGTCCGTGTTGAAGTCCATGGGGATGACTCTACCGTTTGACGCGAATGCCGCGGACTTCTCGCTCATGAGCCGCGACGAGCAGTTGTTCATTTCCGCCGTCGTCCACAAGGCATTCGTGGACGTGAACGAACAGGGCACCGAAGCAGCGGCGGCGACGGGCGTCATCATGGCGCCCACGGCCGCGCCCATTCAGGAGGAACCGCCCGTCTTCCGCGCCGACCACCCGTTCGTCTTCCTGATCCGCGACAACCGCACGGGTTGCATCGTGTTCATGGGCCGCCTATTGGATCCCGCCGCATGAGCCGCGGACCTGGTTGCATGCGCTGACGGAGACCAACGCAGGCTCCCCAGTCAGCTGGGCCGCGACGCCTGCTTTGACGACGACCGCCCGCATGCTCGCGAATGGCCACCGACACGGAGGGGCTCAGCTTGTGGTCGGCGACAGCCGGGAATAGAATCCACAGTCGCGAATAGGTGAAGGCTTGAGCTGGAAGATCAGGGATCTTTTGCCTTGGTCCTTCACTAGGGCTGCCGTTGCCGGAGCAAGAAGCGACGTGTGCTCGTTCGCCGTCGAATCGCGGCGCACCGAGGGAACGGCCGCGAAAGGAGCGCGATGATGGCAAAGAACCCTTCACAACCTGCCGCGGTCAAGACGCTGGGACCGGCTCGCATCGAGCACCTGCGCGTCGAGAATTACCGCGCATTGCGCGGCATCGAGCTGAAGAACGTCACGCCGCTCACCGTGCTTCTCGGGCCTAACGGCAGCGGCAAGTCGACCGTCTTCGACGTGTTCAACTTTCTGTCGGAGTGTTTCCAGTTTGGGCTCCGGCACGCATGGGACCGCCGTGGGAGGGCGAAGGAGCTGCGAACGCGCGGGCAGGATGGCCCCGTCACTATCGAGATCAAGTACCGCGAGCACCCCGGCCAGCCCGTCATCACCTACCATCTGGCGATCGACGAGGGTCTCAAGGGCCCTACCGTGGCCGCTGAATGGCTTCAGTGGCGGCGCGGAGCCAAGGGCAAGCCGTTCCGCTTTCTCGACTACAGGGACGGCCAAGGCCGCGTCATCAGCGGCGAGATGCCGGAAGAGACCGATCAGCGTATCGAGAAGCCTTTGCGCTCACGGGATCTCATCGCCGTGAGCACGCTCGGCCAGCTCGCCGAGCATCCGCGAGTGGCCGCGCTGCGCGAGTTCATCACGGATTGGTACGTCTCCTACCTCTCGATTGACGACACTCGGGGACAACCGGAGGCAGGCCCTCAAGAGCGGCTCAGCAAGACGGGCGATAACCTCCCCAACGTCGTCCAGTACCTCAAGGAGCAGCACCCCAACCAGCTCGAGGAGATCTTCTCCATCCTCAAACGCCGGGTGCCTCGGCTCGAGAACGTTCTGGCCGAGCCGATGCCCGACGGACGGCTCCTGCTCCAAATCAAGGACGCTCCATTCGAGCAACCAGTGCTGTCCCGCTTCGCGTCCGACGGGACCCTGAAGCTGCTTGCCTACATGACGGTGCTGCACGACCCCGATCCGCCGCAGTTCATCGGCATCGAGGAGCCGGAAAACTTCCTGCACCCCCGACTGCTGCCCGAGCTCGCCGAGGAGTGTCGCACGGCGGCCGCTCGGTCTCAGCTTCTGGCAACGACGCATTCGCCGTTCTTCCTGAACGGTCTGCGCCCGGAAGAAGTGCGGGTCCTCTATCGCGACGATCAAGGTTACACCCAAACGGTACGAACCTCGGACATTCAGGGAGTGCCTGAGTTCATCCAGGCCGGGGCGTCACTCGGCCATCTTTGGCTCGAGGGCCGTTTTGGCGTCGGCGACCCGCTCGTCCGCTCAGGCGCGCCGGCAACCAAGGGGAAGTCGAGATGAGCGTCGAGCACATCGAGCTCCTTGTTGAAGAGCCTTCCACGGAGGCGGCGCTGCGGTTGCTTCTCCCGAAGATCCTCGGGCCGCTGTCGTTCGAGGTCTATCCGTTTCAGTCCAAGGACGAGCTCCTGGTCAGGCTGCCCAGTCGCCTTCGGGGCTACGCGGCATGGATTCCGGACACTTGGCGCATCGTGGTGGTCGTAGACCGCGACGACGATGACTGCGACGATCTGAAGGCGCGTCTCGAGAAGATGGCCGCGGACGCCGGGCTCGTGACGCGCTCCAAGGCAAGCGGCAGGCCGTACGTCGTCGTCAACCGACTGGCAATCGAGGAGTTGGAAGCCTGGTACTTTGGCGACTGGGATGCGGTGCGTGCTGCCTACCCTCGCGTCCCCGCGACGATCCCGTCACAGGCCAGGTACCGCGTTCCCGATGCCGTGGCAGGCGGTACTTGGGAGGCGTTCGAGCGGGTGCTCCAGAAAGCGGGCTACTTCAAGATCGGTCTCGCGAAGATCGAGGCAGCGAAGGCTATCGCGGCCAACATGGTGCCTGCGCGCAACAATTCGCGGAGCTTCCAGGTGCTACTCGGCGCCCTCGCCGAGATGGCTAGTACATGAACAGGGATGTCGAGACATTCTTCGCGGCGGAGCATGACGCCCGACGAATTTGAAAGCCGACGTTCGCCGCGCACGCGTCGATCTCGTACGGTGACGAGCACCATTGCACAGAGCAGGACAGTTGCATTCGATCCCGTCAGAGGCGAATCGCCCGTGACAGCGCGCGTCACGCGGTGCGCGCGCGAGATCGCGTGCGACGCCGCGCGTTACGAGGTGTAGTCGGGCAGAACGCTGTCGAGGACCCCGTGCAGCGCGTTGAGTTTGAGGGGTTTGCTGAGGAAGCCGTCCATCCCGGCGGCCAGGCATTCGTCGCGGTTGGAGTTCGACGTGAGGGCGATGACCGGAGTGTGGCCGCCCGTTGTCTTCTCCCAGTCGCGAATGGCGCGCGTCGCGGTAATGCCGTCCATGACGGGCATGTCAATGTCCATCAAGACCACATCGAAGCGGTTCTGGCGGAGATGATCGACCGCGTGTGCGCCGTTGTGCGCGAAGGTAACCCGGTGCCCGGCGCGGCGAAGCAGCGCCAGGGCCAGATGACGATTCATGGCGCCGTCCTCGGCGACCAGAAAGTGAAGTCGCGGTGCGCGACCTGCGGTGGAGTCGGGTCTGTGGATCATCGTGCTGTTTGCCTGCCAATAGCAATTAAACTGTTCCATTCCAGTATTCGACGACGTTGACGCGATCTTGCGCACGTCGTGGTTTCCCCGCACCAGGCTTCCGTGCCCGCCACCGTCATCCCTTAGAACACCCAGGGTCACGCGGAGTTCCGTGCGGTGGAGATTATCGTGCCGGCGGGGTCAAATAATTGGGTGGCGACTGGTGGGTGCCCGCCCATCTTTTGGGGCGATGTCGCAACCCGGCGAGATCATGGCACCATACAGGCCCGGTCAGATCCTGGGAAGACCAATCTGCACGAGTTTGAGCATCGCTGGCGCCGGAGATCAAAGCCAACTCTCGTCCTTCAAAAGACTTACCTCAAACGATCCAAGTTCATCGGTTGACGCGGAGCAACGTGGGTCGTGAACGACATCGCCAACTGCCACCAGGAGCTATGTTGCTGCCACAAGCGTTTTTCTTGCTGTATCGGCAGATATTCTCAGAATCGAGACAAAACCTGCGGGCCTCCGACCAGTCGCACACCACGGTTTGCCGCAATCGGGTCCGATGTTCAGCCACGTCTCACATTATTTGAGGCGCGGACCACGCCCTCTTAATCCTATTCTAGGACCCCGCAACCCCTCCCCAGGATTGAGCTTAGGGATGGTTTCTGGGGGGAGGCCTCCGTCTCGTTTAAGGGGGCACTGTGCGGCTCAATATAATGTGGGCCTTCGCAATGTTCGAAAGTGAGCACGACTGTCGAGCATGAGATTACGAGATCGAGCACGAGTGGGGAGTTGCAAGTCACCAGGATTAGGGACGGGTCACGGGTCACGATTTTGCGAGCGTGCGCCGCACAGGAGAATGCTCATGTTGCACGAGCGACCCTCCGCTGGCGCGGGTTGGAGTTGAGGCACGAGGAGTGGTTCCGGCGGTGCGACCCGCTTTAACGCCGCACCCGGCCACGTTCGTCAGTGGCCTGATCGTGGCAAAATCGTAGGGGTTTGTCGCCAGCCAACTGCGCCAATGTCGTGCTTCGCAGGAATTTGCGCAGTTGCTCGTGAACCGATCGAAACGCCTGACCCAAGACACAACTGGGGCCCTGGCACAGTTGAGTTCGCGCGAAGCAAGAGTCTTTCTCAAGCGGACCTTCAATTGCCTCAAAGACGTCTAACAGCGTGACCTTTCGTGCCGGCTTCGCCAGCACGAATCCACCGCCAGGACCGCGAATGGAATCGACCAGCCCCACCTTGACCAGGTGCCGCATCACTTTGGCCAGATGGTGCCACGACGCGTGCAACGCGCGGGCGATCTCCTGGTTCGTGAATCGCCGATCCGGCTGCTGGGCCAGCAAGACCATCGTGTGGACGCCCAGCGAGACCGCTTCCGAAATTCCGACTAATCGAGCCACGGCACGATTGCCTGATTGAAAGAATAACGGTAAAACGATACGATAATACCACTAATCGACGCGACGTCAACCTGCCACCGGAAGGTGCGGAACTGGCTGCCCGATCAGCCAACGGCCGCGGGGCGGGCTGCGGTGCGGCCTGGGAGGAGCGAGGAAGTGCCACTCGCGGTCTGTGGCGGGAATGGGGGCAGCAGTGGTTGCCTGCCGAGTACGATCATGATGCCAAAACCCGTATACATGGACAATCACGCCACGACCCGGGTCGATCCGCGCGTCGTGGAAACGATGCTGCCGTTGCTGAGCGACAACTACGGGAACCCCAGCAATACGGGCCACCTGTTTGGACGGCGCGCGGCGGCGGCGGTGGAATCCGCTCGCGCGTCAATTGCCGCCGCCCTTGCCGCTCGGCCCGATGAAATCCTGTTCACTAGCGGAGCGACGGAGAGCAACAACCTGGCGATTCGTGGCGTGGCGCAGCGGTACCGCAAGCGAGGAAATCACCTGATAAGCGTCGTCACCGAACATTCGTCGGTGCTCGAGACGCTGAAGAAGCTCGCGCGCGACGGGTTCGACGTCACCTTGTTGCCGGTGGTTCAGGCGCCGAGCGACCGGGCGGGACTGGTCACGGCACAGAGCGTTGCCGACGCGATCCGCGACGACACGATTCTCGTGTCGGTGGCGCTGGCGAACAACGAGATCGGCGCGATCCAACCGTTGGAGGAAATCGGCCGCGTGTGCAAGGAGCGTCGCGTTCTGTTGCACAGCGACGCCACGCAGGCAGTCGGCAAGATGGCGGTGGATGTGGATCGGTTGCAGGTCGATCTGATGAGTTTCTCGGCGCACAAGCTGTACGGTCCGAAGGGAATCGGGGCGCTCTACGTGCGTCGGCGGCATCCTTCCGTGTGGCTTGAGCCGTTGATTTCCGGTGGCGGGCAGGAGATGCGACTGCGGAGCGGGACCTTGAACGTACCGGGGATCGCCGGTTTCGCGCGGGCCCTGGAGCTCTGCCTGGCTGAACTGCCGGCGGAGGCGGAGCGGTTGCGCTCGTTGCGAGATCGCCTGTTCGAGGGATTGAAGGCGGCGGTATCCGACGTGGTTCTGAACGGCCCGGCGTTGTCCCCCGCGCATCTCCGGTTGCCCGGAAACCTCAACGTGAGTTTCGCACGCGTCGACGGGGACGCGCTGTTGCTGACCAACGGCGGGTTCGCGGCCAGCACGGGCAGCGCTTGCAGCTCGTCCTGTCAGGAGCCGAGTCACGTGTTGAGCGCACTGGGTGGCGACCCGGACCTTGTGCGAGGCGGCGTGCGATTCGGGTTGGGGAGATTCAATACTCTGGAGGAGGTCGAGTTCGTCATTGGCGAGACCGAACGATCCGTGAATCGACTTCGGGGGATGGTGTGCGAGCGGTGACATGCGGTTGAGCGCGCGCGGAGCGCGGCGCGTGGGAATCGCAGCGCGACGGTGGGGCGAATGAGAGGTTTGAACCATTTGCGTTAAGGCGGCAGGAACATGTCCATCGAAAAATCGCGGGAGCATCTGGCGATGCGTGCTGACGAGTTATTGTCACTTTTGCGGTCGTTCGGGAGTTGCGGGGTGGCCTATTCCGGCGGGGTGGACAGCACGGTCGTGGCCAAAGCGGCCCGGCTGGCGCTGGGCGATCGGGCCGTGGCGATTACGGGGACCAGTCCCGTCCAGCCGGCGGGGCAGTTGGAGGAGGCTGCCGAGCTGGCGGCACTGATCGGGATCCGCCACGAGGTGATCGTCACACAGGAGCTGTCCGATCCGGCCTTCACGCAAAACAACCCCGACCGCTGCTATCACTGCAAGACAGGCATCTACTCGCAGATCAAAGCGAAGATGGGCGAGTTGGGCCTGAGCGTCCTGGTCGATGGGGCGAACGCCGACGACGCGAGCGACTATCGACCGGGTCTCCGCGCGGCGTCGGAGCAAGGCGCGCGAAGTCCCTTGGCGGAGTGCGGTTTCACGAAGGAGGATGTTCGGGCGTTGGCGGTCCACTGGGACCTTCCGATCTGGGACAAGCCTGCCACCCCCTGCCTCGCCAGCCGTGTGGCGTATGGCACGTTTATCGACGAGCGTCGGACAGTGATGATCGACAAAGCCGAGCAGTGCCTGCGGGAATACGGGCTGCGCACGGTGCGCGCTCGGTACCACGAAGGGGACCTGTGTCGGCTGGAGGTTCCCGAGGAGGCGATTGCGATGTTGTGCGAACCCCGCACGCGTCGCGAATTGTCCGGCCGGTTGCGCGGCTTGGGATTCAAGTTCGTGGCGCTCGACTTGGAGGGGTTCCGGTCGGGCAGCATGAATCGCGTGTTGCCGACGGCTGCGCTGCAGCCGAGCGTGGAACGCGAGTAGGTCGGGGCAGGCATCTTTGTGTTGAAGAGGAGTCGGTTGTGAACACGCCTGGCAGTGCGGTCCCGTTGGTGGACGAGTTGGCGAGCGGCAAGAAGTTGGTGAGAGTGAACAACGCCACGATTCGTTTCGCGGGCGATTCGGGCGACGGCATGCAGTTGATCGGCATGCAATTCGCCGACATCGCGTCGCTGGTGGGCAACATCATCTGCACGTTGCCCGACTATCCTTCGGAGATCCGTGCGCCGGCGGGCTCCCTGGCGGGCGTCAGCGGATACCAGTTGAACTTCGCGGACCACGACATCGCGACGCCGGGCGACGCGCCGTTTGTGCTGGTGGCCATGAATCCCGCGGCTTTGAAAGTCAACCTGTCCGATCTGCAGGAAGGCGGCGTCGTCGTGGCGAACGAGGACGAGTTCACGCCGCAGAATCTGGCCAAAGCGGGGTACGACGCGAATCCGCTGGAAGACGGATCGCTGGACGGCTATCGCGCCATCGCGGTGCCGATGACGCGGTTGAACGAGGACGCCGCGAAGCACACGGATCTTTCTCGGCTTGAGCGTTCGCGTTGCAAGAACTTCTTTGCGTTGGGCATGATGCTGTGGCTCTACGACCGGCCCATCCAGCCCGTGCTGGAGTGGTTGTTGAAGAAGTTCGCCAATTCGCCGGCGGTGGTGGGTGCCAACGGGTCGAGTTTACGAGCGGGCTACAATTATGCGAACACGGCGGAGCTGTTTCGCGTGCATTACCACGTGGCCGAAGCGGAGTTGGCCAAGGGCCGCTACCGCCGCCTGACGGGGAACGAGGCGATCGTCCTCGGTTGCATCGCGGCCGCCGACCGCCTGGCGCGCACGCTCGTTTACGCCAGCTATCCGATCACTCCGGCCAGCGAGATCTTGCACGAATTGTCCCGGCACTTGAACTTCGGCGTGCGCGTCATTCAGGCCGAGGACGAAATCGCGGCATGTTGCGCCGCCATCGGCGCGTCCTTTGCCGGCGCGGTCGGAGTCACGGGGACGAGCGGACCGGGGCTGTCGCTGAAGTCGGAGTCGATCGGTCTGGCGGTGATGACGGAGCTGCCGCTGGTGGTCATCGACGTGCAGCGCGCCGGGCCGAGCACCGGTTTGCCGACGAAGACCGAGCAGACGGACCTGGGCATCGCGCTGTACGGACGGCACGGCGAGTGCCCAGTTCCCGTGCTGGCCGCTGCGACGGCAGAGGACTGTTTCTACACGGCGTACGAATCCGTGCGTCTGGCCACCAAGTACATGACCCCGGTGCTCCTGCTCTCCGACAGCTTCCTGGCGAACAGTTCGGGAGCGTTCCGAATTCCGTCCGCCAGCTCGCTTCCCGATCTGCGGATCGAGGCGCCGCGCGGCGCCGAGGGTTTCGCGCCGTACCGGCGCGACCCCGTCACACTGGCAAGGCCCTGGGCCACGCCCGGCATGGCCGGCATGCTGCATCGGGTCGGCGGGTTGGAGGGCGAGTCGGTGACGGGCAAGGTGAGTTACGACGGCGAGAACCACCAGCAGATGGTGCACGAGCGTGCCGCCAAAATCGCGCGGATCGCCGACGATATCCCACCGGCCGCGGTCAGCGGCGAGGATGCGGGCGAGCTGTTGGTGATCGGGTGGGGCAGCACGTACGGCGCCATCGCGGGCGCCGTGCACGAGATGCGGCTCAAAGGCCGGCCCGTGTCGCATCTGCATCTCCGCTACATCCATCCCCTGCCGCGCAACATGGATGAAGTCCTGAGCCGTTTCAGGCAGGTCCTCGTGCCGGAGAATAACCTCGGCCAATTGCGGTCGCTGCTCGGCAGCCGATTCCCCCGCGGCTTTCACGGGCTCAACAAGGTGGACTGCCGGCCGTTTCGCATTCGGGAAGTCACCGCGGCGATCGAGGCGATCTTGAGCGGGCGTTCGGCCGAAGCGTGCGTTTCCCAGTAGTTGTGTTTGATCGAGTCACGAAATCTCGGGGAGAACAACCTCGTGAGTACTGCCACGACTGAACTGACACCCAAGGATTTTCGTTCCGGCCAGGAAGTCCGCTGGTGTCCCGGATGCGGGGACCACACGATTCTGACACAGGTTCGCAAGGTGCTTCCGACGCTGGGAGTGCCGCCTGAGAAAATCGTGTTCGTGTCCGGCATCGGCTGCTCATCACGGTTCCCCTACTACGTCAACACCTACGGGTTCCACGGCATCCACGGGCGGGCGCCAAGCATTGCCATGGGTATCAAATGCGCCAATCCAGCGCTCTCGGTGTGGGTCGTCA
>Ga0194111_10007120_pt1 | contig 12573 bp, 6 predicted proteins | sample TA2KigC300mmetaG_FD_146194 | JGI IMG/M metagenome (GOLD analysis project Ga0194111, IMG submission 146194) | Freshwater microbial communities from Lake Tanganyika, Tanzania - TA2015033 Kigoma Deep Cast 300m | ecosystem: Environmental > Aquatic > Freshwater > Lake | place: Tanzania: Lake... | reverse complement strand
TGCAGCGAGAGCCGCCAGCGTCGTTACGGCTGCGGCCCCCTCGTCCGTCTTCACGTAGTAGCCCCGCATCGGCGGCTCATCCACCGACAGCCTCACGACCCAAGGCGCGACACTTCCCTCCGGCGCATCCACGGACTCGAGCAGGCGCTGAAACAACTCGTCGCTGTATCCCAGAAGCCGCAGTGTCGCCGGGTGAGCGTCGAACACCTCTGCGTCGAAGGTCACCGAAACGGTCATGCCATCGACCCAGAGGTGATAGGCCCCGGCAATCTCGGGGTGCGGCAGGAACCGTCCCTCAAGAGCAGGCGATTCCAAGAAGGTCCGTTCGATCTCAGACTGCGTAACGGGCGGCGCCTCCGCAGATCGCTGCTCCATGGCAGCGGACACGTACTCGTCGAGATCGAGCGCCGTCACCCGCTGCTGCTCGATGTCCCGCCGTATCGCCTCCAGTTCGCGCGCCAGCACGGCCTCTCTCGCCGTGCCGCTCTCCATGGCCGCCGCCTTGATGACATGAGCCACGCGCGCGAGAATCGGCTGCAGCGGTCCGACGACGGCTTCGAACCACTGGATGCGGCCTTCGAGCGCCCGGTACACGTTCGCCTCGACCGTGTCTTCGTAGAAGTAGTTCCGGATCCAGACCTCGTCGTACCGCTGCCCGATGCGGTCGATTCGTCCGATGCGCTGTTCTACTCGCATCGGATTCCACGGCATGTCGTAGTTGACCATGACGCCGCAGGTCTGGAGGTTCAGACCTTCGGACAGCGCGTCCGTGCCCAGGAGTATCTTGATCTTCTCCTCGCGGAAGTCAGCCTTGATCCTCTCCTTCGTGACACGCTTCCACCCCTCGCCATCCCAGACCTCCCCGCCGCGCCCCGAATAGCATGCGACCTGTGCGCCGTAGACGGACCTCAGCTTGTCCCTGAGGTAGTCCATCGTGTCGGTGTAGAGCGTGAACACGATGACCGTCTCGCGCCGTTCGAGCAGCAAGCGGAGGTCAGCCTGCAGCTGCTCAACCTTGGAGTCCACGTCGAGGAGCCGCAGCTGCGCGAGGAAGTTCTCTACATAGGCCATCTCCTCGCGATAGATAGAACGGTCCACCTCCGCGAGCTTCTCGAGGATGTCCTCGTCGAGGTCCTCCTCTTCGAAGTCCTCGTCAACGAGTCCGCCAGGCACTGCAGCGTCGGGACCGCCGCGCAGAAACTCCAGACGCCTCTCCAAGCTCCTCGCGATGGCGTAGAAGCTCGAGGTCAGGCGGCGCCGGTACACGGTCATCACGAACCCGAGGCCGGTCCGCTCGGCCTCGTACTTCTTGTAGAACTCACTGATGTACTCCTCGATCCGGTCGTAGAGCTCGCGCTCCTCCGGTCTCATCGAGATCCACGCGGGCTCCGGCCTGCGCTCCGGCACGTTCTCCTTCAACAGCCCCCGGCGGCGGTACTCCTTGAGCAGCGCCCGGGTGTTCCGGAAGACCAGCCCGGCAAGCGGTGTGTGGCGACGCACGAACTCGAGGAGCACGGCTCGCCCCGCCTCGTCGAGCCGCAAGATGGTGGGCTCGATCCTGTCAGCATAGGGCAGGTTCCTGATCGTCTCCCACGTCACGAGCCCGACGCGCTTCTGCGCGGCCTCAGCCAGAGAGGCATCCACCTCGCCGCCCTGGTCCAGGTAGTCACGCACCATCCGGAGGACGAACCGCCAGTCCGCCTCAGCGCCTTGGCGGATCTCGTCGAAGAACCGCACGAAGTTGTCATCGGAGGCGCCCCACCGTCCGCCGAGGCCGAGCACGGTCAGGAGATCCCACACCTCGCGCGGGTCGATCTGCATGGGGGTCGCCGTCATGAGAATCAACCCGCGTGTCCGCTCGGCGAGGCCCGGTACGCTCGGGTTCTCCTGCGGACCGAGGAGAAGACTCAGCAGACGGTTCCGGCGGTACTGGCCCGAGATGAAGTCCTTGCGCCTCGCATGGTGAGCCTCGTCAACGAGAACGAGATCCCAGGGATCAGCTGACAGCACCTCCCCCATTCGCTCGCGACGCTTCGCAAGGTGACTGGACGCGATGATGAACGGAAAGGCGTTCCACGGGTTCTCGGCTTCTGTCGGAAGCTCCCGCTCGAAGTAGTCAACGAACCTGCCGCCGTCGTAGCGCGGTACGTTCAGCAGGAACTTCTCGTACAACTCCTCCTGCCACTGGCGACAGACCCCCTTCGGAGCGAGGATGAGGCACCGCCGGACGCGTCCTGACAGCAGGAGCTGCTTGGCGATCCCGCCTCCCTCGATCGTCTTGCCGAGGCCCACCTCGTCGCAGAGCAGATACCGCTTGGGGTAGGTGTCAACCACTCGCTGCACGACCCGGGCCTGATGCGGCCAGTACCGGACGGTGGACGCGACCTCACCCAGCCGCCCCCCGTTCGACAGGAAGGGAGCATCGCGGAGGAACTGGAAGATGATGCGTTCCCGCGTGTCTGCCGACAGCCGTTGCGGCTCGGGCTCGCCCTCGGACTCGGCGACTCCGATGACCTCCAGGGAATCCTTCGAAGGCGGCTCGCTGGGACAGTACCGCAGCAGCCCCTCGCGAACTGCACGAGGGAGTTCCACGGCGATCCAGTCCCGGTCCCGCTCCCCCTTCCACAGCGACTCGAAGTCCAGACGGACCTGAGTGATGTACGGAACCACGGCATGGATCCACGAGCGGTACACCATGAACTGCTCGTAGTTGTGCTCCCAGCCCTGTGCGCTCTCGTTGATGCTGCCGCTGAACGCAACTTGGTCGCCGTTGGCGTCCGTGAAGATGCCCGACTTCGGGTGGTAGTAGTCCCGCGACTGGTCGGCAGGGAGCGGACGCCCGTCGGGCCCCTTGGGAAGAACGACGCGCACCTCAAGCGTCCCCTCCCGAATCATCCACGCCAGCGCGGCGAGCCGCTCCCGCGCCAGCGCATCAACCTTCTCCTCAAGTCCGGAGACCATGCGGTCCGCCACCAAGGCGGCCAGGTCGGCGCCCCCCTGGAGCGCCTTCACGTCATCCGGCGACAGCTGGGCTCCCACCAGGAGCCTCATCCTGCCACCGTTGGCGATGAGGTGGGCCACGCCAGCGGCTGCCACGGCAAGCGCCGATGAGGAGAAGAACCCCGCCGATCGGTCGTAGCGGACGGCGCACGACAACGCCGGGATGTAGAAGTCCTTCAGGCGGTCGTCGCCAGGTCCGTAGGCAATCTTGAAGTGGTGGTCCCGCAGGTTCTGAGGCACTGTAGCCTAGTCCTCGTCGTCGGTCTCTTCGGAGTCCTCGTCTCCCTCGCCCCCCTCGTCCCCAGCAGATTCGAACGCGTCCAACTGCACCGCGACCTTGGGCGGCTCCTCCTCCGGCGGAACGCTCAGGTCATCGAAGAACTTGAGCCGCAGGTCGTCCAGCACGCGCGCCTCAGGGCGCAGGAAGGACCCGTCCTTGCCTCGTGTGCGTGGGATCGCGTTGATCATCGCCTGGAGAACCAGCTTGAAGGTGGAGTCGCCCAAGAGACCTGCCCCCTTCAGGAACGACTCACAGGCACGGCTCCCGTCCTCATCGTAGACGAGCATCGCCGTGTGCGCCGCATCGAGGGCGCAGTCAAACACGTCAACCTCGGGGTCAACCATGCCCTTCTTGCGGCGGGCCTTCGGCTGCTGGAGGATGACATCGGCGCCCTTCTTCGTGGCAACCCGCTTCGCAGAGATGATGTCCGCCTCGAGCTCCAACCCGAGAACGATGGCGAGCTTGCGCGCCTCGTCAGCGGGGAACTGCTCGGCGCGGAACGCATCCCACGCCATGAGATACCAGTCGGTCACAGGGTCGAACTGGACCTTGCGGCCGAGCAGCAGCTCCTCCTTGCGCAGAGCGATGACCTCCTCGCGCGCAAGGTCCAATGCCACTTCGGGGCGCAGCGGCAGGGGGTGCCCGTCACCATCTGTTTCTGCGGAGAGCACCGGCCAGTTGCGCGACAGGATGGACAGGACAGGACCGAATGTGCTGATGTACAGATCCACGCCGGAGATGCCCTGGGAATGGAAGGCCCGTGCCTTGGCGCGAGCCTCTTCCCTGACTTGGCCCTTGAGGTCGTCCCACCACACCGGCTCTCTGTCCGGGCCGCGCTTGCGGCAGACGAGCAGGATGGTGCTTGACGCCGCGTTCTTCCTCGCCTGATGCAGGCTGTGTTCGCTCTCGGTGCGCACGGGCCACGACGCCTGGATGGACAAACCGGCACCGATGAGCGATGTCGCCAGCGTGTTCCACGCCTCCACCTTCTTGTGGGTGAACATCACCGTGAGCACACCATCGGGTCTGAGGACACGGTTCATCTCGCGGAAGCACGCCGCCATCTTGCGTTCGTAGTCCGCGGTCGCCAGTTCGCGCTTCTTCTTCGCGCCCTCGAAGCGGGACTGGTTGGCGACGGCCTCATCGTCCTTGTTCGTGAGCTCATCGCCAAACCAGCCCGGAAAGAGGTCACCGACCGTCCGCTTGAGCCAGACGTAGAAGAAGTCGGAACACTCGGCGTACATCACGTTGTCGTGGTACGGTGGGTCAACGCAGAGCAGATGCACAGCTTCGTCCGGAATGCTCGAGAGGCTCGCAGCACTGCCCTTGGTGAGGCTGAGTGGCAGGGCGCCGGCCCGGTCGAGCCCGAACAGGCCGGCCTCGTGGTGGCTCAGCTCGGCGATCCCAGCGAACGCGTCGGCGACCTGTCCCACGGTCCACGGGAGGAGATTCGCAGCTGCGTCAAACTCGCCGTGGCTCCACTTGAAGCTGAAGTCGTGACGCTCGAAGCTGCTCACCATCACGCTTCGGCCACTGTGCCACCGTGATCTGCGGGAGTCGTAATCCGCTGCCTTGTCAATCGCCAGTCCAAGATAGGTCCTGATCGCATCCGCCTTCTCCTCGCCGCACTCCTTCTCGATCTCGCCCTGCATGGCGCAGAGCTCCTCGACGAAGGTCAGGAGCGAGAGGAGTTGGCGGGGCGCAAAGAAGTCCCCCCATGTCGGCATCCCGTAGTAGAGAGGGCGAGGGTCCGTGCTCTGCTCGGGGAATCGCTCCCGCGGCACGAGCCCGCGCCTCTCCCACTCCGGCAGGCGCTTCGCAAGCTCCTGGTCCGCGGCGCGAACAGCATCGAGGTCAGCAGCGACAGGAGCACGGAATGCGAACCCCTTCTTCGTCTTCGTGCCGACGGCATAGAGCTGCTGCCCCATCCGACCGGCCTGCGCCTCGGCCTTGATGTAGTCCCCGTCAATCGCGTCGCCCGTCCAGGGAGATCGCCCGACGCCCTTCTTGACCGTCCCCTCGTCAGGCTTCGCCGCCAGCGCCGCCTTGCCCTTCACGATCTCGAACTCGCACAGGTCCATACCAGGCTTGGCGATGAGACGAACCGCGATGGGGTCTGAGCCCTTCTGGAGCCACCAGTTCGGCGAGAGCGGCACGGGCTTGCCCGTCACCGGGCAGGCAACCGTCCGAGCCCAGAGATAGCAGGCGCCCTCGGCGTCAAGCGGCAACGGCGAGAAGAACGGCTTGAGCTTGGGCTTGACCCGCTGATACAGCACATTGCCCCACCTCTGGATCTCGGTCGCGAGCTCTGGGCCAAACCGGGCTGGGTAGTCGAGAGTCGCTTTGAGGATGACGGAAGCTACGGGGTTCAGCTCGTTCGCGTACGTGTGGAACCCATACCTCAGTGCCTCGAAGGGAATGGAACCGCCGCCGGCCATCGGGTCACACACGGACACGTCCCTGGCTCCCCATGCATGTTCCAGGAGTTCTGCAAGCACTACGATCTGCTTGTCGTCAGGGTTGCGTGTGAAGGCACGGGGATAGCCATACGGGTTCTTGATCCTCTCGCCGCGGTTCGCCGCCCACTCAAGGAGCTTCCGTCCTGCCGCTGGGTCCCCCATGATCCCCAGCAACCTCAGGAACCACTCCCGGTAGCTCTCCTCGGTCGGGAACCGCGCCAGCAGCTTCTTCAGCCAGTCCTCGCTCCAGGCAGGCAACAGACTGCCGAGCACGGCCGCGCGGCTCACCGCGAGCGGCCGCCGAGCCCACCAGACATGCAGGCGATTCAGCGGAGGATGCTGCCCGGTGCTGTTCTCCCGCATGCACTCTGCCCCGATCTTGTCCATCGGGAGCCACGATTCGGCCAGGACCGCAGGGGGCGTCTTGGTCATCCTACTCCTCCGCCATCATGATTCTGAGCGCGCGGCAGGCCCTCCGACCCTCGTCAGGTCGGGAGCACTTCGAGAACCAGTAGTACGCTTCCTCGGGCTCCATCGTCCGGATCGCCCTCGCGATCGCCTCGATGCGACTCAGCTTCCGCAGAGGCTTCACAGCCATGAACAAGAGACCCAGCCGAACACCGTGGGGCTCCCGGAACGAGAACGGCGTCTTCCTGTTCGCGCGAAGATCGCTGCCCTTGTAGCCGTTCCTCCTCAGCGCCTCGAGAACCTGGTCCAGCACGGTGGAGAGCGGCGTCCCCCAGACGCGCACGACCGCCCTCGGCTTCGCTTCGCCTCCGCGGCGGCGCCTCACGGCCTTCTGATGCAACTCCAGCCCGTAGCTTGTGCCACCCCGCTGGAGCACGTGCAGCTCGAAGGGCCTGTCGTCCGTCATCGCTTCTCCTCATCGAGGGGTTCGGCCTCCAGCGTCACGGCGCCGAGTCCGATGGACGCGAAGACCTCACGGATCGTCTGGAACTGGTCACTGTCAAGCGCAAGGCCGCCGTCGAACTCCGCCCGGAGCGTCGTGTCAACCCGCACCTTGTCGGCCTGCTTGCCGAACGCGTCCGTGAGGGACTTCACCTGCTTGTAGCGCTCCCATCCTCCTTTGAAGCTCATCGCGAAGAGCTCATCTCCAAATTGGCAGGTGATGTTCTGCTCAACCCAGAACGTGCCCTTTCCCAACTGAGGGATGGCAAGGCCCAGGAGCCTTGAGTCGTCGGCTGCTTCCTTGCCGTCGCCCTCGACTCGCACCCGAAGCGCCTTCACGCGAGGCACCTTCCTGTCGTGTGCCTGGTCAACGACGGCCTGGAACGCCTGCGAGGGCGCGCCTTCGTGGCGGAGGACTGAGGGGGGCGGAGAAGGAGGCGGCTGGTCGCCGCAGCTGCACTGGTCCGTCGGCTTCCCGCACACCGGACACGTGGCCTTCTCCTCGCCCTTCACGACAAGGCCCAGCTTCCTCGCTTCGTCGGGCGTGTACAGCCTGGAGTCGTCGCTGATTTCGACGGGGGGCGCCGGCGACGCCTGCCCGTACACGTGCGGTTCACCTTGGTGCTGGTAGACCCATGTTCCCACCCTGCAGCCGTCGCGAATCGTGCGCTTGAGCTGGTTCACGTCGAGCAGGATTCTGAGGCTCAGGCGCTGCGCGAATGCGCGTCGGAGGTCACCCGTGGTCACGTCGTCCTTGCCCGCAGGCCATGCCTTGGACTTCACGTAGGCGGCAGGGAGCGGCTTGTCATCCGCCGTGAGGACCTTCTCGAGCTGGTGCAGCACCCTCAACACGACCTGGGACTGGTCCTGCTCCACGTCGCCCTGGTCCTGCGCTGGGAGGGTCTCGCGGGCCAAGCGGCTCTGCTTCTCCGTCGCATCGGAGGACGGGTAGTAGAGGAACCGGTACGCCCGCGTGATCGCGACGCGGTACTGCAGCTCCGCCTCTTCGAGCATGCCGCGTAGCTTCTTGCGCTGCTCTTCCGCGAACTCCTTGAGCCTGTCGGCGTCGGTGACGATGCGGCTGATTGCGTAGTGCCGGCGCGCGACGTCCACCATGCGCTCGACCTGATCAGCGTCCGCGACGAGGAAGAGCACGTTGTTCTTGTAGGTCCGGTAGCCCTCGGACGAACCTGCGTGGTCGAAGATCCGCGACACGAGGTCTGGGGGAGCCGCATCCCCGGCGCGAGCCGTGGCGGCATCGTAGTGGATGACCGCGAGCTTCGGCTCCTTCGCGTCGTCGTCCACCTCCCCCGCCTCACTCGGGAAGTAGACGGGAACGAAGACCCCCTTGCGCCACACGCCCTTGATCCGCCGATCGAGCTCGCTCTTGGGCTTCGTGCGACCACTCAGTTCCATCTCGTCGGACACGAGCTTGTTGAGAGAGGGCTCCGTCTTGAAGCGGTACTTCCTGCCGTCGTAGTCGAGGAACCAGGCGCAGTCGAGGAGCCCTTCAATCGCCTTCTGCACATGCCCTGCGTCGTCGCCCGGCGCGAGGACCGCGAGCATCGCCTCTTCTGGCTCGGCGCCAGAGGCCGCGCCCTGCACGATGCTATGGAGGAACACAGCCGTCGCGAGGCGCTTCGCGTAGGGCGGCTTGCCCGAATCAACGAGGGGACGATCAACGATCGTCGCGTGCGCAACGCTCCCCTTGAGCGGGGTCACGATGTCGGCCTCGACGACGTGACGGTACTGAGGGCGGTCCAGCCGCGACGTGAGCTCGTTCAGAACGTCCTCGACGGCAAGATCCACGTGGTGCGGATGCACAAGCCATGCGTCCGCCGGCCTCTCTTCCCACAACCGCCGTACGACCAGCGCCAGGAGCCGAAGCGCTCCTCGCGTTCGCTGGAAGTTGGGGATCGTCGAGGTCTTGCGGTTGAGAGTCGTGATGAGCTCGGGAGACAGAGGGTAGTTCCTCTCGATCTCATCTGCGTACTCGCTCTGCGCCGCGCTCTCCGGCAGGCCTGCGTTCTTGGCCAGCTGCTCCTCGTAGTAGCCGTGGTAGGCCTTGGCGGTGACCTTCGCCTCGCGATGGTCGACCTTCTCGAAGAGGCGGTGGACCACGATCGGGGCAATCTCGGTCTCTGCAGCGGGTGTGATGATCCGCTCCTGGCGCGCCGTGAGCCCTCCGGCCTCTGTGAGCGCCGCATGAACCTCGTCGGTCTCGGATGCGAACGCGTCCCGGCTGTCGGCCAGCGTGATGACCACTACCACCTTCTGCATCTTCGCCGCGACATGCAGCAGGCTCAGCAGAAAGGCCGTGGCCTGGTCGGCGAGCGTCTTGCTGCCGACGGGGACTCCATGCGCCTTCCTCAGGAACGCGGCGAACTCGTCAAGCATGATGAGAGCGGGGGCATCGCCAACGAGCTTCTCCAGCACCTGGGTGCCCGGGGCCGTCTTGCCCTCGTCGGACTTGCGGACAAGTTCGTAGCCGTCTTTGCCACCGAGCTGATAGGCGATCTCGCCCCAGATCGTGTAGGTCTTCACCTCGCCGTGGTCCACGCCGTTCATCGGGTCGAGGTCCGAGCCAACGATCCCGACAATGCGCTCCACCCGATCGCGCGGTAGGAGCGTCACGTCCATGAAGGGCGCAAGCAGCTTCTTGGCTCCGATGCCCGCTCGAGCGGCATGGTAGAGGCCGATCAGATTGTGCGTCTTGCCACCGCCGAAGGATGTCTCGAGACGGATGATCGGGGCGTTGGTCGGCTTGATGCCAGATAGCCGGCCGAGGGCCTCGTTCAGCAACGTCTTGAGACCGTCAGTCGCGTACGTATGCTCGAAGAAGACCGCGGGGTCTCGGTAGATCGGGTCGGCCGTGTCGTCGATAACGTCCCGCAGATGCGCCGCGAACATCTCCTCGCGGAGCTCTCCTGAGAGGACGTCCTTGCGGGGAGTACAGATGGAGAAGATGGGCTTCATCACGTGCTCCTTCGGGTGTGCTCTCCGACGCAGCTGGGCCCGCAAGCCGCACGGCCGCCAGCACCCGCCCATCAGCCGGACGGCTCAGAACGCCGACCAGTCATGAGCGCCGTAGCACCACGCTCCAGGCAGGTTGCGGGCACACTGTGCGCATGGCCAGGCGGTTTCGTGGCGAGGCGCGTCAGCAACAGGGGGATATGGGCTGGCGCAGTTCCCAGCAAACGTCCGAGCGTTCATGGCGCTCCCCCTGACACACCCGGGAACCGCGTCCGGGCCAGCGCAGCAGTGGGAGATCTTGCCTCCCGGTCAGCTACAGCCCTTCACCGAGCCCCTCCGTCGGCTGCACGAGGACGTATGGCGCAAGAGCCTCCGGTGGGCAGCCTTGGTGTAGATACATCCGCGGGGGTCGCAGACCAGCGCAGGGTTCTTGAAGTCGGCCTGCAGACTTCTGTCAAGCGAGTACAGCGTCCTGGCCCCGCTGAGTCGCGCGAGCGCGATAACGTGCTGATCGTCGGACTTGCAGCGACCAGTCCGGGCGACCAGCCCTTCCTCCCGATGCACGTCCTCATCTGCTACACGGACGGCGCGGCCAGCGCGCACAAGTGCTGCGAGAAAGCGCCTAGCTGAGGTTCTCTCAAGTTCCGCACACAGCCGGCCGCCGTAGACCAAACGCCCGTCCCTCTTCTCCGAGGTAAGCCAGCTCAGAACCGGTGCAGCATCCCCATCGGGATGCTGCACGAAGACACGCCCCGCGACGTTTGCATCTATGATGATACACAAGAGGGTCATGCCTCCAGGAGCCGTTTCTCTTCATCCAGGAAGAACTGCCTGTAGCCCCGTGGCGCGTCAAGTAATCGACCCGATTCATCGAGATGGAGCTCCCTGACTCGGGCCATTCCCCTCTCACGAAACAAGTACAGCAGGGCAACGTCGTCCGGTCCTACATGGCGCTTGTCGCGAACATCCATGCGGACCCGATCCAGAAGATGGTCACTGTGCGTCTCGACAACGAACTTCACGCCATTGGTCTTCGCCAAGGTTCCCAAGAGAGTCCCGAGTTCCGCCTGCGCCTTGGGATGCAGATGCACCTCTGGCTGCTGGATGAGCAGCGTGCTGCCGCGCTCTGCGCGCAATGCATCGACGATGATCGGCAGGATCTGGCTGACTCCGTATCCCACATCCACTAGGTTGAAGGCCGGTCCGATGATCCTGATTATGACCTGGAACGGGTCACTCGGCTTGGTGCCCAAGCGTCTGACGTCGACGTCTCGGAACAGGCTTGACGCCTGCCCGAAAGAGCACAAGGACGCCCTTAGGCCTTCCCACTCTGTCGACGATGAGGACTGATGGCGAGCAAGGAGCATCGGGACGTGGGAGCCCTCTGGTGCAGGCTCTTCGCTGAGCGGATCGTAGGTGCGTCTCGGCCGGGTTCGTATCGGAGCGAATGCGTATGGCCTGGCCTTCGTCGCGGCCTCGATGCGGAGCGCCAGCTTGCGGAAGGCGTCCAACTCATGATCTTGAGGGAGGGTGCCATCTACCTGTTCCTTCTTGCTTCTCAGCAGCTCCGAGGAGAGCATCAACGGGAGGAAGGACATGATGTGCGGCACACGCGCCGCGACTGGGTAGCGCAGGACGTCTGCGGGGAGCCGTGCGCTGCCAGAGGGGAATGCCAGCGCCAGGTGATCGAGTCGCAGATCAGGTCTGTAGTGAACCTCCATACGGTACTCGCGCGCGTGTACAAGCAGGCTGCTGAGTACTGGCTGAGCTCCGCTCCGAATGAAGCGGCCCTCAACCGTGACCTCCCGCTGGTCGTCGGATGCAGCACGAGAGGTCGGTCTCCCTATCGCCAGCCCTCCGCCGATCGTGAAGGACTTCGCAAGACCACCTCGTCCACCACGTAGGCATGCTATCTGGTCGTAGGAACCGAGTGCGAATGGCTCCTCGTTGAAGTCGACTTGCTGCTCCCCCCTGCAGAGGTCATGGGCCACTCGAACAAGTGACAGGACCGTGCTCTTACCACTGCTGTTCTCTCCAACGAGCAGTGTCAGGGGCCGCAGAGGCACGCATTGGCGCTCGTGGAAGCAGCGAACGTCCTCGAGGATCAACTCCCTCATTGCACCAGTCCTCCCAGCCCAGGGCACCTCGCAGGTGCCACCGGCGACGGGGCTGCCCGCGCCCAGCAACCCACATGCCATGAGCTTCAGGCTGAGGTTAGGGCAAGCGGCGAACTAGGTCAAGTAGCAGCTGATTGCCCAGCCACACCGAGCAGTGCTATGATCCGGTCAGTGTCGTACCGGCAGGGGGAAGCCTCCGAGGAACTCGGACCATGCACTCTCTCACCTCCCGCCTCCGCCTCTTCGCCTCCTCCCGCTCCTGGGGGCAGTTCCACTCCCCCAAGAACCTCTCCATGGCGCTCGCCGTCGAGGCCGCGGAGCTCCTCGAGCACTTCCAGTGGCTGACCGAGGAGCAGAGCCGCGCGGTCGACCCCGAGAAGCTCGCCGAGATCAAGGACGAGATCGGCGACGTCCTCATCTACCTCGTCCGCCTCGCCGACGAACTCGGCATTGACCCGCTCGAGGCGGCGAACCAGAAGCTCGAGAAGAATGAGAAGAAGTACCCAGCCGACAAGGTCAAGGGCAAGGCCCTCAAGTACGACGAGTACCCCGACGAATGAGGCTCTACTCCGGCACCTCGAAGCAGTTTATCGAAGACGCGGTGCACAGCCAGATCGCGGGCAAGCTCAAGGCCGCGTTCTTCGACCACTTCGGGTACAACCCCTCCCCCGCTGAACTCGCGTCGTGGCAGAACTCGTCGCGCGCGATCTCGATGGTCTTCGACCACGCCGGCCTCACCGACCACGGCGTCCTCCTCGAGTACCAGCTCCCGCTGACCTCGCGGCGCCTCGACTGCATGATCTGCGGGCACGACGCCGACCGCCGCGGGAACGCG
>Ga0194111_10007111_pt1 | contig 12587 bp, 14 predicted proteins | sample TA2KigC300mmetaG_FD_146194 | JGI IMG/M metagenome (GOLD analysis project Ga0194111, IMG submission 146194) | Freshwater microbial communities from Lake Tanganyika, Tanzania - TA2015033 Kigoma Deep Cast 300m | ecosystem: Environmental > Aquatic > Freshwater > Lake | place: Tanzania: Lake... | reverse complement strand
CCTCGGCCAGGTGCCGCCATCGCTGATCGAGGCGGCGCGCGCCACCGGGTGCAGCCGCGGCCAGATCCTGCGCAAGGTGCGCCTGCCGCTCGCCTTCCCCGAGATCATGCTGGGCCTGAACCAGACAGTGATGATGGCGCTCAGCATGGTGGTCATCACGGCGCTGGTGGGCACGCGCGACCTGGGCCAGGAGGTTTATATCGCGCTGGCCAAGGCCGACACCGGCCGGGGCCTGGTGTCGGGCGTGTGCGTCGCCTTTATCGCCATCGTGGTCGACCGCCTGGTCGGCGCCTGGGCGGCCCGGCGCAAGCGCGAGCTGGGTCTGGGCGCATGAGCCACGCCGCGGCGGCCGCCGCGCGCGTGCGCGCCGAAGGGCTTCGCTGCTGGCACGGTCCCGTGATCGCGCGGCCCGTGGGCGGCGGCATCACGAACCACAACCTGCTGGTCACCGACGGCGCCGACAGTTTCGTCGTGCGCATCGGCGGCGACATCCCGGTGCACGGCATCCTGCGCTTCAACGAACTGGCCGCCAGCCGCGCCGCCCACGCGGCCGACCTGGCGCCCGAGGTGATCCACGCCGAGCCGGGCGCCATGGTGCTTCGCTACATCTCGGCCCGCGCGTTCGAGGAGGCCGACGTGCGCGCGCCCGCGAACCTGGTCCGCGTCGTGCCGCTGCTGCGCCGCTGCCACCGCGACGTGACGCGCCTGATCCGTGGGCCGGTGCTGACCTTCTGGGTGTTCCAGGTCAACCGCTCCTACGGCTTTCAGCTGCGCGACGACAACCACCGCCTGGTCGGCGACCTGGCACGCCTGATCGCGATCAACGACGCGCTGGAGACGGCGATCGGCCCAATCGACCTGGTGCTGGGGCACAACGACCTGCTGCCGGGCAACCTGCTGGACGACGGCGAGCGCCTGTGGCTGATCGACTGGGAGTACGCCGGCTTCAACAGCCCGCTGTTCGACCTGGCCAACCTGGCGTCCAACAACGACCTGCCGCCCGAGGCCGAGGACTGGCTGCTGGGCGCCTACTTCGACCGCGCGCCCGACGACGTTCTGCGCCGGCGCTACCACGCCATGAAGTGCGCCTCGCTGCTGCGCGAGACGCTGTGGAGCATGGTCTCCGAGATGCACTCGACGCTCGACGTCGACTACGTCGCCTACACGGCCAAGAACCTGGAGCGCTTCGAAGCCGCGCACGCCGCGTACCAAGCCCGCTTCGGGCGTTAGTCCGTCACCCGTTCTCAAGGAGCACCGTGCCGGCCAGGTAGAGCGAACCGCAGATTAGCACGCGCGCCGGGCCAGTTGGCTCGGCCAAGCGGGCCAGCGCCGCGGCGGCCGAGGGCGCGGTCGCGACCGCCACGCCGTGGGCGGCGCCCAGCCGTGCGACGTCCTCGGGCGCGAAGGCGCCAGCCTCGCCGGGGATCGGCACGGCGATGACGCGCCGGGCCACGCGCCCGAGCGGCGTCAGGAACCGCCCGGCGTCCTTGCTGCTCATCATGCCGACCACCAGGTCGAGCGGCCGGTCGGCCCAGTGGCGCGTCGCGTGCTCGGCCAGCATGATGCCCGCCGCCGCGTTGTGCCCGCCGTCGAGCCACAGTTCGCGGTCCGCCGGCAGGCGGTCGCTCAGGTCGCCACGATAGAGCCGCTGCAACCGCGCCGGCCATTCCACGGCGGTCAGGCCGCGCGCGAGTGCCGCCGTGTCCACGGCCGCGCCCGGCAGGCGGCGCAGGGTCGCGAGCGCGATCGCCGCGTTGCCAATCTGGTGCGCGCCGGGCAACGCCGGCGGCGGCAGATCGAGCGTGGCGGCGCCGTCGCGGAAGCGCAGGCGACCGCCTTCGAGCGTCGCGTCGAAATCCTGGCCGAACCAGACGCCGCGCGCGCCCACAGCCGCGATGCGCGCCGCGATCACCACGCGCGCATCGCCATTCTGCGGGCCGATGATCGCGGGGGCTCCGTGCCGCAGGATGCCAGCCTTCTCGCCGGCGATGGCAGCGATCGTCTCGCCCAGGAACTGCTGGTGATCGAGCGATACCGGCGTGATCACCGTGGCGGCGGGCCGCTCGATCACGTTGGTCGCGTCGAGCCGCCCGCCGAGCCCGACCTCGAGTACCAGCCAGTCGGCCGGCGTGCGCGCGTAGGCCAGGAAGGCCGCCACGGTGGTCACCTCGAAGAAGGTGATGGGGCGGCCGCCGTTGACCGCCGCGACCTCGTCGAGCAGGCGGGCGAGCGCGTCCTCCTCGATCAACTGGCCGGCGAGCCGTATGCGTTCGTGGAAGCGCATCAGGTGCGGCGAGGTGTAGATGTGCACCGTGGCACCGGTGGCCTCGAGCGCGGCGCGCACGTAGGCGACTACCGAGCCCTTGCCGTTGGTGCCGGCCACGTGGATGACCGGCGGCAGCCGGTGGTGCGGGTTGCCCAGGTCGGCCAGCAGACGCTCGACGCGATCGAGCGTCAGGTCGATCAGCTTCGGGTGCAGCGCCTTGAGCCGCTCGAGGATGCGATCGCTGGGCGCCGGCGCGGGCGCGTCCATGGCCGGTCTAGGCGCTGGCCGGCGCGGGCAGCGCGGCCATGGCCGTCGCCGGCGCGCCCTCGGCGCGGCGCCCGGCCGTCAATAGCCCGAGCACGCGGATCAGCCGGTCGCGCAGGTCGCGCCGGTGCACCACCATGTCGAGCATGCCGTGGTCAAGCAGGTACTCGGCGCGCTGGAATCCCTTGGGCAGGGCCTGACCGATCGTCTCCTCGATCACGCGCGCGCCGGCGAACCCGATGATCGCGCCGGGTTCCGCCATGGCGATGTCGCCCAGCATGGCGAACGAGGCGGTGACGCCGCCGGTGGTCGGGTGGGTCATGACCACGATGTAGGGCAGGCCGGCGGCCTTGACCTGGTCCACGGCGATGGTGGTGCGCGGCATCTGCATCAGGCTGAGCGCGCCTTCCTGCATGCGCGCCCCGCCCGAGGCGGTGATCACGATCAGGGGCGCGCGCTGCGTCACCGCGCGGTTCGCGGCGGCCAGGATCGCCTCGCCCACGGCGATGCCCATGGAGCCGCCGATGAAGCCGAAATTGAACGCGGCGACGACGACCGGCCGGCCATCGAGGCGGCCCTGCACGACGATGACCGCGTCCTTCTCCTCGGTCTCGGTCTGGGCTTCCTTCAGCCGGTCGCCGTAGCGCTTGCGGTCGCGGAAGCGCAGCGGATCGACGGGGACCGCAGGGACCTCGACACGCTCCCAGCCGCCCTCGTCCAAGAGCAGCGCCAGGCGCCGCGCCGGCTTGATCGGCATGTGATGGTCGCAGTGGGGGCACACCGCGTTGGCCGCGTCCAGATCGCGATGGAAGATCATGCGCTCGCACGCCGGGCACTTGTGCCACAGGTTGTTGCCGCCGTTGTCCTTGCGCACCAGGGCGCGGATGCGCGGCCGGACGAAGTTGGTCAGCCAGCTCATCGGCGCGCCCCGCGCACGCCCTCGGCCAAGGCGGCAACCGCGCCCAGCACGTCCTTGACCACGCCGGGTCCGCCGGGCGCGCAACGTTCGACGAGCGCGCTGCCGACCACGGCCGCGTCGGCGGCACGCGCGGTCTCGGCCGCGTCGGCCGGCGTGCGGATGCCGAAGCCGACCGCCACGGGCAGCGTGGTGTGGCGCTTCAGTCGCGCGACCGCTTGGGTCACGGCCTGGGCGCGCGGCGTGCGCGTGCCGGTGATGCCGGTGATCGAGACGTAGTAGATGAAGCCCGACGTGTTGGTCAGCACCTTGGGCAGACGGCGGTCGTCGGTGGTCGGGGTCGCCAGGCGGATGAAGTCGAGCCCCGCCGCGTGCGCCGGCAGGCACAGCTCGTCGTCCTCCTCGGGCGGGAGGTCGACGATGATCAGGCCATCCACCCCGGCCGCGCGCGCGTCCGCCAGGAACCGCGCGTTGCCGTAGCTGTAGATCGGGTTGTAGTAGCCCATCAGCACCAGAGGCGTCGCGTCGTCACCGGCGCGGAACGCGCGCGCCAGATCCAGCACGCCCTTCAACGTCATGCCACCGGCCAGCGCGCGCAGGTTCCCCGCCTGGATCGCCGGCCCGTCCGCCATGGGGTCGGTGAACGGCATGCCGAGCTCGATGACATCGGCGCCGGCGCGCGCCAGGCCCTGGAGGATCGCGAGTGAGGTCGCCCGGTCCGGATCGCCGGCGGTCAGAAACGTGATCAGGCCGGCGCGGCCTTCCTTCCGCAGCGCCGCGAAGCACGCCGCGATGCGGCTGCTCACAGGTCGGCCCCCAGATGCTGGGCGATGGAAAACACGTCCTTGTCGCCCCGGCCGCACAGGTTCATGACGATGATGTGGTCCTTCGGCAGGGTGGGAGCGATCTTGATCACGTGGGCGAGCGCGTGCGCCGGCTCGAGCGCCGGCAGGATGCCTTCCAGGCGCGCGCACAGCTTGAACGCTTCGAGCGCCTCGGCATCGGTCGCGGCGACGTACTCGGCCCGGCCCGTGTCCTTGAGCCACGCGTGCTCGGGGCCGATGCCGGGGTAATCGAGCCCGGCCGAGATCGAGTGCGCCTCCTTGATCTGGCCGTCGTCGTCCTGCAGCAGGTAGGTGCGGTTGCCGTGCAGCACGCCCGGCCGGCCGGCGGTCAGCGAGGCGGCGTGCTCGCCGGTCTCGATGCCGCGCCCTGCCGCCTCGACCCCGATGATGCGCACCGAAGGGTCGTCGAGGAAGGGGTGGAACAGGCCGATGGCGTTCGAGCCGCCGCCGATGCACGCGACCAGGCTGTCGGGCAAGCGGCCCTCGGCCTCGGCGATCTGGGTGCGCACCTCCTCGCCGATGATGCATTGGAAGTCGCGCACCATGGCCGGATAGGGGTGCGGACCGGCCGCAGTGCCGATGATGTAGAACGTGTCGGCGACGTTGGTCACCCAGTCGCGCAGCGCCTCGTTGAGCGCGTCCTTGAGCGAGCGCGAGCCGGATTCCACGGGGCGCACCTCGGCGCCCAGCAGCTTCATGCGAAACACGTTCGGCGCCTGCCGGTCGATGTCCTTCGAGCCCATGTAGACCGTGCACGGCAGGCCGAACTGGGCGCTGACGGTGGCGGCGGCGACGCCGTGCTGGCCGGCGCCAGTTTCGGCGATGATGCGCGTCTTGCCCATGCGCTTGGCCAGCAGGATCTGGCCGAGGCAGTTGTTGATCTTGTGCGAACCGGTGTGGTTCAGCTCGTCGCGCTTGAAGTAGACCTTGGCGCCGCCCAGGTGCTCGGTGATGCGGCGAGCGAAGTAGAGCGGGCTGGGCCGACCTACGTAGTGGGTGCGCCAGTGGTTCATCTCGGCGTGGAATGCTGGGTCGGTCTTGGCCGCCTCGTACGCCCGCTCCAGGTCGAGGATGAGCGGCATCAGGGTCTCGGCGACGAAGCGGCCGCCGAAGATGCCGAAGCGGCCGCGTTCGTCCGGTCCGGCGCGGAAGGTGTTGGGGGCGCGAAGCGCCGCTGAGGTCGCCATGGCGTTCAGGTCCACGAGGGGCTGCCGAAGATGCGAACGGCGATCCTACAACCCGCGCGCGGTCGCGAGAAAGGCGCGAATCTTGTCCGGGCTCTTGATGCCCGGCCGGTCCTCGACGCCCGAGGCGACATCGACCGCCGTGGCACCCGAGGTGGTCACCGCCTCGGCCAGATTGGCGGCGTCCAGCCCGCCCGACAGGATCCAGGGCCAGGTCCAGCGGCGGCCCGCCAGCAAGGTCCAGTCGAAGGCCCGGCCGTTGCCGCCGGGCAAGGTGCTGCTGCCGGCCCTGGGCGGCTTGGCGTCGAACATGATCAGGTCGACGACACCCAGATAGGGCTCGACCGCCGCGAAGTCCTCGGCCGCCGCGATGGGGATCGCCTTCATGATCTGGGTCCGGGACGACACGCGCAGCGCCTGGGCGCGCGCCGGGCTTTCCTTGCCGTGGAGCTGCAGGACCTGCGGGCGCAGGTGATCGCACACCGCGCGCACCAGATCGTCGTTTGGGTCGACCAGCACGGCGACGCGCGCCACGCTATCCGGCAACGCGGAGGCCAGCGTACCGGCCTCCGCCGGCGAAACCGCGCGCGGCGAGGGCGGGTAGAAGTTGAACCCGGCCCAGGTCGCGCCAGCGGCCGCGGCCACGGCCACCGGATCGTTCAGACCGCAGATCTTGACGCGCACGGGCATGGTCAGGCGGGCGAGGCCGCGTCCATTTCCTCGACGATGCGCCGCGCGGCAAGGACCGGATCGATCGCCTTGGTGATCGGTCGGCCGACCACGAGGACGTCCGCGCCCTTGCGCAGCGCCTCGGCCGGCGCGATCACCCGCTTCTGGTCGTCCGCCGCCGACCAGGCCGGGCGGATGCCGGGCACCACGATCATGAAGTCGCCGCCGCATTGGGCGCGCAGACCGCCGATCTCGTGCGCCGAGGCGACCACGCCGTCCAGGCCGCAGCCCTGGGCCAGGTCGGCCAGCCGGCGCACCTGGTCGGGGATCGGCCCGGACATGCCGACGGCACCCAGGTCGTCCTCGTCGAAGCTGGTCAGCACGGTCACGGCAAGCACGCGCGGGCGATGACCGTCCTGGTCGGCGATGCGGAACGCGGCCGCCATGGCGGCGCGCAGCATGGCCGGGCCGCCGCTGGCGTGCACCGTCATCAGCGTGGGGCGAAACTGCGCCGTGGTGCGCACCGCCCCGGCCACGGTGTTGGGGATGTCGTTGTACTTGAGGTCGAGGAACACCGGCAGGCCACACGCCGCCACGGCGCCGACACCCGCCGCGCCGTGGGCGCCGAAGAACTCGAGCCCCAGCTTGACCCCGCCCACGACACCCTTGAGGCTGCCGGCCAGTTCGGTCGCGGCCGCCAGATCGTGCGTGTCGATGGCGCAGAACAGCCGGCTCGCGGCATCACGGGTCGCCATGGCGTCCCCCGAGGTCGTTCAGACGGGCGCGCCCCCTCGGGGGCACGTCCGGAGCTTATATCAGAGCGCGTGGGCGGCCGACAACCGGGCGCCGGCTGGGCGGGGTGCTAGCTGTCGTTGTGCGGCACGTCGATCAGCCGGCGGCGGCCGGCGGCCACGTCGTAGACGTAAAACGAGTTCATGGTGCGGCCGTAGAGGTGTAGCGTCACGGCGCCACCGCGCTCGGCCGGAGCGCCCGTTTCGTGGATGTGGTCGGGGTTCGGCACGAAGCTGGTCACCGACCCGGGCTGCAGGCGGATCACGCCGCCGCGCATCAGGCGGATGCCATCGTCGCGGTGGATCGTGCCGTCGGGCGACATGAAGCTGCGTTCCTCGAGCGCGCCTTCGACCACGCCAACCACGCCCCAACTGCCGTGGTCGTGCACCGGCGTCCATTGGCCCGGTCGCCAGACGATGGCGTAGAGCGAAAGACTGCCGTCCTCCGCCAGGCGGATCAGGTTGCGCGTGTAGTGATCGGGGTCCGAGTGCAACGTCCGATCCGCGAACAGATCGCCCGGTGTGGACACCAACCGTTCCATCAACGGCACGATCGCGTTGACGCAGCCGGCCGCCTCGGCGCACCCTTGCGCGGCCCTGGCCGAAGCATCGAAGAAGGCGTCGAGACGTCGGGCACCGTTCATCGTCATGGTCCCTGCCGCCCGCCGCCTTGCAAGCGCCGTTCCAGAAGTTGGGCGCAGCCGAGGTCCTGGTGCCCGCCGCCGGCGTTCTTGAACAGGGTGATCTCGCTGTCGGACGCACGCCCGTGCTTCTCGCCACCGGCGAGCTCGAACAGGTCCGCGACGATATCCTCGGCGCGCAGCAGGCCGGTCTCGATCGGCTGGCTGATGTCGCCGCAGCGGTCGAGCGCGTGCTTGGGGCTGTCGACGAAGACGCGCGCGCGGCGCACGCAGTCGTCGTCGGATTCGCGCATCTCATGGGTGTAGGCGCCGATCAGATCCAGGTGCGCGCCGGCCTTCAGCCACGCGCCCTTGACCAGGGGCGCGGTCGCCGCCGTCGCGCACGCCACCATGTCGGCCGCGCGGATGGCACCCTCCAGGTCCTCGGTCGCAGTGACGGCCACGCCCGGCAGGGCCACGGCCCTGGCCACCGCGCGCGCGCGCGCCGCCGTGCGGTTCCACACGGCGACCTGGGTGATCGAGGGGCGCACGGCCACGTGGGCCGCGATGACGTGGGGCGCCAGCGCCCCGGCGCCGACCATGACGAGCGCGCGGGCGTCGGCGCGCGCCAGAAAGCGCGCGCCGAGCGCCGAATTGGCCGCGGTCTTGCGCAGGGTCAGCGCCGTGCCGTCGACGCACAGTCGGTGTTCACCGGTGCGCCCGTCGATCAGGATGTAGCTGCCCATGATGGTGGGCAGGCCGAGCTCTGTGTTGCCGGGGAAGACGTTGACCAGTTTGACGCCCACGTGGCGGCCGCGCTGCCAGGCCGGCAGCAGGATCAGGTCGTCACGCCCGCCCGTGCCGTTGGACTGGCTGACGATGTGGCTTTCGACCAGGTCGACGCCCTGCCGGTAGAGTTCGGCCAGCGCATCGACGGTGGACGGATAGTCCAGCAGCGCGTGCACCTGGTCCGCGTCGACCAGCCTCACGCCGATGGCCCCGCGCCCGGCACGATGGCCACGGCCGTCGAACGCGCGGCGGCCGCGCGTCCACGGTTGAGGCGGGCGAGCTCGTCCTCCAGCAGGGCGACCGAGTGGGCACGCTGGTGTGCCGCGCTCCGCCAGCGTGCCAGCGCCGGCCACGTCACGATTAGGCCGATTGCCATGCCGAGCGCGAGCGTGCCGAGGGTGATTACGTAGAGCGGCGCCTTGAGCACGAAGGGCGCCGGATCGAGGCGGACCGCGACGGGCGAACGGTTGGCGATGGCGAAGGCCGCGGCCACCAGGGCCAGCAGCACGGCGATCAGCCAGAAGACGAAGCGACCGAGCCGGCGCAGCACGGCGACCGTTCAGCCGTTCAGCCGGTCGCGCAGCTCCTTGCCCGTCCTGAAGAACGGCAGGGCCTTCTCGGGCACCGCGACCGCCTCGCCGGTGCGCGGGTTACGCCCCGTGCGCGCGCCGCGCTGGCGCGGGGAGAAGGTGCCGAAACCGCGCAGTTCGACGCGGTCGCCGGCGGCCAGCGCCTCGGTGATCTCGTCGAAGATGGTGTTCACGATGCGCTCGACATCGCGCAGGTAGAGGTGGGGATTGGCGTTCGCCAAGGTTTGGATCAACTGGGATTTCGTCATGCCGCCCCCCGCGGACCGGTGCGCGCCCGAAGCGCCCCGCATCCACTCAAGGGTGCCAGACCGACACCAGACCGTCAAGGATAAGTGGCTCTGGCAACGATGTTTTTCCACTCCAGCCCAGGACACTGTCGAGCACGCCGATCGGCTCGTCGCCCCATGTCGCATCGACCAGCGGCAGGTCGGGGTCGATGCCGTGGGCCTCCGCGAGCCAGGCGAGCGCCTCAGTCTCGCCGCCGATCGCGTCGATCAGCCCGACGGCCAGCGCCTGCTGACCGGAAAACACGCCCCCGTCGGCCAGCGACCGGGCCCTGACCATGTCGAAGCCGCGGCGCGCCGCGACCTTGGCGACGAACAGATCCTGCATGTCGTCGACCGGCCCCTGCACCTCGGTGCGGGTGGGCTCGGTCATGGGCTTGAGCGGCGACGGCAGGGCCTTGTAGGGCCCGCTGCGCATGGCCTCGGTGCGCACGCCCAGCGTGTCGAGCAGACCGCTCACGTCGGCGGTCTGCTAGATCACGCCGATCGAGCCGGTGATGGTCCCCTTGCGCGCGAAGATGCGGTCGGTGGCGATCACGGTCATTTAGGCGGCCGAGGTGGCGCGCTCGCCCATGACGGCGACCACCGGCTTGGTCTTGGCGAGCCAGCGCAGCCCGTCGTGCAGGGTCTCGCCGCCGCCGAATGTGCCGCCTGGGCTGTCGATGCGCACCACCGCCGCCTTGACGGCGTCGTCCTCGGCCAGATCCTCGAGCGCGCGGTCGCGCTCGACGTCCTGGACGATGACGCCTTCGACACGGACGACGGCGATGCGATCGCCGATCACGCCGCTATCAAGGCTGTGCCCAAGGGCCAACACCGCCGCGAGCGCGATCAGGATGGCGCCGGCGCGCCACGCCGCCATATGCCGGCGCAGACACCGGCGATCGGCCAGCAGGTCGGCCTCCAGGGTCACGGCGGTCCCGCCGACGCCCTAACGTCCGGTCGCCGCGCGGCGCGGCATCGGCGGTCCTACGCGGTCTCGTCCTTGCCGCCCTTCGCGTGGCCCATGGCGGGGGCCAGGATGTCGCCCAAGGTGGCGCCGCTGTCGGCCGAGCCGAACTCGGCCATGGCACGCTTCTCCTCCTCGATCTCGAGCGCCTTGACCGAGAGGCCGATTTTGCGCGAGGCGCGATCGACACTGGTCACCTTGGCGTCGATCTTGTCGCTCACGGCGAAGCGGTCGACGCGCTGCTCGCTGCGGTCGCGCGACAGATCACCCTTGCGGATGAAGCCGGTGGCGCCGCCCTCGGCTATCGCCACCTCGACGCCGCCGTCCAGCACCTTGGTCACGGTACAGGTGACCACCGCACCCTTGACGATCTTGTCGGTCGCCGTGGTGAACGGATCGTTGGCGAGCTGCTTGATGCCCAGGCTGATCCGCTCCTTCTCGACGTCGACGTCGAGCACCTTGGCCTTGACCTGATCGCCCTTCTTGAAATTGGCCACGGCCTGTTCGCCGGGCACGTCCCAGGACAGATCGGTCAGGTGGATCATGCCGTCGATGTCGCCAGTCAGGCCGACGAACACGCCGAATTCGGTGGTGTTTTTGACCTCGCCGGCGACCTCGCTGCCGACCGGATGGTCGCGCAGGAACATCTCCCACGGGTTCTCCAGGCACTGCTTGAGGCCGAGGCTGATGCGCCGCTTGTCCGGGTCGACGTCCAGCACCATGACCTCGACCTCCTGGCTGGTCGAGACGATCTTGCCGGGGTGCACGTTCTTCTTGACCCAGCTCATCTCCGAGACGTGCACCAGGCCTTCGATGCCCGGCTCCAGCTCGACGAAGGCGCCGTAGTCGGTCATGTTGGTCACGCGGCCCTTGAACTTGGCGCTGGCGGGGTACTTGGCCTGCACGCCGTCCCACGGGTCGGCCAGTAGCTGCTTCATGCCCAGGCTGATGCGCTGGGTCTCCGGGTTGAAGCGGATGACCTGCACCTTGACCTGATGGCCGATGTTCAGCGCCTCGCTCGGGTGGTTGATGCGCCGCCAAGCGATGTCGGTGACGTGCAGCAGTCCGTCCACGCCGCCTAGGTCGACGAAGGCGCCGTAGTCGGTGATGTTCTTGACCACGCCGTCGAGCACTTGGCCCTCGCGCAGGCTCGCGACCAGCTCGTTGCGCTGCTCGGCGCGGCTTTCCTCGAGCACGGCGCGGCGCGAGACCACGATGTTGCCGCGCCGGCGGTCCATCTTGAGGATCTGGAACTCGTGCTTGTCGCCCATCAGGCCGGTGACATCGCGCACCGGGCGGATGTCGACCTGGCTGCCGGGCAGGAATGCCAGAGCGCCGCCCAGGTCGACGGTGAAGCCGCCCTTGACCCGTCCGACAATGTAGCCCGCCACCTTGGTTGTGTCCTTGAAGGCGGTCTCCAGGTGGTTCCACGATTCCTCGCGGCGCGCCTTCTCGCGCGACAGCATGGCCTCGCCGTTGCGGTCCTCGAGCCGCTCGACATAGACCTCGACCTCGTCGCCCACCGCCAGGTTCACCGGCTGGCCCGGCGCCGCGAACTCGCGCAGTGATACCCGGCCCTCGGCCTTGAGGCCCACGTCGATCAGCACGCTTTCGCTGCCGACCTCGACCACCCGGCCCTTCACGACGCTGCCTTCGGCGACGTCGATGCGCCCCGCGTATTCCTCGAACAAGGCCGCGAAACTGTCGTCTTTAGCGCCGCGGGTCGTCGTCGAAGGTTGAGTCATGCCGGCTCCCGAGTATCCAACGTTGCTGGTTCCGCCACGGCCCAATGCCCAATGGCCGGGCGCGACCGGGTTCCTAGGGGTTGGTTAAGGGGGCCCGTACACGCACGACCGGGTCCGCAAGCGCGGTCCGGCGGGAAAGAGGGGTTCTATAGCCCGCCCGCGCCAGCGTCGCAACTGCTTCCCGGAACAGCCCGGCGGGCGCCCACGATGGCCAGGGCCGCCGCCAGCATGGCCGCGGGGTCCAGATTGGTGGTGTCGATCGGCACCGCGTCGGCCGCCTGGCGCAGGGGGGCGACGGCACGGCCCGCGTCGCGGCGGTCCCGCTGGCGCAACTCCTCACGCACCTCGTCCAGGGACACCGACGCGCCCTTCGCGCTCAGTTCCGCGTGACGGCGTCGGGCGCGCGTCGCCTCGTCGGCGGTGACGAAAAGCTTCACGTCGGCGTCCGGCAGCACCACGGTGCCGATGTCGCGCCCGTCGATTACGGCGCCAGGCGGCGCGGCGGCGAAGGCCCGCTGGCGCTCCAGCAGCACGGCGCGGACCTCGGGGATCGCGGCCACCGCCGAAGCGGCCTGGGCCACGGCCGCGTTGCGCAGGCGAGGATCCTCGAGATCGGCGTCGACGACGGCGTGCGCGGCGGCCGCCGCCGCCGCCGTGTCCTCGGGCGTCCCGCCC
>Ga0194111_10007107_pt1 | contig 12592 bp, 9 predicted proteins | sample TA2KigC300mmetaG_FD_146194 | JGI IMG/M metagenome (GOLD analysis project Ga0194111, IMG submission 146194) | Freshwater microbial communities from Lake Tanganyika, Tanzania - TA2015033 Kigoma Deep Cast 300m | ecosystem: Environmental > Aquatic > Freshwater > Lake | place: Tanzania: Lake... | reverse complement strand
CTTCCATCTCTGATGAACCCAGAGCCATTGATCCGGGTATCTCCGGACCGTCTCTTCAATGACTTTCGTGAAGTTCTGCGTGTTTATCAAAACATCCGTGGTCTTTTCCCCCGTGCGGATAACTTCCATCTCTTCTCCTAATACGAGGCGGTATTTTCCGTCCGAGAGTCTCAGCATGTAGGCCGGAATAACCGGTGCCTCCGTATGGAGGGCGAGTAAGGCCAGTCCATCGGTTGTACAGGCAGGTTTTTCGAAAAAGTCTACAAACACACCTTCCTGCCAGGCTACATTCTGATCGATCAGGATGCCCAATATCTCATTGTTCTTGAGGCTCTTGAGCATCTGCCTCATGGCGCGTTCTTTCGGGACCGGGCTGTTACCGGTGGATGATCGCACTTGCAGGACAAGGTTATCAAGGATGCGACTGTCCAGCGGCCGGTAGATCACCACCAGGGGTTTTATGAGCAGCGAGACGGCAACCGCTTCTAATTCCCAGTTGCCGAAGTGAGCCCCGAACATGAGGATACCCTTATTTTTTCCCATGGCTTTTTCGCAGTTTTCTAATCCTTCCACTTTGACCAGATCGCCGATGTTGTCTCTTGTCAGGGAAGGGATTTCGAAGAAGTCCGCCGCCACAATACCCATTGTGCGGTAGACTCCCCGGGCGATTGCAATGATTTCTTCCTCGCTCTTTTCCGGGAAGGCACTTCTGAGATTGTGAACGGCAATCAATCGCTGCCGTGGCACAAGATAGTAAAAAAGACGGAATAATCCCGTAAAGAGGGACATTCTTAGCTTTCGGGGAACGGCACCGAAAATTCTCAGGATAATATCTGCCGTTGCTGATTTCTTCATTTTAGCTTTTCAAGAATCAGTGCCTCAAACTCTTCCCGGGAGGGAAGCACCTCCATCTCTACCCTCAAAATGAAAATGTCTTTCAGGAAGTCGGTGAAATCGTTCAATCTGATGCCGTCCTTTTCCGTTGTCATCACGATCTCTGCCGTGGAAGCGGCGGATACCCTCTCAATATCGGCGATATCACTTACCGTGTAATTATGGTGATCGGGGAAGGGCAGGAAGCTTACGACGATCCCCCCCATGGATTCAATGGTTTCTCTGAATGACTCCGGGAATGCGATTCCCGCAAAGGCACAGATCTTTTTTCCCCTTAGGTATTCCAGGGGGAGTGAATCTCCCGATTCCCCCCGTACAAGAGTTTTCGGTCTCAGGTATGCCGACAGGGTGGGGGAGAAGACCCCTATGCCTTTTTCCTGGTATTTAGGATAGCGGCCGTCAAGGATACTGTCTTTCCATATAAGGAAGTGAGCCCTGTCCAGGGCCTTCGGGGGTTCCCGGAGGGGCCCCCTGGGGAGAAGGAAGCCGTTTCCGAAGGGTTCTTCCCGGTTCAGAATGACGATGTCTAAGTCCCGGAAGAGCTTCCTGTGCTGGAATCCATCATCCAGGATCAGGATATTGGCACCCAGATCATTAATGGCGGCTTTTCCCGTAACGCTCCGCTCCGCTCCGGTAATGACCGGTATCCCTTCCGTGGCGCGTGCGATCAGCACCGGTTCGTCTCCCGCCTCGTGGCAACCCATCGTGATGCGGGAACCGTCCGATACGATGTTCACGGGGTGTTTCGTTCTCCCCCCGTATCCTCTGCTCAACACGGCTGGCCTGTATCCTTTCTCCTTCAGGATTTTTGCCAGCATAATGACCATGGGAGTCTTTCCCGTTCCGCCGACCGCGATATTTCCCACGCTGACTACTTTGCAGGGGAGTTTTCTCTGTGAAAATATCCCGTGATCGTACATCCTGTTTCTTATATTGATGACTGTCCTGTACACCAGAGATGTGAGGAACAGAAGCGGTGTAAGGAGTTTCAAAGTAGGATGAGTGCTGTCGGCGTACCAGATCTGCCTGAGCCGTTGATCGAGAATTTTCATTTTATGACACTACGAGATGTGCGCCATGCAAAGCTTCCCTCAGTCTTTGGCATTGCCGGTGTTTGCATGCTGACTTCTGCTCTCGTCGTTGAACTGCATGTGATAGTATTTGAAATATTCGCCTCTTTTTTCCAGAAGTGATTCGTGGGTACCCTCTTCCACGATCTCACCGTTCGCAAGAACGATGATCCGGTGTGCGTTCCGGATTGTGGAAAGCCGGTGGGCAATTATCAGGGTTGTCCTTCCTTTCATAAGGGTTTCCAGGGCATCCTGAACCTCCATTTCCGCCTCCGTATCCAGGGATGATGTCGCTTCGTCCAGGATAAGGATAGGGGCATTCTTGAGGAGGGCCCTCGCGATGGAGATTCTCTGTCTTTCCCCGCCGGAGAGTTTTGTTCCCAGTTCACCGATGACGGAATTGTATCCGTCGGGCAGGTTCATGATGAAGTCGTGGGCGTTCGCCGCCTGTGCCGCCCTGACGATATCTTCATCGGATTTTTCAATACTGCCGTAAGCGATGTTGTTTCTCACCGTATCGTTGAACAGGATGGTTTGCTGGGTGACGATACCTATCTGCCCCCGGAGGGATCCTATGGTAACGTGACGGATGTCATGTCCATCGATGAGGATCTGCCCTTCCTTGACGTCGTAAAACCGTGGAATCAGATTAACCAGGGTTGTTTTGCCGCCTCCGCTCATGCCCACAAACGCAACAACTTCACCGGCTCTTATGGAGAGATTGATGTTTTTCAGAACGGGCGTTTCGTTGTAACAGAATGTGACGTTTTTGATATCAATGTCCTGTGAAATCTTCGGAAGATCCATGGCATCCGGTTCATTCCTGATATCCGGTACCGTGTCGATGATACCAAAGACCCGCTCCGCACCGGCGACACCCTGCTGGATCGTGTTATTCACATTGGTCAGCCTCTTTACCGGTTCATAGAGCATAATGAGGGCCGTCAGGAAGGAGAAGAAGTTACCCGGCGTCGAATTTCCCCGAAGTACCTCATAGCCTCCGTACAGTACGATAATGGCGATGGCGACACCGCCTAAGAACTCCATAAGGGGGCTTGATATGGCTCGTATTGAGACGGATTTCATGAATAGCTTGAAGAGGTCTTCATTTTCTTTCGCAAATCTTTTCCCCTCGTACTCTTCCATTCCGAAGGCTTTCACAATTCTCGTTCCCGATATGGTTTCCTGGAGAAGGCTGGTAAGGCTGCCCATGGTGACCTGAGTTCTGGTTGCCACATTTCTCATCATCGTGCCGAATTTCGCTATGGGGTATATCGTCAGCGGAAAAACGAACATGGCGATGATGGCAAGCTTCCAGTCGCGGTAAAAGATGAGAATGATAAGGCCGACGATGGTGAAAGAATCTTTGAAAAGACTGGTGACGGCCTCCGAAACGGCGCCTTGAATAAGACCTACATCGTTGGTGATGCGCGACATGAGTGTTCCCGTAGGATGATTGGTGAAAAAGGCGAGAGACTGGCGTTGAATGTGGTCATACAGTTCATTTCTCAGGTCGGTGACTACCCGCTGTCCTATGAAACTCATGATGACTGTCTGTCCGTAGCTGCACAGCATCTTGATGAAATAGATTGCGAGTATCGCCACCGGTATCAACGTCAACATCCGGGCGTCCTGCTTGATAAAGATATCGTCTAAGACCGGTTTCACCAATGCGGCAAGGATTGCCGTCGACGCGCCCACAACCAGCATGCACAGCGTAGCGAAGAAAAACTTTGACAGGTGCGGTTTTGCTAATTTCAAGAGGCGTTTGAATATTTCCATTTTGTATCTATTGAGAGTTTTGGATTTAGTGCTTAGGATTTAACATGTCGCAGGCTATCTTTGCCGCCCTCTCCGCCGCCCCGGGGATTCCCAGTTTGTCCCTTATCTGTTTCAAGTCCTGTTTGATGCAATTCATTCTGTCCGGATTCTTCAGGATATCGCAAATTTCATTCGCAATGTTTTCAGGCGTTGCATTATCCTGGATAAGTTCGGGAACAATTCTTTTACCCCCAATGATGTTGACCATGCCGATGTGATCGACTTTAATTACCATCTTCCCGACAAAATAGGAAGGGGAGGATACTTTGTAGATAATGACCATCGGCGTTTCCATCAGTGCCGTTTCGAGAGTGGCCGTTCCCGAAGCAACCATGACAACGTCAGCGCAGCCGATCACATCGTAGCTCTCATTCTGAATGATCCTGACCGGTATGGGATGTTTCTTGACTATGTGTGAAACGAACGTCATGTCCAGGGTATCGGCAAGGGGGAGTATAAATTGAACAGGTGAAATTTTCTTTGCAATGATTTCCGCGGCTTTAAGCATCTCGGGAAGAAGTCTCACCACTTCGGACTGTCTGCTGCCGGGAAGAATCCCTATAGTGGTGCCACCTTCTTGAAGGCCGAATCTTTTCCGTGCTTCCTCCCGGGTGTACTTTTTTTTGACCGCATCAAGGAGGGGGTGTCCGACAAAGGTGGCATCGACACCTGCTGCGTGGTACATTTCCTCTTCGAACGGCAGAATCACGACCATTTTATCGACCGTTTTTTTTATTTTTCCGATCCTTCCTTTACGCCATGCCCAGACCTGGGGACTGATGTAGTAAAAAACTTTAACGCCGCACTTCTTTGCCGATCCCGCCAGGGGGAGGTTGAAATCAGGGTAGTCGATAAGAATAGCCATATCGGGTTTCAACTCCCTCAATGATTTCTTCAGCCGTGACATGACCTTCATGATCATATTTAGTTTCGATGTGACTTCGGTCAACCCGACGACTGCCATATCCGCGGAATCGGCGATCAGATCAACGCCCTCTTCCCTCATCTTCCTGCCTCCAATTCCATAGAATCGGCAGGAAGAATCAATCCGCTTCATCGACCGGACGAGGTTGCCTCCATGGAGGTCTCCCGAGGCCTCACCCGCCACGATCAGGACCAGTTTTCCGGTGCCGGTGCGTTCGTTTCTGTTGCCGTTCGTATTAGTGTGCATTGTTTAGTACGTCACTGATGAAGCGGATTTCTTCACTCTCCAGTTCCGGGAACATGGGAAGAGAGAGGACTTCTCCGGCACACATTTCACTGATTTTCAGATTGTCTTCATCGATGTTCCGATGGGAAAATACCTCCTGCCTGTGCAGGGGAACGGGATAGTAGATTGCGGAAGAGATGTCGTTCTTTGTGAGCGCGGCCATGATGCCGTCTCTTTTTTTCGAGCGGATTGTGAACTGGTGGTATACATGCATGCATCCTGCTTTTTCCACGGGGAGATTGATATCGTCCCTCTCGATGTGTCTCCTGTAAAGGTCTGCGTTTTCCCGGCGTTTCCGGTTGAATATGTCAATATGTTGCATTTTGGTTCGGATTACGGCAGCCTGAATTTCATCAAGCCTGCTGTTATATCCCAGGATTGTGTGGTGGTATTTTACGGCGCTTCCGTGATTCCTCAGGAGTTTGATACGTTCTGCCATCTCCGAATGTTTGGTGACGATCATGCCTCCGTCACCGTAGCCGGCCAGGTTTTTGCTCGGGAAAAAGCTGAAGCACCCGAAATCTCCCATGGTGCCGACCTTTTTTCCGTGGTAAGTCGCGCCGAATGCCTGAGCGCAGTCTTCGACAATTTTCAGGTTATATCTCCGGGCCAGATCGACGATAGGATTCATGTCCGCCGGGTGTCCGAAGAGATGGACCGGGATTATGGCCTTTGTGTGTGCGGTAATTTTCTCTTCTATCTTGCCGGGATCCATATTGAACGTTTCCGGCTCTATGTCCACGAAAACGGGCGTCGCGTGCAGAAGTGCGATCACATCCGCTGTGGCGATGAACGTGAAGGGAGAGGTGATAACTTCATCCCCCTCTCTGATCCCGCATGCCCGCAATGCGAGGAGCAGGGCATCAGTACCGCTGGCCACACCGACGGCGTAAGGAATTCCGTGATACGCGGCAATCTCCTTCTCCAGTGCTGAGACATTCGGCCCCAGAATAAATTGGGCGCTGTCCAGTACATTCTGTATCGCCGCGTCGATTTCGGCCTTGAGTGTCTTATACTGTCTCTGCAGGTCAACCATGGGGATCATGGCAATATCTCTTGTGATTTTTTGATCTTTTCCATGACTGTCAGGGCTAATTCCAACGCATCTCTCCCCTCTTTTCCTGTCACGGGAGGAGGGGTCCTCAGCGTTACCGCGTCTAAGAAGGCGCGGATCTCCTCTTCAAGCGGGTCGGTCTGCGTGATCTCTACGGGGTTCGCGATAATTTCCACATTTCCGCCGGCGGTGTTTTTCTTGCTGAGCGATACCAGCTCCCGCGTCTGATAATCGACGGCGTGATAGCCTTCCATGCCGAAGAATCGTATCTTCTGCATGGTTTTTCCCGTTATCCTACTGGCTGTGATGTTCGCGACGCAACCGGATTGGAAAGTGATTCTGGCATTTGCAATATCTACCTTGTCGGAGAGAACCGACACACCGACGGCCTCCACGGTCTCTACGGGAGATTTGACGAACTGCAGGATGATATCCAGGTCGTGAATCATCAGGTCCAGGATAACGTCCACGTCCGTACCCCGCTCGAAAAAGGGGTGGAGACGATGGGCTTCAATGAAAAGAGGTTTTCCCATGAAGGATTTGAGAGCGACGATAGCCGGGTTGAATCGTTCCACTAAGCCAATCTGGAGAATCAGGTTTCTTTTTCCGGCGAGATCTACGAGTTCGTCTGCTTCATTGAGTGTCGCCGCGATTGGTTTTTCCAGCAGGATATCGATTCCCGCTTCCATGAGGTCTTTTGCGACACTGTGATGGGATACGGTGGGTACGGTGACGCTGACCGCGTCGGCCAGGCCGATAAGCTTGTGGTGGTCTGAAAGAGCGGCGCACCCGTACAATTGTGCCGCCTTCCGGGAACGTTCCTCTATAATGTCCGCGACGCCAACGATTTTACAGTTTGGCAGTTTCTGGTATTTTTGCAGGTGGTAGTTGCCCAGGTGTCCGACCCCCACCACCCCGACCTTGATTTCGTTCATACAACCCCATGTAATAAATTCTGAATCCTAATATCTAAATTCTAAACAAATTCAAAAATTGAGTGCTTGGAGACCTTTGAAAATCTAATCCAAATGTCGTCGCGAGGGTGCAGCCCGCGGCAGTCTCAATATTATCAATGGATTATGAGATTGCTTCAGTCGTTTTACTCCTTCGCAATGACTTTGTGACACAGTCTCTTGGTCGAAATGACAAAGCGGATATTTTTCAAAGCCCCGCTCGTAACGTTTGGAATTTAGGATTTCGTGCTTGGTATTTTTATTATCTGCAGATTCCCCTTTCCGACTTCTCGATGAATTCAAGGAATTGTCTCACTTCCGGGATATATTCAACCCGGCTCCTCACATTTTCTATGGCGGTTTTCAAGAGCAGGGAGGACCGAAATACGATGCGATACGCCTCTTTCAGCGCACTTATGGTTTCCTCTTTGAATCCTCTCCTTTTCAGGCCGATCATATTGAGACCATACAACTTTGCGAAGTTGCCGGAGGCCATCACGAAGGGGGGAATATCTTTGGTGACTGCCGAAGCGCCACCGATTATGCAATGGGCGCCGATACGCGTGAATTGGTGGATACCCGTCAATCCACCGATGATCGCGTAGTCCTCGACGTGAATGTGACCGGCGAGATTAGCCGCATTGGCCATGATGATATAGTTTCCCAATTTGCAGTTATGGGCGACATGGCAATACGCCATGAGGAGGTTGTGATCCCCGATGATGGTTACGCCGATATCTGCTGAAGTTGCCCTGTTGATGGTAACGAATTCTCGAATCGTGTTGTCGTTTCCTATGACGACGCGGGTTTCCTCTCCCCGGTATTTCAGATCCTGTGGAATCGCGCCTATTGAGGCGAATTGAAATATGCGGCATCTCTCTCCGATGTCCGTGTGGGATTCAATAACCACGTGTGGTCCGATGACGGTGTTTTTTCCGATTGTGACATCGGGTCCTATGATTGAATACGGACCGACCTCCACTCCTTCGGAAAGGCGGGCTTCAGGGGATATGATTGCTGTTGAATGAATACTCATGGTCAAATCCTTACAAAAAAATTCTAAATCCTAATATCTAAATCCAAACAGGCAGCTGAAAAAGTCACCAGTAGGTCATTGCGAGCGGAGTGAAGCAATCTCATCTTTCATATAATCAATTTACAAATATCGAAGCTCCAAACGTTTGGATTCAGATATTGTTTAGGATTTAGAGTCTAATGCTTGTTCGAGTTCTTTCACACGTTGTAAAAGAGATGCAAGGGTTTTTCGCATTTCCGGGAGCTGGGAAACACAGGCTTCTACCCGCAACCATTTGCGGTGGGGCATATGGGGTGAGCCCGAGACGACCTGATTCGGAGAAACGTCCTCGTGCACGCCTGATTGTGCGCCTATCATGACATGATCCCCTATGGTGATGTGACCCACCAGTCCCGCCTGACCCCCTATGATGACGCTCTTCCCGAGTTTCGTGCTTCCCGAGATACCCACCTGGGCTACGATCACGGAATTTTCTCCTATCACGACATTATGGGCAATCTGTACTAAATTATCGATTTTTACGCCTTTCTGTATCCACGTTTTCCCCAATGTGCCCCGATCGATGGTGGTATTCGCTCCGACCTCGACGTCATCGTCAATCTGAACATATCCCACCTGGGGTATCTTGATGTTTTCCCTACCGGGCCTGGCAAAGCCAAATCCGTCGCTGCCGACAACGACGCCGGAGTGGAGAATCACACGTTTACCGATCCGGCATCTTCGGTATACACTCACATTCGGATAAAGAATTGAATTCTCGTCGATGAATACATGGCGTCCTACGTATACCCCGGGGTGCAGTATGACCCCCCGCTCGACCTTTGCCCCCTCACCGATGAAGACACCGGGATAGATTGTGGCATCCTTCGAAACGACCGCTCCCTTCTCGATATACGGGAGACCTGCATGTTTTGGCGGGGCGTGTTCCTCGGGATAGAAAAGGTCAAGAATCTTGCCCAGGGATACGTAAGGATCTTTCACGACGACCAGATTCTTGTTTACACCTTTCGTGCCCGGTGAAACCAGAATCGCGGATGCCCTGGTGGTCTCGATTTTTTTCAAATATCTGGGGTTGGCGATGAATGTCAGATCCCCTTTGCCGGCTTCATCGATACCCCTGATATTTGTGATAACTGTCCTGGGGTTCCCGAGGACTTCTCCACCTACGAGAGATGCTATTTCTTTGAGTGTCTTTTTCAATTCGATGTCACTGTGTGTGTCAGTTCCTGGGTTTATATGTCTTGTTGAATTCTTCGATCACCTTTTTTGTGAGGTCGTGTTCTCTGGAGAAATAGGCTAACGGTATCGTGCTCACGTCTATGATCAGTGTATACTTCTCTTTCTCCCCGATGGAATGAATGAGTTTCAGGATTTCAGGTATCAACTTCTTGGATAACTCCTGATCTCTCATCTGAAGCTCTTCATTCGCATCCTTTACCATTCTCTGGTAATCCCTGAACCTTTTCTGGTAGTCCGTCTCCTTTTCTTTCATGGCAGCTTCAGTGAGCACTGTTCGCTGCTTTTCCAGCTCATCCTTGAGCTTTTTTAATTCCGCTTCTTTTTCCTGTATCATGGTCTTGTCTTTTTCATACAGTTTCGAAAATTCCTCAGAGGCTTTTTTCCCTGCATCCGATTTGAGCATGATTTCCCGCATATCGACGAACCCTGTCTTTTCAGCGGCGATTGCGTGCGAGACAAAGGAAAGGAAAAACGAGAACACAACGATGGCAGAGATCAAGAATCTATTTTTTTTCATAATGTATCCCCCTTATTACATGAGAGCTTATTTTACTGTCTATGGGACAGCTACATCATCATACCTATGGTAAATTCCCATCGGCTTGCAGGTTCGCCTTCCTTCCGGTCAAGGACATGTCCCCATTCGAGCCGCAACGGTCCGATGGGTGAATACCACCTGATGCCTACGCCTGCGGTTCTTCGCATATCGTTCAGGTGATACCCACTCTCCCAGGCATTTCCTGTGTCGTAAAAAATTACTCCCTTCATTCCTGCATTTTTTATCAGGTTAAATATAAATTCGCCATTGAAATTTAGCATGGTCAGACCGCCGATGACGTCGTTTGTTCCGGGATCTTTGGGCCCGACGGAGCGGAGGCCCCTGAGAGAGTTGATCCCTCCCAGATAGAATCGTTCGTAAACCGGTACTGTTTTTCCTTCTCGTCCTTCCACATAGCCTATCCGTCCGCGTATGCCGAACACCGTTTCCAGAGGCAGAGGGAAGAACCAGGATGAACTTGCCCCGTATCTCGTGAAAGCGGTATCTCCCTGAAGAAATCCACCGGAGTAGTCCATCGAGACGCTGTTTTTCGAACCCTTTGAGGGGAACATGTAATCATCAGTCGTGTCTCTGGTCAAGGCAACTGTCATGGTGCTGGACGTCGTTTCTCCTAATTGTTCTTTGACCCATTTCGACGCCGTCGCCTTGATGTTTTTGATATTATTTGTGTTCCACCTGTATCCGATGTAACCTGTAATATATTCCCAGAGGGGATAGCCGAAGGTGACGCCGAAGCCGTCGGAGTCCAGATCGTAGCTGTCGTATTCCCGGGTAAAATGATGGATGTCGAATTTGCTCCACAGGGGGATGTCGAAAAGCCATGGTTCGATGAATGAGAGTTCGTACATGGTTGATCTCGATCCGAGATTGGCTTTGAGAGTCAGGACCTGGCCCCTGCCGAAAAGGTTCTGCTGGGATACGGAGGCGGTGAAGATTGCACCTTCCGTGGCGCTGTACCCTGCACCGACACTGAATATGCCCGTTGGTTTTTCCTTTACCTGAATGTTGATATCCGTGAGCGTTTCGTCCGGACCCTTTTCCGTTTGGAAATTGATTTCCTCAAAGTATCTCAGCCGGTTCAGATCCATATAGCTTTTTCTCAGCTTGCTGCTGCTGTAGAGTTCACCCTCCACGATGGCGAGGTTTCGTCTTATCACCTTATCTCTCGTTTTTGTGTTTCCTGTAATGGTTATCCTGTTGAAGTACACATGGTGCCCCTTCTTGATCTGATACACAACATCCACCGTCTGGTCTTTATCCTGGGGAGTGGTAACGGGGGACACATCGGCATATGCGTATCCTTCATCGTTGCAGGCCTGAGTGAGATACTCAATATCTTTTATTACAGACGCTCTGTCATAAAATTCTTTCTTGTTGACTTTCAGTTTATCAAGAAGTTCTTTGTTCGGCACCGTGAGCGTATCACCTGTAATGTTGACCTTGCCGACCTTGAATTGTTTGCCTTCGACCATGGGTATCTTTACGTAGATCCATTCCTTGTCGTGGGTAATCTGCGGCTCACCCACCTGTGCGTTAATGAACCCGTGATTGAGGTAATGGGCGTGCAATTTGGAAACATCCTGTTTGAGTTGATCCTTTTTCAGGATGCCAGAGTCTGTGAGGAAGGAGAAGATTCCCCACTCCGTAGTGCTCATCGTGTTTTTCAGCTCTTTATCGGTGAAGGCCCGACTTCCCTCGAATGAGATGGTTTTAATGTAAAGTCTTTCCCGTTCGCTGATATTGAAGACGACACGGATGTCTTTTTCCCCGGCTTTCTCGGTCGCGTATTTGATCTCGGCGTTGTAGTATCCCTTACTGTCATAGAGAGCTTTGATTTTATCGATACTGGATGCGATCTTTTCCGGGCTCACGGTCTGCCGTGTTTTAAAAGTAAGTGCTCCTTCAAGTTCTCCCTTCTCTACCGCCTTGTTCCCCTTGAATTGTATTTCCGTGATGAGGGATTTTTCTTTCAGCAGGAATGTGATGGTTTTTCCTTCGGGGCTGCTTGTCACATCGGCGGCTACGTCATCGAAAAATCCCATTTTGTATATGGCCTTGATGTCGGCAGAAACATCCGCGTCGGAATAGGGGTTCCCTTTCACGCTTTTCAGGACCTGTTGTATGGCACTGCTCTCAATCTTCCGGTTACCCTTGAATGCGATTTGTACTATCTTCAGTTCCGCGGATATTTTGAGGAGAATGTCGGTTCTGATTCGCGCTGAGATTGAACCGATGCTCTCCATGCCTTTCCCGTAGGCAAAGAGTCCGGGAAGTGATATACCCTGTTTTATATCGATAATCTTTACGTCAACGCTGATTGTATCCCCTAATTCGGATACGCTCCCTTTGATGACATAATGAACCCCCAGTTCTTTACCCAGCGAGACGGCGGTACTCTCATCAATCTTTTCCCCTTTCACGGCTTTGGTGACAGCATCCCTGTCGATAAGGTGGATGGTTTTTGCTCTGGTCAACTCTGCGGAGAGTGCGTTGTAAATTGCTTCCTGCAGGCGCTGCGCGTTGGCCTTGCTGTGAACATCGAAGGGCAGAACGGCGATTGTCTTGGGTTCTTCGGCGAACACGTTCCCGGAGACTGACACTATCAGCATCGCGAAGAAACAGCACAGCAACATGAATGGTAATTTTTTATGCATAGTTGTGTATCTTTCCATCATGCAAACCGATGCATTTGGACATCCTGTCGGCCAGTGACTTGTTGTGGGTAACGACAACCAGCGTAATATTTCTTGTCCTGT
>Ga0194111_10007104_pt1 | contig 12593 bp, 10 predicted proteins | sample TA2KigC300mmetaG_FD_146194 | JGI IMG/M metagenome (GOLD analysis project Ga0194111, IMG submission 146194) | Freshwater microbial communities from Lake Tanganyika, Tanzania - TA2015033 Kigoma Deep Cast 300m | ecosystem: Environmental > Aquatic > Freshwater > Lake | place: Tanzania: Lake... | reverse complement strand
AGCGAGTGCATCCCACTCCGCATTCGCCGAGCCGAGGGAGACGACGGGATCCGTCGTTTGCATGTAGCCCCACTCCTTGGTGATGCCGAAGTCGGCCAATCGAATTGGTGCGGTCGTCATTGCGCCCTCCTAGAGCCGAAATCCAACGGTAGTTCAATAGGGGGGTTGGCTGACTGGCTCGCGCCAGGTGTCGGTGTGTGTTCAGTTACGGGGGAAGATTCCGGAAGATAAGCCGAAGTCGATCGACAAGTTCGCACCGGTGATCGCTGCGGCATGTGGTTGGGCGAGAAACCAGATGAACTCTGCGACTTCGTCGGGCGTGATGAAGCGGGCGTTCGATCGCTGCGGATAACCGGCGAGCAACTGGTCGTAGTACGCCTGCTCGGAGCCGCTGTAGTTCTGTGCCTGACTGCGCAGCATCGGAGAGTCGACATCGCCCGGGCACACGGCGTTGACTCGCACCCCGCGCGGTGCAAGTTCAAGGGCCAGCGCTTTGGTGAACAGTGAAACCCCGCCTTTGGAGGCGGAGTACGCGGCTGCACCAGAATTGCCTTGAATTCCCGCGTCGCTCGACAGATTGATGATGCATCCACGAGTGGCCTCAAGATGTGGGATTGCTGCGGCACTCATGAAGTACGTGCCCTTCAGGTTGACGTCGATGACTCGATCAAAGTCGTCTTCGCGTGTGTCGGCAGTGTTGCCTTCATGCCATACGCCGGCGGCGTTGACCAGCACGTCGAGACGGCCGAATGTGTTGACGGTCGACTGCACGGCTGCGCTGCATGCGGCGACGCTTCGCACATCGGTTGCAACATGATGTTCGACGCTCTCGGTGGGGGCGGCAAGATCCGCGCTCGCGCAGCGCCAGCCACCGGTCGCGAAGCGTCGAATCACTGCCGAGCCGATGCCACCCGCAGCGCCCGTGGCGAGCACGACCTGTTCGCCGCCGGCGCTCATCGTCAGGCCCCGTGCGAAGGTATGCGCCAGTCGGGTCGTGCCGCAGCCGGCCGGTTTGTTTCGTACCAAGCGGCTGCGCGCAGCACCTCGAGGTCGGCAAAGCGACGCCCAGAAATCTGCAGGCCTATCGACTTGCCTTCAGGTGTGAACCCGCAGTTGATGGAGACTGCCGGTTGCTCGGACATGTTGTACGGAACGGTGAAGCCGATGTGGGCCATCGATCGCGTGGCGTCGTTGCTCGGCATCGCCCAGTCGACCGGAAAAGTTGGCACGGGTGACACGGGGGAGAGGACGAGATCGTACTTTTCGGTTGCAGCGTGAGTGAGTTTGCGAATCTCGAGCGTGCGGTTGAAACATTTCATGAGTCGCTCGCTGGTCACGTGCTCGCCGACGGCGATCCAGTCTTGGATGAACGGCAAGAGTTTGGCCCGCTGTGTCGGGCTCATCGTACGCGAGTCGACCCAACTTCTCACGCGCCAGAACGTGTCGAGATCATTCAGTAGGTCGTCGCTGAAGAACGGTGACAACGGCTCGACATCTGCACCGGCCGATTCGAACAGTCGCGCAGCCGCAGTAACCGCAGCGAGTGTGGTGGCTTCAGTGGGCATACCGGCGTTGGCATCAAGGTGCAGACCGATGCGTAGCCCGCGAGCGTCGAACTGATCGAGCGAATCCCAAGCGATTGATGCTGGTGGCAGCGCCATGTAGTCGCTTGCATCGAATTGTCCGAGCACGCTCATCAGGAGAGCATTGTCGGCGACAGTGCGCGACATTGGCCCTGCGACGCGGCCGAAGTACGGCGGGTTGATGGACACGCGCCCGTTGCTCGGCTTGAGCGAGACGATCGCATTCCAGCTGGCGGGCAGTCGCAGGCTGCCACCGATGTCGGTGCCAACGTGGAGCGGGCCGTATCCCGCAGCAGCAGCTGCACCACCACCGGCGCTCGAGCCACCCGGGTTCCATGTTGGGTTCCACGGATTGCTGGTCAGCGCGTGAAATGTGGAAAGACCCGACGACAACATTCCGAGATCGGGCATCGTCGTCTTTGCAAGCAAGATTGCACCCGCTTCGCATACACGAGCCGCGGGCGGTGCGTCGGCGGCAGCCGGAACCAACTCGGTCGCAGCGGTACCGAGTGGCACGGCGGTGCCGGCGGTTGCGATGTTTTCTTTCAACGTGATCGGAACCCCATCGAGCGCACCGTTCGGTGTTCCCGCCTTCCAACGGCGCTCGCTTTCGGCAGCCTGTGTGTTGGCACGATCGGGATTAGCCGCCCACAACGCCTTCACCACCGGTTCGCGCTCGCTGATTCGTCGTTGTACGTCGCGCATTACTTCGACGGGGGAGATCGTTCTGGCGCGGTAGGCCGCGAGCATCTCGACGGCGGAGAGATCGGCGAGCGAGCTCATCAGAGCGGTGGTGTGTATCGACCGTCGATCGCCGTCCAGCCGGCGTCGACGGTGAGGGTGGTGCCGGTGACGTACGTCGACGCATCACCGGCGAGGAACACGACGGCTCCGGCCATCTCGGATGCTTGTGCCCAGCGCTTCAACGCCGGTTTTTCGGCATACGCGGAATACCACTCAGGGTTGTTCTTTAGCTGCGCAGTAAGCGGTGTCTCGACGACGCCTGGCCGAATGGCGTTGATACGCACGTTCAAAGGCCCGAATTCTGCAGCCGCGGTTCGCACGAGTGATTCAAGGCCCGATTTGGTGGCTGCGTACACACTCTGGCCTGGCTCTACCGTCGCCGCACGAATCGACGAGATCGTAATGATGCTTCCACGTTGTCGTTTGCACATCGAACGACCAAACAGCTGCATCACGTGAAACGTCGAGCGCAAGTTGAGTCGAACGACTCTGTCGAACTCGTCGAGGGAGTAGTCGGCGATTCGTTTGCGAACGTTGATGGCTGGCGTGTGCAACAGCACCTCGGCATCGGCGTGCGCATCAGCCAGAGCCACGACAGAACGTTCGTCATTGACATCGATCACCGCGCTGGTCGACCCAGCTGCAAGTTTTGCCGTAGCCGCGGCTGCTTCGCCGTTGGCATCGGCGCACACGACATTGGCACCGTGCGCTGCGAGTGCCAACGCGGCCTCGCGGCCGATTCCGCTGCCAGCGCCGATGACCACCGCCTTGCGGCCGTCGAGGCGAAACAACCTCTCGTACTGCGCCGCCATGCCGTTACTCACCAACCGAGGGACGAATGATGGCCATTCGTGTCACCGTGAACTCTTCGATTGCAAAGCGGGGTCCTTCTCTTCCGATGCCTGAGTCTTTCACGCCGCCGTACGGCATGGTGTCGGAGCGATATCCAGGCACTTCATTGACCACCACACCGCCCACCTCGAGTTCGTCGACGCAACGAAACGCATTCTTGATCGAGCCAGTGAAAATGCTGGCATGCAAGCCGAAGCGCGAAGCATTCACCATGTCGATGGCCGTCTGCAGGGTCGGCACTCTTCGAACGCAAACCACCGGGCCGAAGACCTCTTCGTCCCAGATGTCGACACCGTCAGGAACGTCGGTGAGCACGGTTGGGGCTATGCACGAACCGCTTCGGGTGCCGCCGATGAGCACTCGCGAACCGGCGCGTTCTGCGGCATTGATCCAGTCAAGAACCCGTGATGTTGACGCATCATTGATGAGTGCCGACACCTGCGTCGATTCTTCCCTGGGGTCGCCGACCACGACCTTTTGCATGTGTGCGGTCAGATGTTCGAGAAACTCGTCGGCCACCGAGTCGAGTACGAGAATGCGCTGGATTGCAATGCACGCCTGCCCCGACGCGTAGTAGCCACCGCGCACGGCGGCTTCGGCCGCTGCAGCCACGCTTGCCGTGTCGTCGACGATAAATGCGGCGTTGGATCCGAGCTCGAGTACGACCTTGCGCGGTGCAGCAGCCCGAGCGATCGCGTGGCCGACTTTCGACGAGCCGGTGAAGCTGACGATGCCGATGCGCGAGTCTGTGGTGAGCGTCTCTCCGACGGTTGCATCGCCGGTCACGAGCTGCACGGCGCTCACCGGGGCACCGATGCGTAGCGCGACTTCGCGCAATGCATGCACCAGCCAGAGCGTTGTAAGTGGCGTCGCAGGTGCGGTCTTCACGACGATCGGGCAGCCAGCGGCTATCGCCGGCCCAAGTTTGTGTGTCGCGAGTAGCAACGGATAGTTGAATCCAGTGATTCCTATGACCACACCGATCGGCTTCCGTTGCCAAAAACCGGTCATGCCGTCGCCGGTTGGTAGCAAGTCGAGTGGCACGGTCTCGCCGTGTAGTCGGGCAACCTCGTCGGCGCTCGTCTCGAGCGTGACAAGTGCTCGCGCCACTTCGACTTTGCAATCTCGCAGCGGTTTACCCGTCTCGAGCACGAGCAGTCGCTCGAATTCTTCACGTCGTGACGAGACGAACGCGTGAGTGTCGCGCAACCATTGACGACGCACTCGTGACGGAAGTTTGGCCATCGTCTTGCGCACTGCCACGGCATTGGTCACCGCGAGACTTGCGAGTTTCGCGTCGCCGACCGGTGCCTCCGCGACGACGTCTCCGTTGAATGGAAATCGAATCTGCTCGGTCGGCGTCTTTACCCACGCGTCACCGACTGGCAGCCCAGCGGGATATTCAGGGGAAAAGAGGCTCATGAAAGTTCAGGCAAGCGGGGCACCGATGCGATCAACGTCTTGGTGAAGGGGTGCGATGGTGCGCGGAAGACGTCGACCGTCTTGCCGCGCTCGACCGCCACGCCGTGTTGCATCACTACAACATCGTCGCACAGCCGGGCAATCACGCTGAGGTCGTGGGAGATGAGGATCAACGTCAGACCAAGATTTGCAGTCAAATCGGCGAGCAGCGCAAGAATTTCGTCGCGCACCAGCACATCGAGCGCACTGACCGGTTCGTCGGCGATCAGCAATCGTGGCCGCGGTGCAAGTGCTCTGGCGATGGCGACGCGCTGGCGTTGTCCGCCAGACAATTCGTGTGGGTAGCGCGTGCGCATGTCGCCCGAGAGACCGACCGAGGCGAGTACTTCGTCGATGCGGGCCGCGTGTGGCTCTTCCACTGCCAGGCACTCAAGTGGCTCGAGAATGATGTCTTCAACCGACATTCTCGGGTTCAACGAGCTGCGTGGATCTTGGAAGACCACCTGGATTTGCCGACGAAATTGCCGCATGTCGGATAGCGGAAGCGTGTCACCAAGGAAGCTCACCGCGCCCGACGTCGGCACATCGAGCCCGAGCAACAGGCGAGCGAGTGTGGTCTTGCCGCTGCCGGATTCACCGACGATGCCGAGTCGGTCGCCCTCGTTGACCGAGAGGTTCATGTCGATGAGCGCCCGTCGCACCGAGCGTTCGCTGCGCAGACTTGCCCGGGGCAGTTTGAACGTGCGCGAGAGCGCGTCGGCCCGCAACAATTCGGTCATGCGCGACCACCTCGTGAAACGCGCACGAAGTCGTCGTCGCTGCGACGAGCGGCCTGTACCAACTTCTGTGAGTACTCGTGTCGAGCTCCGCTGAAAAGTTCGCCAACCGTGGCGAGTTCGACCATCGTGCCGCTACGCATGACCGCTACCCGCTCGGTCATCGACGACACCACCGGCAAATCATGCGACACGAACATCAACGCGGATCCTTCTTCGCGTACCAGCTCGTTGATCAGTTTCAGCACTTCTTGCTGCACGGTGACATCGAGAGCAGTGGTTGGTTCGTCGGCGATCAATAGCGATGGATTACAAGCCAGTGAGATTGCCAGGCCGATTCTCTGGCGTTGTCCGCCGGAGAGTTGATGGGGATATGACCGCACGAGTCGTTCAGGGTCGGGCAGACCCACTCGCGCACACAACTCGATTGCGCGAGCGAGTGCTGCCTTCATTCGCATGCCGCGATGAATGCGAAGCGGTTGCGCAATTTGTTTACCGACGCGCATCAGGGGATTGAGCGCCGTGAGTGGCTCTTGAAATACCATGCCGATACGGTTGCCCCGCAGCGACGAGAGCTCACCGTCAGATTTGTTGAGTATCTCGACACCATCGAAGACGACGCTGCCTGCAACCGCTGCAGCATCTGGAAGCAGACCGATTATCGCTAACGAGGTGAGGGTCTTACCCGATCCCGACTCGCCGATGATGCCGAGTCGCTGACCTGCATCAAGGTCGAATGAGACGTCGTCGACCACAAGCTTCTGGCCGAAACGAATCGTGAGATTACGAACCTGCAGCAGAGTCATTCGACGTCCCTGCGCAGCGTGGGGTCGAGGGCTTCGCGCAATCCATCGCCCAACAAGTTGAAGCCGAGCACCGTGATGACGATGGCAAGCCCCGGCCACAGCGGAAAAATCGGATCGGCGATCAAGTACTGCTGGAGCGACGCCATCATCCGGCCCCACGACGGGTCGGGCGGCGGAGTCCCGAGGCCGAGATACGAAAGTGTCGACTCGGCCAAGATGGCAATCGCACTCGCACTGGAAGCCTGCACGAACAACGACGCGCGCAGGTTCGGCAGTACGTGTTTGCGCACGATGCGTGGGATTCTGCTGCCCGACGCCCGTGCAGCGACGACGTAGTCAGCCAACAAAATCACATTCACCTCACGTCGAGTTACCTGTGCAACCGAGGCAGACAGGGCAATGCCGATGGCGAATACAGCGGTGAACGTCGACGGCCCGTATACGGCAGCAAGCACGATTGCGAATAAGACAGTCGGTAGTGCCAGCACGATGTCAATTCCGAAGATTGCAGGTGATTCAACCCACTTCGGTGACATTGCAGTTGCAATTCCGATAGAGACACCGACGATCATGCAGATCACGACGGCGAGCACACCGGTAATCAAGGTGGTCCGCGAACCTACGATGATATTGCTCAGGATGTCGCGCCCGTATTCATCAGTACCCATCCAGTGCGACGATGTCGGGCCCGTGAGTGACAGTTCAGGATTGATCTCCAGTGGGTCGTACGGGGTCCAGATGACTGACAAGAGAAACAGCATGACACTGAAGCTCACGAGCGAAACACCGATTGTAAGTGTCCTGTTGCCACGCATCATCGTTGACGTATTTTGGGGTTGAGCAAGCCGAGCACGAGGTCAATCAAGAAGCTCACCACGAAAACGAGCGCCGTGGTGACGGCGACGGTACCTTGCACCTTGGTGTAGTCGCGGATATTTACATCTTGCAGCAGCATTTGACCGACACCCGGCAACGCAAAGACACTCTCCACAATGATTGCGCCAACGATGAGTGTTGAGATTTGCATGCCGAGCACTGACACCACAGGAACGAGTGCATTGCGCACACCATGTACGCGAAGAGCACCCGCCCGGCTGAGGCCTGTCGCTCGGGCGGTTCGAAAGTAGTCCTGCTGGATCACGTCGATTGTCGCCGAGCGTGCGAAACGCATCAGTACTGCACCCTGAGCAAGAGCGAGTGTGCAGGCAGGTAGCACGAGTGACTGAATTGCTCCACCAAGGTCGGCCCATCCGTCGTAGGGAAATCCGCCCGCGGGAAATATTTGGGATTGCACGGCAAAGGTTGTGATGAGAACGACACCAATCCAGAAAGTGGGCACTGCGATACCAAGCTGACTCACTGCCGACATAGTGACTCCGTCCCACTTTCGAAATCGCAGCGCGGTGAGCATGCCGAGCGGCACGGCGATGAGTAACGCAACTACCGAGGCGATGCCAATGAGCGGCAGGGTCACCGTAGCCTTGCTCAAAAGTTCGTTGGTGATGTCGGCACCGGTGAGCACCGACAACCCGAGGTCACCTCGGACGGCCTTGGACAACCACGAGATGTACTGCTCTGGGAGCGACTGGTCGAGACCGTATTCGGCTCGCAATTGCGCAAGAGCCTCGGGTGTTCCGTAGATGCCGAGTTTTGCCTGAGCCAAGTCTCCGGGCAGTAAGCGAAGCAACAGAAAGACGAATGTGCTGGAGGTGATCAACGACACGAGCAGTAGTGCCAGGCGCCGCAGAACGTACCAGACGGTCGTCATTTACGAAATCCGTCTCGTTGAGGCCACGTACATATTCGTCCCCCTGCGCCACAAGACTGCGATAGTACGACAGAAGGCGGGTCGAGCGCGCCTTGACGGCGCACCCGACCAGCCTTTCTGATGCGTTAACCCTTGACGATGTTCGCGACCGTGTATGCGTCACCAACTGAGTTGGTCGGGAAGCCAGACACGTTCTTGCGAGCTACTTGGTTGTTGCCAGTCAGCCATAGCCAATCAGAGGGTGAATCTTCTGCCAGTACACGAGCGGCCTTCTTCAAGAAACCAGCTTGCGCCGTCGGGGTACGGGCATTGCCGGCCTTCTTGATGAGATCCTGATACTCGGTGCTGTTGTACTTGAAGTAGTAGTTCGGGTTGGCGTAGATGCTCATGTCATTGCGCTCGATGTGGCAGACGATTGACATGTCATAGTTGGCTTTCGTGAATACGCGGTCGATCCACTCAGCCCAGGCGACCGGCTTCAACGTCACGTTGATGCCGACCTGCTTCAACGAAGCTGCGATGAACTCTTGCGAGTCGAGCGCGTAGAACACCGGCGGAACGTCAAGCTGAACGTTGAAACCGCTCGGATAGCCACCCTTGGCGAGCAACTCCTTTGACTTCTTCAGGTCGTAGGGGAAGAGACCGTTCAGGTCTTCGTACCACGGGTCAGTCGGCGGCACGAAGCTACCGATCTGGGTTCCATAGCCGTCGACCGCGGTCTTGATCAACGCTTTCTTGTCGATCGCCGAACGAACGGCCTGGCGAACGAACTTGTTGTTGAACGGGGCCTTCGAGTTGTTCATGCTGAGCACGACTTCACAGTTCGTCGTACCGCTGTACACCCGTAGTTTCTTGTTCGCCTTGAACGTCGACAACAAGCGTGGCGCTGTAACCGCAGTCAGCACGTCGAGCTGGCCCGACAACATAGCGTTGCTGAGGGCTGTTGCATCGAGGATGTAACGGAAGACGACCGTCTTGGTCTTTGCTTTCTGGCCCCAGTAGTCATCGTTGCGAGTAAGGGTGATGTTGTTGCCGCGGTTCCATTCTTTGAATAGGTATGGGCCCGTTCCGTTCGCGGTCGTCGCCAGGTTGGCTGTACCTGCCTTGAAAATCACACCGCCACGCTGAGTGAGGCTGAACAACAAGTTGTTGTTACGCTCTTTTAAGGTTAGAACAACAGAGTCGCTGCCCTTGGCTGCGACTGATGCAACGCTCTTGAACTCGGCCTTCTGTGCCGGCAGCACCGACTTGTCGTTAGGGTCGAGCACGCGGTTGAAGCTCCATGTGACATCGCTGGTGTTCAGATTTCGTCCGTCGTGGAACTTGGCCTTGCGCAACTTGAATGTCCACGTGAGGCCATCCTTTGATTGCGTGTACGACTCGGCGAGGCCTGGCACGATCTTGCCGTCTGGCTCGATACGCAGCAGACCTTCGTAAACGTTGTTCAACAACACCTGTGGAATCGCCGCTCCGGCAGTACCGCTGATGTCAAGGTTCAGTGGCTCGAGCGAGAAGCCGAGCACCACCGTGTCGGATGCCGCTGAGACAGGTGAAGCGATGGCCAGCGAGCCGAACGCAAATCCTGTCGCGAGCAGCGCACTGAGCCACTTGCGGATTCGTGATGTTTTCATGAGTTTCCCCTCCCGGGGGCTGCTGCCCCCAACACCCCAACCATACGTCGGACGGTACCTCACCGACAACTCAGAATCTGGGCAGTCCGAGGACCGATTCGCGGAGAGGCGCGGAGTCAACGATCCGCGAGCAAACCTGCCAGGGCAACGGGTTGCTCTTCTTGCACGTTGTGGCCGCAGGTTCGTTCACAAACCCGTGGTCACCTCGCACCAATATCACCGGAATACGTAGCTGTTCGAGCGGGGTCCACAGTGAGCTGAAATCGGGCGTTCGGACTGGGCTCGTGGCGGCAAGGTGCGCCATGTGGTGCAACCATGAGAAGGTTCCCTCGTCGTTCTACTTGGTGTTGTGAAACATGCCGCGCTCGACTGCGCGACGCGACACGGCTGGTGCCGAGTGCTTCGCGTGATGCGGTAACCGCTTGCTTCTTCGTTGAGTAGCGAGAACTCATCTGAAGTCGTGACCACGATCGGTGAATCTCAAGCCTTCTAGACTCGCTCACGCATGGCGGCAACAAGGCTTCGCACTGGTCGCCACAATCATGTGGTTGACGTGGCAGGCATCGAAGTCGGCCATTACCAACAGGTCGGTGATGGCTGGTGTTCAGGAACTACCGTCGTGCTTCCGCCGCAGGGCGCGGTTGGTGGTGTCGATGTGCGTGGCGGTGGGCCCGGAACTCGTGAGACCGACTGTCTTGCACCGACCACGATGGTGAGCACGGTCGATGCAGTTTGTCTCTCGGGCGGCAGCGCTTACGGGCTCGACACTGCGAGCGGTGTGGTTGCGTGGCTCGCCGAAAGAAATCGCGGCTTGAAGATCGGCCCTGATGCCCACCATGTGGTACCGATTGTGCCGGCCGCAGTGCTGTTCGATCTTGGCGTCGGTGGCAACTTCAAGCGACAGCCCACGGTGGAGTTTGGTCGACGGGCGAGTGACGCGGCGACGTCGGACCCGACACGACTCGGCAACGTAGGCGCCGGAACCGGTGCCCGATCCGGTGGTCTTAAAGGCGGCATCGGCTCGGCGAGTGTGGTGTTAGAAAGCGGCATCACCGTTGCAGCGCTCGTGGCTTTGAATGCCGCAGGCAGCCCGATCGACCCCAAATCAGGCGAGTTGTTCGGCGCTCGTTACGGCGTGGGCGACGAGTTCGAAGGGCTCCGAACACCGACCAAGACCGAGGTCGCGGCATGGCTCGAGACGCCAAGAACACCACCACCACTCAACACGACACTCGCAGTGATTGCCACTGATGCTCGCCTCAGCAAGCACGAGTGTTCACGCGTCGCCGCCGCCGGTCACGACGGCATGGCCCGCGCAATTTCACCGATTCACCTGTATACCGACGGTGACACTGTGTTCACGCTCGCAACCGGCGCCAAAGAATTTCCCGAAGGCGAAGCCCCTAAAGGCGCAATTCGCACCGGCGACGAACGAATTTTCAAGATCAATGAAGTCATGACGGCGGGCGCTGATTGCGTGGCCCGCGCAATCGTGCATGCAATGCTGGCGGCTGAAACATTCGGCCAGTGGAAGTCGTACCGCGACGTATTTCCATCGTCACGCTAGAGCGCACTCATACGTTTCTTCGCCCACACGCTCGTCGGCCGTTCGTGTAGACGCGATTCGAGTCGTGCTCGCGCCTCGTCCACGCGACCGCACTTCATGAGCGCGTCGATGAAGGTACGGTGCACCACGTCGCGCTGTGCGTGACTACCGCCGAATGTCGCAAGTTTCGCCAGCACCGGTTGCAGCGTGTCAGCGACAGACGCGAAATCACCATCAGAGTGCTGAACGACTGCGCGACAAACAGGAAGGCCGACTTGCCGGGTCATTTCCCAGTTGGTGCTTGGATTCGGCGTGGCTAGGTACTGCTCGAGGGCGTCCACCACGTTCATCGCATCATCACGTCGACCGGCACTAACGAACGCCATGACCGCGTGCATGTCATTGAACACGTACCAAGGTTCGTCGAATTTTGCGCGCCAGCCTTCGGCAAGCGACACCCAGCGCGTGCCGACATCAACGCCCTCGAGCCGCATCCGCCACAACAGGGCGGATGCATCGAGCATTTCGAGGGCGATGTTCCCTGACTTGTCACTACGAACGAAGCGGTCGTAGAGCGCGAGAGCACCGTTCCAATCTTCGCGCTCGAGCAAGAACAGCGCGTTGTGCCATGCGATGTGCACATTGAGGAAGGTTCCGGTGTGCCAGTCATTTGCGCTCGAGTACAAGAAGTTGATTCCTCGCTCGAAGTCGCCGCGCATTTCATTGACGTGCGTGACCGCATGGATCGCCCATGCGTCGTTGCCATGGCGTTCGACGGCGCGGGTACCAACATCGATGGCCTCGTCGTAACGCCCCATCTCTTCGAGCCCGAACGCCCACATACCTTGCAGATAGCCGGTGTACTCGTCAGCACCACTCCAACTCTTCAGCACCGAAGCGATGCGCATCTCCAGTTGCTGCGACGCGCCGGTGAAGAAATCGATCTGATGACCAACGAACGCCGCCAATGCATCACGAGGGTGCTCAGAGTTCAATCTGGCAGTGGTCGCCGATGCACCGTAGAGGTCACCGGCGTGCAATTGCCGGGCAGCCGTGAGGTGCAGTTGCTCGCGATGGTTCAACGTCATCTCACTGTCGGTGATTGCCCGTAGTCGTGACCCGGCAGCTTGCGCGTCGGCCTTCTCGCTCGAGAGCAACCCGAGGTACGCGGCGAGCAGCACGGGCATCGGCGCTCCTGGATCGAGATCGCACGCATACTGGGCGTCGTCGCCGACTGTTTGGCGAAAGCTCAACAAGTGCACTAGGGCGATGTCGTAGGCATCACGGCCACTCGCGGTGGCGGTGACGGTATTTCCTGCGAGATCAAGCATGATTCGACTTTTGCATGAAATGCTGCTTCTTGCCGAGGAGGCTATTCGGTGATGGTGCGGCGAGGGGTCCACACGAGGTAGTTCCACACCCAGTCGGCGAAGATGCTCGTGCGGTTTCGTCCGCCCGACAAGTA
>Ga0194111_10007103_pt1 | contig 12595 bp, 9 predicted proteins | sample TA2KigC300mmetaG_FD_146194 | JGI IMG/M metagenome (GOLD analysis project Ga0194111, IMG submission 146194) | Freshwater microbial communities from Lake Tanganyika, Tanzania - TA2015033 Kigoma Deep Cast 300m | ecosystem: Environmental > Aquatic > Freshwater > Lake | place: Tanzania: Lake... | reverse complement strand
TTCCAGCCGCCCCCCAAGACCATTCCCTCCTCCATCGGCCACCACAGGGAGTGGCTTGAGGGCGCGAAGAAGGGCACGATCCCACCCTGCAACTTCGACTACGCCGGCGTGATGACCGAGAACATCATGGCCGGCATAGTCTCCTGCCGAGTGAAGCAGAAGCTCGACTGGGACACCGAGGAGCTTCGCGCGACGAACTGCCCCGAGGCCGACAAGTTCATTCGCAAGGCCTACCGCAAGGGCTGGGAGCTCCAGACGTAGCGGGCTGGCGAAGAGGAATGGAAATGTGGCGAACGGGGGTGGCCCTGTCGTGGGGCATTGCGCTCGCGGCGGTGGCGGGTGAGGCGGCGAAGGAGCCGCCAGGGCCAGGACCGGAGGCCGGGCGCGTGTGGCGCCTTGAGGAGCAGCCGCTCAAGCCCACGCGCGGCGAGGTCCTGTCCCAAGTGGTCAGCGAGGACGGCTGCCACGTGGCCTGCGTGAGCCGCGTGGGCGACAAGGTGCTGGTCACGCTGGACGGCGAGCCAGGGCCTGAATGTGACGGCATCAAGGGTGATCCGTACTTCGAGTCTGACGGCCAGCACCTGGTGTACGAAGCTGTGAATGGGGGCAAGGCGTTCGTCGTCGTGGACGGCAGGCCAGGGCCGGAGCATGACGAGATTGGCGTCCTGCAAGTGGAGCACAGCAACAATCGGGCGCGTGTGGCGTACCAGGCCGCCAGCGGGGGCAAGTGGTTCGTGGTTGTGGACGGCCAGGCCGGGCCGGGATACGACGAGATACCAGGCGGCCTGCGATTCGGCAAGGACTGGAAGCGAATGGCCTACTTAGCCAGGGAGGGTGCAAAGAGGTTCGCGGTGGTGGACGGCCGGCCAGGGCCTGCGTATGACGACGTCGATCCCTGGAGCATTGAGTTCAGCGGGGACGGGAGGCGCGTGGGCTACGTGGCGGCGAAGGGGGGGCAGTGGTTTGTCGTGGTGGACGGCCAACCCGGGCCGGCGCATGACCAGATCCTGTTGCGCGTCCCCGTGTTCAGCGCGGACGGCGCGCGTGTGGGCTACATCGCACGGCAGGGCGCGAAGCGGTTCGTAGTTGTGGACGGGCGGCCCGGGCCGCTGCACGACGAGGTCAAGCAAGGCAGTCTTGAGTTCGCCCCGGACAGCAAGCGGTTTGCCTATACCGCCAGGGAGGGCAGCAGGTGGTTTGTCATCGTGGACGGTCGCCCGGGTCCGGCGTGCGACGAGGTCGAAGAGGGTCTTCCCCTGTTCAGCGCAGACGGGAAGCGCTTTGCATACGCAATCCGCAGGGGCGCCAAGTGGGCGGTCGTGGTGGATGGCGTGCGCGGGCCACTGTTCGACGAACTCGCCGGTCACGGCCCCATACTGAGTCCCGACGGGAAGCGTGTCGCCTACGCGGCCAGAAGGGGCGAGAAGTGGGTGGTCATGGTGGATGACGAGCGGAGCCCGGAGTACGGCGGTGTGGGAGCCGGCGACCCCGTGTTCGGCCGCGACGGAAGCCGGGTGGCCTATGCTGCCCAGACGGACGGGAAGTGGGTCGTCGTGGTGGATGGCCGGCCCGGGCCGCACTGCGATGGGGTGCTCGAGAACACGCCTGTCTTCAGCCCGGACGGCAAGCGTGTGGCCTATGGCGCGGAGAGCGACGGGAAGTGGTTCGTCGTCGTGGATGGCCAGCCGGGGCCGCGGTATGACGGGATCATGGTGAACAGTCCCGTCTTCAGCCCCGACGGGAAGCGCATTGCCTACGGCGCCCAGAGAGGGGAGAAGTGGCTCGTGGTCGTGGACGGCCAGCCGGGGCCGCGCTACGAAGGGATTGGGGAGGGCGGCCCGCAGTTCAGCCCCAATGGCAAACACGTCGTCTACGCTGCGAGCAAGGGCGACAAGTGGGTGGTCGTGGCCGAGGGCAAGCCCGGGCCGGAGTACGACCGCATCCTCGACTACGGGCCGCGCATCCACCCGAACGGCGTGGTGGAGTACCTGGCCGAGAAGGACCGCCAACTCTATCGCGTGAAGCACGTGCCTGATGCGCTGTTCTGAGCACTTGACCCCGCACGCGGACGTGAGGCCCCTGTGTCAAGCGTTCGGCCACGAATCGGCAATCTCCTGCTGTGGCTTGTGGCGTGCAGCCTGGCCGCCTGCTCGCGCCCACGCCCGGCTACGCTCTGGCAGCCGCGCGAGTTCCTGATCGCGCTGCGTGGGGCGCCGCCGCCGAGGCCGCAGTTCTACGCCCAGGTGGCCCAGGCGGGGTTCAACGTCATCGCCGACGGCGTGGGCTCGGACGCGCTAGACCTGGCGCGCCGCCACGGGCTGAAGGTGATGCTGGGCCAGCTCGGCCTCGACCCCCACACGCTGCGCGACCGCGGCAACGAACGCGGCGTGGCCGAGGCGGTCCGCCGCTTCCGCTCGCATCTCGCGCTCTGGGGCCACTTCGTGGGCGACGAGATGCTCGAGGGCCAGCTCCCCGAAATCGTGGCCCTGGCCGCCTTCGCACGCGAGCACGACCCCGCGCACCCGCTCTTCATCAGCCTGCTGCCGTGCGACGCCTGGGTCGGCCCCGCCCTAGCGACGGGCGACTACGCGGGCTACGTCGAGCGCTTCGTCGCCGCCGTGCGGCCCGGCCTCCTCGCCTTCGGCCACTTCCCCTTCCGCGAGAAGGCCGACAGCGAGTTCTACTTCGAGAACCTCGAGATAGTCCGCCGCGCCGCCCTCGCCCACGGCCTGCCCTTCTACCCCACGCTTCAGGCGGCGAGCTGGCCGGGCATGCGGCCGCCCACCGAGGGGGAGCTGCGGTGGCTCGTCTACACCTCTCTGGCCTATGGCGCGAAGGGGATCGTGTGGTTCCGCTACTGGGGCGCGCCCCTCGGCAGCAAGGACGGCATCGTGGAGCCCGATGGGCTGGCCACGGAGCGCTACCGCGCCGTGGCTGCGCTCAACGCCGAGCTGCGCGCCCTCGGCCCCGAGCTGATGCGCCTGCGCTCCGCCTCCGTCTGGCACACCGGCCCCACGCCTGTCGGGGCCGGGCGGCTCCCAGTCCACGGCCGCGTAGCCTCGGTCGAGGGCGGGGCATTCGTCGTCGGAGAGTTTGAACGGGAGAGGGGCGAGCGGCACGTCTTCGTCGTGAACAAGGACGCCGCCCGCGCCGTGACGGCCAAGCTCATCCTCAACCGTCCGTGCCGGGCCTTGAGCTGGCTCGACCCTTCGACCGGCCGCTGGGCCACCCAGGCCGCCACGGCCGACCGCTTTCAGACCGCCGCCGAGTTCTCCCTCCCCCCTGGCGGCGGCCGCCTCTTCCGCCTCGGGCCGTGAGGGATGGGGTTGGCGTGCGAGTATGCACACCCTACGCCGGGGCGCGCCTCTTCCCAGCCTTCACCAGCGCCACCACGTGCAGCGCCGCGGCCGCGGCCAGGCACAGGTTGGCCAGGATGAACCCCACCGCGGCCTTCAGCTCCACCCCACCGCCCATGGACCTCCCGAGCGGGTCGCCCAGCACGTCCTCCATCCCCGGCATCCCGCGCGAAGGCGCGGGCATGGCTGCGGCGCCGCCGCGCGTGTCCTTCGCCACCTCCCCCTTCAGGTCGCTGTCGAGCTTGAACATCAGCGCCATGAGGAGCGCAATGGCGGCTGCGGCGGCGATGATGCCGATCAATGCCCCCGGCTTGCGCGGCACGAAGCTCAACGCCAGCCCCAGCACCGCCGCCACCGCCGCCATGATGGCCAGCGGCTCCGCCTTCACGTCCTTCTCCATGTCGCTCGGCCTGGTCCTCACCGAGGGCGCGGGGGCGCCGCCGAACAAGTCACCCACCCCCTTCGTCATTCCCCCCATCATGTCCCCCATGTCGCCAAGGATCTTCGCCTTCCCGCCCGTCACCAGCGTCAGCCCAGTGAGCGACGTCACTGTCTGCCTTCCGACCCCGGGCATGCTGCACGTGATGTGGAAGAACGGCAGGAAGAAGCAGAGGAGCGCGGCGGCAAAGCCGCCGGCGCCCATCAGCCGGAACGGGCCGTCCCCGCCCCCCACACGCTGCGCGCTGTATCGGCCGGGTGGTGGCGGCGCCCACGCTCCCGGTGCGGGCGGAGGGGGCGGCGCGGCCGCCGGCGCCGGCGGCGGGGCCTGCGCGAACGCTTGCGGCGGCGGACCCGGCGGCGGTGGGGGAGGCGGAGGCGCGGACTGCGGTGGCGGGGGCGGCGCCGCCGCAGGCATCGGGGGCGCGGGTGGGGGCGCGGCCGGCCCGGGCGGCGGAGGGGGCGGCGCGGGCCGCGGTGGAGGGGGGGCCGCCTCAGCGGGCATCTGCGGCAGCGTGAACTTCGTCTGGCACTTCGGGCAGCGCGCCGACTTCCCAGCCGTCTCGGGCGTGATGTCGAACGCCAGCTTCCCGTGGCAATGCGGGCACAGGAACTTCGTTGCCGCCTCCTTTCGCCTTGCGGCCACGGCATGCCCCCACCCCACGCCCGCGCATCCTACCGAGCCGCCGCCCCCGTGTCAAGTTTGCTGCACGGGCGAGGGCGGGAAATCTCCTACGGTCAAGACGACTGCGTTCTCAGCCTCCGAAGGAGGCGGTGGAGTACAGCCCACGGCGATGCTCGGAGAGCCGTGGGGCAGCAAGCCACCCGCGGCCCAGCCCCCGAAGCGGGGCGGCGGAACCAATGGAATCAGGGGCTACTCAGGGGCGAGGCTGGGGTCGAAGGCGGCATCCGCGTCGAACGGGAAGGCGGGTCTCGGGCGGCGAGTGAAGTGCAGACGCTCGATGCGCATGTCGCCGGCGCCAGGCGTGAGGAGCATGATGTAGCGCGGCGCGATGCGCGTGAGGCCGGGGAAGAGATAGCCCTCTTTCACGACGACCAGCTTGTACCTCAGCGGGTCAATGCAGCAGGCATCGAAGTGGCTGGGGTCAGTGAACGCTGTCGGCCCCTCGGCCAGCACGGCCTCGATGCCGCCGACGCGGACGACCGCCCAGCGGTGCTTCGGCACCAGGCGCACGACCTGGGCCTCGGCCTCGAGCGGCGGGCCGTGCCGCTTCTCAATCGTCGCGCCGATCGCGAGGCGCAGCATTGTCCCCTCCCCTGCCTCGAAGCACTTCTCGACCGCAGGCCGGTCGTTGAGGCCGGCGACCACGGCGTTCACAACCTCGCGCTCGACGAGGTGGCGGAGCACGATGGGCAGATCGCCCGGGGCGCTCGCCGTCACATTGTCGCCGCTATCGGTGAGGAACACGGTCGGCTCGGGGGCATCGAGCGCCCGGGTCACGCCCTCCTCCAGGTCAGCCGTCTCGCAGCCGAATGTGAAATCGCGTCGCGCGTCCCATATCGCGCGGGCGAGGTGGACCGCCGCGGCGCGGGCCGCGGCCCGCGAGCCATCCCCCGTCACCATCACGGCCATCCCCGTGTCGGGCGAATCTGTCCACGCGCAGCCCACGAACAGGGTCGCCGCTAGAATCCACTCCTTGCGCCCTGCGATGCCCTCTCGCTCGACCCGCCGCGCCTCCTCGACCAATGAGCCGAAGGGCTCAGCGGTGGTCATCGCCTTCTCGCCGGGCAGGATGATGGGAACCGGCAGCACGTAGGACACGGGCCGCACGTGGCCGCGCAGCGTGTCGAGTAGGATGCGGCCGGCCAGCTCGGCCGTCTCCGCGCCGTCGGTGTGCGGCGCGGTCTTCAGGCCGACCAGGATGTCGCCGAACTCCCCCATTCGGGCCGGGATGTTGCCGTGCAGGTCGAACGTGCAGGCGATGGGCACATTCGGACCGACCAATTCACGGACATCTCCCACGAACACTGTCTCCGCCGGCCCGACCCCCTCGGCGTACATCGCCCCGTGGAGCCGCAGGAACACGGCATCCACCGGCATCGCGGCGCGGAGCGAATCGAGCACGCGATTCATCGCCTCGCGGCACGCCGCCCCATCCACCGTCCCACCGCCGGCCGGATGCGCGGCCACGCCCGGCACCACCTCGATCCCCGCCCCCTCCCAGCCCGCCAGTGGCCGCCGGCTCGCCTCGCCGAACCGAAACGCCGTGGTCTTCACGGGATGAAACGTGTTCGTCTCGTGCGCGAAGGCGCCGACGAAGACGCGCTTTGTCGCTGACATGATGCTCTCCCGTCCAACATTCTCGCGTGCAAGTATGCACGCCCTACGCTACCGCTGCTCGACCGCGTCGTCGGGCACGCCCGGGGCTGAGGCGGCGAGCTTTCGCACCTGGCTCAGGTCGCACTTCTCCACCACGATCTGTCGCGTGGCCGCGCCCTTGAGCCGCAGAAGCAGGTCCACGGGCGACTTGGGCGAGCAGGCACGGAGTGTCGCCCGCTGCACGTCGGCAGAATGGATCATCGCGGCGGCGCCCGGCGAGAACTGGGCGTCCAGGCCGTCCATCACGATGTCCTGCGCGTCGTCGAAGGCCAGGGCGTGACGCAAGTCGGGCTTGTCGGTGCGGAGGGTGAGATTCGTGAACGTCACGCCGCGCACGTGGCGGCAGTAGAAGCCGTAGGCGGGCAGGTTGCCGAACATCGTGCTCTCGGGATAGTCCTTCTCGCGTTCGGGCACCTGCCGCGTCGCCTCGTCGCGGGTCCCGCCGCCCTCGAAGCCCAAGCTGACGTTGCTCAGCGTCACATTCTCGATCGGGTGGCCGGGCAGGCCGGTGATGGAGCAGCCGATGTTCGAGGTCCCCGTGGCCGTGATGTTGGCGAGCTTGACGCCGCGGAAGGTGCCCACGCCGGGCTTGGCGCCCTTGCCGTACACGCGAGCGCGATTGCCGAGCCGCAGGAAGATGGGCACCGAGACGCCCTCGATTGCCACGTCGCTCACCGTCACGTCCTCGAGCCGCCCGCCGTCCACGATCTCCAGCGCGATGCCGGCCAGCCCGCGCTGGCGGCCGTGGACCGCCTTGGACTCCTTTGGCGACGCGACCTTGCAGCGGGCGATGGTGACGCCGACGAATCCGCCGCCCGACTCCGTGCCCATCTTGAGCGCGTTGCAGTGGCTGCTCACGACGCAGTCGGTGATCGTCACGTCGTGGCAGGGCTCGCTGCTGAGGCTCTTGAGCACGATCCCGTCGTCGTCGGAGTCCACGCGGCAGCCGCTGATGGCCACGTCGTGCAGGTGCTCGCCGTGGAGCAGGTTGCGGAAAACTGGCTCGCCCGCGGCCTCGCGCCCCTCGGCGTCGGTGGGCGGGCCGAAGTAGTCGTTGAGATCGCGGCTGCCCAGCAGCGTGGCGCCCTCGTCGAGCTCGAGCGCCACGCCGCTCCTGAGGCGCAGCGCGCCCGACAGGAACGCGCCCTTGGGCAACCGCACGGTGCCCCCGCCGCCCGCGGCACAGGCGTCAATCGCCCTCTGGATGGCCGCCGTGCAGAGCGTTCGCTCGTCGGGCTTGGCGCCGTAGTCCACCGGGTTGAGCACGGTCTCTCCTCCTGCGGCCGGGCCGGCCGCGATCAGACAGAGCAGAGCGAGAAGGAGTGAAGGGGCAGGAGAGGCCATTTCACTGGCTGTCCTTCGGCGCCGCAGCGGGGCCGTAGCGGGTGGGGTCGAGGATGGCGGGGATGTCGTCGGGGCCGGGGGCGGTGCCGTCCTTGCCCTTCTTCGCCCACTCGGGCTTGAGCTGCCAGGCCTTCTGATCAACGAAGAGGTCAGCGACCTCGGAGTGCTTCTCGAAGCCCTTGGCCCGCATGTCGTCGAGGGAGAGCTTGTCGCGCCTGGCGGCGTACTCGCCGAATTCGTAGCGGGGCGCGGCGTCGTAGAAGTTGAAGTCCATGAAGGCCAAGTGCGGCTTGTCCCCCTCGGTGACGAGAGCGCTCTTCTTCTCGTAGAAGGCGAGGATGGGCTTGCCGCCGGAGAGCACGACGTTGTTCCAGAGGCGGTTGTTCCAGATGCCGCCCGCCCATGCCCCTGCCAGGGTGTCGGCGCGGACGAGGTTGTCGTGAATCTCGCAGCCATCGCACGAGGCATGGAGGCTGACCTGGCCGTCCACCACGTTGTCGTGGATGAAGTAGCGGCCGGGCTTCCCCTGGTTGTTGCCATAGAACTGCACCTGGTTGCGGGTGAGGAAGTTGCGGCGATAGGTGTTCTCGATGCCCGAGTCCTTGTCGAAGATGCCCGCGGTGTTCGAGTGGATGTGGTTGTCCTCGATGATCATCTTGGTGGTGCGGTAGAGCTTGATGCCGGCGCTGTTGGGGCTGCGGCCCGTCACGCCCTCGATGACGCAGTGGTGGACGCGGCACTCGCTGGCGCCCTCGATGCGGAGGCCATCGTGGTTATCCCCGGTGTCCACGTGGACGCCCTTGATGTGGCAGTAAGCCACCTCGACGCCTGTGCCGCCGATGCGCCCGGCGGCGTGGGGGCCGGGCTCGATGGTGAAGCCCTGATACGTGACGGATTGCCCGCCGGCTAGCACGGGCTGTCCGCCTCCCGCATGGATGAGGCGCACGGCCTCGCCCGGCTGCGCGCGGAGGACGATGCGTTTCTCGGCGGTGCCCGGCCGCGCAGCGCGCAGGTAGCCGAGCCAGTAGTACTTGCCTTCGAGAGTCTTCAGCTTGTAGTCGCCGCCGCGGAACGTCAGCGTGTCGCCGGGCTGGAGGGCCTCGATGGCCTTGCTCTTCAGCTTCTCGCTCGTCGGGTCGGGCAGATCGGCGATGCCGAACGGCTCGGCCGCCGTCCCCGCGCCCGACCCGGGCTTGTTGGCGACAAAGTACTCCGTCGCCGCGGCCGACAAGGCCAGAACCAGGCAGCCCGCTGCGACCGCACACGCGGATGTCCGGGACAGCATTGCTCTCGTTTGTCCCATCGCCGTGCTCCGATGACACCCCCGCCGCCATCATGCTCGCCGGCCTGGGGAATGTCAAACACGCATCAGATTCTCCCGAGCCTTGACATAAGGCCAGGGACGGGGTACATTCGTGTGCGTCAGAGGCAATCGCGCCGGAGACGCAGCGAATGACCAGGGAAGAGATGATCGAGTATCGGGTCGAGACCGCTGCGCACGACTACCCCACGGTGCAGCACCTCTACGACAGCGGCGACTACGGTTGGTGCCTCTTCGTGGGCCACCTGGTGATCGAGAAGCTGCTGAAGGCGTGCTACGTCAAGCGCCACGGCGTCCAAGCGCCGAGGATACACAGCCTCCCGCGGCTGGCCGAGTTGGCCGAACTCCAGGTGGATGCGAGCAGGAATGCGACCCTGGTCCGCCTGACCCAGTTCAGCATGCGCGGCAGGTACCCCGACGCCAAGCGGGAGTTCTACAAGCGGGCGACGAAGGAGTTCACGACCGACCAGTTGAGGGCCTTCGAGGAGATACGCAAGTGGCTCCTGACGACTGTATCCGGATGATTCGCCCCACGATTGAGCGTTACATCGAAGCGCTGCGAAGCCACGGCATCCAGCCGCAGAAGGTCTACCTCTATGGCTCCTACGCCAAGGGCACGCCCCGGGAGGAGAGCGACATAGACCTGGCCATCGTGTCCGAGAACTTGACGGGCGACCGGATGGACGACGAGTTCGAGCTGATGTGCCTCACGCGGGACGTGGACACGCGCATCGAGCCGCACTCCTTCCGCCCGGAGGAGTTCACCCCGGACGACCCCGAGGTGCAGGACATCCTGAAGACCGGCGTGCCGGTCCTGGGCTGACCTCTGTCCCATCTATTCCGGCTTGAGCGCTGCGCGGAGGCCGTCGAGCTTCGAGCCGTCGGGCTTGCGGAGGCGGGCAGCCATGCCCCAGTCGCCCGTGCCGTTCCACACCTTCACGAGGAGCGCGTTCCAGCCCTTCTTGAGAGCGACCTCGGCCTTGTCCTTCCCCGCCTCGAAGCTGCGCGGCTGGTTAGCGTTGAGGACCAGTGCGCCGTTGACCCACACCTTCGCCCCGTCGTCGCTGCCGAACTCCAGCCGCGCCTTCTGGTCCTCGGGCGACCAGACGTGGGTCCGCAGGTAGGCCGCGGCATTCGATCTCCCCTCGTACTTCTTGTCCAGGTCCATGTGGAACGGATCGAATCGGCGCTCGCCGCCACCGGGGGGCATGATCTCCCAGAGCACACCCTTCGCGTCGGCCTCCTCAGGCGGAAAGGCCACGTCGTGGAGGCCGGGGCCGTCCTTGCCGCTCTTGGTGTAGGGGCCGGAGACCTCCCAGGCAGTGATGTAGTCCTCGAACTTCTCAAGCTGGTCGAGGGCGTCCTGGGCCTGCTTCTTCACATCGTCGTTGGGCGTGGCATTGAGCAGCTTCTTCAGGGCGGCCTTTGCCGCGTCGGGCTGGCTGCCGATGAGGGAGCTTGCGACCTTGACGGCGGCGACGGCAGCCTCGGACTTGAGCGCCTCGTCGGAGAGGAAGGGCTCGACCAGCTTGAGGGCCTCGGGGCTGGGCACGTTGCCCATCGCGCCGAGAATCTCCTTCTTCTCCTCGGGGCGGCGGGCCGCCTTCATCGCGTCGCCGAGCAGCGCAAGCTTCTCAGCGGTCGGCCGCTCGCCCAGCAACGCGAGCACCCGCAGGCAGCCACGAAGCGCAAGCACGTGATGCGCCATGCTGTCCGTGCCCCTCGCCACCTCCAACAGGTCGGCGGCCACCGAGCCGTCGGGCCAGTCGGCCAGGGCGCGCACTGCCGCGTCCTTCACCTCGGCGTTGGCATCCTTGAGCGCGGCGCGGACGGCCTCCAGGGCCTTCGCGCCGCCGAGCTTACCGAGGACGCGCAGGAGTGCGCCGCGTGCCGGCCCGTCGGCGTTCCGCAGCGCGCCGAGGACGGGGCCGCTCCGCTTCGCCTCGTCCTCGATGCGGCCAGCCACGGTGCTCACGGCCCTCTCGGCCCCAGGGCGATCCTTGTCATCCGCCTTCACGAGCAAGGCGACCAACCCGTCCAGAGCCTCGGCGCCCGCGTAGCTGCCAAGGGCCTTGAGGGCCTCGGAGCGGACGGCATCCTCCCTGTCCTCGGCAGACTTGAGGAGAGCGGGCACGGCCGCCTCGTCCTTGCGGGCGGCGAGGGTGCGGAGCAGTTCCACCCGCAGCGCGGCATCCGCGCCGGCCATCGCCTTCACGATGGCCTCGGTCACCGCCTTGCCGGGGATGCGGGCGGCGGCCGCGCGGGCAGCCTCCTGCTCCTTCCCCTGTGCCTTGGCGAGAGCAGCGATGAGCGGGGGCAGCGCGACCGCATCGCCGACCCTAGCCAGGCCCTCGTAGGCGGCGATGCGGACCGCCTCGTTGGCGTCCGTCGCTGCGGCGATGAGCGTCGGCACGGCGGCCTTGTCGGCCCGCCCCGCGAGGAGCTTGAGGAGCACGACCTTCAGCTCGGGCTTCGCGCCCTTCATCTTCTCGGCCACCGCCGCCTTCACGGCCTCGGCCGGCATCAGGTCCAGCGCCTCCGTCGCCGCGCCACGAATCTCGGGGTCCTGGTCCGCAAGTGCATCGAAGATGACCGACATCTCGGCCGCGCCGCCGGCCCGCCCGACGCCGATCAGCGCGCCGCACTTCACGTAGTCCTCCGCCTCGAGCAAGTTCTGGTAGAGCTTCAGCGCCCCCTGCCTATCGTCCTGCTCAACCAGCCGGTCGGCCAGGAGGAGGTAGCTCACGATGGCGATGCGCCAGACGCGCCGCGACGCGCCCTTGCTGGCGCCGGCGATGAGGCCGGCGGCGGTCCTGTCGCCGATTCGGGCCAGGGCCTCGATGGCGGCGAGCTTCACCGTCTGGTCGTCGTCGCCCACGAGCTTGATGAGCGCGGGCACGGCCGCCTTGTCGCGCCGCTCGCCGAGCGCGTTGATGAGGCCGACGCGCCACTCCGCACCCTCGGCGCGACCGAGGGCCGCCCTGAGGGCCTCCACGGCCTTCGGGCTCGGATTCTTGAGCAGAACGCGGCGCGCGTGCTCGCGCACCGAGGGCAGCTCCGTATCCTTCACATCGAGCAGCTTCGCGGCCGGGGCCACCGCGTCCTCCGTGCCGATCCGCTCGAGGCCCTCGAGGATGGCGATCACGCCGAGCTTGGGCAGCTCCGGCTTGAGCCGCGCGAGCATCGCCTTCACTGCCGCGGCCCGTTCGATGTCCGCGCCCGGGCGGCTGGCCCGCCAGCAGATGCGCTCGAACACGCGGTTCGCCTCGCCCCGCTCCTCCAGGTTGCTGCCCGCCAGCTTCGGCAACAGCTCATCCAGCGCCTTGGCGTGCATCGCCTCCCACTCGGCGGCCGACGGGTTCACCCCCTCGCCCGGCGATAGCCGCCGGAGAGGGTCCACGTCCACCTCACCCGCCCACACACCCACGGCCATCGCCCAGCCGAGGGCGAGAATCGCTGAGCGCCGCATCCGTCGCTCCTTTGCTGAATCTCCCGCGTGCAAGTATGCACGCCATACCGCGTTGTCTGAAATCGGCAATCGGAAATCGCAAATCGGCAATTCTACAAGTGCCACGGCGGCCGCATGGGTGCGCCGACGAGCCGATTCGCCGCCTCGTCGCCCACGATCTCCTCCTTCACGGGATCCCAGGCCAGCTTGCGCCCCACGCGGAACGCGATGTTGCCCAGGATGCACAGGCTCGTGACCCGGTGGCCGATCGCCACGTCCATCACCGGCTTCTCGCGCGAGCGCACGCACTTGAGGAAATCGCCCATGTGGTCGTTGCTCACGCAGAG
>Ga0194111_10007099_pt1 | contig 12599 bp, 7 predicted proteins | sample TA2KigC300mmetaG_FD_146194 | JGI IMG/M metagenome (GOLD analysis project Ga0194111, IMG submission 146194) | Freshwater microbial communities from Lake Tanganyika, Tanzania - TA2015033 Kigoma Deep Cast 300m | ecosystem: Environmental > Aquatic > Freshwater > Lake | place: Tanzania: Lake... | reverse complement strand
CGGCTTGTCAATGAGCGAGCTGCTTGTCCATCCATGCACGTCGCCAGGGTTCTCGAATTTCGCCACGGTCCGCACGCGCGTCGGCAGTCCGGCTAACCGAGACGAGACGGTAAGATGCCGGTCTCTCCGGCAGCTCCCGATAAGGCATTGGCGTTACCGTCCCACCACGGGTCCGAACGCCTTTGACCGCATCGGGATCCCGCTCGGCACGTGGCAGTTGACCAGAATTGTGGTCTGCGGTAGAAGGGAAGAGCAGACACTCTGATTTGCCGGCCCAACCGCTCGACCTTCATCCACTATCTGTCCTATCGAGGTATGCGACATGGCGACACATGACGGTCACGATTGTGATTATTCGTGCTCGGGTTGCTGCGGCGTGCGGGCGACGGGCGTCACGCGGCGGGGTTTCATGGCCGGCACGGGGGTGGCCGCGTTGGGCGGAGCGTTGTTATGCGCCGCGGGGGCCGAGTCCGCGCAGACGGCGGGAGGCGACGATATCCGGCCGAACGTCGCGCCGCGCAAGCCGCTGCGGATGCAACCGGTACTCGTCTACAAGATAGCGGAGCGTCGCGAGCGCACGAGTTGGCGAACCTGGTCCGGATTGATCACGGAAGCTCACGCGGAGGAAGAACGCTCGCGCATCCGGGCCGAACTGGCGTCCCTGGCCGCGAAGGCCGACTTTCCGCTGGAGATTCTCCCGCTGCTGTCCGTTCGAAACGGCGACGAGGCGAAGCAGGTGGCCGCGGCAGACCACGACGGGATCGTGTTGTACCATGCAACCGACACCGGCAACCCGTACGGCGGCATTGCCACGTTGTTGGCCCTGCTCGACGCGGCCAAGCTCAACGTGGAGTTCGCACGGCACAGGAGCGGTCCCGCTTACCGCGGCTACATCTTCAGCCATCCTCAGCTGCTGCGGCGGCAAACCGACGCGTTCCAGAATCCCGGCAACATGAACGTGCAAGACGTCGTTGTGGACGACTGTGACGAACTGCTCTGGCGCCTTCGGGCGCTCAACGGATTGAAGGGCATCCGCGGGAAGCGGATCGTGTGCATCGGTGGTGCCGCGGGTTGGGGCGCTGAAGGAAGCCAAGCACCTTCCCGCGCCCGCGACCGCTGGGGCCTGGAGTTCGCCGAGGTGCCCTACGAAGAACTCGCCGCGCGGATCGAAGCCGCTCGCCGCAATCAACGCCTGGCCAATCGTTGCGCACAGGAGGCACGGGCCTATCTGGACGCACCCGGCGTCACGCTGTTGCCCGTGCAGGAAGAACTGACGACCTCCGAACTGCTGGCGGGACAGGGCAGGACCGCGACACTCGACCAGATGCGCGGCTTCGTGGAAAGGGCCTTTCTCTTGACCGAAGTCTTCAGGGACCTGTTGGCGGAACACCAGACGGACGCCATCACCGTGGGACAATGCATGACCGCCATCCTGCCCGTGGCCGAAACCACGGCGTGCCTGGCGCTGACCCTTCTCAATGACTCCGGCTGCCTTGCCTTCTGCGAGTCCGATTTCGTCGTCATCCCCTCGGGCATTCTCCTCCACCACATCGCGTCCAAGCCCGTGTTCTTCTGCAACCCCACGTTTCCCCACCAGAACACGGTCACTGTCGGTCATTGCACCGCGCCGCGCCGGATGGACGGAAAGGAGCTCGAACCCGTGTTCATCCGCACCCATTTCGAATCCGACTACGGCGCCGCGCCGCGAGTCGCAATGCGCCGCAACCAGGAGCTGACCGTGCTCGCGCCCAACTTCGCACACAGCAGATGGATCGGATTCCGAGGACGCGTCCTCGAACATCCGGCGCTAGACGTCTGCACGACACAGTTGGACGTTGGCATCGACGGCAGCGGTGCCAGGCTCGCCGATGAGCTAGGCGGATTCCACTGGATGCTCTGCTACGGAGACTACCTGCGGGAAACCGGCTATGCACTCCGCAAGGTTGGCGTTGACTGGCTGAATCTGAGCGAGAACGCCACGTGAGCCGGCGGGTAATGGCGAATCCTGGTGCAACTGGTGGGTGGACTTGCGCACCAGCATTACCGGGCCAGCTGACGCTGCCCGCTCGCCTTTCTTCCAGCGCGGCGTCACACACGATTATTGCTTGGCCGTAACCGCGCCACGAATCGCCTCGTACTCGGCCCGTTTTCGCAGCGGCGCAAGATCAGGGTCCGTGTCCAGCGTCTCAAGGTCCACGGCGTTCTGTGCGACTGCCCGTCGCAGCGCGTCCAGTGCCCGCTGCGCGAATTGCTCGACTGCCGTTTCGTCCGGGGCCAGGCTGATACACGCCGCCAGGGCCCGCGCAGTGACCACGTGGCCGTGTCCGCCAATCCTTTGCCACAGCTCCGCCGCCGTCTGGTAGGCCGCCAACGCCTCTTCCTTTCTTCCCAGTGCCGCAAGTGCCATGCCCTTCCACCGATGCAGCTCGGCGACGCGATCGTGGTCATCGGCCAAAAACGCCGCGTCGGCAACGTGCTCTTGCTGATGCAGCCCGTCCTCGAGCTGCTGCAACGCCGCCACCGCGTCGTTCATTTCCAGCAACAGTTTGGCCATGAACAGGTGAGTCGCGCTGCGCCGACGACGCGACTCCAGGTCGTTGGGCGCAGCGTCGACAAGCTCGGTCAGAATGGCCAGGGTCTCTTCGTATTCCTCACGCGCCCGATCGTGGTCTCCCATCAAGTGATGCGCCGTTCCGAGTTCGCCCAACGAATTGGCGAGGTTAAGTCGCCAACCGAGGTTGTCCGGTTGAACCAAGACAAGTTGCCGCCGCTCGCGGATGGCTTCCTCCAACGGCCCCATCGCTTCCTGAAGCCTGTCGTGCCTCAACAACCGGCAACTCATGTTGTGGAGAGCCCTGGAGAGATTCACTCGATTCCCAGGATCCCCGGGGAAATCCCGGACGACCTCGCGGTGGATTTCCACGGCCTTACCGAAGTTCGCCAGGCACTCGTCGACGATTCCCAAATGGCCCAGCACAAGAGCCAGCGACGCGTGGCTTTCGGCCAGTCTGATCCGGCTCGCACAGCTTGGGCCGGCTTCGTACAAACGCCGGCTCTCCTCGAGCGCGCGTTCGAACGCGCGGCGCGCATCGGCAAAGCGGTCCAAGTCGTCGTAGAGGTTACCGAGGTTGCCAAGCAACATCCAGAGATTGTGCCGGTGTGCCCCGTTGTCCGGGTCTTCGGATAACCACGCCTCGTGGCGGCTCACGCTCGCTTCGTAGATACGTAACGCCGAGTCATAGTCGCCCTGGGCGCGAAAGACCATCGCCCGCACATTCAGTGCCATCACCACACCCTGGACGTATTCCAGGTTTCCCGGCTCGTCGTGCGACAACTCCTCCCATTGCGAGACGGCGTGAGACAAGCATCTCAAGGCGTCGTCATAGTCCCGCAGCGACATCTGCACGTTCGCAAGGTTATGGAACGTTTCAGCCCGCTTCTTCCGTGCCTGGACGTTGGCCCGCTCCACTGCCAGGCGGTCGAGGATCGAGAGCGCCTGTTCATAGGCGCGTTTTGCTTCCTGCACGTCCCCAAGACTGTTGGACAAGTAGCCGATCTCGAAGTGCGCGTCCGCCAACTGGAGCATGTTCGAGCTGCTCTGCTGTTCCTTCACGAATTTCTGGTGATACGAGAGCACCTTCTTCAGCATCTTCGTGCGCAACTCACCGACCCCCTCCTTGCCCTGAAGTTCATCGGCGCTGACTCTGCCGAGATACTCCAGCAGTTCACGAGATTCACCTTCCCGCCGTTCCGCTCGCTGCTGCGACGTTTCGGCCCGCAGGCGCGCGGCGCGAAACGAAGCGGCAAGCAGCGGTCCGCCGACGGCCAGGGCCAGCACGACCAGCAGCATGACGGCCACCAGTGCACAGAGAAGAGGCTTGCGCCGACAGAACAGCCAGGCGCGCTCGCGCAGCGAGACCGGCCGCGCGTGAATCGGCTCCCGCGCCAACAGCCGCCGCAGGTCCGCCGCGAACTCATCGGCCGTCTGGTATCGCTTTTCGGGATCCTGTTCCAGCGCCTTCGCGATGATGGTCGTCACATCGCCGCGGCAATCCGTGCGGAACTTCGCCAGCCGGTACGGCTCCTTGTCCGAGATCGCTCGGCTCACGTCGATGAGCGCGTGTGACGGGAAATCGTACGGAAGTTTCCCGCTCAACAGCTCGAAACTCACCATGCCCAGACTGTACACATCGCTGCGCATGTCCGCGACTCGCGAGTCGGACCGCAGTTGCTCGGGGCTGATGTAGAACGAGCTGCCAACGATCTCGCCGGTCCGCGTGTACGGTTCCATGTCCGTCTCCGCGGCGGCCGGCGCGCGGCGCGTGTCGTGCGCGACCCCGAAGTCCACGACCTTCGGCTGCCCATCCTGGTTGACGAGTATGTTCGACGGTTTCAAGTCGCGGTGAATGAACCCGTGCTGATGCGCGTACCCGACCGCGTCGCAGACGGCAGCGATCAACGCCAGACGCTGGTGGAGCGTAAGCTCGCGGGACGCGACGTGCTGCGTGATGCGCGAACCGTCCACCAATTCCATCACGAGATACGGCACATCGCCATCGTCGCGATGCCACGAGCCGGCATCATACACCGTGGCGATGCCCGCGTGTTCCAGCTCCGCCAGGATTTCCGCTTCGTGCCGGAACCGCCGCACCAGCCGCGCGGACATCAAGTCCTTGTGAATCACTTTCAACGCCACTATGCGCCCGGTGTTGGGCTGTCGCGCCTTGTACACGGTGCCCATCCCGCCCTTTCCCAGCGGTTCGAGGATCTCGTAGGGGCCGATGCGGTCCGGCGGAGCCGTTGCCTCCTCCGCCGCACCGTCGTCGCGAACGCCTCGTTCCCGGATCTTGCGTTTCAGATCACTGAGCGCCTCGGTTCGCGAGGGGTCCTCCTCGGGTTGATACTCCCGGCGCAAACACGAGATCTCCTCGTCCATGATCGCTTCCGCCTCGCGGGCACACCGCGTGCACGCGGCCAGATGCCTCTCCAGTTCCTCCTGGCACGCTTCGTCGACCAGCATGGTGCGCAACAGATCCCGTTCCGGACAAACGTTCATGAGCAGCCTCCCGTACTGTTCAGCAGGAGTCCAGCCGTTCGATTTCAGCTCGGATCTTGGCTCTCGCATCGTGAACGGCCTTGTAGATTGCGTTCTGTGTCATGTCCAACTGCTTCGCGGCATCGGCCACCGGCACGTTGTCCAGGACAACGAGTCGAAACGCATTCATGCACTTCGGGCTGCGCAGCTCCACCGCCGCCATCGCCGCCTCCAATTCGTGTTGTCGGAACAGCTGTTCGAGCGCCGCGTCAAGACCTTCCGCATCTGGCACTTCCGCCAACCGCCGATGCGCGGCCGTGTCACCCGATCCCCGATCTCGTCGGCACAGCTTCTTCTGTGCATCGATGACCGCGTTCCTGGCCGCCCGTTTCAGGTAGTTGCGAAACCCCTTCTGTGCGTCGTATTGGAATGGCGTACGGAAGCGGCGGCGCAAAGCCAAGAGAATCTCCTGGGTCGCGTCGTCCGCGTCGAAGTCCGACAGGCCGTGCCTTTTGCACCAGGCGTGGATCGGAGCCGTGTACCGCTCGGCCAGTTCGCCCCATGCCTCGCGGTCATTCAAATCGTGGAGCCGTCCCAGCAACGTCGCGCTGGTGGCCAGGTTGGAGAAGTCATCCATTCTCGATACTCCACAACACGCACGGTTCTTACTTCGCTCGTCAAGGCCTTTTTTCGGAACGGCCGTCGATCGCGGTGCAGGTGACAGCCGATCACTCGGACCGTCCCCTCGATGTCCCGAAGATGCCGCGGCCCGGTCGAAACAGGCCCACCGCACACGAAAAAACTGGACGCGTTCTCAGTACATCCTGTGGCGAGTGGAACATGGATCGGCGCCCCAATCAAGCCCGCCGTCACCCCGGACCAGACGCCCGATTTCTCTTGGCCCCCGCCGGCCTCTGTCCGTTCGGACGCGGACTGCGGCAGGGCCCCTCTTCGCGGGCTCGGGCCGCGTTTTCGGAAAGAAACCCCGGCGGCAGGTAAGAAGCTGGAGCCACAAGAAGTATCGGTAGTGTGCGGACGGAGGTCCGACAAGACGCGATCGCACGTAACACGCAGCAGGGAAACAACTTAACACCAGAATTCATCGTCGCATTCATCCGGGGAGTTCTCACATGGGCAATATTCAACTTCACGCCGCAGCGGTGCTGGTCGTCGCAATCTCCACCTTGTTCCGCGTCCCGTCGGCGGCCGGCGCCGCGCCGGCCGCGGCGACCACGACCGTCCAACTCGCGACAGAGTACGCGGAGTTGCTCAACCGCTTGGACAAGGAAATTGGCCTCGGAAGTGAAGACCTGCTCATGCGATCGCGCGACATCGCTCGTAAACTCGAAACGGACCTCAAGAGCCTGGATCGGTCGGCTTCGGCAACCACCCGTTCCGACAAATCGGTCGACCTCTTGGGACGCCGAGCCGTCCACAAGGCGAACCTCATCCCCTTGGTAAGCCAATTGGGCGAGACACACGCGCGGTTGACTGCGGCCAGTTATTGGGTGGACTTCGCGACTCGCGCCGAAAAACGCGCCATTGAAGCTGCCAAGTCTCAGGCAGAGGCCATGGATCGCGCGGAGATCCAAAGAGCGTACGCCGAATTCGAATGGCAGATTGCATCGCGATTCGAGGCCATGAAGACACTCCGTGCATTGAGAAAGGGATGGGCCGAAGTGATCAGCAAGAACACCTATAGCGGCGAGGAGCGACCGGCCACCCCGCTCGAAACACGGAATTTCGTGGGCAATCTAACCAACCACGTTTTGTCGCCAATTTGCGTTCGCCCGCCTCAAAAGACGTCGTTCCAGAGCATCCATACCGTCGACCGGTACTGCCTCTTGAACGAGCACCGTCCGGAGCTCGACAGTCTGAAGAAGATGGTGGCGGCGGAATTGCGCGAGCTTGCCGACGGGCACACGAACGAAGTGAAACGCATCATGGCCGGCAGTGACGAAGTCAAGAAAGCGATGGCCATCACGTCGCTCGGTTGGTGGAATGGCGCGGAAGGACGCCGGATCGTCGAAGAGAGCCTTTCGGCCAGAAGCGAGTGTCTGAAGAGCGCCGGTTTGATTGCTCTCGGCCGAATGGAATTCACACCAGCTGCGCTCATGCGATTGGCCCGTCACGACGACACTCAAGTGCAAATCGTGGCCGTTCGCCTGGCAGAGGGTTACATCCACGACGGAAAGGCCTGTTTGTCGGTCGTCAGGCATTTGTTGCAGGAGCGAGACAAGACCGTGCGATCCGAAGCCTACAAAGGCCTCGAGAATCTGGCGGCAACCTGCGATGCCAGTCCCGCGGAGATCCTGGGGCAATTGAAGCCGGTGCTGGACAATACCAACGAGGCCGTTGTGCTCGATGCCGTCGACTGGGTCCATGCACACTTCCGCGACGCGGACGGCCCGGTTGCTGAGGCAAGGGCGCAGTCATTGGCGCCACTGGTGCGACACCGTGATGAGCGCATCCGACTCGCCGTGCGAAAGTCCCTGCCCGGCAGCGGGCAGTAGAAGGGGAGGTCGAGCACCAGAACGCCATCGACGCCGTGCCCATCCGTCTCCTAGGCCGCAGTGACAAGGAGCCGCAGAGAGTTGGCCTGTTTTCGATCGGCGACAACCTGCTGTTCGGACAGACGGAGATTGCCTCGGGCAGCGGTCCAGTCCGCCGTGCCGTGCAGTCTGCCGTGGCCAGGCACTCTACTCTGAGCCAGGAAAGCAGAGTGTCTGCCGCCGTCCCGTGGCCAGGCACTCTACTCTGAGCCAGCATCGCTTCACCAGCGCCGCCGTCGCACCAGCTGCGCCGGGCTTCCGAAAGCAGAGTGTCTGCCGCCGTCTCTGAAACCAGAGTGTCTGCCGCCGCCGCGCCGCCGCCGCGTGTCACATCGCAGGACGCGAGCGCGACTGGGACGCATGGGGACCAACGGGACCAACGGGACCGACCGGACCGATGGAACCGCGAGGGCCAACGGGTTGGCGGCGTAGCGTGTCGGCGATTCCGCCCCGTCGCGTGGACGCGCGCGGAAGTGGCCAAGAGCACGTGGGGCTCCCGTTACGGGCCTACTTGAACGACACGGCGGTCATTCCCGGCGTCTTGCGCAACTCGACCACCTGCTCCTTCCCGCCCGCCGTGACCCGATGCTTTCCGAAGAAGGCCCGCACTTCGCATCGTCCATTCGCATCCGTCCGGCCGCGCCAACTAGTCCACCACTGCTTGAACACCAGTTCACGATACGCGTTCGCGGCCGGCAGCGGGGTCCAGTCGCGTCTGAAGAGCGAGCTGGCGGGGATCCAGTTGGCCCCTTCCCAGAAACCCCACATCAGAATCCCCTCCACGCGTTCTTGGGCGAAGCAGATGCGATAGTAATCCGCAATCGCTCGCGCTTTGGCCTGCTCCTCGGCATCCGTCAGGCGCAGCGTGCGGTCGCGATAGAACTTGGAGCGTTGGCCAGGGAAGTTGAACTCCGTGACGCGGATGGGCAGCTTGAACTCCGCCAGTTTCTCCAGCGAACTGCGCAGGACTTGTGCGTCAAACGTGTCGCCGTGCAGATGTCCCTGCACGCCGATGCCAGCGATGGGCACGCCCTGGTCCAGCAGCTCACGGATGTGACGGCAGTAGTCATCCAGCCGCGCGCCCGTGAGGATGTCATAGTCGTTGAGGAACAGCACGGCCTGCGGGTCGTCCTGCCGGACCCACTGCGCCATCTGGAGCGTGATGTCTTTGCCCAGTCGCTGCTCGTAGAAATTGCCGTGGATCATCTCGTTGTTCAGGTCGTACTCGGCGAAGCGGCCCTTGTAGCGCTGGCCGATGTCCAGGGCCCGGGCTTTGAGCACGTCGCGCAGCTCGTCATCCGGCAGCGTCTTCAACCACGGCTGCACGAAGTTGGGCGTACCCCAGAAGATGTTGTGGCCCCGGAGGGGAATCTGGTGCTCGTCGGTCCATTCCAGCATCGCGTTCACGATCGAGTAGTCCACGTTGCCGCGGCGCGGCTCCATGGAATGCCACTTCAGGGCGTTCTCCGTCACGGCCGAGTTGAAGTTCTCCAGAAAGACGGACAAGTATTTCTCCCTGTCCTGCGGGCTCATGCGCCCGCCGCCGAAGGCGCTGTTGGCAAGCGCCGCTCCAAACCAGAACTCGTGCCGCACTTGCTCCACGGCTGCCTCCGTGTTGGGCGCGGCATGGATGACAAGCGAGCCCATGCGGCTCTTCTCGATGGCCACGTCGGCCTCGCGCAAGATGTCCCCGCTGGCCTCCGCGCCGCGGGCAAGCCCGGGCAGGCTGGCAACCAATGCCGCGACGACTACCAACGCCCGTTTGAAATAGCCAGTCTTCATGCGTTTCCTCTCTCGGTTACTGTTGGTCACAGGCCAACCGCGGCGGCTCGCCAAAGGCGCACGCGACCGTGGTGTGCCTGAGGTCTTACGAGCCGCGCTGCGGCGTGAGCGTCCGGGGTTTGGCCAGCACTTCAGTGCCGTCCGAAAACCGTACGGTCAGCGGCGTCGCCTGATAGTTATACACCGCGTAGTCTCTTGCCTCAGCATTCTGGAACACGTTCACGATCGGGTAGTCGGCCGTGACGCCGGTGTCGTTGCGGCCGAGGTTCCGGAGCGTGTAGATCCAGTGGTACATGAAGGCGTGCGAGGAGTCGCTGCCGAAGGAACGTTCCGCGGCATCCTGGAACATGCCCGCTGCAACGACGATCACCAATGCCAACCGGCTTGCGGTCATGTGGGTTGCTCCTCACCGGTGCGACCTGGCAAATGCCACCGGCCGGCCCTGTCCGCCGAGTGACCGGCCAAATGCCGCCCGTTATTTCGACCGACCGCGGACGCGCTGCAACGTGCGCGAGGCGCGAGCACACGCGGGGGTCATCCCAGACTCCATCACTCGAAAGTTACGTTCTCCTGTGGGTAGTCGATCGACACTCGGAACTTGCTCAGGAAGTTGTACCCCACGATGCCGTCCACATCGGTCTCGATGGCCTTTTCGATGCCGGTCAAGTCCATGATGCCCACCTTCAACATTTCGAGCCGCGTGTCGCCGATGGCCAGTGACTTGACGGTCCCGAAATGAACTTGGACACTCCCGCCGGCGCCGATTGCCGTCTGCGCCTCGTCGCGACTCACTTCGAGCTTCTCCGCCAGCTCCGGTGAAATCATGGTCAGCCCTGCGCCGGTATCGAGAATGAACTGAAACGGCCCGTCGCCGTTGACCATCGTCTCCAAAACAATCAACGGCTTGTCCGGCTTGGCCAGTCTGAACGGAACGGGTTTCATCGCTGGCCTCCTGGACTCGCCTGCCTCGGTCCGGCTCTCGTACACTCTATCCATCGCGCTCGCCACCGCAATGCCGGCGAGAAGAAAAATGCAGATCTTGTATCGCATGTAGTACCTTCCGATCGCATGGTTCGCATTTTCGTCGCCTCACTCTTGGTGACGAGGGGACGGCATGTCTGGAGTTCTGGGGTCTCGTCTGTAAGTGGATGATCGAGCAAATGCGGTTCGCTGTAACAGCGGCATCGCGCTAGGCGGCAAGTCGTCCCTCTGCACGGTGTGCCGGAACACGGTTGTGCGAGCAGGTGGAACCACGCACATTCTACCAGCCGACGATGCCAAGTGCACGTCAGTTCGCCGGAAGAAGCGAGGACGACCTACGTTCCTGCCGCCGGTTGCCGTGAGGGTTCCGCTCGGGCCGATCTGCTGGTGCGCATCGCCAGACGATCCCGTGTCTTCGTCTAGCGATCGCGTTCTCAGAATGAAGGAATAGCACGGATGGCAAGGCCGGAGCACGGATAGTCAGCGACCGGTTTTGCGCTGGGAACCCAGCTGAGGTGCTATCCGCCGCGGCGAGGAGCGATCGCAAATCGCAAACACATCCGTGCTCCGGCTTTGCCATCCGTGCTAACCTCGCAACGCCGGCGTCATGTCATTTCGCACCGCACACGAATCCGTGCGGTGGCTTGACGGTGAACGCGATCCGCTCGCCGGCGGTTCCCATGTAGCCGCCCCAACCGACGCTGATCGAGGCGATCTGTGACAAATCAAGGTCACCCTTGGTCTGGCCGAACGGCTTGAATTGACTGAACATCGCGTAGGCGCGGCTCGAACCCGGCGAGTTCAAATAGCGTCCCGTGCCCGCCAGGAACCGGTCGCCGTTTGCGGCGTTCAGAAACACCAGCAGCTCGGAGCCAGTACGTTGCCCATCCGGCACCCAGGCGTCGATGGTCAGCCCGTCACACGCGGTCAGATTCAACGGCTCGGCGAAGGCGAAGTTGAGGAAGAGGAACGTATCGACCTGCCCTTTGGTCAGGGTCGCGGCCGCGTGCCAACCCGATGTGTCGTCGCCGGTCAGTTCCGACTGCACGAACTCGCCGCGGCCCGCCGCGGGTCTGGGCGTCTGGGGCAGCGGCTGGCAGGTCATCGACAGGGTGAGCGGGACGGCGCTGCCCAATCGCTTTGGTATGTTGGCGGTCGCCGATCGGAACAGCATCGCCGCATACGGACCAAGGCTCACCGCCACCCGCGCACCGTCCGTCAGAGACGTCATCGCGCCGGTCGCGGGGTCCCATTGCTCGTTCACGCCTCGGCCGCGGAAGTGGATCTCGCCCGCCCACGCCGCGTCGCTGTCGTTGATCGCGAAATAGACCTCGTGCCCGTCGATGCGGCGGCGCGTGATCTTCACCGGCGACTTCGGATCCGCGCAAACGGCGTCGCGTTCCAAGAGCGAGTCGATTATCCGCGGCACCAGCCCGATCATGGCGGTCGGCAACAGCGCGCCCGCGCCGCCGGCTGGATTGGTCGCCAGGCACGGGGCATCGCCCGCACCGAACAGTTCGCGGGCAATCGCTTGCACTCGCGGCGAGGGGAACTCCGCCTCGCTGTTGGCGGGCTGCGTGCCGATCGCGATCACCACTCCTCCTTGGCTCCAGAACGCGGCGACGTTCTCCCACGCCTCCAGCGGGAGCGTGTCGGCATCCGGCAGAACCAGAACTCGCCAGCGCAGATCGCCGCGAATCAGCGCGCCGTCCGTGGCTTTCGCCTCGCGCAAGGCCTGCGAGTCCACGTAGCTGAAATCGCGGTTGGCGGCGTACAGCAAAGAAGTCACGCTGTCGAAGATGTTCTCCACTCGCCGCGCGGCCGGTTCATCCGTAGCGCCGTGGTACGCCGGCACGAAACGAGGCCAGATGCTCTCGATGGGGTAGAGCACGGCGATGTCGGTCACTTGATGTCCGCCGCGGAGCATCGTCTGGCAGCGGCCGACGTGCGCGTTGATGCGCTGCAACTGCTCATCGGTCAGGTCTTGGAAAGCGTAGTAGCTCGTCAGCGTGTTGATGCCGCCCCAAATCAGCCGGTTGCACGTGCCACGGATCTCGTCTTCGGTCACGATCCGGACGGGGCGCGTGTCGCCCTGGGGCCGGTAACGCTGGCCGTGGTCGGACACCTCGCACATCGTGACGGTGCGGCCTTCCAGATCCGCGGCGCTGCCGATCAGGCGGGCAATGTCCCACGGCACCTGCGGCGGCAGGCTGGTCAGGCAGTCGATGCTGGGCGCGTCCAGACGCCGC
>Ga0194111_10007096_pt1 | contig 12602 bp, 11 predicted proteins | sample TA2KigC300mmetaG_FD_146194 | JGI IMG/M metagenome (GOLD analysis project Ga0194111, IMG submission 146194) | Freshwater microbial communities from Lake Tanganyika, Tanzania - TA2015033 Kigoma Deep Cast 300m | ecosystem: Environmental > Aquatic > Freshwater > Lake | place: Tanzania: Lake... | reverse complement strand
GCGATGTCTTGACTTCGCCGCCTTCCCAACGCAACAGGAACGCGTCCGCGTAATGCCGTTGTGCGTCGCTGCCCCCCAGACAGGCCACGCCGTCCTTCGTGCTCACCGATACGCCATAGCCAAGCGGACGTGGCAGTTGGCCCAGCGCCTTCCATTGGCTGCCGCGATTCTCCAGCACGAAGACGCGGTCATACCAGACCTTCGTGCCACCCTCCCACGGCGGCGCGTCCGGAAATTTCGCCCCGCCGGCAACGAGCAACGCACCGTCATGCGTGCCGGCGTATGGCCCTGCGAATCCGAGCTTGTCCGGCAACGGTGGAAGCTCGTGCCAGATCAACGAATTGTCGGAAGCCGCAAACGCGGCGACCGGCGCGAGCAAAGCCGCCAGCACGGCCAGGAGAGAACGCAACATGACCAGGAAGTCCCCGTGAAGTTGGCGGATTTTCGTTTGACCCAAATGAAGATTCCGGAGGCTTCGAGCATTTGTCCACGAACAACTCCGCGATTTGGCCAAGCAGCTCGGGCACTCCTGCCTCAGCGTTGAACGCATTTCCACGCTCTCGACTTCGGAGTTTCCGGTAGCGATCTGAAGACGCCGTCTTATCCTTGCCACCGCCTTGCCATCCGTCAAGGGCGGCGGTTGAACGGTAGGACCGGGGGTCGCCTTCACTTACGGATGCAGCGAAGCTTTCATGGCTTCTGTTGGGCGCGCTTCAAACAACTCAGGATGTCTATCGATTCCCTCTCGATTATCTCGCCGGCGCGCGTCGTGAGATAGGAATGCTCTCCAAACCAGGTTTCATAGCTGCCACCTTCGAAGGCCTTCGCCGTGGGCACGTAGCCGTGAGCGCCGTTGGTCTGCTCCGCCACCATCGTGTGCTTGAAGGGCGATCGCTTCTTGATGCTCATCCCGATTTCCCAAAACAGCTCACTGGGATTGGTCACGATCGCGAAATCGTCGCCGATGCGGATGCCCGTGAGGAAGTACGGGTAGCTCGGTTTTTCCCTCTGTTTCATGTCGTGGAACGTCTTCCTGTAATGCTCAAGCTGTTTGGGCCAGTTGCGGGCGATCTCCGCCTCTTTGAGTTCCGGATGCTCTCGTCCCGGCATTTGCGTTTCCCGGCTTTCCATCGAAAGCGACGGCTTGGCAACGAGTTCGAGCCGTCCAAGGCACCGGACGATTTCTCCGCCGAGCTTCTCGCCAAAGAGTTCCCGCGGCACGTTGTAGATGGGATTCACGTCGCCGCTCGCGCCCGCCAGAAACAGCGTGGGCACTGCATAGCCCAAGTGCTTTTGGACAACCTGTTGAACGTCGCCGGGATAATCCGCCGATAGGACGGAATCCCGCGTATTGGCGGCGTGACAGGCGAAGTTGTACACGACGGCCTTGTATCGTCCGTCTTTTCCAGTTACCGCCAAGACATCGAACTCGGGATCGGCCAGGCCTTCCGCTGGATATCTGTCTCTTTCGGCAGGATCCAACTGCCATCGGTTCCGGGCTTGTCCATCCTTGATCACCCTGCGGCACTCGCTCACGCCCTCCGCTCTGCCTTTCGCGGTTCCGAGCTTGCAGGGCGTGAGGTCGCGGGCCGCCATCGCCACTGCCTCGGCGATGGGTGTTACCAGTTGGTCCTTGTAATGGCTCCACAGCGGGCCGCAGTGAGTGTGGGAGGCGCAGATGACAACGTTGCTGCCTGGAATGCCGGTGGTCTTCTCGATCTGCTGGCGAGCCTGAGTAACAAGTTCGACCGGGTATTTCAACGTGTCCAACGTCACAATCGCCAGCTCTTGTTTCCCTGTCGAAAGAACCAATGCCTTCACCTGCAGGCGCGTGGTCACCGATGACGACTTCTTCGGATCCGGCGAGCCTGCCAGGACGACTGGCTCGGCAGGCGTGATGTCCACGATGCCGACACCCGCGTTGAGATAGCCGTTGATTGGTGCCGCGGCGGGTTGTGAGATCTGAGCGGCGCTCAACGCGGCCAGCGGCGGGAGCAGTAATGTGGCGAGAAGTGGGAGCGTGGTTTTCATGGTTGATGCCGGGTGAGTTTCACGTGCTTGAGATCCATGACTTGGCCGCCGGGCATGGTCAGCGTTTCCAGAATCAGTTTCGCCCGGCCTTGCGGCAGCTTCAGCGTGCCGAGTTTCAGTTAGCGCGGCGAGGAAGTTCTCGAAGAAGAAGAGACAATCACGTGTCATCCGATTCCAGTGTCTCATGATGGACCCGAATGTGGTGAAGCTGCCTTCGTCGGGCGATATCGTCTGGAGCCACTCGCGGGTCGTGTCCCACTTGTGGAAGACCAGCACCTTCACATCTCGCAATTCGGTTCGCCCCCGGACCGGTCCGGGTTGGCTGTTTCCGGGTAGACCACCTTTTGCCCGGTGGGCACCGACGTCCATCGCGGCTAGCCCGTCTTCAGGTCGCGGCTTTCGATTCGTATACCATCGTGGTAGACCACCTGCCGCCCGTCAGCGGCGAGGGTGAGCGGCAGGATCACGTCGAGGGTCTGCTGCCACAAGAGGGTTCCGTCATCGGTATCGAAGGCGATGACGGTCTTCGGCTCGCGCAGTCCGCGCCGCACATCGGCAGGTGTATTGGGGTTGACCAGGACCACCAGCACGCCATCGGAAAGGACCATGTCCTCTTGTTGGAATGGGCGTGTCGAACAACCACGATATAATACCAGGTTGCGTATTGGAAGCACCTCTGGCAATCCCGCCCCTGGCGTGTGAAAACCCATCGCTCCACAAGGTTCGCTTGCCTTGTCGGGGCGCGCTCAGATGCTGTCGCCTTCGCGACGGCCGCCGCCTTGGTCGCTGGGACGGCTCACGATGCCGTTCAGGAGGCTTTCGCCGTCGACGAGTTTGCCCGCAAGGATGTCCTCTTCCGCAATTCTCGACAAGAAGATTGTGTGCTGACCTATCCTGCCGCGCCCTTGGTCGTAGACTATGTAGATGGAGCCGTCCTTGCCGAGTGTCGCCGAAGGATAGCTGATTTCGCCGTCGTCGCACAGCAGCAGTTTAAGCGTGAAGGTGAGGCCGTCGTCGTCGCTTAAGTAGGCCGTCATGCGGGTGCGCGCGGTCTTATGTCTTTCAAGCTCGCGCTCTTTACCGTTTTCGTCGGTAAAGTAGTACACGTGTTTGCCGTTTGCCTCTTTCATCTGGACGTCGTTTGCGACGAGCAAAACTCTTCCCGAAGGCAGTGTTGTGAGTATACACTTGGTGTTTATCGAGAACTGCATCGGGTAGTAGCCGCGTGGTTTCCAGGTCTTGCCGCCGTCGAAAGATTCGGCGAATGTCCGCCCCTTGTTGGCGCGGTAGAATGTGAAGAGGCTGCCGTCTGTTCTGATTATAGGCATTTGCTCCGCAAAGCCCGCGTCGGCATCCACGGGGAGTTCGGAGATGAATATCGGCTTGCCGTCGACGTCCTCCTTCAAAAAGCGAATTCGCACCTTGTCGGGGCTGCCGACAAACGTGAAGTCGTCCATGGAGCGCATAACAGTGCCGTCGGGGAAAATCAGCGGCTTCATGACGGAGATGTTCTTGTTTCCAAGCAGGCGCGGCGCGCTCCAAGCGGTGTGTTCGTTCTCTGGGTCGAGCATGGTGAATTCCCACGCGGAGGAGGCGAATTCGTCCTTGCCTTGGAAATCGACGTTCCTTAGGCCTATGAAGCGGATATTGCCCTTGGAATCTTTCCACAGCATCGGGTCGGATGCTCCGCCGCCGAGGAGCTCGCTCGGGTCGAAGACAAAGACTTCCTTCCAGGTCTTGCCACCGTCTGCGGAGGTCGATATGACCGAGAAATGGTCTTTGTGGTACGGCGCGCGTTCGGCCTGTACGTTGGAGCCGAACCAGGTGGCCCAGAGTCTGCCGCCCTCGGAGATTTCGACCTGCGGGCAGCCTTGGAAGATCCTGAGATTGATGCGGTGCTTGTGGTAGGGTTCTTGTCCTTCGTAATTGACTTTGATCAGCGATGGCGGCGTCTTACCCGTAATTCCGTAGGGGAACACTTGCGACACGTCGTCGGGCGACGGCATTGTGGTGTCGCCCAAGACTGAATGTGGGTCGACGGTTTGGGCGTGCAGAGCTGCAGCGAAGCCCGGCAGCAGGCTGGCGAGAAGGCCGAAAGGCATCAAGACTGCGCCCCACTGGCGAACAAACTGATCTTGGTTTGGCATGGCCGTTCTCCTTCTTTGCCTCGGTGGATGCTCCTACGCCGGTTCGTAGCTGATCAGCCGCCGCAGCTCGGCGATGTGTTGCTCGCCGACTGCACGCGGTGTGGCGTGGTGTTTCTTGCACAACGCGGCGGCGTAGCCGGTGGCGATGCCCATCTGGGCGCAGGTCTTCATCTGCTGGCCGTGCGATAGCCGGCTTCACGCAGGGCCTCGGCCAGCGTGAATTCCTCCAGCGGCAGTGCGCGAGCGAATCGCCCGCTCTGCAGTTTGGCTTTCGGATTCCAGCGTCCCGACGGCAGCCAGTCGGTCAGCAGCAATCGCGCCGGGTACTTGCCGGTCAGGATCGCCGCGCGCGTGGGCGAACAGACGGCGCAGGCCGCGTAGGCATCGGTGAATCGCGATCCTTCGCGCGCGAGTCGGTCAATGTGGGGCGTCTGGTAGAACGTGCTGCCCTGGCAGCCGAGGTCACGCCAGCCCAGGTCGTCGATCAGAAAGAGCACGATGTTGATTTTGGCGGAGGACTTCGGCACGTCGGCGGCGTGAAGCGCGCCCAGCGGTACCAGCAGCAGGACGGCGATAAGGGAACGTGTCTGCTTCATATGGAAGGTGGTACGTCATGGTCTGGTTGGCTGTCGGCTGTTGGTCATGGTTGGGGGACGGGTTGCGGCACGGCCCAATTCACCACGACGTCGCCAAGCAGGATTCGCCGCCCGTCGCGCGTCAGCGGTCTGCCGGCGGGAGCGACGACATACAGCGCCGCCGAATCCGGCGGCAGCGTCAGCCGCGACTTGTCGCGGACCTCGCGGGCCACGAACTGGTCCGTCAAGACGTCATAGACATCCGACGCCGTCGCTCCCAAGGTGAAATCGAAGCTGCGCGGCTCAGCGTAAGGATTGTAGCAGAGAAACGTGGGCCAAGCCTGGCCCCGAAAGAAATCCGTCGCCAGGCAGTCGAGTTGCAGAATGCACGGATCGGAGGTGCGGCAGACGATCGCACCGAGCATCCCGACGTAGCTCGATCCATAGAGCCCGAGGTCCGTCTTCGGCCCCCAGTCCAACGCCACGGGATCGCCCGTGGCACAGGGGCTCTTGCCCTGCCATTCGTAGCGCAGGCCTTCGTAGGCGATCACCTGCCGCGGATCACCCTTCCAGAACCCGCTGGTCTCGTGGCCCGGAGGCAGGGCGCCCGGGTAGAACAGCCGCGCGGCGTTGGCCAGGTTGAGCATCCACTTGCCGAGGGCACGCGCGTAGCGCGGCTCGTAGCGGGCCAGCGGCACCAGCGCGCCAGCCTGGGCGAACGTGTTCATCGCAAAAGCGTAGCCGCACCGGTTGTCGATGCTGCCCAGCAAGCCGTCGCAGTCGTAGCCGCCCCAGTTGCCGACCGTCACGCCCCAACCGCCACGCGTGTCGCTGATGCCGAAGCACCAGTGGAGCAAGCGGTCCACGTGGTAATCGCGGCCCTGTTCCGCGTTCAGACGCGCCGCGGTGAGCGTGCCGAACGGGAGCAGGACTTCGTAGTAGGGATTGCGCGGCTGGCGTTGCAGGAAGCGAAGACAGTTCTCGGCGGCGGCGAGGTGATTCGCGTCCCCGAATCTCACCCACGCCGCGTACTGCAGCCACGCCGCCGCTGAGCGTCGTGAGGGACGCGATGCGCCGGCCGTCCATCTGGATGCCTTTTCCGGGAGTGCGGTTGAGTCTCTCGTTGTAGACAACCGGCACACCCGCGTCCGCGATCATTTTCTCGAACACCTGCCGGCCAACGTGAGGCTCGAAACTACGGATGAAGTCCGTCCCGTAGGCTGCCGCAATCGCGTCGCCGGCAGGGCAGGCGCAGGCGAGTTCCACGGCGTATTCACCGGCGGCGACGACATCGATCTCGAACCACCTTGCCGCAGGCCACGTTGTGCCATTCGACGTGACGTTCATTTGCGGGCTTTTCTCTTCTTCTTTTGGACGGGGACCGAACTGTCGCCGGTCGCTTGCCGCGCGACGCCCTCGATGAGCGGCACAGGCGGAAGGTCATTCTGCCACGCCTCCAGTTGGGCCGCGAGTTGCTTGACGATGGCGGCGCGGGCGGGATCGGCGACGATGTTGTTGGTTTCCAAGGGGTCCTTGGTCAGGTCGTAAAGCTCGTAGGAACCATTGCCCCGAAGTTCGCGGATGAGTTTGTATTGCGGCGTGCGGACCATCTGCGTGACGCGCTCGGCGAACACGCGGTCCTTCCAGTCCTTTTCCGTGCCGGCGACGAGCTTCGTCATGCTGCGGCCCTGGATTCCCTGCGCCGGCAGCGGCACGCCGACCATCTCGCACAGTGTCGGCATCACGTCAATGTTCTCGACCATGTTGCTGACGACGGCGCCGCGGTTGAACGACGCCGCGAAGGGGCTGGCCACAGGGGCTTTCATCAACAGCGGGATGCGCGTGGAGCCTTCATACATCGCGCCTTTGAACCAGCGGTTCAGGTCGCCGAGCATGTTGGGCTTCTGAGTTGGAGCTGTATCGGCGGCATGCAGCGCGGCCGGCGGCGCGAGCAGCAGGCCGGTCAAGATACCCAGCATCGTGGCTAGAGAAGGATCGTCCGAAGACGATTTCGTGAACGTCATTCTGTCAGGATGGCTGGCGATGATCTCGAGCGTGGGTTTCATGGGTGGAAGGCCTGATCCTGGTTATTGGGTTGGAGCGGTTGCCTTGCGCCTTTTCACCTTCGGCGGTACAGCAGGGGCGCCGGATGGGGCGGGCGCGGGCCAGCCCTCGGCGCGGATGCGTTCTCCCAACTCCCGCAGAACCCGGGCATGCTCCTCCGGGATGGAGCCATCGGGCCGCGGGCCGGTGTTGAGGAGCAGGTTGGCGCGGGCCGTGGAGGCCGCGACCAGTTTGGCCCAGGCCTCGTCCGTGCTGATGTGCCGCGCCTGCGCGTTGTAGCCCCAGCTCTTCTCCTGCAGCGTCGAGCAGATCTCCATCGGTTTGCCGGAAGGATTCTCCACGGCTTTGTGTTCCGGCGCGAAGAAGTCCTCGGTGCCCAGCAATCCCTGCTTGTAGGAGACCAGTACCTGGGGCTGCAGACGGTGGATGTGATCGTAGAGTTCCTGGCACTTGAACTTCGTCCGGTCGCCCGAGAGCGGTACCGCGATGCCGTCCAGCCAGATGGCGGCGATGGGGCCGTAGTTGGTCAACAGTTCGGTGATCTGCGCCGTCATGAAATCCAGGTACTTCTGCAAGTCATGGTCCTGGCCGGAGGCGTAGGTTGGCTCGGGCGGGTCGTATTTTGGCCGCGCGCTGCCGCGCCACTGATCGTTGTTCGGCGCGTGCGGATGCCGCCCGTCGCGCCCATGCGAATAGTACAAGCACAAGCCGAGCCCCTTCTTGCTGCAGGCGGCCGCAAGTTCGCCGACGAGGTCCCTTTTGGCCGGGCTGTTGACGCTGTGGAAATCGGTCTGCCGGGTCGCGAACAGGCAGAAGCTGTCGTGGTGGCGCGTGGTGATGTTCACGTAGCGCATCTCGGCCGCCAGCGCCAGGTCGGTGATGACATCGGCGTCGAACTTCTCCGCCGTGAAGCGGTCCTTCAGCTTCGCGTATTCGGCCACGGGGATGTTCTCTCGCAACTGGCCCCACTCGTGGCGCCCCAGCAGCGAGTAAAGCCCGTAATGCAGGAACAATCCGAACTTCGCCTCGCGGAACCATTGCAGGGCTGCGCCTCGCGGGTCCGTGGCGAAGCGGTCCGCGACATTCTTCAAATACGATGGAACGGCTGCCGCGTCGGCGGCTTGGGAGGTTCGCGCGAGGCCGCCAGTGATGGCGAACCCGGCCATTGTTTGCAAAAACGATCTTCGTTTCATGTTGTTCTCTTTATGTTCGTGGCAGGTTCAGTTCCTGCGACGCGCGTCTTGACGGACACCTCGTGTTTGGATGGGTCACCGCCGCCGGGCGCGATGAAAAGCAATTCGGATCGCCCGGCATCGTGCCACCATTCGCATGCGGTGTCCAAGGCACCTCTCGCGGCGACGAAAAAGCGGTTGCTCTCGAAGCCGAATTTCTTGATTCGCTCGGGCATGGAGTCCTCGCTCCACGCCCGCCCCTCGATCCCTGTCTTGTCATATTCCAAGGTGGCCGCGCCTCCGCGATGGCTGGTGACGGGGCGCGTGAAGCAGTTGTTACCCTTGCTGAGCTTGAGATAAAGCAGGCCGCCGTTTAGGTCTTGCTCCGAAGAGCCCAGCGCAGAGCACTCGATCACCCCCAGTGTCGAGCCTTTACCCGTAATCGCCCATTTGCTTTCCGCCTCCCAGTTCTGCTCCCACGAGCAGTTGGGCCAGCGCGCCTCGATCATCATCCGCCCGTCGCAGAACACCGCTTCGATCGGGCCGCTGGCGGCAAATTCGGTTCTCCAGACGCCACTCTTGTCTTCCGTCCACGGGCCGGCCACCACGTCCGAGCCATCCACGATCACCCGCTTGTTCTGGTATCGGGCAAAGGTAATAGGTTTATCCTTCCGGCCTGAGTGGGTGATCCTGACCGTCTCGCGATACACTCCTTCGCGAATCCAGCAAGTGTCGCCGGGCTGAAGCACCTGCGTAGCGCGGCCAATCGTTCGAAAGGGCATTTCGACCGAGGTCCCTGGATTCGAGTCGCGCCCATCGCCTGCCACGAAATACTCCGCCTCCGCCGCCCATGCGACAGTTGCGGACAACAACAACGACAAGGCGGTGATGAGTGTGAGGCTACGCTTCATCGCTGCGTTCCCGTTTCGGTTGTAGCGTTCATTGTCCTATTCGCCCTTGGCCACATTTCTCCTGGACAGCAGCGGCAGCACGTCCCGCCAGCCGCCGGGCGTTTCGTTCGCCCATTCGGCGACGGGGTCCGGCTGCGTGTCGGCCGAGGCGTTGTTGAAGATGGGTTGCGCTGCCTTGGGATAGAAGCCGAGGTGTCCGAGCCGGTTGCCATAGTAGTAATCGAAGTCCCAGAAGCGCAGCCCCGGTGTGTGGTTCTTGCCGAGGTAGGCGACCATGTAGCCGTTCCGCTTGAGCACCATCGGGAACGTGTTGGCCCACTGGTCACGTGACAGCGCGCTGCCGCTGTTCCAGCCGACCGTGTGCCGCCGCTCCCACTGCCCGGTGAGCAAGCTCGTGCGGTTCGGGAGGCACGAAGCCGAGGAGACGAACGAGTTCTCGAACAGCGTTCCCTCGCGCACGAGCCGATCGATGTTCGGCGTGTTGATCAGAGGATGACCCGCGCAGCCCAGTTCATCGAACCGCTGATCATCGGCGAGGATGAAAACAACATTGGGCTTCGGTTTCGGAACGTCGGCGGCGCTCAGCGCGGCTGGCGGGGCGAGCAGCAGGGCCGTGAGGAGTGAGAGAGCGTTCATGACCGGTCCACGCTTTCTCGCGCCATTTCGTCCAGGTGCGGCGTCTGGATGATCGTGTTGCCGTTGAAACCGGGATCGCCCCAGCCCATGTCATCGGCCATCATCAAAATGATGTTGGGTTTGGACTCGCCTGAAACCACGTCCGCCGCTGACGCCGGTGCGCACGCCGCGGGCAACAAGGCAAGCAGCAAAGCGAAGGCTGGTCTCTTCGTGCCCGCAGGGCGGACACTCTTGTTCAATGTGGCTCGCGACGGAGTTCTCATGGCTTGATTTTCTTCATCTTGCGTCGCCGCGTGCGGACCATCAGCGCGGGGGCGGGGTAACCGTGCTTGCGATTTTTTTCTTTCCTTTGATTATAAGCTGTCGCCTTGCTTGACCACGTCCACATCGCCGTTGCCCCGGAAGATGTTCTTCGCCGTCTTGGGCAGCGGCGCGGCGGAAGTGGCCGTCTTGTTGCGGGCGCTCACTTCCCCGCCGCTGCCCATTGCCACGATCACTTCGCTGCCGCGCAGTTGAATCATCCCCGCCAGCCCCGCGAAGTGGATGTCACCCTGATCGTAGCTGAACGGCGTGCTGCTCAGGAACACGTAGTCGGTGCCGGCTTCATGCTCTACTTTGACCACCTTGCCGCCCAGGTCGATCGTCAACCGCGGTAGCGGCGCGGTCTTCAGGCGCGGGTACAGCAGCACGGTGAAGCCGTCCGTGCGGGGCAGGCTGGCGAGCACACCAAGCTGCGTCGTCTCCATGCCGCGCCAGTTCCAGTTCGGGAACATTCCCGATCCGCTGGTGCGCGTCTTCGGCTCGGACTTCACCGGCACGTCGCCGGCGTTCAGGAAGATCACGTCCAGATCCACGTCCTCCTTGCCGATCACCCGCGCCGACTTCGCGCCCGGCAGCACCTCCTGGGCCGTGCACCACAGCCGCCAGATCGCCGGCCCGGCCACGCGGAGCGCGTCGTTGATGACGAAGTAGCACGGCGCGTCCGGGTTGGCGCCTTTGACCATCGCGATCTGCCGCGTCCATGAGTCCTTCACCCCCGCGACATAGTCGAAACGCGGCGAGGTGACGAAATCGCGCACGTGCATGATGCCGTGCCCCGCCAGCGGCGACTCCAGCATGTTGTGGTCTTCCTGCGGCGCGCAGCCGTAGTAGCCGAACTCGTCGGCCAGGATGCGCCCCTTGCCGTACAGCACGATGCTGCCCGAGTCATCGTCGTAGTGCGCGTGATGGTCGCCCTGGATCATGTGCAGGTACGTCTCCCGCGCCGAGGGATAGCTATCGCGCAGCACCACTCCGGTCTTCGGGAAAAGCACGCTGCCGTAGGCCGGCGCCTTGTCCGGCAGCGTCGGGTCGGTGAGGATGTTTCGGTAGCCGGCAAAGGCCGGGAAGAAGCCGCCGATGCCCGGGCTGCTGTACATATTGTTCTGCTTGTATTGCCACTGCATCTCGGCCGAGAACTGCGGGTCTTGGTCTCGGAAGAGATACGCCAGCAACCCGTATTCGCCGCACGGCTCGTTCAGATACGTGTTGCCCAGCGGCGGATGGTGGCGGAAGCCGCCGATGCGGCTGTCCGGCGGCGTGTCGATCTGCGCGAACCAGCGGATGACTGTCTTGACCTTCGGGTCGGTGTACAGCCAGTCGTTGAAGCCGGCGTTGTGCGCCATCACCAGCAGGCCGAGGATCTGGTCATACGAGACCATCGCGTAGTGCGGCGCTTCCAGCCAGCCGCCGTTGTCGTCCGACCAGGTATCGAGTTGCTCCTTCAGCGCCGTCATCCCTTCATCCGCCCAGGCCTTTGCACAGGGATGGTCGGCGATGAACGCCGCAAGCGAGGCCTGGTACCCATACACCGACGTCGTCATGTTCGGGTTGGCCGCGTAACCGCGCGACTCGGACCAGTATTCCGGCCGCGAGGTGGTGTAGCCGAGGAACGCGGCGAGGGCGAGGATCCGTTCGCGCTGCTCCGGCGCCGTCTGCGGGCTGTCGCAGATCATGTCCGCCAGCCCGATCGCCGCGGCGATTTCCTGCTGGTGGTGCGGCGCCGCGCCGAAGGGCAGGCCGCCGTCCTGGTCGATCAGGTACGCGACCGCGTGCTGCAGCATCTCGATGGCGCGCCGGCTCATCAACTCGCCCAGCGCCGGATCGTTCGTCGCCAAGTAGGCGGGAATCGCGTCGTCCATGTTGTACGGATTCAACTCGCGCCCGTGGTTGCCGGGCACGTAATCGACGAACTGCTTTGCCAGCGTCTGGTACGGCGCCGTGTCCTTCACCCCGGCCTTGAAGCGGGCCGCGTCCTGACGCGTCATCAGCAGACGCGGATGCTTCAGCTTGGATGGCCAGCGCAGCACGTAGTCCTTGATCAGGTCCAGCGGGAAGTGCCCGTATTTCACCAGGTACTTGTACGGAACGGGCGAGGCGACTTCCGTCTGCGGGTCTTTCATGATCGCCAGCGAGCTGTCTCTGTCAAACGCGCCGAGCATCCACATGCGCCGGCCGTGTTTCAGCGGCATGCTCGCATGCACGCCGTCGGCGTCCTTCATCACGTTCACCATCGAGCCGGCCTGCTTTTCCTTCGGGAGCGTCGGATCCACCCAGACGCCCGCCATCCCCGCCGCCACCGTCAGCAAGTCGGGACTCTGGTCGCTATACACGCTGAAGGTCGAGCCGCGGCGCACCGACGCGTGCCAGCGCAGCCAGGGCTCCCAGTCAAAAACCAGGCCGTCCGCGATCTTCCACGTCATGTTCTTGCCGTAGGGCGCGTCGCCGCTGCGGAAAAAGAGCCAGTCGGCGGAAAAACGGTCGCTGAGCACCAGCCGAAGCTCCGCCGTCGCGTCCACGGCCGATGTTTCATCGATGACCACCACCGGCTCCCCGTGGAAGACGCGGGCCCGCATCTGCCAGGTGCCCTTGTCGCCGCACGTCACGCTGCACACCGCCTCCGCCACCACCGGGCCGCGGGCGGTCACCTGCACCGAATACGCCGTGATCGGCACGTCGCAGGTCAGCCGTGAGCCGGCCGCCCACCTGCCGGAGTTCAGTTTCACTCCGGCGATCGGCCCCTGCCCG